>R17__coassemble_296_pt1 | contig 29468 bp, 20 predicted proteins | sample R17__metabat2_high_PE_026 | metagenome-assembled genome bin R17
CTCGTACCACGACGCCCTCAAGTGGCTAGCCAAGCGCTATCATATAGAGGTGGTGGAAAAGGAGCTGAGCCCCGAGGAACAGCGCCTGCGCACCGAGCGCGACAGTATGTTCGTGGTGAACGAATTCGCGCGCGACTGGTTTGCCCACCATATGACCGACACCGACGAGGGCCGTCAGGTGGGCCTGGCCTACTTCCACTCCCGCGGCCTGCGCGACGAGACCATTGCCAAGTTCCAGCTGGGATTCAGCGGCAGCCGCCGCGACGGCTTTTCGATGGAAGCCCTGCGCAAGGGCTACCGCCGCGACCTGCTGGTAAAGACCGGACTGTCCATCGAGTCGGGCAACGGGGCGCTGGCCGACCGCTACCGCGACCGCGTCATTTTCCCCGTGCACACCGTCAGCGGCAAGGTGGTGGCCTTCGGCGGACGCATTCTTAAAAAGGTGGAGAACGTGGGCAAGTACATCAATTCGCCCCAGTCGGAAATATACAACAAGAGCGCCGAGCTGTACGGCCTGTACTTTGCCAAGCAGAGCATTATGAAACTGGGCCGCTGCTATATGGTGGAGGGCTACCTGGACGTCATTTCGATGCACCAGGCCGGGCTTTGCAACGTGGTGGCCTCGTCGGGCACCTCGCTCACCAAGGAACAGACCAAGCTGCTGCACCGCTTCACCGAGAACGTCACCCTGCTCTACGACGGCGATCCGGCCGGCATAAAGGCGGCCCTGCGCGGCGTGGGCCTGCTGTTGGAGGAAGGCATAAACGTGCGGGTGCTGCTGCTGCCCGACGGCGAGGATCCCGATTCGTTTGCCCAGAGCCACAGCGCCGCCGAATTCACCGAATATATAAAGGCCAACGAAACCGACTTCATCCGGTTCAAGACGCGCATTCTGCTCAACGAGTGTGCCGACGACCCCATACAGCGGGCGCGCGTCATCCAGGAAGTGCTGGGCGACATTGCCCTTATCCCCGACGAGCTTATACGGTCGGAATACATAAAGGAGTGCAGCCGTATGATGAACCAGTCGGAAGACCGCCTGTTCAAGCAGTTGGACAAGACGCGGGCCGAGCTGTGGGAGCGCCGCCGCAAGCAGCGCGAACTGGACCAGCGCTACGGCCGCCACGAGCAGACCTATTCCCAGCCGGGCGCCGGGTCGGTGGGCTCCACGCCCTTTGCCGCCGGCGGCGCGGGCTATTCAAACCGGGGAGGCGCAGGCTATTCCGGCCCAGGCGGCGCAGACTACCCCAAACCAGTCAGTACGGATTATGCGGGCCAAGGCGACGCGCCCCGCGGTGCAAACGATACTTCCACCGGCCAGGCCGGACAGGGCCCCGCCCCTTCCTTCGAGCCCGGTACCCTGCCAGAAATGCCCCCGGAAACCACTCCGGCGGCCACGCCTTCGCCGAAGGTCTCCTACCCTTTCGAGCCCTACGAAAAGAACTTGCTGCAAATGGTGGTGCGCTACGGCGAACGGCCCTTGTTCACCGACGAAGAGGGCCGGACCGTGTCGGTCCTGGACTATATACACGCCGATATGGAAAACGACGAAATCGGCTTTTCCGTACCGCTCTACCGACAAATGATGGACGATGCCCTGCAGCACTGCCGCGAGGAAGGCTTCGTGGCCGAACGCCATTTCCTGCAGCATCCCTCGCCCGAGATGAGCCTGCTGGCCGCCGAACTGGTCACCGACCGCTACGAGCTGAGCCGCCTGTTCACCCAGGAAAAGACCGAGGCCGAAAAAAAGCAGCAGAAGAGCAACGACGGCAACACTTTCCTGCAAAAGGTAAAGAAGGAAGAGGAAATGCTCGACATTATGGTGCCCCGGCTGCTGGAGGACCTTAAATACCAGATTGTAAAGGAGCAGGTGCGCCGGGCCAAGGACGGCATCCGCCAGGCCCAGCAGCAGAACGATTCCGAGGCCCTGCAGCGCTGCATGAAGGAATACCGCGACCTGCTCGAGATAGAGAAAACCTTCGCCAAGGCACTGGGCGAACGCATCATAACCTTTGGTTGACCCTCCTTGGGCCGAATCAATTGGCACGGATTTTGATAATGTGGCACATATTTTGAACACAGAAATTGTATGACTGACAACAAGACACTTATCCGTCACATCGTAGAGGCGGTCCGCGAAAAGAAAGGCAAGAACGTCTGCCTGGTGGATATGAGCGGGCTCGGCAGCTCGGTGTGCGACTGCTTTGTCATCTGTGAGGGAAATTCCAACACACAGATAAACGCCCTGGCCGACAACGTATACGAATACCTCCGCGAGCACGACCGCACCAAGCCGTTCGGCATCGAGGGCGAGCGCAACGCCCTGTGGGTGGCAATGGACTACGGCGACGTAATGGTGCACATTTTCGACCGGAATACCCGCCGGTTCTACGACCTGGAGCATCTTTGGTCGGATGCCGAGGTAACCACCCTGCCCGACGAAGACTGACCAGACCGCTTTTCTAACCGGGCCTGCCCGCCGGCTCCACGTCCGGGCCTGTCCCACCGACACTTAACACTGAACAATGGAAGAGAACAGACAGAACCATTCACGCAACTACCGTCCGAACGGCGGCCAGCCGCCCCGCCGGCGGTTCAATATCTATTGGGTGTATTTCCTTATCCTGGCCGGACTGCTGGGAGCCAGTTTCCTGGGCAACAAGGGCGGCGGCAAGGTAGACATCACCTGGTCGCGGATGGAAGAACTGGTCCAGGCGGGCAAGGTGCAGAAAATGGTATGCATCTCCAACCGCAACCAGGTGGAGATAAGCATCCGGAAGGAATACCTCAAGGAAGTGTTCGGCGAAGAGGTGAACGAGACCAATCCGCCGGTGCTCTCGGTGAAGATTCCCTCGGGCGACCATTTCGGCGAATATATGGACAAGGTACGTCGGGAGAGCGGTACCGACATAGAGCTCACCTACAAGGAAAGCTCCAACACCCTGACAAACCTGCTGGTGAACCTGGGGCCCTTTGTGCTGCTTATATTGCTGTATGTCTGGTTTATGCGCCGGATGACGGGCGGCGGTGCTCCCGGCGGCGGTGGCGGCGGCATATTCAACGTAGGCAAGTCGCAGGCCCGGCTCTTCGACAAGGGGAGCACCAACCGCGTCACGTTCAAGGACGTGGCCGGCCTGGCCGAAGCCAAGCAGGAAGTGGAGGAAATAGTGTCTTTCCTGAAAAATCCCGCCAAATACACCGAACTGGGCGGCAAGATACCCAAGGGCGCCCTGCTGGTAGGCCCTCCGGGCACCGGCAAGACCTTGCTGGCCAAGGCCGTGGCCGGCGAAGCCGACGTGCCCTTCTTCTCGTTGTCGGGATCGGATTTCGTGGAAATGTTCGTGGGCGTGGGCGCCTCGCGGGTGCGTGACCTTTTCCGCCAAGCCAAGGAAAAGGCGCCCTGCATCATTTTCATCGACGAAATAGACGCCATCGGGCGGGCCCGCGGCCGCAATCCGAATATGGGTTCCAACGATGAGCGCGAAAGCACTCTGAACCAGTTGCTCACCGAGATGGACGGCTTCGGGTCCAACAGCGGCGTGATAATCCTGGCCGCCACCAACCGGGCCGACATCCTGGACAAGGCGCTGATGCGGGCCGGCCGCTTCGACCGCCAGATAACGGTGGATCTGCCCGACATAAACGACCGCAAGGAAATTTTCGACGTACATCTGAGGCCGCTCAAGCTGGATGCGTCCATCCAGTCGGACGACCTGGCCCGGCAGACTCCCGGTTTCTCGGGCGCCGACATTGCCAATGTCTGCAACGAGGCGGCACTCATTGCGGCCCGCAAGGACAAGAAATGCATCGAAAAGCAGGATTTCCTGGATGCCGTGGACCGCATTGTGGGCGGACTGGAAAAGAAGAACAAGATTATGACGGCCGACGAACGGCGGGCCATTGCCCTGCACGAAGCCGGACACGCCACCATCAGCTGGCTGCTGGAATATGCCCATCCCCTGATAAAGGTAACCATCGTTCCCCGGGGCAAGGCGCTGGGCGCTGCCTGGTACCAACCCGAAGAACGCCAGCTGGTGACCAAGGAGCAGATGCTGGACGAAATATGCTCGCTCCTGGGCGGACGGGCCGCCGAAGACCTGTTCCTGGGCAAGGTGTCCACGGGCGCGCTGAACGATCTGGAACGGGTGTCGAAACAGGTGTATGCCATCGTGGCCTATTACGGTATGAGCGAGGGGCTGCAGAACATATCCTACTACGATTCCACCGGCGCGGGCGACTATGCCTTCCAGAAGCCCTTCAGCGAAACCACAGCCGAACTTATCGACCGGGAAGTGAAGGAGCTCATCTCGGAGCAATACGAACGGGCCCGCCAAATCCTTACCGAGCACCGCGAAGGCCACAACCGGCTGGCCGACCTGCTGGTGGAACGCGAAGTGATATTTGCCGACGATATGGTGGCCATTTTCGGAAAACGGCCCTGGACGTCGCGCAACGAGGAACTGTTCCAGGAAAACAAGCGGCTGAACGCCGGCTCCGGGAATCCCGACGGAAGTCCGGCAGACGAGACTCCGGCCAGTAAGGAAGGCTCAGAGGCCCCTTCCGATTCCTGCCGGCCCGAAGGCTCCGAAGCCCCTTCCGATTCCTGCCGGCTCGATGGTTCCGAAGCCCCTTCCGATTCCTGCCGGCCCGAAGGCTCCGAAGCCCCCGGGAATTCTTGAAAACCAGATTCACCGAATTCAAAATTCTTCAGTAAGAAATGGCACTGGTAAAACGAACCGTAAGCGGCGTGGTGTTCATCGGCCTGATGCTGGCCGGCATACTGGGCGGGCCCTACCCCTTTGCCGCCCTGTTTGCCCTGGTATGCGTATTGTCCCTGACGGAATTCTACCGCCTGTTCCGGCAGCACCGGCAACTGGACATCCATTGGATGAACGTGGTGGGTGGCGCCTACCTGTTTCTGGCAGCCTGCCAGTATTTCTCGGGCCACGGCACAGCGGGCATATTCCTGCCTTGGGTGCTCTTTTATTTCTTCCTGACAATACACGATCTGTTCACCAGCCGCATCGAATCGATGGACCGCGTGGCCTACAGCCTGTTCGGCCTGGTATATGTGGCCCTGCCCTTGTCGCTGCTGCCCAAGCTGGCCTTTATGGGCGATGAGTACTCGCCCCGCCTGGTGCTGGCCGTGTTTATCCTTATCTGGCTGGCCGACACGATGGCCTACGTATGCGGCAGTCTGCTGGGCCGTCACCGCGCCATAGAGCGCATTTCGCCCAAGAAATCGTGGGAAGGCTATGCCGGCGGGCTGCTGTTCACCCTGGCCGGCGGCTATGTGCTGTCGCTGTTCTGGAACGACCTGAATCTTTGGCAGTGGCTGGGCTTTGCCGCCGTCGTGTGCCTGGCCGGCGATTTGGGCGATTTGTTCGAATCGCTCATAAAACGGACGCTGGGCGTGAAGGATTCGGGCCGGCTGATGCCCGGCCACGGAGGCATCATAGACCGATTCGACAGTTCTTTCTTTGCCATTCCGGCCGTGGCCCTATATCTTTGCCTCGTCTTTTAGCGCACGTCCTGCTATGATAGACCCGCAACTCGAATTGGAAATTCTCGCCAGCCTGCGCGACGAGAGCACCCGCCGGCAGGGATTCAACCGCCTGGTGAAAGAGTTGTCGCAGCCGCTCTACTGGCATATCCGCAAGATGGTGCTCTCGCACGAGAACGCCAACGACATCCTGCAGAACAGTTTCATAAAGGTGTGGACCCATCTGGACCAGTTCAAGGGCGAGGCCCGGCTGTCTACCTGGATTTACCGCATTGCCCTGAACGAGACCTATGCCTTCCTGAGCAAGGAACGCGAACGCAGCCTGGCCGATTTCACCGATCTGGAAGACGTAATGGTGCAGCGCCTGCACAGCGACCCCTACTTTTCCGGCGACGAAGTGCACCAGAAACTGCAGGCGGCCATCCTCAGCCTGCCCGACAAGCAGCGGCTGGTGTTCAATATGAAATACTACGACGAAATGAAATACGAGGAAATGTCGGAAATCCTGGGCACCTCGGTGGGGGCGCTCAAGGCTTCCTATCATCACGCCGTCAAAAAAATAGAGGCCTATATGACGGCCGATTTGACGTAAGGCCTCAAAAAACGCCCCGCTTCATCTCCATCGTTAAACCTTTTTGAAAGGCATTGCTCTAACCGCGGTTTTTGGATAACAATTTGAACGACAACAATATGAAGATCGACCTGTCGGAAGGTTCGGGCCGGAAGGACTGTTTCGGACTGCCCGAAAACTATTTTGAAGATTTCCAGCTGGAACTGAACGAGCGCATCGATGCGTTGGAAGCCGAAAAGGCCGCCACCCGCCTGACGCCCTTCACCCGCCTGAAACCCTACCTGTATTTTGCCGCTATGCTGGCGCTGATGTTCGCCGTCATCGAAGGCCTGGCCGGAAAGGACCGCGACCGTACCCCCGATGCACTTTCCTACCTGGAATCCGTCGAGGAACTGCCCGCCGAAAACGAGATTACGGCCGAAGACATCCTTATGAGCACCCTTGGTGCTTCCGATCTGATGTACTACCTCTACGAAGATTCCCTGGACGAATAATCAAATCCTACTCCTATGAAGCGACTCTTATCTTGTCTGATTGTAAGTCTGTCCCTGCTGACGGTTTCGGCACAGGCCATAGGCGACGGACGTCCCGAGGCACCGCAGTTGCCGCCCCACCCTGCCGTACAGAACCAGCCCGGCAAGGCAACTCCCCAGAAACAGGGACTGACCAAGGAAGAAAGGCAGAAAATGTTCGAGGAAATGAAACTGCGGATGGTGGCTTTCTTCACCGCCGAAATCGGGCTCACCTCCGAAGAGGCCGATGCTTTCTGGCCCGTCTACAACGACCTGCGCGGCCGCCGCTGGAAAATAAACCACGAACTGCACAAGCTCTATGTAAAGACCGACGAAGCGGCCCAGGACTATTCCAAGGTGCTCAGGCGCATTCGCGAGTTGCAGCAGAAGAGCGCCGACCTGGACAAGGAAACCTACGAAAAGCTGAGCGCCATTCTCTCGCCCGAGAAAATGTACAGATACTACCGGGCCGAAGACAGCTGGCAGCGCAACCTGCTCCGCGATATGGAGGCCCAGCCCAAGAAATAAGGCCCGTCCCGTTTATGCAAAGCCGTCCGGATTCCTACAGTGGGAACCCGGACGGCTTTGGTTTGGCGGGAGCGGCGCGGAACGACGTTCAAAATCGAGAATCTCCAATCAGCTCCGACTTACAGATTTTTCGCATCAGCTCCGACTTACAAGATTATTCCGCCAGGTTCCAGGTCCCGACACGGCGTATCTGAAGTTATTGGTTTACTGGACGTCCAGTCCCTCCAGCTGAAGTCCTTCCGGGCTTTCGCCGCAAGCCTCCAGCCTAAGACGGTAATCGCCGGCATTTATGTAGGAACCCGTAGTGGTACTCAGCACTTTCCATCCCCGGTCGTTTGGCGGGAAATTCAGCAGAGATTCCTTTATAACCCGTCCGTCGGAGGCCAGCACGCTCATCTGCAGGCGAAGGCTGCGCCCGGATAGGTTCCGGTAGTTGAAGCGCAGCGCATAAATCTGGGCCAGTCCGGTGGAGAAGCTCCACTCCACCCAGGCATTCTCACCGGCCGATTGGGGACTGTTCCCCGTCACAGCGGCTTCGGCCGGATTCTCCGAAACGGAGGAAGCATACAGCAGGCAGTCTTTCTTGCGTTCGAACGCCAAGGAAAAATGGTCCGAATGACGGGCCTCGGCGGCGGCATAGTGCACGGCCGGATGCGGATTGCGGTCCTCGGGCAGCATCGATTCCGGCAGACGGGCCACGCGCTGGGTGTCGGCGGCCGCCCAAGACCAATCCTGGCCCGAAACCGATCCGGCCTGTCGTTGAATACACTGCCGGGCCTCGCGGGCCAGGCGTTTATCGGCAGTGGAGATGGCGATGGCCGAAATCAGGGCCTGTCCCACATCCGCCCGGGGAAAATCCAACACCAGCTGCCCGCCGGAAACCTCGGCCTCCACCACCTTTTTCAGGGCGGCATCGTGGCCGGCTTCCTGCCATATGTCCAGGTTGTGGAGCACCGTGTGCCCGTCAAGTGCCACGTCAAAGCGGCGCCAGGCAGCGGCATCGGCCAGGCCGCCGGTTCCATACCAGGGTTCCACGAAATACAGTTCTACCTTGTATTTTCCGTCGGGCAAGTCAAAGCGATAGGAAAGACGCTGCCGGCCGTAGCGGAAACAGCCCAGCAAAGGCCAGTCGTAAGTGTTGGCAATGGGATCGTGCGTAACGCGCTGGCTGGCCTGGAAGGGACAGAGGCGATCCGATGCCGGGAAATCCTGTGCCCAGGAATGCGAGAAGCATTCCCTATCCTGCCGCCACAGGTTCCCATAGCGGTCGGTATAGTCGTCGCCGCCGCAGTTGAGCCGGCAGACGTAATGTTGTTTCTTTTGGGGAAGGAGGACGTCGTTTTCGGGCGCCAACGGGCGGAATCCGTTCGGGGTGGCCTCCACATACAAATCCTCGAAATGCGGTGCCCGGGGCAGGCCCTGCCACAGCAGGACGTCGCGGGCGACGGGTGTTCCACGGCGGTAGGCCACGGCCAGCAGCACGTTGTAGCGAACCGGAGCCTTTTCCAGACACAGATGGGTGCCCTTTATCCCGGAATTCACCAGGACACCCAGGCGGCATTCGCCCTGGCGGGCATCGTTGTACAGCACCACGGAGTCGCAGTTGGTATACAGTTCCAGCGAGGCGACGAAGGCATTGCCGGCTCCGGTTTCCGGCTTGTTTTGCAGCTCCGTTCCCGACGGCCGGGCCGACGGACCGGCTTCCGACGGCTGGTTTTCCGGGGAAACAAAGCGGTCGGGCCAAGTGTGGGAAACGATGTATACCATCGGGTCGGCATCGGGCGATACATAGTTGGCGCGGTACATATACCAGGCATCCACGGGTTCTTCCCAGGGAGTCACCAGGCCTTTGTAATTGACGGGCCCCACCCTGTCCAGCAAACGGAACGCCTCGTCGGGCTGACGCCGGCCGGGATTGTCGTGGCTGTTGTATATCCATTGGAACTGGCCGCACACACTGTCGCGCGCCTGCTCAGCCAGCCGGACCTTGGTTTCGAGCAGCTGGGCAAAACGTTCTTCGGTGTAGGCGCCTTTTTCGTCGAAGGGACCGGGGGCACGATGCAGGTCCAGCGTGCGCCAGGCACCATATTCTCCGTTGAGCAGCTGCGAGGGCCGGGCCAGTTCGCCGGCATAGTCGTCCAGACGGCCGCCATAGGTTCCGCTCCAATTCTGCACTACGTTCCAATCGGTGCCCACCCCGCCGTTGCAGGTGGTAATGGCACGCATTCCCACGGCCGTCGGATCCAAATCCCGGATCAGGTCGCAGCATTCTCGGGCAAAATCTTCGGGCAGCACGCTTTCGTTCTGCAGGCCCCACAGCACCACCGAGGGGCAGTTGCGCCGTTCGCGCACCCACTGACGCAGCTGCGCTTTGAAATTTTCGCGGAACTCGGGCGTATCGTACCAGATATGGGCCGAGAACTGTGTCCACAGCAACACACCGGTGGAATCCCAAAGTTGCTGATACAAAAGGTTGTGGGGCTGGTGGGCATCGCGGAAGGCGTTGAACCCGCAAGCCCGTATGGCAGCGACGCGCGCCCGTATCTGAGCCTCTGAGAATGCGTGTCCGCCGCCCAGGCGGTGTTCGTATTCGCAGGTTCCGTTCACAAAAAAGGGTTCGCCGTTCAGGTAGAAACGGCCGTCGTCGGGCTGCACGCCTTCCACCGGAATTCGCTGCCGGAGCACCGGCCAGGAAAGGGTACGACGGCCAAAGCGCGTGGAATCGGCATCTTGCAGCCCATCGCCGCTCAAGTTTATGCCAAGACTATACAGCAACGGGTGCGACGGGCTCCACATTTCCAGGCCATCGGCCGGGAGTTTCCACGAAACCGTTGTCAGGGAATCGGGGCCCGCCGTCACCGGCAGGGAGTCCAGACGAATCAATACGGCACCCTGGGCGTCGCGGATTTCGCCCGCCACCATCAGCTGCCGTTCCTGCAGCAGCGTATTGCGGATTTCGGCCTCTACAGACAGCCGCGAGGCATCGTCGCTGTTCCATACGTGCAGGCCGAAGGGTTCCAGATAAACCGCATCGACTATTTCGAGCCTGGCCGGCCGGTACAGGCCGAAGGGCTGCGAGCCTTCGCTGAAGCCCCATTCCGAGGAGCAGCCGCCGCACACGTCGGGCATATCACAGATCATATCGGGATGCTCCACCCTTACCTGCAAATGATTGGTTCCGGTTCTGAGGGCTTCCGATGCATCCACCGACAGGCAGACGCGCCCGCCGGGATAGCGGCCCAGGGAAACACCGTTCAAGCAGACAGTGGCATACGTCCCCACCCCCTCGAACACCAGCCGGGCCCGGCGGGAAGCGTTCCAGGCCCCGTCGGGCACCTCGAAACTGGTTTCGTACACCGCCGTGCCGTGCAGGTTGCCGTGCGTCTGCTGGCGATAGCCGTAATAGTCGTCCCAATTGTGCGGCAGATCCACTCGAAGGGTGTCGGCCGGCGCTCCCTCGTGGGGAGAAGTCAGATAAGTATGCCAGCCCCGGTTCAGGGGCAGCACCGCCTTACCGGCCGGAAAAGCCGGCAGGAAGAAGATTCCCGACAGAACCAGAAGCAAGGCTGCCCGCCGCCAACCAAGACCGTTCATCGTGCCAATTTAATGTCCGTTGAATATCAGATACACCGCCACCATACAGAGCACCAACAGGGCCCAGGCAATCTTCAGGCCGGTGGTAATGCGGACCGGACCGGCCACCTCGGCAGCCACCGCCGGCGTTTCCGTGTGGGAGGCAAGGGCGCCTTCGGCCAGCGTATAAATCCAGATGAACAGGGCCAGCACCACAAAGATGCCACACGACAGGTACAGGTAATGCATTCCCTGGAAAATAAGGCCGCAGTAGTACAGGATGCCCAGCCCGATGCTGAACACCGTACCGGCCGTCAGGGTAAGGTTCACCGCCCGGCGCGAGGTTCTCTTCCAAAGGGCGGCAAACAGGAAGGCGGCCGACATCGGCGGCGCAATGAATCCCAACACCGACTGGAAGATATTGAAGAAACTCAGTCCCTGTATTTTGGTAATAATCAGGGCCAGGAATATGCTGACGACCGCTCCGGCCACCACCACCCATCGGCCTATGTTGCGGATGGTCTTTTCGGAAGTGTCGGGCCGGTTTTTAAGGTAGATGTCCATCGTAAAGACGGTGCTGAGCGAATTCAGGGCCGACCCGATGGTGCTTATGAGCGCCGCCACCATCACCACGATGACCAGTCCCATCAGGCCCGACGGGAAGACGTGGCTCACCAGCTGCAGGTAGGAATCGGTGGAATTCTCCAGACCGGGCAGCAGGCAGAAGCACAGGATGCCCGGCAGAATGAACAAGGGGATGTCGAGCAACTTTAGCCAAGCGCAGAAATTGGCGCCCTTCTGCCCTTCGTGCAAGTCTTTGGCACCCAGCACCGACTGCACCATCGACTGGTCGGTGCACCAGAACCAGACACCCATAATGGGATAGCCCAGCACAATGGCCAGCCAGGGGAAATCCTTGTCGGCCAGCGGACGGAACAGGTTCCAATAGTCGGCCGGGGTCTGGTCCACGAGCGCCCCGAAACCGCCCACCTTCACCAGGCCCATTATCACCAGCAGGACGGACACTCCGATAAGCAGCAGCATCTGGAACACGTTGGTATAGGCAATGGCCTTCAGGCCGCCGGCTATGGCAAAGCCGGCCGACACCAGCACCAGGATGACGATGCAGGCCCAGAGCGGGAAGGCCAGTATCTGGGCCATGAACACGCCGCCGCAGAACAACGTCAGCGCCAGCCACGAAATAAGGATGGTAAGGATGGTGTACCAGGCAATGTAGCCGCGTGTCTTCTCGCCGAAGCGCTTGCCCATATATTCGGGCAGCGTGCTCACCTGGCTGCCCAGATAACGGGGAGCGAACACGAAAGCCAGCAGCAGGATGAACGGGAAGGCATACCAGGAAAAGTTTCCGGCGGCCAGTCCGCCTTCGAAACCGCTGGAAGCGTTGGCCACCAGCATCGAGGGACCCACGTTGGTACCCCACATCGTCAGGCCTATGGCAAACCAGCCGAGCGACTTGTTGGCCAGGAACAGGTTGCCGCTCTTGTTGCGGCCCACGCTGGCCCATACGGCAATGCCCAGCAAGGCCACGATATAAGCCACGAATACAATGATGTCGAGAGTGGAAAGGGAAACGGTCATGCGAGTATAAAGTTGAAAGTTGAAAGTTAAAAGTCAAGATGGGTGGTGAGAGAGAAATCCATTTCGTCGGTGCAGTTCACCACGTCGGGATACCAGGGAATGGAAGCGCCGCTGCGCACGTATACCGGCATTTCCTCCAACGGCACGTGGATGTCTCTGAGCCAGACGGGGCCCTCGAAGCTTTCCCTGGTAAAGAAGTTCACCCAGCGGCCTTCGGGCAGGTAGACGTCGCGCACGCCTTCGTGATTCATAACGGGCGCCACCAGGAAATCGTCGCCGAAATAGTATTCGTCGTCGATGTGGCGGCACACCGCATCGGCCGGATGCATCAGGTACAGGGCCCGCAGCATCGGATAGCCGCTCTGCGTAGTTTTCCGGGCCTGTTCCAACATATAGGGAATCAGGTGGTAGCGCAGCTGCAGCCACTTCCTGACGATGGGCGCGATAGCCGGATAGTGCCAAGGCTCGCGCTTGAACGAGCCGTGGTAGCGCAGGTGCGAGGTGAATACGCCGAACTGGGTCCAGCGTACGTAAACGGTTTCGTCCAGCCGGGTGTTCATAAAGTTGGGCACGCTGTGGAATCCCGGCACGTCGTGGCTCCAGAACCCGAATCCCGACAGGCCGAAATGCAGCCCGCCCTTGAGCGAGCCGGCCAGGCCGTCCCAGGACGAGGCAGAATCGCCGCCCCAATGGAGCGGATAGCGCTGGCAGCCGGCCCAGGCACTGCGGGCCCAGACGATGCCCTCGCCCGTCACGTCGCGGGTTGCCTCGTAGGCGGCTTTCTGATAATACAGCGAATAGACGTTGCGCAGGGCCTTGGGCGTCATTCCGTGATACCGGGCATCCATATGGATATCCTCGCCGAAATCGGTCTTGATGCAGGCCACGCCCATTTCCAGCAAGTTCCGCAACAGGCCTTTGTACCATTCGGTGGCGGGGCCGTAGGTAAAGTCGATGGTGCCGGCATAGTCCTGCACGCTGAAGTTGGAAGCGCCCTGTATCTTGTTGGGACTCTGGCTTATGTAGTGGTTTTCCGAGGCCTCGCGATACTGGGCGGCCGCATACGAAATGTAGGGCAGCTGCCACAGGCTCACCCTATACCCCTGCGCCTTGAGTTTCTGCACAAAGGCCTTGGGATCGGGAAAGCGTTCGGGATTGAACATCCATTCGCAGAGCCAGTCGGTGCGGAACCAGCCGGTGTCGAGGTGAATCACGTCGCAGGGATAGCCCTCGGCACGCATCCGGTCGCAGATGTCGTTCACTTCGTCGGCCGAGAAATAGGTCATCCGGCTCATCCAGGTGCCGAAACTCCATACCGGAGGCATCGAGGGGAAGCCCGTCAGCTGACGGTAGCCGTACAGGATGCGCTCGGGCGTGTCGCCGCCTATGACGAAGGCGTCTATCACCGGCTCGTCCACCAGCACCTGGGCCGATCGGGTGGAATGGTCGGCCAGCGAGAACTTGGCAAAGTAGGTGGTGTGCAGGAACAGGCCGTAGCCTTCGCTGGACAGGTAGAAAGGTATGTTCTTGTAGGTGCGGCGGTTGTTCACGCCCTGGCCGTCCTGGTTGTAGAGCTGCACGGTGCGGCCCGAAAGATCCATTTTGGCAAAGCGTTCGCCGGTGCCGAAGAAACATTCCCCCGGCTGGGCGGCCAGGGAGCAGGTGGCGCGGTCAGGCATGCCGTCTACGGTGATAAAGGCCAGCGGATAGGCATCGTGGCGCGCCGGCGAAAACATATCGTACTTGGGCAGCCGCACTTCCTTTTTGCCGTCGGGGAACAGGCGGAGGTCCATCGACTCGGCCGGGGCCGGCTGCAGGTCGCTCCACCACTCCACCTTGGGTTCGTCAAAACGTACCTGAGCTCTGAGACGGCCTTCGGCATCCACCACTTCCCAGGGAATTTCTTCGGCGGCGTCTTTCGGGGCATAGGCCGTACAACGCTGCCCCGCCACCTGCAAGTACAGCGGCTGCAACTTCAGGTCGGGATGCAGCTGGAGCATATCCGAATCGTCGTGTATGGCACAGGGACGGCCGGCATCGGTGGTGGCACTGCCCTCGCCGAACGCGGCACTCAGGCGCAGGATGGCGTCGCCGTAGGCCCGCAGGCGCACCCGCACGTCGCGGCGCGGGACCGACTGTTCGGGGGCTATCTCGTTGGAATTCTGCTGTTGCTGGAAGGGAACGGTAATCCACACATCGGTGCCGGACACTTCCACCGAAGTGGGCCGGCAGGCTTTCCACAGACGTTCTCCCCTCTCGAGCGAAGGATCGAAATCCAGGAAATCGTACAACTGGTAGTTGGTCTGTCTCATAAGTATTGTCAAGGGCGGGCGGCAGTCTGCGGCTTCTGGCCGCGGCTGGCTTCCGTCGTAAATGTTTTATGCGAAATGCGACGCGAATATATGAATCCATTTCCTAATTTTGGTGCCCGAAGCGGCCAAAAGGCCCAAAAAGCCAAAATCGACAAAACTTGCATTTAAATTTCCCGACGGGAAAGCCATTATGGACATCAGAATTGTAAACATCGGCGACGAACTGCTCATAGGGCAGGTCGTCAACAGCAATGCCGCCTTTATGAGCGAGCTGCTGCTCAAGAACGGATTTTTCGTGGACCGCACCGTGGTCACGGGCGATCAGGGTGAAGCCATCCGGCACGAGATTGACGATGCGCTGGCCCACGTCGACGCCGTCGTCCTGACCGGCGGCCTGGGCCCCACCAAAGACGACATCACCAAGAAAATAATCTGCGAACACTTCGACACCCCGCTGGTGCTGCACCAGCCCACCCTCGACTTTGTGACCCGATGGCTGGCCGGGCGCGGCGTGGCTATGAGCGACACCAACCGCACCCAGGCCCTGGTGCCTCAGGCGGCCACCGTCCTGCCCAATCCCTGCGGCACGGCGCCCGGGCTCTGGCTGGAAAAAGACGGCAAGGTGCTGGTGTCGCTGCCGGGCGTCCCCCGCGAAATGGAGGTGCTTATGACCGACGAGGTGATTCCGCGCTTGCAGCGTCACTTCCATCCCGACGAACATTACCTGTGCCGGGTGGTGCAGACCATCGGCATAGGCGAAAGCACGCTGTCGGACTTGCTGGAGCCCTGGGAACTGGCCCTGCCGGCCCATATCCGGCTGGCCTATCTGCCCGACGCGGGCATCGTGCGCCTGCGGCTTACCGGCCACGGTCCCGATTCCGACCGTCTGCAGGCCGAAATGGATGCCGAAACCGAAAAGCTCTGCCAACTGGCGGCTCCCTATATTTTTGCCACCGAAGACATCCGTATGCAGGAAGTGGTGGGCCGGCTGCTCAAGGCCGGACACCAGACCCTGTCCACCGCCGAGAGCTGCACGGGCGGCTATCTGGCTCACCTGATTACCTCCGTACCGGGCAGCTCGGAATACTTCCGGGGCACCGTGGTTTCCTACGACAACGGCATCAAGGAAAACGTGTTGGGCGTTTCGGCAAGCGACCTGGCATCGGTGGGCGCCGTCAGCCGGGAAGTGGTGGAGCAGATGGCCCAGGGCGTGCGTCGGCTTATGGGCACCGACTTCGCACTGGCCACCTCGGGCATTGCCGGTCCGGGAGGCGGAAGCGCAGAAAAGCCCGTGGGTACGGTCTGGATGGCCGTGGCCTCGGAAAAAGGCGTCGTCAGCCAGAAATGTTTCTTCGGAAACGCGGGCGGTCGCAGCCGCGTCATAGCGCGCTCGGCCCTGCGGGCCCTGGATCTGCTGCGCCGGCAGCTGGTATAGCCCGGCAACCCGCGCTGCCGCCAAGCGTTCACTTACTTCACGAAGCGGCCGGTACAGGCGCGGCCGTCCACCGTCAGCCGGTACAGATAAAAGCCGGCGGGCAATCCTTCGAACGATGTTTCGTGAGTCCCCTGCGGCTGCAGTTCTTTCCGCGTGGAAAGCACCCGGCGGCCGTCGGCGGAGTAAACCTCCACCGTCACCCGGGCGCCGACGGGCAGCTCGTATTGCAAGCCCCGGGCCGTGGCCGTATGGCGGATGGCGGCAATCCGGACCCCGTCCCATCCGTCGGGACGGGCTTTCATTATGTATGTACGGCACACTTTGGCCGACCATTCCTTGTCGGCCAGCACGCGGGCCGTCACCGTCAGGGTGTCGGTGGCGCCGCCCACAAAGTTGTCCGAACGGAACAACTGCAATTCAGAACCGGCTTTGCCGGCCGTCGTCGACGGTTTCGAGGTGTAGGGCGTGCGCGGGTCGCTGCCGTCGGTCGTATAGTAGACCGTTCCCTTTTTGGCCGTGGACGTCAGCCCCACCGTCAGCGTGTCGGCCTCGTACACGCCGGCCGGCAGGCCGAACACCGGAGCCTCCACCTGGGGATACAGGCCATAGTCTTTGAGCTGTTCCAGCAGCACGGCCGTCCGCTGGGGAAAATAGTCGGCCAGCAAGTCGTCGCGGCGGGGAATCCACCAGTCGTTCCGGGTATAGGTGTCTTCGGTTTCCTTGGTCAGGACGCGGTAGTCGCCCCAGCGGGCCGACTCGCAGATAATGGCCAGGTCTATTTCGTCGGCCAGTTTCCGATAGATGGCGGCGGCTCCTTCCTCGCTGAGCGGGCCACCGTCGAACAGCTGCCGTTGGACGACGTCGGCCGCCAGCAGCCTGAACTCGGGATTCTTCCGCAGCGACGACATCATCTTGGACGGATCGCCCTTCACCGCCGACACCTTGTCCAAATCCACGTCGGTAAAGGCCGTCTCGGCATCCCACACAAAATAGCAGAAGCCCTTTCCGGGATTCACGAAACTGCGGGCCAGCCGCCAGTTGTTCTCGTCCCAGTCGCCGTTGCCTATGTACCAGTTTATGAGCATATAGTCGACAAAGTTCTCCAGATTCAGCCAGGCGCTGTCGGTGAGCAGGGCGTAGTTGGCGTCGTCGGCATCGCTGCCCACCGCCGTGGCCGCCGCATACATTTTCTTATAGACGTCGCGCGTGCCGTCTATCACTTCGTTGTGGTCGCCCACCACGTCGTAGTCCTCGTCCTTGCCCCCCAGATAGGCCTGGGCAAAGTCGTTGTTTATCTTCTCGCTTATTTCGTACAGGCCCCAGTAATAGCCGTTCAGGAACAGATGCACGAAACGCCGGTGGGTGGCCGGGTCGCCCATAGCCAGCTGCACTTCCTTGGCAAAGGAATCGTATATGTACTGGGCGTTTTCGCGCTGGACTATATTGCCGGGATACAACTTCTGGCTGCCGTTCTTGATCCAGGTGTAGTTGTAGCCGGCCCGGAATACCAGGTGGTCGAATTTCTTGGTGGCCGTGGAATCGGGGAAAATCCGGAACTTGAGTTTGGAAGCGCCGTATTTGCTGCGGAACGATACCCGGAACGAATGCTTGGCCGAATTCGCCGGATTGCGGCTGTTGCCTCCGTGCAGCCTCAGGCCGCAGTTAATCTGGAAAGACTTTCCCGTGGACGGGTCGTAGTATTCCAGCGAGGCCGGCCGCTCCCAGTCCTTGCCGTATCCGCCCGGCGATTTTTCGGTATGGATGTATATGCCGCCCGTGTCGGGATCGGTGGAATGCGAGAACAGGTATCCGGGCTTCACTCCCAGGCAGAGCGTCGGAATGGAACGGAAGGCCGTGTCCATAAGCGATGCGTATTCCTTGGAAAAACAGATGGCCGGATCCATCGCATAATCGGCCGGATACACGCTGTCGGCCGTATTGTAGCCCCAGCCCTTGGGATAGTCTTCGCCCAGATCGGCGGGCTGTTCCAGCACGTCGGCCAGGAAAAGATAGGTCTGCGTCAGCACCGGGCCCCGCTCCCCGCCAGCCGATACGCAGCGGGCGCTCACCACCCGGTTGCCGCTGACGGGAATGGGCGAATCGTAGCGGAAACAGCTGTCGGGCACCGGCTGCGAACCGTCCAGCGTGTACCATATGGTAAACGAGGGATCTTCAGCGCTCAGCTTCAGCCACGAAGACTGGGTTTGCCAGCCGCCGGCCACGCTGAACTGCGGGAGGGCTTCCTGGGCCCGGGCAGGCAGGCAAAACCACTGGCAAATCCCCACCCACAAAAGGGCCGAGGCAACTTTACGGTAATTCTGCGGCCGGTTTTTCAGACGGCCCTGAACGGTTTCTTTCCGGAACGACATATACGACGGGTTGAATCAACAATTTTCAGGGCGAAAGTAGTCACTGTCGCCGTTTTGGAAAGGCACGGATAAGGCCAAATGGTGCACTTTTTATTCCGAGAAGCGCTTTATGATGTTGTAGGCCTTGTACAGGCCCAGCTCGCCGGCCCGGCTCAGGTCGCGCAGCCCTTGTTCGCGCTGGCCCAGATAAATGCGCACGATGCCCCGGTTGAACCAGGCCTCGGCAAAGTCGGGACTGAGCGCGACGGCCTGGTTGTAGTCTTCCAAGGCACTGCGGTAGTCCTTTTGCATAAAACGGATGTTGCCCCGGTTGTACCAGGCATACACAAAATCGGGCGCCAGCTGCACCAGATGGTCGTAATCCTGCATTACCAGCATATAGTCGGCACCGAACGTGCCTTCGCTTATGGGCAGCGAGCCCAGCATCGGGCCGTCGGAGGGCATTACGGGAGCCGCAGGAAGGGTTACCTCGCTCTGTTCCAGCCCCTGGACTTCGGCCAGTTCGAACAGCAGTTTGTTGAACCGCAGGTTGGCCCGGGCAAAACAGGCCAGCACAAAACCGGGATCCAGCGAAAGGGCCTGGTCCAGGTCCGACAGGGCATTCACATAGTCCTTCACCAACGAAAAATCCACGGCCCGGGCAAAATACAGGGCCGCCCGGTCGGGATGTTCCTGCATCTGCTTGGACCAGGCATCCACCGAGGCAAAACGGGCCGTCACCTGCTCGGAATCGAGGGCCTTTTCCTGATTGGTCACCAGCAGGCGGTACATATCCACGCCCTGCCCGGCCAGCGAATCCAGATATACCTGGCAGCTCATAGGCTTGCGCACCCCCACCGGCCGGCCCTGTTCGTAGAACGACAGGCCGAACATCGGCTCGGGACGTATTTCCACGTTCAGGTTCTGCACGTTGCCGCGCACGGGATTGGCATAGCGGGTGGTCTGCTCCAAGTCGGTGGCCGACACAATCACCCGGTTGTATTTTTCGATGTCCTGTTCGTCCATCGTACGGGTCTTGCCGTCGTCCGACGCGGCGGCATCGGCCTGGTCGCCCCGGGCCGAGAAACGGCGGCCGGCCGCCCGGTCTTCCCGCAGCTTGTTTTCCAAATCCCAGGCATCGAAATAGTCCTTGTCGGAACCCTTGGCGTTGCCCCGGCTCTTGCGCACTTCGGAGCGTTGGTAATAGGCTGGGATAAACTGCGGATACTGCCCTATGATATAGGTAAGGTCTTCCTCGGCCCCCTTCAGATCGCCCGTGGTCTGGCGCAACAGCGCACGGTTGTAGCGGGCCAGGTCGTTGCCGGGATCCAGTTCCAGCACCCGGTCGAAATCCTCGATGGCCCGGTTGTCGTCGCCCACTTCGGAACGGATAAGGCCCCGATTGTAATAGGTCTGCACCGAGGCGGGATTCAGCTGGAGCACCCGGTCGAAGTCGGCCAGCACCCCCCGGTAGTCGTGGGAATAGTAGCGGGCCAGTCCGCGGTTTATGTAATAGCCCTCGTTGTCGGGCTCCAGGCGGATGGCCTCGTTAAAGTCGGGAATGGCATCGGCATAAGACTCGCGCAGCAAGGCAATATAGCCCCTGGCGGCATAGGCCGGCGCATAGAAACGGTCCACCGCAATGGCCCGGCTGAAATCGTCCACCGCCCCCAGCGTATCGCCGGTTTCCAGACAGAGCTGGCCGCGGCTCATATAAGTGTACATATACCGGGGATACTTGTACGACAGTTCGTCCAAATCGACGCGGGCCGAATCGTACTGCCGGGCATACAGGCGCGAAATGGCCTTGTTGAGCATAAGCGAACGGTTCTCGGTATCGAATTCCAGCCCCTTGCGGCAGTCTTCCACCGAGGCCTCGTAACGCTTCAGGTTCATCCGGGCATAACTGCGGCAATAGTAGGCGCGTACCAGGAAGGGATTGCATTCCAGGGCCTTGGTGCAGTCGTCCTCGGCGCCCTGGTAGTCTTCCAGGCTCAGCTTGGCAATGGCCCGGTACATATAGGGTTCGGCCAGATAGGGCTTGGCGGCTATCACCTGGTTGAAATACTGGATGGACAGGATATAATCGTTGAAATACAAGGCGTTCCGTCCGATAATCATCACGCGGTCGGTGTTTATCTGTGCGACGGCAGGGAAGGCCGTCCACAGCAACAGCCCGCACACCGCCAGACGGATTCCTCGCAGCAAGGCGCGACGGCCGCGGCCCGCGCATCCCGGCTCAAGGGCCGGCTTACGGTTGAGCTTACGATCTGGCCTACGGTCGGGTTCAAGGGCCGGCTTTCGGTCGAGCTTTCGGTCGGAATCACGGTCGGGGGAAAAGGCCCGGAAGTCGGATGTAACACTTGGGCGGGGAGAATTCATAGGTGCTCGCAATTTCAAGACTTGCGTTACCGGCCTTTAATGCTGCAGCTTGGTCTTGTAGTCGCAGGAAACGCGTCCCTTCAGGATGTTCAGCATCTTGCTCTTTACCATCTGCTTGCGGATGGGATTGATGCGGTCGGTAAACACCGTGGCCTCCAGATGGTCGTATTCGTGCTGGATTACCCGGGCCTCGTAGCCCTCAAAATCCTGTTCGTACTCCCGGAAGTCCTCGTCCTGCCAACGGATACGGATGCGGCGGCTGCGCGTCACGTTCTCGTGAATGCCGGGAATGCTCAGGCAGCCCTCCTCCATCGTTTCCTTTTCGTCGGAGAACTCCAGGATTTCGGGATTCACAAAGGTCTTGGTATAGTCCTTGAAGGCCGGATATTCGTCGGCCAGCGGCCGCAGGTCCACAATGAACAAGCGGATGGCCAGTCCTACCTGAGGCGCCGCCAGCCCCACGCCGTCGGCTCTTACCAAGGTGTCGTACATATTTTCCAGCAAGGTTTTCAGTTCCGGATAGTCGGGACCGATTTCTTCGGTTTCTTTCCGCAGTACGGGCTGACCGTACAAATAAATGGGCAATTGCATATTATCTTCTTGATTCCAGATACGATTGCAGTATGATGGTGGCGCTCACCTCGTCGGTAAGGGCCTTGTTCTGACGGGCCTTCTTGCGGACACCGCCTTCCAGGATGGCCTGGTGGGCCAGCACCGAGGTGAATCGCTCGTCGCAATAGTCCACCGGAACGTCCGGGTGCGCCTGCCGGAAACGCGCCACGAACTTTTCTATGTAGGGCATCGTCTGCGAGGGCTGGCCGTTCATCTGCCGGGGCAGGCCCACCACCAGCCGTTCCACCGGTTCCCGGCGCATATAATCGGCCAGCCAGCTGTCCAGCGTGGCTGTTTGGACGGTAGTAAGCCCGTTGGCTATGAGCTGCAAGGGATCGGTCGCGGCTATGCCGCAACGCTTCAATCCATAGTCTACCGACAGAATGCGTCCCATAGTTTCCTGTTTCAGGGGGCGAAGATACGAAAAACCATCGGGCCGGCCAATCGGGGCACCGTTAAAAGTCCGGAATATAAGAAGCCGTTTTGAAAGAATCTGCTAAAAGGAATCCGCAAACCTTTTCCAGACAGCTTCCAAGTGTCATAACATCAATGATATATTTTCCGCCGGTTCAAGGCCTGATGGTAGCGGTTGGCATACATATTGTGCTGCGACAGCGAAGACGAAAAATAGTGATAGCCCGAAAAGTCGTCGCGGGCGCACATATACAGATAGTTGGTCTTGGGCGCGTGCAGAACGGCCTCCTGCGCCGCCTTGCCCGGAATGCGGATGGGCCCCGGCGGCAGGCCCCGGTGCTTGTAGGTATTGTAGGGCGACTCTGTCTCCATATATTCCTTCAGCACGCGGCGTATGGTAAAATCGTCCATCGCATATTTGATGGTGGGACAGGCCTGCATCGGTATGCGCCGGCGAAGGCGGTTCAGATACAGGCTGGCAATCTGGGGCCACTCGTCCTTTTTGTTGCTCTCGTCTTCTATGATGGAGGCAATGATGGCCACCTGAGGCGGTGTCAGCCCCTGGGCCTTGGCCTGTGCCACCCGCTCGGCCGTCCAAAAGCGGTCGTAGGCGTTACCGAAGGTCTGCATTAGCCGCTCCGGCGAACAGTTCCACCACACCTCGTACGTGTCTGGCAAAAAGAACGAACGGGCGGTTTCGGAGTCGAATCCGCGCTGCCGTTGCCAGGCCGTGTCGGTAAACGTGGCATACAGCGTGGCCGAATCGAGCATAAGTTGGGAAGCCAGCCGGCCCGCCAGCTGCTCGAATTTGCGGATATTGTTGAAACTTATGCGGACAGGGGTCTGAAGTCCCTGCTTCAGGATACGCACCACGGCCTTGTTGCCCAAGCCGGGATCCAGTTCATAGTAGCCGGAACGCACGGCCTCGGTGTAGCCTTCGCGGCGGGCGGCGCGCTCAAACCCGGCATAATCCCTAAGGGCCTGCTTCTCGCGCAACTGCGCCATCACCCGGTCGAATCCGTCGTCGGCATAGATCTTAAGACACACCCTTTCCTCGCCCACCACATTGGGACGCTGCCAGGTGCGGTAGTAGCGGGCCCCAATCAGAGCCGCCAGCAGCACCACGGCCAGCAGCGAACCTCCTATTATATATTTCGTTTTCATTGCCTTTGCCAAAAGTGGCACAAAGGTAGTTTTTTTTCGTGTTTGTGTTTGCATCTTGACGGAAGTTCCCTATCTTTGCGCCGCATTTGAAACCGGTTTGGCCGGCTTTCAGCTTCGCTTCCGGAAGGATGGGTGAGTGGCTGAAACCAACAGTTTGCTAAACTGTCGTACTCGTAAGGGTACCGGGGGTTCGAATCCCCCTTCTTCCGCAAATAAAACGGTGCATCAACGCCTCAGACGTCCGATGCACCGTTTTTTTGTTACGTTTCCTCAGAAGCTATTTTCGGCGACAGGCAGTCTGCCGTGAGGTCCTGGATGTCATCACAGCGCCTCGGCCACCACGTAGTTGCTGCCGCCGATGAACACCACGTCGTCGGGGCCGGCGGCGGCCAGGGCGGCCGCCTTGGCCTGCGCCACGCTGGGCCAAACGCTTCCCTACAGGCCCGCCTCGGCCGCCAGGGCCGCCAACTGCGTTTCGGGGAGCGCCCTTTCGATGGAGGGCTTTGTAAAATAGTACACCGCATTGCGGGGCATCAGAGGCAGCATCCGGCCGATGTCCTTGTCGTTGACCACCCCGAACACAATGTGCAGCGTGCGGCACGAAAGCGCCTGCAACTGGGCCGACACCTGACGGATGCCCGCCTCGTTGTGGCCTATGTCGCAAAGGCAGAGCGGATGGGTAGACAGGGTTTCCCATCGGCCGCGAAGCCCCGTGTTCGACAGCACATCGGCAAAGCCCCGCCGGATGTGCTCCGCCGAAAGGGCGAAGCGGTCCTGCAGCAGCCGGAGCGCAGTCAGCGCAGTCAGCGCGTTTTCGCGGAGGTAATATCCGGCCAAGCCGCACGCAAGGTCGTCGAAGCAGAGTCCTTCCGGTCCCGAAATACGGAAATGTTGCCGCAGGGAATCCGAAGCGGGGGCTTCCAGCACCTCCAAATGGAATTCCTCGTCGGCCAGATGCAGCTCAGATTCCATCCGGAGGGCTTCGCGGCGCATCACCTCGCACACCTCGGGCGGGTTCTTCCCCACCGCCACCGGCACTCCTTTTTTAATAATGCCCGCCTTTTCGCCGGCTATGGCTTCCAGAGTATTGCCCAGAATGGCCATATGGTCGAAACTGATGCTGGTAATCACCGACACCTCGGGCACAATGAGGTTGGTGCTGTCCAGCCGGCCGCCCAGGCCGGTTTCCACCACCGCCACGTCCACCTTCTCGAGGGCGAAATAGCCGAAGGCCATTCCGGTGGTCAGTTCAAAAAAGGAGGGTTCGAAGGGCTCCGACAGGGGCGTATCCTGGAACGGCGGGCGCCGGCTGGCGGCCTCGTAACGCTCCACAAAGTCGCAGACGAATTCTTCGGGCACCATTTTTCCGTTCACCCGGATGCGTTCGCGGAAATCCTTCAAATGGGGCGAGGTGTACAGCCCCACCCGGTAGCCGGCCTCCTGGAGCACCGATGCCAGCAAGTTGGACACCGTGCCTTTGCCGTTGGTACCGGCTACGTGGATGCAGGGATATTTCCGATGGGGATTTCCCAGCCAGCCGGCCAGCCGACGGGCGTTTTCCAGCCCGGGCCGATAGGCCGACGACCCCACTCGATGGAACTGCGGGAGTTTCTCGTTCAGATAGTCAATTGCTTGTGTATAAGTCATTTTTATCTATAGAACCTACTATATGATTGAACAAGTGGGCCATCTCTGGACAGCCTCTTTGAGAGAGACAAAAATACGCCAATATTTTGTTATTCCGGCTTGGTGGTCTATATTTGCCGTTCATTTCAGAACCAAGCGATATGAAAACGAGATTTCTTCTGGCCGCCGCTTGCCTTTGCATTCTGGGCCTGACGGGATGCAAATCCAACCAGGAAGCCTACAATGCCGCCTACGAGCGGGCCAAGGCCAAACAGGATGCCATCGAAACCGAGAAGGCCGCCCAGCAGCCCACCGAAACCATCGAAGTGGTGGAACGCAGCGGCGTGAAGGAGGCTTCCGAATCGCTCGAAATCATCGGAGAAAACGGTTCGCAGGGAGTGTACGGAGTGGTGGTTGGCAGTTTCATCAACCGCACCAACGCCGACAACCTGATGAAACGGATGCAGGAAAACGGCTACCCCAACACCGTACTGGGGCAGAACGAAAAACTGATGTTCCGCGTCATCGTGGCCTTCTGCGGCACCAAGGCACAGGCCCAGGAAACGGTGGCCAAGCTAAAGCCCCAGTTCCCCGATGCCTGGATTCTGATCAGGGAATAGCCCAATACCATTCTTATTAAACAATACCATTATGATTGAAAAAATCGGAACAAACGCCGGTTCGGTATGGACCGTGCTGAGCGCCGCCGGTGCTCCCAAGAACCTGAAAGATGTCAAGAAACTGACCAAACTCACCGAAAAGGACCTGTATGCCGCCCTGGGGTGGCTGGCCCGCGAAGACAAGCTGGTTTTCTGCCAGGAAGAAGCCGACATTTTCGTATCGCTCAAATAAAAGCCGTTCCAAGACACCTTCCATAGGTCACATTTTTTAGTTTGCTGCTTGCGGCGTAACAAAAATGCACTATCTTTGCAGCCGCAAACAGCAAAACAGGGTACCTTGCCCGAGTGGTTAGGGATCGGTCTGCAAAACCGGGGACGGCGGTTCGAGTCCGCCAGGTACCTCCAAAAGAAAAAAGTGTGACCAAATTTTTGGCCACACTTTTTTTACAGAGCCTCGAACCGAGCAGACGACAGGCTCCCCCAAAAAGAGAAGTTGCACACTACACGACTGAGTCGCGCAGTGTGCAACTTCTTTTATGCCGAACGGCGAATGGCAATCGTTTGTTACTCCTCGCCCTCTTCTTCCTTCATATTGGTATAGACGGTCGACACATCGTCGTCCTCCTCGAGGCGCTCGATAATCTTGTTGATGGTTTCGCGCTGCTCGGGCGTCACGTCCTTGAAGTCGTTGGCAAAGCGTTCGAATTCGGCCGAAATAAGCTCGTAGCCGGCCTCTTCCAGGTAGCCCTGAATCTTGGCAAAGCAATCGGGAGCACCGAAGATGATTATTTCCTCCTCGTCCTGGTCGAAATCGTCGGCACCCAGGTCGATAAGCTCCAGCTGCAGTTCGTCAAAGTCCATTCCCTCCTTGGGTTTCACCTTGAACACGGCCTTGCGGTCGAAAATGAACGACAGGCTGCCCGAGGTTCCCAGCGTTCCGGAATACCGGTTGAACACGCTGCGCACATTGGCCACGGTGCGGGTTGGGTTGTCGGTCTGGGTTTCCACCAAAATAGCAATTCCGTGAGGGCCGTAGCCTTCGTACACCATTTCCTTGTAGCCCGTAAAGTCTTTGGACACAGCCTTCTTGATGGCGCGCTCCACGTTGTCCTTGGGCATATTGGCGGCTTTGGCGTTCTGCATAAGCACACGCAGACGGGCGTTGGAACTCGGATCGGGACCACCCTCCTTCACACAGCTGGAGATTTCCTTACCGATTTTCGTAAACGTGCGGGACATATTGCCCCAGCGTTTCAGCTTTCTAGCTTTTCTGTATTCAAATGCTCTTCCCATAATTGAAGTGTTTATCTGAGGCTTGCGCCAAGTTTTTGTTGCAAATTCTGGATTATCTTGTTCATCACCGCATCGGTGCGCTGGCTGGTGAGCGTCTGCGATTCGTCCTGCAGCACAAAGTTCACGGCATACGACTTTTTGCCGGCGGGCAGGTTGCGGCCCTCGTACACGTCGAACAGGGTCACCTCCTTGAGCAGCTTGCGTTCGGTCTGACGGGCCACTTCCTCTATTTCGGAGAAATGTTGCTGCTTGTCGATGAGCAATGCCAGGTCGCGGTACACCTCGGGATACTTGGGCAGTTCCGTGTACGACACCTTGTTGTTGCGGATGGCTTTCATAAGCAACGGCCATTCCAGGTCGGCAAAGAACACCTCGGTATCGATACCGAAGCGGCCGAGCACCGCAGGATTCACCGAAGCAATGCGCGCCAGCACCTTGCCGCCGCGGTTCTTGTAGAGCAGGCTGTGAACATACAAGTCGTCGCCCTCGGCCTCTTCCATAACCAGTCCGGCCACGCCAAGGCGGTCGAATATGTGCTGCACGTTGGCCTTGAGGTCGTATATGTCTACCGGCTGGGCAGGCGCGTCCCAAGTGGCCGCCATCCGGTTGCCGCACATCCACAGACCCAGATGCTGTTCCTCGCTGTAGGGCGAAAGCACCTCGCCTTCGCGGCGGTCTTCGGCACAGAAGTGGTAACACGAACCGAATTCATAGAACTTAAGGTCGAAGGCCCGGTGGTTGCGGTTGCGGGCAATGTTTTCCAGGCCGCCGAAGAGCAAGGTCTGGCGCATCACGCCCAAGTCGTTGCTCAGGGCGTTCATAAGCCGCACTGCGTGTTCCAGCGGATAGGTCTGCATACCTTCGTAATACGATACCGAGGTCAGGGAATTGTTCAGCACCTCGTTGAATCCGCCCGCCGTGAGCTGTTCCGACACCAGATTGAGCAGCCGGTTGCTGTCGGGATGGGTCGAATACGTGAGCGTGCTCTTTATGCTGTCGGTATATTCCACGTTGTTGTAGCCGTAAATGCGCAGGATGTCTTCGATGACGTCGCAGTCGCGCTGCACGTCTACGCGGTAGGGCGGCACGCGCAGATCCAGCACACCGTCCGTTTCGGAAACTATCTTTATTTCCAAGGCCGAGAGGATGCGCTTTATGGTGTCGTGGTCGATGGCTTTGCCTATAAGGCTGTCGCACTTGTCGTAGCTGAGCGACACCTGGAAATCCTCGATGGGCACCGGATACCGGTCCACGATTTCGCTGGAAATCTCGGCGCCGGCCAGTTCCTTGATGAGCAAGGCGGCCCGCTTAAGTACGTAAATGACGTTGTTGGGATCCACGCCGCGCTCAAAGCGGAAGGAGGAATCGGTGTTCAGTCCGTGGCGGCGGGCCGTCTTGCGCACCCACACCGGATTGAAATAGGCACTTTCGATAAACACCGAGGTGGTGGCTTCGGTCACGCCCGAGTCCAGACCGCCGAACACGCCGGCCATACACATAGGTTCTTCGGCATTGCAGATCATCAGGTCTCTGTCATCGAGGGTCCGTTCCACGCCGTCCAGGGTGGTGAATTTGCTGCCGCCGCTGGTACGCACCACAATCTGCCGGCCCTTTATCTTGCCGGCATCGAAGGCGTGCAGCGGCTGACCGAATTCGTGCAGCAGGTAGTTGGTGATGTCCACCACGTTGTTGATGGGATGCAGTCCTATCAGTTTCAGGCGGTCTTGCAGCCACTTGGGCGACTCCTGCACGTGTACGTTGGTCAGGCTGACACCGGCATAGCGGGGGCAGGCCTCGGCATTCGCCACGGTCACATCGATGGGCAGGTCGTGGTTGTCCACCCGGAAGGCATCCACCGAAGGACGCAGCAGAGTCACGTCCTTGCCCTGACTCTTGAGCCAGGCATACAGGTCGCGGGCCACGCCGAAATGGGAAGTGGCATCGGCCCGGTTGGGCGTGATGTCCACCTCGAGCACCGGCTGGCTCTGCAAATGGAAATATTCGGCGGCGGGCATTCCCACGGGCGTGTCGGCGGGCAGCACCATAATTCCGTCGTGGCTCTGCCCCACTCCTATCTCGTCCTCGGCACAGATCATTCCGAAGGATTCCTTGCCGCGGATCTTGGATTTCTTTATGGTGAAGCATTCGTCGCCCTGATACAGTTTCGTGCCGATCGTGGCCACGATTACCTTCTGTCCGGCCGCCACGTTGGGCGCTCCGCACACGATGTTGAGCGGTTCGGGCTGTCCCACGTCCACCGTGGTTACGTGCAGATGGTCGGAATCGGGATGGGCCTCACACGTGAGCACCTGCCCCACCACCAGGCCTTCCAGCCCGCCGCGGATGGATTCCACCATTTCCACCGGTCCGTTTTCGAGGCCGATGGACGTAAGCACGTCGGCGGTCTGGGCGGCCGTCAGGTCAAAATTCACAAAGTCTTTGAGCCAAGTATAGGATATATTCATAATGTGAAATGGTTAGCACTTTATACTGAGTTGCATCAGCACCTCGCGGATTTTCTCGTAGGTGGTGAGCCGCGTGGGCACCAGCGGCAGACGCAGTTTGTTCTCGATGTAGCCCATCATACTCAGAATGCACTTGACGCCGGCAGGATTTCCGTCCACGAAAAGCAGGTCGAACATATCGGTGAACCGGTGATGGATGAGCAGGGCGTTCTGATAATCGCCGTTCAGGGCCAGGCGCACCATCCGGCTGAATTCCCTGGGGAAGGCGTTTCCGATGACGGAAATCACGCCCACGGCACCCATCGTTATGAGCGGATAGGCAATGCCGTCGTCGCCGCAGATAACCATAAAGTCGCGGGGCTTGTTCTTGATGATGTTGTTCATCTGGGTGATGTTGCCCGATGCCTCCTTGATGGCCACGATGTTGCTGAATTCGCGGGCCAGGCGCAAGATGGTGTCCACCGTCATATTCACGCCCGTGCGTCCCGGCACATTATACATAATTACAGGC
>R17__coassemble_303_pt1 | contig 29090 bp, 31 predicted proteins | sample R17__metabat2_high_PE_026 | metagenome-assembled genome bin R17
TCTTTGGAGATTATAGTTCCAAACGTGCTTCTGGACCTGCCTCTTGCGCCGTATTGTGCCTTTTCCGCCGCATTTATCGCAGCATATCTGGGTGCTGCCGCCGCAGGTCGGGCATATGACATAGCCGCTGCCGCCGCAGGTGCTGCAGGTCAGGTGGTTGTAGTTTCCGCCACAGACAGGGCATTTTTCCTTGGCATTGCCGCCGCAGGAAGGACAGAGGCTGCGTCCTTTTCCCGAGCAACGGCCGCACGACTCGACGTGGGCGGAGCCAGCCACTTCGATGAATGTCTTTTTGTCGACAAAGTCCTCCGGTGTCTTCAGATTGAATGCCCAGGACTTCACGTCGTGAATGGAGAAATATTTCCTGGGAGCAACTTCCCAGCCTTTGTAAGGACGGCGTTTTTCTTCGACACCCCGGTCCTCATACTGGGTTCGGACCTTGCATTCGTAAATGGTGCAGTCGTCGTTTACTCTAATCTTGATCCTGTGTCCGTAATCCTCGAAAGGATGACCGCTTGTGCGGCGCGAATAGCGGTTGACCGCTTCTCTTATGCGTGTCTCCTTCATAAGCTAACTATTTTTGAAAAGAGCACGGGCTGTCTTGACTATGATTATTACAATCAAGGCCAGCAGCATTATTGTCATATATATGGTAAGGGCGGGACTGTAGTCGGAAGAATGTTCTTCCTTTACTTTTAGGTATGACTCCTTGGCTTTGTCAAATTTTCTCGCCTCTTGGGAAAGGGATTGAGCCTCTATGAAATCGCTTACCAGAGCTTTGGGCTTTATGCGGTCCACTATATTGAATGTCGTTTTGAGCGAAGCTCCCGTGAAGACGGAATCTATCGGGCAGGATGCGTCGCGTGTGCGCAGAGCGGCCCTTTGCTCGGGCTGAGTCACCTTCAGTGACTTGCCGTCGGAGCATCCCGCGAGCGTCAATATGGCCAGAAGTATTATAACTATTCTTTTCATACGACAAATTTATAAATAACAATCACTAGTGGCCAAATAAATCCCAGCCGATTTTAGGAGTTAATAAACAAAGTCTTTTGAAGCCGGAACGATGCTATGATCTGCGGAAACTTCAAAAATTTGCAGGTTTCCGCAGATTATATGAGTGCTTTTCCGCGGTAGGCGTAGTCCCAGAAGCGATATTCAAATCGTGCGCCTTCGATAAATTGCAATGTCATTTCCTGTCGGGTGTTCTTATCGGTGAGTTCTGCGTATTCGTCGATCAAGTCTATGACCTCACTGACAGCTTTTGAAAATTCCTCGTTGCCATATTCCTCAATCCATTCCTTATATGGATTTCCTTCCATCCTGGCAATGCTGAGGATGTGTTTGCCCACTTCGTTGTAAATCCAGATGCAGGGCAGGAGCGCTGCAAAGGCGATTTCCTTCACACCAGTCCGTATAGCATTCTCTGTGTGGGCATTGTACGCGGCGGTAACTTCGGAAGGCTCGGCGGTCGTGTCAATCCCGAAACGGCCCATCATAAGCCGGTGCATCGCCTTCTCGCCGTCGAGCCCCGTTTGGGCGAAGGACGTGAACATTTCCTTTTGCGCCGGATCTTCTATCATCCGGGCGAAGGCGAACATCTGGCGGCCGTAGTTGCCCAGGTACAATTCATCTTGGGCGATGTACCGCTCGAACACTTCCTCGGACAGCGTTCCTTGCGCGAGCTCTTTAATAAAAGGATGACCGATGATTTCGGCGTAGATGCCGCGGGCCTCGGCCCAGGCCTGGTCCGACCATTTTGTATTCATCATAATTTCTTACGGCGGTACTATCCGCATCAAGTTCGACGGGTATCTCTCAGCAGGCGTTTCCTGCACCCCGATTACGGCGCAAAGGTAGCAATAAAGTTTCTCCGCGGTTTGAGGATTTTAGTTGTGCATCTGCCAGCGCTAATCAAAATAAAAAGTGCCGCAGACACGCGCCTCTGAGGCACTTTGGTGGTGACTTCTACAGCTGTCACCATAAAATTGGTGTTGATTGTCAATGAGTCGGCTTTGCGGAGATAGGCCTCGCCAATGTGTTATAATCTGCGGAAACTTCAAAAATTTACAGGTTTCCGCAGATTATAGGGCGAAGGACGTGAACATTTCCTTTTGCGCCGGATCTTCTATCATCCGGGCGAAGGCGAACATCTGGCGGCCGTAGTTGCCCAGGTACAATTCATCTTGGGCGATGTCAGGCGGCCGGATGGATGTTTTCGGTGCGCTTGAGGCGTTTCACCACGCGGGCGGTGATGGGCAGCACCACCAGCTCGTAGCCGGTTTTCAGCACAATCTGCGTGGCCATCATCAGCAGCATATTCTTTATTCCCACCGTGTAGAAGGCGATGGGGAAGAATATGAGGGAGTCTACCGTCTCGCCGTACAGACTGGAGAGGATGGCCCGCCAGCCGAAGCCTTTTTCGCCCTGGCGCGCCTTCATCCGGGTCATTACCTTGGCATTCACCAGCGAACCGAATACAAACGCCGCCATCGAGGCCAGGGTAATGCGCAAATCGGCCGCGAAAATGAAATCGAAATGGGCCTGCCCGTCCCAGAACGATTCCGGCGGCAGCAAGCGCACCAGCTGGGCCATTCCCACCACGAAAGCGTTCATCGCCATCGCCGTCAGGATGGCAAACTGCGTTTTGCGGTAGCCGTACACCTCCGTCAGGCAGTCGTTCAGTATGTACGAAATGGGAAACACCAGAAAGCCGCCGGTGAGCGACAGGCCGAAGGCGTGAAACACTTTGGTTTCGAACAGGTTCGAGGCAATCAGGCAGACGCAGAGCCCGGTAGACAGCAGGGTGAATTGCTTGGACATTTTCTTGTTTTTTTAAGAGAACCGAGGGGCCGTGCCGGGCCTTCGGTTCTTATGTGGTTGTCAAGGACACATTTTATTTTCTTGTTCTGAACCTTCGTCGTCGCGATGCTTCAAGGTGAGTGCTAGAACCCCCGTTGCCTCATTGCTTCGAAGGTGAGGATGGCGGTCGATACCGACACGTTGAGCGAATCGATGAGCCCGCGCATCGGAATCTTTATGCGGGCATCGGCGTTTTGCAGCCAGAAGTCGGTCAGGCCATCGGCCTCGGTGCCCATAACGATGGCCGAGGGTTGGGTATAGTCGTTCAGATGATACCAATCGGAGGCCTGCAGCTCGGCGGCAAAGGTGCGGATGCCGTGCGCCCGGGTCCAGGCCAGGGCTTCGGCCGAGGTACAGACGGCCGTCGGCACCGAAAAAATGCAGCCCACGCTGGAACGGATTACGTTGGGGTTGTACAGGTCGGTAAGCGGGTCGCACACCAGCACGGCATCGGCTTTGGCGGCATCGGCCGTGCGCAGAATCGCGCCCAGGTTACCCGGCTTTTCCACGGCTTCGAGCACAATCACAAAGGGATTGTCCGACAGGGGAATGGAATCTAGCGTATGGCTTTTGGGCCGGAGCAGCGCCACAATGCCGTCGGAGCCCTCGCGGTAGGCCAGCTTCTCGAAAACGGCCGGCGTGAGCAGCGTCTGGCAGCTTTCGGGAATGCGTTGCCGTATTTCGGGATAGTCGCTCTTGGCAAAGAACTCGGGGCAGACGAACAGCTCCTGCGGCTGGTAGCCGTTGTTCAGGGCAATGAACAGCTCACGGGCGCCTTCCACCACGGCCAGGCCCAGTTGGCGGCGCTCCCGCGACTTTTCGCGCAGGCGCACCAACTGCTTTATGCGCGGGTTCTGGATGCTGCTTATACATTCCATATCGGACACTTGAATAATCGGCGCGAAGGTAGTGATTATTTTTACTACCTTCGCGGGCATTATGGCAAGCGATTTCGGGAAAGACTACGAACTTATCGACACCGGCGGTTTCGAAAAACTGGAACGGGTGGGCGGCTATGTGCTGCGCCGTCCCGAACCGCAGGCCGTCTGGCCCAAAAGCCTTCCCGAGGCGCGCTGGCAGCAGGCCGATGCCTGGTTCAGGCGCTCGGTGGGCAACGACGGCCGGCAGCAGGGCCGTCCTTCCGACGGCGACGGCAGCGAAAAAGGTCAGTGGATTACCCGCCCGACTATGCCCGGACAATGGAAGGTGAGCTATCCGCTCCGCAGCCTTCCCCAAGCCCATCCGCTCACTTTCCGGCTGGGAATGACCTCCTTCAAGCATCTGGGGCTGTTTCCCGAGCAGGCCGACAACTGGGAATTCATAGCCCAAAGCGTGCGCCGTCTGGCCCGGCCCGGTTGTCCGCCCCCCTCGGTGCTGAATCTGTTTGCCTATACGGGCGGTGCTTCGTTGGCGGCCAAGGCGGCCGGTGCCGATGTCACCCATTTGGATTCCGTGCGTCAGGTGGTGACCTGGGCCAACGAAAACCAGACACTTTCCGGCTTGGACAACATCCGCTGGCTGGTAGAGGACGCGCTGGTGTTCGTGCAGCGCGAAGTGCGCCGAGGCCGTCGGTATCAGGGAATCGTGCTGGATCCGCCGGCCTACGGACGCGGTCCCAAGGGCGAAAAGTGGGTGCTGGACGAACACATTGCCGCCCTGATGGACGCCTGCCGGCAGCTGCTGGATGCGCAGCACGGCTTTGTGGTGCTCAACCTGTATTCGATGGGCTATTCCCCCCTGGTGGCCGGGAATCTGCTGCGCAGCTATTTCCCGCAGGCGGCCCAAAGCCTGGAGCAGGGCACGCTCAGTTTTGTCGACCGGTCCGGCAACACCTTGCCCCTAAGTGTATACGCCCGTTTTTGTGCTGAATAATTTCCAACAGATATGAAACACTTATTCCGTCTTTTGCCATTGGCAGCTCTTTTGCTGGCTTCCTGCCAGCCTTCGACTCATTTCTCGGTAAGCGGCGTCGTGGACGGTGCCGAGGGCAAGACTCTGATTTTCGAACAGTATGCCTTGGAGAAGGTGAGTGTCATCGATTCCGTAAAACTCGGAGCCAACGGGCGCTTCCGCTTCAGGGCCGAGCTGCCGCAGGCCCCCGAATTCTACCGGCTGCGCTTTGTGGGCCAGCGGCCTATAATGCTGGGCGTGGATTCCGTGGCCCATATCCAAATCGAAGCCCAATACGACAGCTTCGGCCGCGAATACACGGTGAGCGGCTCCGACGTATGCCGCCAGATGGCCGAACTGGTGGTTCTGAAAGACCACACCCAGGCCGTGTACGATTCCCTGAGTACCTTATACGACAAGGGCCTTTTGGCCGCGGCCGACTATGCCGACGGCGTGAATGCCTGCCTGCAGGAGCACAAGGAAACGGCGCGTCCCTACGTTTTGGACAATCCCAAGTCGCCGGTGGCCTATTTCGCTTTGTATCAGCGCATTCACAAGCTGCTTATTTTCGATCCCTGCCAGCGCGACGACAACCGCTTGTTTACGGCCGTGGCCACCAGCTGGGATATGTTCTATCCCCATTCCGACCGCAGCCGCAACCTGGTGCGTCTGGCTATGGCCGGGCTGGGCCAGATTCGCCGCGAACGCCAGGCGGCCGAGTCGCCCGAAATTCCCATTCAGGAAATAGACTACCTGCCTTATTTCGAGATAAACCTGCCCAACATCTTCGGCGAGCAGGTGCCGCTTTCCAGCTTGGAAGGAAATGTCATCCTGCTGGATTTCACGGCGTTTGCCACCGATTATTCGGGCCCGCGCACGTTGGCTATGCGCGAACTCTACCAGAAGTTCGAAATGGCTCCCTTCGAAATATATCAGGTGTCGCTCGATACCGACGAACACTTCTGGAAGACCGCGGCGCTCAACCTGCCTTGGGTGTGCGTGCGCGACCGCGCCAGCCTGCGTTCTGGCTACCTGCGTATGTACAACGTGCAGCAGTTGCCGGCCTATTTCCTTATAGACAAGCAGGGCCATCTGGTGGCGCGCGACGAGACCATTTCCAATCTGGAGCAGGAAATTGCACGCCTGCTCAGGAAGTGACGATTTTTTTGTTTGCACAACCAAAAAGAAATCCTACATTTGTCGCGTTTTATGAGAGGAGTTCCAGCCACTGCAGTGGCTGGGATTCTTTTTGTTTTACTTTTTATACTAACGCAATATGGCTATCAATTACATGACCGAAAGCGGTTTCAAGAAACTGCAGGAAGAAATTGAATATCTGGAAACGGTGAAACGTCCCGAAATCGCCCGTCAGATTTCCGAGGCGCGCGAAAAGGGCGATCTGTCGGAAAATGCCGAGTACGATGCGGCCAAGGAGGCCCAGGGAATGATGGAAATGAAGCTGGCCCAGTTGAAGGAACTGCTGCTGGATGCCCGCATTCTGGATCCCAACAAAATAGATACCTCGTCGGTGCAGATTCTTACCTGCGTCTCCCTGCTCAACATCAAGACCAACCAGGAAATTGCCTACACCATCGTGCCCGACACCGAGGCCAACCTGCGCGAGAAGAAGATCTCCGTGAGCTCGCCCATTGCCAAGGGCCTGCTGGGCAAGAAGGTGGGCGAGGTGGCCGACATCACCGTGCCGGCCGGCGTCATCAGTTTCAAGATTCAGAACATCACTCTGCCCCAATAAGTTATGGCCAGTATATTCAGCCGCATCATTGCCGGCGAAATTCCCTGCTACAAAATTGCCGAAGACGAACGCTACTTTGCCTTCCTCGACATAAATCCCCTTACCGAAGGGCATACGCTGGTTATCCCCAAGGAGGAAAAAGATTATTTGTTCGACTACGACGACGAAACGCTGAGCGGTATTATGCTCTTTGCCCGCCGCATAGCCGAGGCTCAGAAAAAGGTTATCGACTGCCAGCGCGTGGGAATGGCGGTAATCGGCCTGGAAGTGCCTCACGCCCATATCCACCTTATTCCCATCCAGCGGGAATCGGATATGTTGTTCTCCAATCCAAAAAAGAAATTCACGCCCGAGCAGATGGAGGCCATTGCGGCCAAAATCCGCGAGGCGCTCTAAGTGCTTGGGGTTCGGAGTGCTTTTAACGGGCGGGCGTCCCGCCGTTTTTCAACGACTGGTTGTCAGGGTGTTTTGCCCGTAGTCTTTCAGCGGTCTCAGACCAGATGGATTTGTTCGGCGTGAATGGCCGAGCGAGTGAAGGTAGAGGCCATTTCTTCGAATTTTCCGGGGGCTTCGGTAGTCAGATAACGACACGAAGCCTTCGCTGTTTTTGAGAGCTGCCGTTCCATTTCGGGGTGGCGCTGCAGGTAGTTGGCCAGGCTTTCGGCCACGTAGGGGCCCTGGCTGACAATGTTGATGCCTTCGGGCACCTGGCGGCGGATTTTGGGCAGCAGCAGCGGGTAGTGGGTGCAGCCCAATATAAGCGTATCGATGCGCGGGTCGGCGTGGAACAGCTCCTTCAGGTACTTTTCCACAAAATAGTCGGCTCCGTCGCCGTCGGCCTCGCCGTTTTCCACCAAGGGCACCCACATAGGGCAGGCCTTCGACGTAATCACTATATCGGGATACAGCTTTGAAATTTCGATGGGGTAGGACCCGGATTGCACCGTGCCACGTGTGCCCAGCAGCCCCACGTGGCGGCTTCGGGTAAGTTTTCCTATGGCTTCCACCGTGGGACGAAGCACGCCCAGCACGCGTCGCGAGGCGTCCATCTGAGGCAGGTCGCGCTGCTGTATGGTGCGCAGGGCCTTGGCCGAGGCTGTGTTACAGGCTAAAATAACCAGGGGGCAGCCGCACTCGAACAAGTAGCGGACTGCCTCCAGGGTATATTCGTAGACAACGTCGAAAGAACGGTTGCCGTATGGGGTGCGGGCGTTATCTCCCAGATAGAGATAATCGTAGGCAGGAAGCCGGCGCTGGAACTCCTCCAGGATGGTCAGGCCTCCGTAGCCGGAATCAAAAACGCCAATCGGACCCAATTTATTTGATATTCAGTTTTTTGCGAACGGCTTCGGTCACGTCCACGCACTTCGATGCGGAATGGTATACCAGCGGCGTCTGGGCTTCGGCCGATATGTCCATAATATACACCAGGCCCATTTCGTCGCCCACCTGCTCGATGGCTTGCTTGATGGTTTCCATAATGGGCATCACCAACTGCTGCTGTTTCTGCTGGATTTCGGCCTGGGCGGTCTGGTAGAATTCCTTCAGCTTTTCCTGGATGTCGGTTATCTCGGCTTCGCGACGCAGGCGGATGGATTCGGGAAGCGTGTCGCGCTGGGCCATATAGTCGGTACCCTTGCGCTGGTATTCTTCCTGCATAGCCTGCAGTTCGTCTTCCAGGTTCTTGGACAGCTGGTCCAGCTTTTTGTAGGCTTCCTGGGTGGCGGGCATCGCCTGGAACACTTCGCTTACGTTGATAAAACCGAATTCTTTGGCAGATTCCTGGGCCGTAGCCAGCAGGGGCAGAACAAGGGCCAGGGAAAGGATAAGTTTCTTCATAATTTTATGTTTGGTTCTTTGGTTTCTTTTTTTGAGCCGGGGACGTGCCGGAACAAAGCTCCGGGCATTTCCGGCCGCAAAAGTAGCAATAGTTTTCAATATCCCATTTTCTTGAGCACGTCGTCGCTCACGTCTATGGTAGGCGAGGCATACACAATGTCCACGCCCGAGGCACGGTCCAGGATAAGCACGAAGCCTTTCTCCTCGGCCAGTTCCTTCACGGCATTGTAAATTTCGTCCTGGATGGGGTTGAGCAGGCTCTCGCGTTTTTTGAACAGTTCGCCTTCCTGTCCGAAGTATTTGCGGTTCAGGTCGGCCACTTCTTTTTCCTTGGCCAGGATTTCGGCTTCGCGGGCCTTCTTCATCTCGTCCGACAGATACACCATTTCGGACTGGTATTTGGCAAACATTTCCTTGGCATCGCCGGCCAGGGCGTCCACCTCGGCCTGCCATTTCTTGGAAACCTGGTTCAGCTGGTCGTTGGCCATTTCGTAGGCGGGTATGCGCGAAAAGATGTACTCCATATCTATAAGGGCATACTTCTGGGCGGCGGCGCTCAGGGCCACGGCCGTCAGGCAAAGGGAGAACAGAATCTTTTTCATATGAGTGGATTTTATTCGGTTGGTCGATGTTTTTTGGAGTGAGTAGCAGTGGGCGGCTAGAATTCCTGTCCCAGGATAAAGTGGAACTCGCTGCCGTGGTGGTTGCCGCTGTCGCCGCTCACGGGGTCGAATCCGTACCCCCAGTCGATACCCAGCAGACCGACCACCGGTATGAATATGCGCACGCCCACGCCGGCCGAACGCTTCAGCTCGAAGGGCGAATAGTACTTGAGCGAAGTCCACAGGTTGCCGCCCTCCAGGAAGGCCAGGGCATAGATGGTGGTGCTTCCTTCCATCAGCAGCGGGTAGTGAAGTTCCATTCCGATGCGCTCGTACAGATACCCGACGCCCAGGTCGCCGTTGCCGTAGCCGCGCAGGGCTATGATGTCGTAGGCATACAGGCTGGAATAGCCCGTCATACCGTCGCCGCCCATATAGAAGGCACCGTAGGGAGTCAGCTTGTAGGGATTGTAGGCTCCCAGCAGGCCCAGGTCGAAGCGGGTGGCAAACACCAGTTTCTTGTTAGCCGAAATGGGTGTGTAGGTACGCGTGAGCAATTTGAGTTTGTAGTTTTCCAGCCAGCGCTGCAGGTCTTCGGCGGCCATGTTCTGGTAGTCTTCCTCGGTTTTGCCGTCGAAGAGCGAATAGGGCGGGGCCAGGTTGGCCGACAGCGTGAACGACGAACCCGTGCGCGGATACAGCGGATTGTCCACCGAATTGCGGCTCAGGGTAATGCCCAGGTGGAAGTCGTTGCTACGGCCGTTGTTTATCACAAAGTAGGCCCAGTCGTGCAGGTTGTACTGCTGGAAGGCCAGCTCGGTGTAGATCTGGAAATAGTCGTCGGGCCAGGTAAGACGGTGCGAGATACCCGCCGACACGCCCCACAGTTTTATGTATTTGTTGGGATCCTGCTCCATACTGTAGTAGCTGGAGTAGTCGTAGCCGTAACCGCCGTAGTACATACTTTGGTAGTAGTAGGCCATGTTGTTGTAGTAGTTCTGCCAGTAGCGGTCGCTCACGTCGGTCTGGTAGGAGAAGAAGGCGCCCACCGTCAGCGCGTTGGGACGCTTGCCGCCCAGCCAGGGTTCGGTAAACGAGAAACTGTACGACTGGTAGTATTTGCCGTTGGTGCGTCCCGTCAGGCTCAGGGTCTGGCCCTCGCCCTGGGGCAGAATCTTGTACGTGCTCCAGTTGAGCAGGTTGCGCAGCGAGAAGTTGGTGAACTTCAGACTTACCGACCCTATGACGCCTGTGGTGCCGTAGCCCAGCGAGAACTCTATCTGGTCGTTGGCCTTGCTCACCAGGCTCAAGTCTATGTCCACCGTGCCGTCTTCCCAGTTGGGAATGGGATTGATGCCCATATTCTCGGCATCGAAGTGCCCGGTCTGGGCAATTTCGCGCGCCGACCGCCTGAGGGCCGACATATTGAACAGCTGGCCAGGCTTTATGTACAGCTCTCGCCGTATGATGTGTTCGTACAATTGGTCGTTTCCGCTTATCTCGATGCGCGAGATGGTGGCGGGCTTGCCCTCGCTTATGCGCATTTCCAGGTCGATGGAGTCTTTTTCCACCCGCACTTCCACGGGGTCTATCTGGAAGAACAGGTAGCCGTTGTCCATATACAGGTTCTGGATGGCCTCGTATTCGTCTTCCTTGAGCCGCTTGTTCAGCCGCTTCTGGTTATACACGTCGCCCTTTTCTATCTGCAGGGCCTCGCTCAGGAACTCGCTGGTATAGATGGTGTTGCCCACCCACGTTATGTCGCGGATAAAGTACTGGTTTCCTTCGTCGATCTTCAGGAACACGTTCACGCTCTTGTCGTCGTAGGGGTAGACCGAGTCTTCCAGGATTATGGCGTCGCGGTAGCCGAACTCGTTGTATTTCTGTATAAGGGCAAACTTGTCGTTGGTGAATTCCGTGTCGACGAACTTGCGCGTGCGGAACATCGTGAGCGGATTGCCTTTTTCGTTGGTCTTCTTCATGGCCCAGTCTATCTTGCCCTTGGGGAAGGCCTCGTTGCCCTCGATGATAAGTTCGTGGATGCGCACCTTGTCGTGCTTGTCCACGTTGATGTCCACAATCACCTGGTTCTCCTTGCCGGGGTCGTCGCGCTGCAGCACCTGCACCGTGGCATTCTTGAAACCCTTGTCGTCGTAGTATTTCTTTATGAGCGTTTCGGCGCGGCCTATTATGTTGGGCGTTATCTGGTTGCCCACCACCATATTCAGGCGCTCCTCCAAGTCCTCGCGCTCGCTCTTTTTCATACCGTTGTAGTTGACGGCCGAAATGCGCGGACGGGGCTGCAGCTTGAACCTGAGCCAGATTTGGTTGCCCTCTATCTTGTCGGCCAGAATCTGGACGTCGGAAAACAGGCCGTGCCGCCAGAAACGTTTCAGGGCTTCGGTTATGTCATCGCCGGGAATGCGGATATCCTGACCCACCGCCAGGCCCGAGATGGATATGAGGACGTAATCTTCGTAATTGTCGATGCCTTCGGTGGCGATGGCGGCAATCTTGTATTCGCGTGGCGACGAGTAGTAGATTTCCGGCGTCTGGGCGGCCGCCCCCAGGGGACACAGCACCATCAGCAGGAAAACGAGGACGGACAATATGTGGCTATTTCGATGCATCTTTCTTTATTTGGTCGCCGGTGAGGCCGAAACGGCGCTCGCGCGACTGGTATTCGACAATGGCCTGGCAGAAAGGTTCTTCCTTGAATTCCGGCCAGGGGATTTCGGTAAAATACAATTCGGTGTAGGCCAGTTGCCACAGCAAGTAGTTGCTTATGCGCACTTCGCCACCCGTACGGATGAGCAGGTCGGGGTCGGGCAGGCCGCGGGTGGTCAGGTAGCCGGCAAACGCGGCTTCGTCCACGGCCTCTTCCGAAAGCTTCCCGTCGCGGACGTCGCGGGCCAGCAGGCGGGCGGCGCGGCTTATTTCCCAGCGCGACGAGTAGCCGATGGCCAGCACCAGCGTCAGCGATTTGCCGTGGGCGGTGCGGTCCATAAATTCCCTGGCCTTGGCCTGCACCTCGCCGGGCAGGCGTTCCAGGTCGCCTATGATCAGGCCGCGCACGTCGTTGCGGATGAGGTCGTCGGTTTCCTTGTTTATAGAGTCTACAAGCAGGTGCATCAGTGCGTTCACCTCGGCGGCGGGCCGGTGGAAGTTCTCGGTGGAGAAGGTGTACAGGGTCAGGTAGGAAATGCCCAGGCTGCGGGTCGTCTCCACGATGGTACGCACCGTGGCAACGCCTTCGATATGGCCGAAGACCCGGTCTTTTCCCTTGGCCTTGGCCCAGCGTCCGTTCCCGTCCATTACAATGGCGACGTGCCTGGGCAGGCGGCTTTTGTCTATCTGTTCCTTATAACTCATTCCTTGTAGCAATTCGATCCGATGAACCATATGTCGTAACTCACGTACAGGCGCAAGGCGGAAAAACCGTCCTTGTTCTTGTTCCAGCTGCTGGGCGCAATCCAGGGGTCGTCCAGCTCGGGGGCATCCAGGCGGTCGGAGAAGCTCAGGTTGCCGGTCCATTCCAGCCCGATGTTGAAACGGTTGGGCAGTTTGTACTTTATGCCCAGCCCGAACGGAACCAGGGCCGTGCCCTTCAGTCCGTCGTCTTCCCAGACCAGTCCTCCCAGACCCACCGTCAGGTAGGGCGACAGGCGGCTGGCTCCCGGCGTGTAGTCCGGCGCTCCGAACTCGTAGAAGTTGAACTCTAGCTGCAGGCTGCCGTCGGCCAGGGTGCGGGCAAAATCCAGTTCGGTGCCGCCCGGATACTCGTCGGTGTTGCCGACGGTGGTTCCGGCAATGCCCGCCACGCCCAGATCGGCCTTCAGCGTGAAGCGCTTGTTCAGGTTGTAGCGGCACAGGGCGTCGAAGGCCGGCCTGGTCTGGCGGAACAGCGTCTGGTTGGCGTCGCCCATATAGAAAGATCCGCCGGCCATGGCGCCTATTTCCATCCTATAGCCTTGGGCACCGGCGGTTTGCACGCCCGCCAGCATTGCCAGCCCCAGACCAACGCTCAGCAGTTTCCGGTTCATCGCAGGAACAGGGCTTTGTTGAGGAAGGCTTTCCAGACCTGGCTTCCGGAGTTTCCGCCGAAAATCCGTATGTAGGTACCGTCGGTAATCACCTGGGCATAGCCCAAGCCTTCGCCGACGGCCGTGAGTTGCATTTTGTCTTCGGCCGTTTCCCAGTCTATGCCGTGGTTGGCCGAGCAATAAAGTGTATTGTCGGTGCAGCCGTCGTCGGTGCAGCCGCCGTACAGATACAGTTCGTCTTGATAATAGAACAGTTGAGCCCCTTCGCGCGGGGTGACCGTGCTCAGACTGGAGGCCGTGGTGGCCCAGTACAGACCGTCCATCGTGGCCCAGCAGCCGTTGGAATAGGCATTGCTGCGGTTAAGGCCGGTGGTGACCAGCAGGAATTCCACGTCGGTGACGGTGCGGCTGGCCGTGGTGGCGAATCCGCGCACCGGGAAGTCGGCGGGCAGGGTGTCGCCCAGCATCCATTCCGACTCGTAGCGCCCGAAATGCCATACGCCGGCCGTGTCGGATACGATGCCTGTCAAGGCGTCTTCACTTAGGTATTTGCGTCCCGAAAGCGTGCCGAACAGCCCCCATACGGGCGTGGTGTCGGCCACGGCGCTCCAGGAAAGGCCGTCGGCCGAGGCCAGCATCTTTCCGCTTTGGGTGACAATGTACAGACTGTCGCCGAATTCCGACAGGGAACAGGCCAGGGCCGTGCTGTCCAGCCCTTGGCAGACTTCCTGGGCCGACCATACGGAGCCGTCGGCCGAACTGCTGCGCACGAACGAGCTGTCGGCGTTCAGGAAATAGACGCAGAAGCCCGCGTCGGCGGCCAGCACTTTATGGTCGCGGACGGCGGCGGGATATTGCGTGGAAAGGCTGACGGCCTGCATCGAGTCGGGGTCCACTTGGTGGATGTTTACGTAGACATCGTAGGTGGACGTGTAGCGTCCGTCTTCGGACGTGTTGGACAGGCGCACGGGCGACTTGCTCCAGTCGCGGATTTCTTTCACTTTCCAGAGTTCCCCGTCGATGTATATTTCGTCGTTGGTGGAAACGGCCGTAATGGTGGGAAACAGGGAATCCACCTCCGACAGGAAGGGCAGGGAATCGAGGTTGTAGATGCGGTGGCCGAAGTTGTCGATGTAGAACGTGTAATCTTCGAAATCCGGGAAAGAGTCGAACCCGAAATGCGTCAGTTGGGCGGCATAATAATCCTGGCTATGGGTGTTGTTGCAGGCGGGCAGTCCCGTCAGCAGTCCGGCCAGCACGACCAGAAGGGGCAGCATTTTGCGGTAGGAATTCATCGATACACGTTTACAGAGCCCTTTCAGGGGCTTTTCTTTGAACCGCCAAAAGTACAAAGTTTTTCCTTATTAAGGAGGTGTGTAGGTGCTTTTATGAAATTTTAGTGCCGACCGGACGCAGCCAGGTGCTTATCCGATGATGACTTGCGGCTGTTTCGGTGTTGAAAATCAGCCAATTCGCTTCTGCTTCGGGCAGTTGCGGCGCCCGGACGCCATTGTTAATAAATGTAGGATTGGTCTCTACCTGGATTTCGTCCCACAGGCCGGCCTGCAGGAAGCTTTCCAGCACCTGCCGCCCGCCTTCCACCAGCAGGTGCTGCACTCCGCGGCCGTGCAGGTCGGCCAGCACCTGGTCCAGCCGGTAAAGGGGAATCCAGCGGCACTTGCCTTCGGCCCGTCCGATACTGTCGTTGTAAATCCAGGTTTCGGCTGTGTCGGTTCCTGCCGGAGGCTCGCAGGCGACGGCGCCGTCGCGCTGCAGCACCACGCGCACCGGTTGCCGGAAGGCCGGCCAGTGGCGCACGTCCAGCCGGGGACGGTCCAGCCGGAAGGTGCTGGCTCCCACCAGCACGGCGTCGCACTGGCTGCGCAGCCGGTGCACCAGCATCGAGGTGTAGGCATCGGACACGGGCAGGGGAGGAACGCCGTCGCCCGGGCGGCGCGTCCGGTCCAGGAAACCGTCGGCCGTCTGGGCCCACTTAAGGGTGACGTAGGGCCGGTGGCTCAGGTGAAAGCGGAAAAAGCGACGGTTCATCAATTGGCAGGCGGTTTCCTCCACGCCGACGCGCACGTCGATGCCGGCCTCGCGCAGGCGCTGCACGCCCCGTCCGCTCACTTCGGGGAAGGGGTCCAGGCAGCCCACTACCACCCGGGGAATGCCTTTCTGAATAATCAGGTCGGCGCAGGGAGGCGTCTTGCCGTAGTGTGAACAGGGCTCCAGGCTTACATACAGGGTCGATTCCCTGAGCAACGACGGGTCTTTCACCGAAGCGATGGCGTTGGGCTCGGCGTGGGGCTGTCCGGCCTGCCGGTGCCATCCCTCGCCTATAATCCGGCCTTGGTGCACCACCACGGCGCCTACCATCGGATTGGGGGCGGCTGTCTGGGCGGCGTTGGCGGCCAGCTGCAGGCAGCGTCGCATATAAATTATGTCATCGGCAGACTTGCCGGCTGGGAATGGAATCATTACTTTTGCCGTCGTTTTACGTTATGAAACTGTTTACGCATAGGTGTTCGGAGGCCTTGCAGGCCTTGTACGGACCGGAGGAAATCCGGTCCCTCTGCCGCTTGCTGCTCAAACGCCTGGGCGGGCTGAGCGACACCGATGTGTACGGCGGCAAAGATATAACAATTCCGGCGGAATGCAGATGCCGGCTGGAAAGTGCCCTGGAACGCCTCCGGCAAAGCGAGCCCATACAGTATGTGCTGGGCGAGGAGGACTTCTATGGCCGTCGTTTCCGGATGCAGGCGCCGGTGCTCATTCCCCGTCCCGAGACGGAGGAACTGGCGGCCTGGATTTTGGAAACCTGCCGGCCCGGCGGCGTCTCGCCGTCGCAGCCGGTGCATTGGCTGGACGTGGGTACCGGCAGCGGATGTCTGGCCGTCACCTTGGCGCTGGAATGTCCGTCGGCCCGGGTGGAGGCCTGGGACGTCCTGCCCGAAGCGCTGGCGTTGGCACGGCAAAATGCGCTGGAGCTGGGAGCACGGGTCTGTGTCCGCCGGCAGGATCTGTTCCGGGCGGCAGACGGTTTCTTCAGGACGGATCCGGGCGTGGAAACTGCCGACGGCCTGGGCCGCGAGACGGAAAACGGCTCGGAATGGACTCCCGGCGGCCCTTGGAATGTAATTGTGAGCAATCCGCCCTATGTCTGCCAGAGCGAATCTGCGCAGATGCGGCAGAACGTGCTGGGCTATGAATCGCCGTTGGCCTTGTTCGTGCCCGACGACGACCCGCTGCGCTACTACCGGGCCTTGTCGCGGCTGGGCCGGCATCGCCTCTGCTCCGGCGGCAGCCTGTTCGTGGAAATAAATCAGCGCTTCGGCCGCGAAGTGACAGAGCTGTTCCTGGCCGACGGATACGGAAACGTAGAACTCCGCCAAGATCTTTTCGGCCGCGACCGGATGGTGCGCGCTGTCAATCCCCAAACGCTATGAACGAAACCACCGAAAGTTACCGGGCGGCCTTGACGTGGGCCACTGGCTGGTGCGCCCGTGCCGAGCATTGCCTGAGCGAGGTGTCGGCCCGTTTGGAAAAATATGACTTGTCGGGCTCGGAAACCGAATCCTTGCTGGCACGTCTGACCAAGGAAGGATATGTAGACGAGGAACGCTACGCCCGCTCGTATGCCTCCGACCAGTTCCGGTTCAGCCGCTGGGGCCGCCTGAAAATACGCCAGGCCCTGCGCCGGAAACAGGTGGCCGACGCCTGCATCGAAGCGGCCTTGTCGGACATCCCTCAGGAAGAATACCTGTCGGTGCTGCAGGCGCTGGTGTCGGACAAGTACGCCCGCACGTCGGCCGGCAGCGAGTATGAGCGGGCGGCCAAGGTGATGCGCTTTGCCTGCAGCCGTGGGTTTGAACCAGAATATGTCCGCCGATGCCTTCCGTATTCCATCGACTGAGCCGTCTGTTCTGGCCCGATCTGTGCCTGGTGTGCCGGCGCCGGCTGGCATCGGGGGAGCGCTATGTGTGTGCCTCTTGTGCCGATGAACTGCCGGTGACCCGTTTCGACAGCGCGCGGCATAACGAGGTGTGCGACCGTTTTGCCGGAAAACTCCCCTTCGTTCAGGCGGCTTCGGCCTTCCATTACGAAAAGGAGAGCGGTCTGCAGACACTGTTCGAGGCGTTCAAGTATCGCGGGAACGCCGATCTGGCTTATTATCTGGGCGCTATGGCGGCTTATCGCCTGCAGGGGACGGGCCTGTTCGAGGGGGTGGAAGTGCTGGTGCCCGTGCCGCTCCACCCCGACCGGCTGCGTCACCGCGGCTACAACCAAAGCGAATGGATTGCGCGGGGAATGGCTTCGGTGTGCGGCCTGCCGGTGGAACCGGACGCGTTGGTGCGCCGGGTGTTCACTTCGACGCAGACGCGCAAGGGTATCTGGCAGCGCCAGGAAAACGTGAAGGCCATTTTTGCCCTGGCCGACGATGATGAGGACGCAGGCGATGTCTCCAGTTGTCCGGGCAATACAACAGGGGGTGGAAAACTTCTGGCGGGCAAGCACGTGCTGCTGGTGGACGACGTCATTACCACGGGCGCCACGTCGGAGGCCTGTGCACAGGCAATCCTGGAAGCCCCGGGGGCCCGCGTCAGCTTTTTCTCGCTGGCGCTGGCGTAAGTCTTGCTGCCGGTACCGTGTTATAAATTCGAAATAGTCTTGGCATAAAATCCCCGGATTCCATACCTTTGCGCGTTTCAAACGAAACGGTAAGAACAACGGAAAAGATATGAACAGCGTGGAACAAAGCGTGGCCAGGCGCCTGCTCGGCATCAAGGCCATAAAACTGCAGCCCAAACAGCCCTTTACCTGGGCCAGCGGCTGGAAATCACCCATTTATTGCGACAATCGCCAGACCCTTTCCCATCCCGAGGTGCGCGGATTCATCAAGCTGGAACTGGCCCATCTGGTGCATCTGCTCTATCCTGAGGCCGACTATGTGGCCGGCGTGGCCACCGGAGCCATTGCCCAGGGTGCCTTGGTATCCGACGAACTGGGTCTGCCTTTTGTCTATGTGCGTCCCAAGCCGAAGGACCACGGAATGGGCAATCTTATAGAAGGTGAACTGCGTCCGGGCAGCCGGGTGGTGGTTATCGAAGACCTTATTTCGACGGGCGCCAGCAGCCTGAAGGCCGTGGAGGCCCTGCGCCAGGCCGGCGCCGAGGTGCTGGGTATGGTGGCCGTGTTCACCTACGGATTCCCGGTGGCCGAGCAGCAGTTTGCCGCCGCCGGCGTGGAACTCCACACCCTGAGCAACTACAATGCCGTGCTCGAGGAGGCATTGGAAACCAATTACATAGCCTCCGAAGATCTGGAAACGCTCCGCGTTTGGCGGCAGGACCCCGGAGTCTGGAACGTATAGCTATGACCGATTTTGTAAGTCAGGTAAAAGTGGTGGCCGCGCCCCAGCGGGCCGTGTACGAAACCGTGTCGGACCTCTCCCATCTCGAGGCTCTCAAAGACCGGTTGCCGGCCGACAAGCTGCGCTCCCTGGAGGCCACGCCCGACCGGGTGGAGGCCGACGTGAATATGCCGGGTCTGGGCTGTGTGTCGGTCGTCGTGGCCGACCGCGAACCCTTCAAGACCGTCAAGCTGCAGTCCGAGAAATCGCCCATTTCCTTTACGTTGTGGATTCAATTAAAGGAAAAGACAATGGTGGACTGCTATATGAAAATAACCCTGCGGGCCGACGTCCCCTTTCTGATGAAGGGAATGATTTCCAAGCCTTTGCAGGAAGGTGTGGACAAAATTGCGGAGGCGCTGGCCTCCATTCCGTATTGAACTATGAACAAACTCTGGCAGAAAAACACCATCGTCGACAAGGACATTGAACGCTTCACGGTGGGCCGCGACCCCGAAATGGACCGCTATCTGGCCCGCTACGACGTGCTCGGGTCGATGGCCCACGTGACTATGCTGGCCTCGGTGGGCCTGATAGACTCCGCCAACCTGCCCGCCATCCTTTCGGGCCTGCGCGACATATACGCCAGTATCGAAAAGGGCGAATTCAGCATCGAACCGGGAGTGGAGGACATCCATTCGCAGGTGGAGCTGCAGCTAACCCGCCAGCTGGGCGATTTGGGCAAGCAGATTCACAGCGGCCGCTCCCGCAACGACCAGGTGTTGCTGGATTTGCGCCTGTTCATCCGGGCCAAGGTGGCCGAGGTGCTCGAGGCGGTGACGAACCTGTTCGAGGTGCTCCAGTCGCAGAGCGAAAAATACAAGGAAGTGCTGATGCCCGGCTACACCCACCTGCAGATAGCGATGCCTTCGTCGTTCGGCCTGTGGTTCGGCGCCTATGCCGAGTCGCTGGTGGACGATGTGCAGCTGCTGCAGGCCGCCTATCGCATCTGCAACCGCAATCCATTGGGCTCGGCGGCCGGCTATGGTTCGTCCTTCCCCCTGAACCGTCGGCTTACCACCGAATTGCTCGGATTCGACGATATGAACTACAACGTGGTGTATGCCCAGATGGGCCGCGGTAAGGTGGAACGCACGGTGGCATTTGCCCTGGCTTCCATTGCCGGAACGGTGTCCAAGCTGGCCTTCGACGCCTGCCTGTTCAATTCGCAGAACTTCGGGTTCATAAAGCTGCCGGCAGAGTTCACCACGGGCTCGAGCATAATGCCCCACAAGAAAAACCCCGACGTGTTCGAACTGACGCGGGCCAAGTGCAACCGCATCCAGGCCCTTCCTTACGACATCTCGGCCATCATACAGAACCTTCCGTCGGGCTATTTCCGCGATTTGCAGATTATAAAGGAACAGTTCCTGCCGGCCTTCGACGAACTTGTCGACTGCCTCAGGATGACGGCCGTGGCCCTGAGCCATCTGGAGGTGAACACCCACATCCTGGACGACGACAGGTACCTGTACCTGTTCAGCGTGGAAGAGGTGAACAAGCGCGTGCTGCAAGGCGTCCCCTTCCGCGACGCCTACCGACAGGTGGGCCTGGAGATAGAGGCCGGCCGGTTCCACACCGACAAGCAGGTGCACCACACCCACGAGGGCAGCTTGGGCAATCTGTGCAACCAAGAGGTGGCCGAGCGGATGCGCTCGCTGGCCGCGGGATTTGGAATCGAAAAAGTAAAGGCCGCCGAAGAAGCGCTTTTAGGGTAAAAAACAGAAGAAGTATGAAGAAAACGATTGTTAGTATGGCAGCTGTCCTGCTGACGGCCATCGGCTTGTCGGCCCAGACCGACGTCAGCCTGTTCTGGCGCAGCGACAGCGTGCAGGTGAGCGAAATAATCACCCCCGAGGGCGACCAATACAAGAAGGTGGGCCATCACGGCCCGGCCATTGAGAATATGTATATGGGCCTGCGCATCTACTTCAACAACAGCGGTTCGGTGGACGTGTACACCAAACAGAAACCCGGTTTGGAACTGGCGGCGGCCCATTGGTATCCCACCGAGCAGATGCAGGCCGGACAGGGTTTCGGTTGCGACGAATACAAGGTGGGCAAGACCGTAGGCCTGGGCGGCTACAAGCTCTGGGACGGCGAGAAGGCCCTGGATCTGGTGGCCAAGGAAGGCCGCGAAGTGCGTGTCTACAAGAATCGAAAGGGCGCCGTGGCCGAAATGCTGGCCAAGGGAATCACTTATATGGATCGCGAGGTGGACATCCTTATCCGCATTACAATGACCGACAACGATCGTTGGGCTACCGTGGAGGCCTTCTGCACCAAGGGCGGCAAGGTACGCTTCCTGACGGGCGTGAATTCGCATCCGGGCTGCCAGCGCGAAAGCCGTCACGGCCATATTGCCGTGTGGGGCCGCCATCCGGCCGACGTGTCGCAGCATCCTATCCTTATAGGAGGTGGAATGGTATATCCGACGTCCCGGGTAGAAATGCAGCAGATTACTCCCGAAGGCATCTTCGTGGTGTCCAAGCCGGCGCGCCGTTTCAAGACCCGCGTGGTGTCGGCCGGTGAGAAGGAAGCCGACTTGAACAATGCCGAGAAATTCATTGCCTACGTGCTTGGCACCAAATAGCCGCACCGGGTATTTAAACACTGATAAAACGTAAGAATTATGGAAATAGCATCTATTGTGGCCGTGGCCGAGAACTACGGCATCGGCAAGGACAACAAACTGCTGTGCCACCTGCCCGAAGACCTGAAACACTTCAAGGCCATTACGTCGGGCCACACCGTGATTATGGGCAGCAATACCTTCCGCTCGCTGCCCAAGGGCGCGCTTCCCAACCGCCGCAACATAGTGCTTTACCCCTTCGACGACCAGGAATTCCCGGGCTGCGAACAGGCCAAGTCCTTCCCCGAAGTGCTGGAAATGTGCCGGGGCGAGGAGCAGGTGTTCTTTATGGGCGGCGCTATGGTGTACCGCCAGGCGATGGAATACGTCAATTCCTTGTATATCACTTGGATACACAAACACTTCGAGGCTGATGCCTTCTTCCCCGAAATCGACCCCGATCTGTGGCGGGAGGATAGCCGCGAAGACCATCCCGAAGCCGAGCCATATCCCTATTCCTTTGTGCATTACGTTAAAAAATAAGGCTTGAATCCTATGATGAGCATTCCAGTCGGACGGATAAGTTTTGCGGCGATGCGTGCGGCCTTGCTGTGCCTGCCGTGTCTGTTGGGCTGCCTTCCGCTTTCGGCACAGGTGGCCGACGGCCGCAAGGGCCCCGACATTGAATTTGCCGAGAGCACGCACAACTACGGAACCATCAAGGAGGGCGGAAAAGAGTACTGCCAGTTCCGGTTTACGAACACCGGCGACCTGCCTCTGGAAATCCGCAACGTGACCGCCTCGTGCGGTTGCACCACGCCTTCGTATCCCAAGGCGCCGATCGCGCCCGGTGCTTCGGGCGTCATCGACGTGGCCTACAACACCGAGGGCCGTCCGGGCAATTTCAACAAAACCGTGACGGTCTACACCAATTCGGTGCTGCATCCCACCTATGCACTTACCATCCGAGGCACGGTGGCGGCTCGGCAGAACACCCCCGAGGCGCTGTATCCCAAGGCTATAGGGCATCTGCGGCTGCGCAAGACCACCTTGGCCCTGGGCGATGCGCGCATAGGCAGCATCCGTACCGAGACCATTCCCATATACAACGAAAACGAGGAAGAGTCCATCAAGGTGTCGTTCAGCCGGGTGCCCAGACATATAAAGGTGGTGGTGTCGAACAACGACCTGCAGGGCGGGGAAACGGCCATCATCACGGTCAACTACATCACCGAGGAGGCCGACGACTATGGCCACCGCGAAGACGAATTCGACCTGCACGTGCACGACCAGGACGGCGTGTATACCCAGACCATTCCCATCAGCATCAACCTGGAGGAGGATTTCTCGGAGACGCCTTCCAACCGCATACCGGTGGCCCGTTATTCGGCCTCCCAGATAGACTTTGGCAAAGTGCGCCGGGGCGACAAGTGCGAAACCACCATAACCCTTACCAACGGCGGCACGGCCACGCTCCACCTGCGCAAGGCGGCCGTGTTTGTGAAGCATCTCGACGTGAAGGCCGACCGTCGGGAAGCGGCTTCCGGAAAAAGCATCCAGCTGAAGGTGACCTTGAACACCGCCGACCTGATGTCGACCGTGAAATATTATTTTGAAGTGATAACCGACGATCCCCTGCAGCCGCGCAAGCGCATTACGGTGACCGCCCATATCGAGGAATAATGCAGTACCATCCCGAAAACGAAGCTCAGTACAAGGGCCTTACCGTAAACGAAGGCGTCGCCTCGATGCCCATCGTGAATCCCTATCGCAAAAAAGTGGCCCGTCGCACCTACACCACCGACGAATTTGTGGAAGGTATTGTAAGAGGCGACAAGGTGATTCTGAGTCAGGCAGTTACCCTTATCGAAAGCGCGCTGCCGGCCCATCAGGCGCAGGCGGCCGAGATAATAGAGCGCTGCCTGCCTTACGCCGGCCGGTCGGTGCGCTGGGGCATTACGGGAGTGCCCGGAGCCGGCAAAAGCACTTCCATCGAGGCCTTCGGAATGGAACTTATCCGCCGGGGCCACAAACTGGCCGTGCTGGCCATCGACCCGAGCAGTGAGCGCAGCAAGGGCAGCATCCTGGGCGACAAAACGCGTATGGAGCAGCTGTCGGTTCAGCCCGATGCCTTCATACGTCCTTCGCCCAGCGGCGGTTCCCTGGGCGGCGTGGCCCGCAAGACCCGCGAATCCATTGTCTTGTGCGAGGCGGCCGGCTACGACACCATCTTTGTGGAAACGGTGGGCGTGGGACAGTCCGAAACCGCCGTCCATTCGATGGTGGATTTCTTCCTGCTTATCCAGATTGCCGGCGCCGGCGACGAACTGCAGGGAATAAAGCGCGGCATTATGGAAATGTCGGACGGCATTGCCATAAACAAGGCCGACGGCGACAACCTGCAAAAAGCCAAGCTGGCCGCTGCCCACTATCGCAACGCCCTGATGCTGTTCCCGCTGCCCGAGGCCGGCGAACGTCCGCAGGTGCTTACCTATTCGGCCCTTAAAGAAGAGGGCGTGGCCGACGTGCTGGCTATGGTGGACGGCTATATTGAGCGCGTAAAGGCCAACGGCGTGTTCGACGCCCGCCGCACCCGCCAGGAAAACTACTGGATGCGCGAAACCATCGACGAGGCCCTGCGCAACCATTTTTACCAGAACGAATCCATGCAGCAGCTGATGGAGCGCAAGGAAAATATGGTGCTCGACCACAAGATTACCGCTTTCCGGGCGGCCCAGGATCTGCTGGATATTTATTTCAAGGAGTAGCGGCCGTCGGTCCGACATCGGGCGGCTCCGGCTCGGGCTGACCGGCGGCTTTGGCTTTCGTTCAGCGGCCGCCGTCTTCGCAAAGTTGTTCGGCGCGGGCCTTTACCTGTTCCATCAGCCAGGTGGGAGTGGAGGTGGCCCCGCATACTCCGATATGTGTCTTACCGGCGAGCCATCCGGCCTGCACGTCGTCGGGCCCCGAGACAAAGTGGGTGTCGGAATTTGTTTCCAGGCAGGCATTCAGCAGGGCCTTTCCGTTGGAACTCTTGGCATCGCTTACAAACAATATGGCATCGTGCGCTGCGGCAAAGCGGCGCATATTGGGCACGCGGTTGGCAAAATGCCGGCAAATGGTGTCGTAATACACAAAGGACGTGCCTGGTTGGATCCGTTCTTGGATGGCCTCGACCAGCCGCCGGTAGTCTTCCTGCGATTTGGTAGTCTGCGAAAACATAGCGATGGGTCGTCCGAAATCTACCTGTGCCAAATCCTCGGGGCGTTCAATCACCAGGGCCGTGTTGTCGGTCTGGCCCACCAGCCCGTTCACCTCGGCGTGGCCCTGCTTGCCGAAAATGAGCAGTTGCGTGCCGTCCTGCCGGGAATTTTCGTACAGGGTGCGGATGCGCTTCTGCAGATTCAGCACCACCGGACAGGTGGCGTCGATTATCTCCAGCCCGTTTTGGGACGCCAGGCGATAGGTGGCCGGCGGCTCGCCGTGGGCCCGGAACAGGATGTGCGCCTTGTGCAGCTGCTCCATCTCCTTGTGCGACAGCGTGTGCAGGCCCTTCCGGCGCAGGCGTTCCACTTCCAGGCTGTTGTGGACGATGTCGCCCAGGCAATATAGCGTGCCTTCGCTGTCCAGCCGGTCTTCGGCCTTGCGAATGGCGTTCACTACGCCGAAACAGAAGCCCGACTGGCTGTCAATCTCTACCAAGCTCATTTATGCGGTTTATAAGTATGCGGTCGGCAAAGTCGTTCTGCTCGTCCACGGTCATATGGCTCGAGTCGATTTCTATGGCGTCGTCGGCTTTGCGCAGCGGGCTGACGGCGCGCTCGCTGTCTATGCGGTCGCGGGTGACGATGTTGTGCAGTATGGCCTCGTAGTCGGCTTCCATTCCCTTGGCCTTCAGCTCGTTGTAGCGGCGCTGTGCGCGCACGTCGGCCGAGGCGGTGACAAAGAATTTCAGTTCGGCCTGGGGAAATACCACGGTGCCTATGTCGCGGCCGTCCAGCACCACGCTGTGGCGCGAGGCAATTTCGCGCTGCAGCCGCACCATTTTTTCGCGCACCTCGGGCACGGTGGCCACCGGGCTGACGCGGTCGGAGACGGCCAGCCCCCGGATTTCCTGCTCCACTATTTCGCCGTTCAGGCAAATAAGGAACTGCCCGTCCTCGCCGGCCTCGAACGATACCGAAATCTGGTCGAGCGAATCCACCAGCCGGGCCGTGTCCAGCGTGTCGTCGGGGGCAAAAAAGCCCTGACGCAGGGCATAGAGCGTCACGGCGCGGTACATAGCGCCGGTGTCGATGAATATGAAGTGATGGCGGCGGGCCAGTTCTTTGGCCATAGTGCTTTTGCCGCAGGCCGAATGGCCGTCCACGGCCACGATGATTCTCTTGCTCATAGTATTTGGCGGTTTTTGTCTTTTCGGTTGCGAATTCGGTTATTTGTCGGCGGGGAGACGCTTGCTGTCGGTTGTGTGAACGCTTACTTGTCGGTTACATAAACAGTTGCCTGCCGGCCGTGAACGCTTGTTGTCGGTTGCATAAAGCTTCATAGGCGGTTCAGGTCGAGGGCGAGCGACATTTGCAGCGAGCTGCCCCCGGCGCTGTACTGTGCGTAGGAGGCCCCGATGCGTACTTTCTTCACGTTCAGCGAAAAGCCGGCGCTCATTCCGCTAAGCAGGCTGCGCTGTTCCACCGCCAGTTCCAGCCGGCGACGGTAGTTGTATCCCAGGTAAATCTGGAAATTGTCGGCAGGCACTATGTCCACCCCTATCAAAAGATGCTTCAGGGCCTTCTGGTGCCATTTTTCGGCGGAATCGTCGTAGCCGTAATAGGCGTGCTCCAGGCGGTTGAACCCCCAGGCCGTCAGCGTAAAGCGGAAGGGAGCGTGCTCCAGCTGCTTGGTAAGGCCGGCCTGAATGTCCCAGGGAAGCGCTTCGTGGCTGTCGTCGTAGGCAATCAGCTGAGCCCCCAGGTTCTTCACCGCAAGTCCGGCCCAGAGTCCGCGCCCGTCGTCGCGGTAGTGCACACCCAGATCCACGCCCATTCCCAGCGAGGTGTAGCTGTCCAATACCGAATATATAAGGTGGGCGTTTATGCCGCCTCGCCATTGGTCGGCCAGCTGGAAGGCGTATCCGCCGGTAAGGGCCATATCCTTGGCCGGCAACGTGCCGGTGGCGCGGCCGTAGGCGTCGGCTCCTTCCACCTCGCCGTAGTCCAGGTAGCGCACGGCCGCCATCCACGATTGAAGTTCGCTTATTTTGCGGGAATAAATGGCCTGCCCGAAATGGATGTCGGCCAGATAATTGAGGTAACCTACCTGGGCGGTGTGGTGCATCTCGCCATTCAGACAGGCCGGATTGTGCAGTGCCAGGCCCAGGTCGCATTCGGGAGACGAGACCGTCTGACCGCCGGCGGAGGCCGCCTGGACCGACGTGGGCAATTGGAGAAATTCGTAGACAAAACTGCCGGTTTCGGCCGTTGCCGTCAAGGATAGCCACAGCAGGCTGGAAAGCAGGAACAGTTTCTTCATCGTCGCTTTTGTGCGGCAAAGGTAGATTTTTTTTGCCGAACTCGTTTTTTTATCCAAAAAAACATATCTTTGCCGCCCAAGATATCCAATTTAACACGATGGAAGAGAAAAAATCCAAAAAAGCGAATCTGGAGAACAACCGCACCACCTATTTCCTTATGGGTCTTGCCGTTGCGCTCGGCTTCCTCTTTATCGGTTTCGAACTTTCCAGCCAAGACATTGCCGTGGCCGAGGAAGACGAGTCCACCGGTGTCGTGGAGGAAGAAGTAATGGTTGAAATAACCAGACAATACATTCCGCCACCACCACCCCCACCACAGACCGTTCAGTCCGATATCATTCAGATTGTGGAAGACAATACCCTGGACGAGGACGTGGAATTCGAATCCCTGGAGGACGATCCCGAGGATGCCATCATAGAAAGTTATGGTGACGAATTCTCCGAAGACTACGACCCCGAAGGCGAAGTGTTCGTCGTGGTGGAGGAAATGCCCTCCTTCCCCGGCGGCGAAGCCGCTATGCAGGCCTTTATTAAGAAGAACCTGAAATTCCCGCAGATAGCTCTCGAAAACGGTATTTCCGGCCGCGTCATCTGCACCTTTGTGGTGGATGGCAAGGGGCATATCACCGGAGCGGAGGTAATCCGTTCGGTCGACCCCAACCTGGACAAGGAAGCCTTGCGCGTCATCAATATGATGCCCGACTGGAAACCCGGCAAGCAGCAGGGTAAGGCCGTACGCGTGCGCTACACGCTGCCGGTTATCTTCCGCCTGCAGAACTAGGATTTTTCCGACACTTAAGCAGCACGCATCGTACTCGCCCCAGGCGGTATGTGTGTGCTGCTTTATAATATGTACCCTATGAAATCGACCAAAGAACTCACCGACATTATCCGGCAGGCAGTGGACGGACTGTCCTTCAAGGCGCAGCCCGACGTGCTCTACGACCCTATGTCCTATATGATGGGGCTCGGGGGCAAGCGCGTGCGTCCCCTCTTGTGCCTGATGGCCTTCAATATGTACAGCGACGACCTGGAGAAGGCCATTAATCCGGCCTTGGCCATAGAGATGTTCCACAACTTCACGCTGCTGCACGACGACGTGATGGACCGTTCCTATATGCGTCGCGGCAAGCCCTGCGTGCACGTCAAGTGGGACGAGAACACAGCTATCCTGTCGGGCGACGCCCTGCAGGTGGTGGCCTACCAGTATATGCAGCAGGCGCCCGCCGACAAGTTGCCCGAATGTATGGACATTTTTAGCCGGACCGCCCTGGAAGTGTGCGAGGGTCAGGCTATGGATATGCTCTTTGAGTCGACCGATTCGGTGGGCAAGGACGACTATCTGGAGATGGTGCGGCTGAAGACCGCCGTGCTTCTGGCAGGCAGTCTTAAGATAGGGGCTGTGCTGGCCGGAGCGCCGTCGGCCGACGCCGACCGCCTGTATGATTTCGGCATAAACATAGGCATTGCCTTCCAGATAAAGGACGACGTGCTGGACGTGTGGGGCAATGCCGAGGTGTTCGGCAAGGCCATCGGCGGCGACATTATGTGCAACAAGAAAACCTTCCCCCTGTTGTATGCCCTGGAAAAGGCCGACGACACCGCCCGCCGTCACCTGCAGGATTATATGCGGCGCGACGATTTGGAGCGTGCCGAGAAAATCCAGACGGTGACCGACATATACAACAGTCTGGGCGTCCACGAGTGCTGCGACCGACAGATGCAGTTCCATTTCGACAAGGCCATGGCTTCGCTCGACCGTCTGTCGGTGGATCCTGCCCTGACGGAAGGCTTGCGCGTACTGGCCAAGGATATGATGGACCGTCAGATATAAACCTGTCTGCCTATGCCGTATCGTCGCTTGCCTAATACCGACCAGGCCCGCATCCGTGCCCTTCGCTCGGCGGTGGAGCAGGGCGAGATGGCCGGCTTTATGTGTCTGCCTTATTCCTATGGCCTGCAGAACGAGGCCTCCCGTCTGCTGTTGCTGATGGAAAAGGCCTTTCAGGAATACGAGATTGCCTTGGAACGCCAGGTGTCGCTGGGCCGTGAATACGCCAATCATCAGAAAACGGCGCGTCTGTATGTGTCGCATTTTATCCAGGTGCTGAATATGTGCATTGCCCGCGGCGAAATGAAGCCAGAGGTGCGTGCCTTCTACGGCCTTCCCGACGACAGTATGGCCGTGCCCGACCTGAGCACCGAGCAGGCCCTGAAAATCTGGGGAAAGAACATTATAAAAGGAGAGCAGGCGCGCATCCAGCACGGCGGCACTCCTATATATAATCCGTCCATTGCCAAGGTAACCGTCTATTACGAAATATTCACCGATGCCCAGACGGCCCAGAAAATATACCAGAACAACACCCGCCGGGCTGCCCTGAGCCTGGATCATATGCACGAGCAGGTGGACGCTGTCATTCTGGATATCTGGAATCAGGTGGAGAATTATTACAAGGACCTGGAGCCCGACCAGCGACGCGAGGCCTGCCGCAAATACGGCCTTTGCTACTATTACCGCAAGGGCGAGGCCCGGCCCAAGGATGAGCCCGACTCCGATGCCGACGAAGGAGCCGATGTGGGGACCGGTTC
>R17__coassemble_322_pt1 | contig 27115 bp, 20 predicted proteins | sample R17__metabat2_high_PE_026 | metagenome-assembled genome bin R17
GAATAATATTCGTCCACCACCGCCTGGAAACGTTCGGGCTGCATAGCCTCGACGCTCTGCTGGGCATAGGTGAAACGGGATTTCAGTATCAGGAAGGCAAAGTCGGGCCGGTATTTCGATTCGGGGAAATCCAGCAGGGCGTTCGTGGCCGTGACGATGCACGACTGGTAGTTGTTGCCCAGATAGTTGCCCAGGTTGTAATACAGCTCGCAATTGAGCAGGGCCTTGTAGGCCAGTTTCTCCATCAGCACCGTCAGCATCTGCTCCACTTCGGCGCGGTGCTCGCTGTTGGGATAGTAGTCCAGGAACACGTTCAGCTCGTCCATAGCCGTAATGGTGCCCTCCTGCGACAGGCGCGGATCGGGCGAGCTGTCGTAGGCCGATTTTCCGGACATATAGCGGCATTCCTCGGCAAAAACGCCTTTGGGGAAGGTCTTGTAATACAATTGGTATTGGTTGGTGGCCGACATATAATCCTTGCTGCGGTAATAGGAATTGGCCAGCATATAAAGCACCTGCTCGGCGCGTTCCGTGCCCTTGTAAATGGGCTTGAGCTCTTCCAGCAGCTCGATGGTGCGGTTGTACTTGCCCAGCTCGTAATATTCGTTGGCTTTGGTCCACTTGGCCTCATAATCGTCGCTCTTGAGCAGCTTGTAGTACTCGCTGCACGAGCTCAGACAAAGAAGAATCATTATGAGAGTCAGACACTTGGATTTCATTGCCATCATATCAGAAAAAGCGCGCGAATTTAGTGGATATCAGCAAATAAGCCAAATATTTTCGGCAAAACCGTCAGAAGGAATACATTTCATCGGCCTCGAGCAGCTGCTGGCGGTTTTCCCGCAGCACCCGAACGCAGTCTTCCAGCCGGTCGGGACTGATGACCACCCAGGCCTTGCCGTTGTCGGAAAACGCATACATATATTCGATGCCTATGTTGTTGTCGGAGAGCACTTCCAGGGCCTTGTGAAGGGCGCCGGGCGTGTTGGGCGTCTGCAGGCACACCACGTCGGTGAGCGACACCGAGTAATGGTTGGCCCGCAGCAAAGCCGCGGCCTTGTCGGGGTCGGACACGATTACCCGCATAATGCCGAAGTCGGAACTTTCGGCAATGGAGAACGCCGAGAGGTTTATCGAAGCCTCTCCCAGCAGCCGGGTAAGGTCGGTCAGGCGGCCGGTCCGGTTTTCCAGAAACACAGACAACTGTTTGATGACGAGGTTCATAGCCTATATATTATGAATAAATGTTCCGGCGGTCGGTGACCCGGTGGGCCTTCCCCTCCACCCGTTCGATGGAGCAAGGCTCCACCAGCTTGATGTCGGCCGAGATGCCCAGTACGCTCTGTATGCGCTGCGAAATGCGCTTCTTCAGTTCCAGCATACGGCTCATATTGTCGCTGAAGAATTCGGGGCGCATCTCCACTTGTATCTCAAACGTGTCGGTATTGTTTTCGCGGTCCACCACCAGATGGTAGTGCGGCGCCGTTTCGGCAAATTCGAGCAGCACGCTCTCCACCTGCGAAGGAAACACGTTCACGCCGCGCACGATGAGCATATCGTCGCTGCGGCCCTTGATTTTTTCCATCCGGACGTTGGTGCGGCCGCAGGGACAGGGTTCGTACACCAGCCGCGTAAGGTCCTTGGTGCGGTAGCGCAGCACCGGCATTCCTTCCTTGGTGATAGTGGTGAACACCAGCTCGCCCACCTCGCCTTCGGGCAGGGGCCGGAGCGTTACCGGGTCGATTATTTCGGGAATGAACTGGTCTTCGTTTATGTGCAGGCCGTTCTGCCGGCTGCAGTTGTAGGCCACGCCCGGCCCCATCACCTCGGTAAGGCCGTATATGTCGTAGGCCCGGATGTGGAGCCGGCGCTCTATTTCCTGGCGCATGGCTTCGGTCCAGGGCTCGGCGCCGAAGAATCCGACGCGCAGGCGCAGGCTGTCCGATAAGTGCATCTTTTCGATGCTTTCGGCCAGATACAGCGCATACGAAGGCGTGCAGCAAAGCACGGTGGTACCGAAATCGGCCATCAGCTGAATCTGCTTGGCGGTGTTGCCCGTCGAGGCGGGAATTACCGAAGCTCCGATGCGTTCCGCCCCGTTGTGGGCCCCCAGGCCGCCGGTAAAAAGGCCGTATCCGAACGAAATCTGGAAAATGTCGCTGCGGTCGCAGCCGCCGGCCGAGAAGGTGCGGGCCAGGATTTCCGACCAGGCATCCAGATCGCGGCGGGTGTAGCCGGCCACGATGGGTTTGCCGGTGGTGCCCGACGAGGCGTGCAGCCGCACTATTTCCGACATCGGAGCCGAGAACAGGCCGAAGGGATATTGGTCGCGCAAATCGGTCTTGACGGTGAAGGGCAGCTTGGGCAGGTCGTCCACCGTACGGATATCGTCGGGAGTGACGCCGCTTTCCTGCAGTTTTTTCCGATAAAAAGGCGAATTGGCATACACTCTTTCCACCGTTTCGTGCAGACGCTTTCCCTGCAGTTCGCGCATTGCCTCGCGGCTGAGGCATTCATAATGCTCGTTCCAAATCATATATAGGTACCTGTCGGCTGAAAATCGGCCGCAAAGAAACGAAATATTATCCTTAATTTTGCCGCCGCTTGTGCTAAAATGTTCAAATTAACCTCCCCATACAAGCCCACCGGAGACCAGCCGCAGGCCATTCAGGCCTTGGCCGAGGGCATCGAGCAAGGCCTGGAACACCAGACCCTGCTCGGCGTGACCGGTTCGGGCAAGACCTTCACCATAGCCAACGTGGTGGAAAAGGTGCAGAAACCCACGCTGGTACTGAGCCACAACAAGACGCTGGCGGCCCAGCTCTACAACGAATTCAAGGCCTTCTTCCCCGACAACGCCGTGGAATATTTCGTCTCGTATTACGATTACTATCAGCCCGAGGCCTACATTCCCACCACCAACACCTATATAGAAAAGGACCTTTCCATCAATGCCGAAATAGAAAAGCTGCGGCTCTCGGCCACCTCGGCCCTGCTTTCCGGACGCAAGGACGTGCTGGTGGTGTCGTCGGTGTCGTGCCTGTTCGGAATGGGCAGCCCCGTGGACTTCAGCAACAGCACCGTGCGCATACACCGCGGCCAGCTGCTGGACCAGAACGTATTCCTGCGGCAACTGGTGGACAGCCTGTATTCCCGCAACGACGTAGCCTTCGAGCGGGGCAATTTCCGGGTAAGAGGCGACACGGTGGACGTTTACCTGGCCTACAGCGACTACGCGCTCCGCGTGGCCTTCTGGGGCGACGAAATCGAATCCATCGAGGAAATAGACCCGCTGACGACGGCCCGCATTTCGTCGCTGGACGACTACGAGATTTATCCGGCCAACCTGTTTGTGACCAGCAAGGAGCGCACGCAGCAGGCCATCAGGCAGATACAGGACGACCTGGTGAAACAGGTGGAGTTTTTCCAATCCATCGGGATGCACTTCGAAGCCAAACGGCTGGAAGAACGGGTGAACTACGATCTGGAAATGATCCGGGAGCTGGGCCATTGCTCCGGAATCGAGAACTATTCCCGCTATTTCGACGGCCGCGAAGCCGGCACCCGCCCCTACTGCCTGATGGACTTCTTTCCGAAAGACTTTCTGCTGGTAATCGACGAAAGCCACGTGACCGTACCGCAGATTCACGCGATGTGGGGCGGCGACCACGCCCGCAAGCTGAATCTGGTGGAATACGGCTTCCGGCTGCCCGCCGCCCTGGACAACCGGCCGCTCACCTTCGACGAATTCGAGGCGCTGTGCCACCAGACCATCTACGTGAGCGCCACGCCGGCCGACTACGAGCTTGAAAAATCGGAAGGCGTCATCGTGGAGCAGCTCATCCGGCCCACCGGTCTGCTCGACCCCGAGATAGAAGTGCGCCCCAGCAAGCATCAGGTGGACGATCTGATGGAAGAAATCCGCCTGCGCAGCGAAAAAGACGAGCGGGTGCTGGTGACCACGCTCACCAAGCGGATGGCCGAGGAACTGTCCGACTATTTCCATCAGCACGGCGTCCGGTGCGAATACATCCATTCCGATGTGGACACCCTGGAACGGGTGGAAATTATGGAGAACCTGCGCAAGGGGCTGTTCGACGTGCTGGTGGGCGTCAACCTGCTGCGCGAAGGGCTGGACCTGCCCGAAGTGTCGCTGGTGGCCATCCTGGATGCCGACAAGGAAGGATTCCTGCGGAATCACCGCTCGCTCACCCAGACCGCCGGCCGTGCGGCCCGGCACGTGAACGGCAAGGTGCTGTTCTATGCCGACAAGATTACCGACAGCATGCAGCTGACAATGGACGAGACCGAACGGCGCCGGCACATACAGATGGAATACAACCGGCAGCACGGCATCCGGCCGCAGGCCATCAGCAAAGCCCTTCACAATTCCCTGTCGTCGGCCGACGCGAGTCCGAAGAACGTCTATGTGGAGCCGGAACCCGTCTCGCTAACCGTGGCCGATCCGGTGATTGCCGCCTCCGACCGCCCCACCCTGGAAAAGATGATTGCCGCCGCCAAGCGCAAAATGTATGCAGCCTCCAAGAAAATGGATTTCCTGGAGGCCGCCCAATATCGCGACGAGCTCTTCAAGCTGGAAGACCGGCTGAACGCTATTTCCTAATAGCGGAAGCCCAGCGTCACGGCCAGCCGGTTGTCGACGGCGTTCACATTGGCATAGTTGCCCACCACGCCGCTGCCGGTTTCCACGACATTATAGAAGGGATAGTAATGTTCCTTGTGCATTTCGCACACATAGGCCAGATCCAGATAAAAGGAATCGAAATGGAAGCCCAGTCCGCAGGAAGCCGTCTGACGGCCCTTCCCGATGGCATACTGGGGCATTGTGGAGGGAGTGACCACTTCCACGTTGTCGGATTCCACCCGTCGGTTCACCGGCGACAGGGCGGCCGAATAGCCGGCCCGGGCCGAAAGCTGGTCGTTAAAACGCCATTCCATACCTACGCGCCAGGTCTTTCCCCAGCCGAACAGGTCGCTCACCTGCCGGCAGACGTCGTCGTAACGGCGTCCGGCCTCGCTGCGTTCCACCATACCCGCATAGTCGTCCAGTTGCAGGTCGCCCGTCAGGAAGCCCTTACGGCCCAGCTGCACGGCGCCGCTCAGCACCACGCGCGACGGACTTTCGTATTGGTAGCACACCGTGCCCGATCCGCCCGTGCAGGAATGAGGCGACACGGCGCCATCGTCGTCGGGCATCCCTTGCGAATACATCACCGAACTGTAGGAATCGGCCATATTGTAATAGAAAGTGGGCGAATGGTAGGCAGCTCCCAGCCGCAGGAAAGGAAGCGGCCGTACGATGAATCCGAACTTGAAGTCCACTCCTTCGCCCTCGGTCGACAGCAGGTTCTGCAGCGACATCGACCCGCCCTGGGCATAGGCCTCTTCGTACAGGGCGTCCAGCGAATAGGTGATGTTCTGCACGCCTATCGTAAAGCCCAGGTACAGGAAGTAGCCGTAATTGATGGCCATACTCATATCGATATGGTCTATGCGTCCCGATTCGGACAGGTACAGGCCGTTGTCGGTAAGCTCGCCCTGGTGCAGCACGGGATTGCGGCCGTTGTCGAGCAGATAGCACTGGTAGGCCATCTCCTGCAGATCTCCTCCGTCTATAAGGTTGTCGAGCAGCGACACCGGGCGGTCGGTTCCCTGCAGTTGGGTATTGCGGTGGAAGTTGGCCTGCCGGTTGTAGGCGACGCCGAAATTGAAGGCGGCCAGACCCGATTCGTCGTCCGACAGGAAGGTTTCGACATAGCCGAAACTGTTGCCCGTCAGCCGCTGGGCGTTGTCTTTGCTCTGTGTGCCGGCGAAATCGGACTTCACGGCCGACAAGCTGTTGCCGAACGTCACTTCCAGTTCGGATTTGCGGTATACGCCCAGTCCGGCGGGATTCAGGCTGACGGCCGTGACGTCTCCGCCCAGGGCACCGACGGCATTGGACATAGACTGGGCCCTGGCCGTGCCGTAGGCATTGTCGTACTGCCCGTACTTGAGCAAATCGAAGGCCTCCTGGGCCACGGCGCCCATACAGAACAAGAGGGATATTCCCAATATGATTTTCTTTTTCATCGTTTTATAAAATTTCGTTTCACTTAATCTGTAGGCAGCGCCTCAGCATAGCAAGCAAGCAAGCTTGTTCTGCGTCCGGCTTGTACTACAGTGTATAAGGTTACGGAAATGGTTTATCTGCGGCCACCCGACGACGAGCCTCCCGAACGGGAAGACGAGCCGGAACCGCCGGAATAGGACCCGGAGCGGGAACTGCCGCTGCTGTAGGAAGACGAGCTGCCGCTGCTGGACGAGGACGTGCTTCCGCTGTTGTAGTAGGAGGAGCGGCTGCTCGAAGACGAACTGCTGGAACGGCTGGACGTGCTGCTGTTGGAGCGGGTGGCCGTGGTCGAAGAAGACTTGGACGATGTCGATGTCGACGTGGACCTGGCCGAGGACGAAGTGCTACGGCCGGAACTGCTGCCGCTGCTTTTTACCGAGCTGCTGCGGCTCTGCGAGGCACTGCCTGAAACCGAGCTGCCCGTAGTGGAACGGCCCGTAGAGGAGCTGCTGCGATAGCTGCCCGTAGACGACCCGCTGCGATAGCTGCCCGTGGTGGAACTGCCGCCGGAAACCGACGACCCGCTGCGAGAGGTGGAACTGCTGCGGTAAGTACCCGTCGAGGACCGGCCCGCAGAAGCAGAGCTGCTTCCCGTGGCCGAGGCCGTACGCATCGTGGACGAAGGAGTGTCGGCCATCACGGAGCGGTTATACACCGCCGAACGGCTCTGGGACGAGGCCGCCTGACGGCCGCCGCCCGCCGCGACGTGACGCTGCGTACCGGTTTCCTGGCCACGGCGTCCGGCGGGACGCACCAGGTCGGACGAATGGCCCCAGGCATTGTAGGGCCCGGCGTGATGATGGGGCGGACGATGGTAGAAACCGTAATAATGAGCGTGATAGCAACCGTAAGGACTGTAATACCAGGGATTGTCCCAGCCATAGTACCAGGGATCGTAGGCTCCCCAGTAGTACCAGCTGCCGTACCATCCGCCGTAAGGATAGTGGTAGAAACCGTAATAGGGACGGTAATAGACATCGTAGTACCAGGGACTCATCCAATAGCGGTAGCCGTAGTAGTCGTCGTAGTCGTTATAATAGATGTTGACGTTGGCTCCGTCTTCCACCAGTACGTTTAGGTAGCCATCCTCGGTAATGTGGGTGGTGAAATCCTTGTCGTAGAAACGGCGGATGCGCTCGCTGTACTGATAATCCTCGTAGGTTTCCTCCTCGTCGGCCAGGGTATCGGGCTCCTGCACGGCAGTACCGCGACGGTTGTATTCGTCCACGTCGCGCAGCGCGGCGGCCGGGGATTCATCCACGGGCGTCTCGGCGGTTTCAGCCACGTTCCGTGCTTCCTCCACCTGCTCCACGGCTTTCTTTTTCTTGTTGTAGGAAGGATGATAATAAAGGTCGTCATCGTAGGACTGTGCCACCGACACGGCGGGCAGCAGCCAGGCAGCCGTCAGGGCTAGCGCAAGGATTCTGGTCTTCATAGTCGTTCTTTTTACGGGGAAAGGCTTGGGTTAAAGCCTGTTTCCGGATTCAACGCTGGCAAAGATAGCGGATTCGCCATTTTGTTTACTGCAATTGGTATTTTTTAACCATTGACCCATTCCGATAATTCGTATTTTCGCCGCGTAAAACAGAAAGGCCTCACCGGCCACGGCGGTTCCGGACGTTCTGCCGGGAAATCCGTCCCGTAACGGCGGCCTTCAACCTTGGGGACAATGAGCGAAATAAGCGACCATATCCAAAGCATACGTTCCTCGCTGCCTGCCGGCGTCAGGCTCATAGCCGTATCGAAATTCCAGCCGCTGGAGCGCCTGGAGGAAGCCTACCAAGCCGGGCAGCGTTTGTTCGGCGAGAACCGCGCCCGCGAAATGCAACAGAAGCACGAGGCCCTTCCGCCCGACATTGAATGGCATTTCATAGGCCATCTGCAGCAGAACAAAATCAAATACATCGCGCCCTTCGTGGCGATGGTCCATTCGGTTGACGACGGCGTACTGCTAAGCGAGATAGACCGGGCAGCTGCCCGCTGCGGACGTGTCATTCCCTGCCTGCTGGAAGTGCACATCGCCCGCGAGGAGAGCAAATTCGGATTCACGCCCGGAACGCTGCTCTCCTATCTGGCCGGCGGCGCCTGGAAGTCGCTGGAACACATTCGTATATGCGGCCTGATGGGAATGGCCACGTTCACCGACGACGAGGCGCAGGTGCATCGCGAATTCCAGACGCTGAAGAACACCTTCGACAAGGCAAAGCAATCGTTCTTCCCCGAAGACGATGGCTTCCGGGAACTTTCAATGGGTATGTCCGAGGATTATCCGACGGCCATCGGCTGCGGCAGCACGATGGTCCGCATCGGGACGGCCATATTCGGCCCGCGCCCCACGGCTACTCCTTGACGGGAATCTTGTTGATGCGTTTCTGGTGACGGCCTCCTTCGAATTCGGTTTCGAAGAAAATCTGAATCATACGGACGGCGGTTTCGCGGTCGATAAACCGGGCCGGCAGGCAAAGGACGTTGGCATCGTTGTGCTGACGCGCCAGGCGGGCGATTTCTTCCGTCCAGCAGAGCGCTCCGCGGATGTGCTGGTGCTTGTTCACCGTCATCGAAACGCCTTCGCCGCTGCCGCAGATGGCAATGCCGCAAGAGCATTCGCCGTCCTCGACGGCCTCGGCCAGGGGATGCGCAAAGTCGCTGTAGTCGCAACTGTCCGGAGAATAGGTTCCGAAATTGGTGAAGGGAATGTTTTTTTCTGTGAGCCAGTCACAGACGGATTCTTTGAGCTCGTAGCCCGCGTGGTCGCTGCATATCGCCACCGGGGAACTGTCGTCGGGGTTCATAAATACTTTTATGTTTTAATGCGGCGAAGTTAGTGCAAGCCGAGCGCAAAACAAAATTTATTTTGTTTTGCCGAGGCGCCGCCTAACTCGCGAAGCGTAGCGAAGCAACGATTGTGCAAGGTGAGAGCAAAAGCAAAACGTGTTTTGCTTTTGCCGAACCGCCGCCAATCGACTCGAGCGAAGCGAGGAAGTTAGTGCAAGCCAGGTCAAGATGCTCCATTCATTTTGTTTTGCCGAGGCGCCGCCTAACTCGCCACCTCTGTCCTCGCCACCACCCCGATGCTCAGCTCATAGAGCAGCAGAATGGGCAGCGAAACCAGCGACAGCGTAAACACGTCGCCCGTAGGCGTGATAATCGCCGCCACCAGCAGAATCACGATGATGGCGTGCCGACGGTATTTCCGCATGAAATCCGCCGTCAGGAATCCCAGGCGGGCAAACAGCCGGCAGAGCACCGGCAGCTCGAACATCAGGCCCATCAGCAGCGACAGCACGAACAAAGTCTGCATATAGGACTGGAGCGTAAAGGTGTTGGCCACCTCGGTGCTCACCTGGTAGGTGGCCAGGAAACGGAACGACAGGGGGAATATGAGCAGGTAGTTCAGCACCACTCCCGCAAAGAACAGCAGAAAAGCCCAGACAAGGGTCTGGCGGGCGTACAGGCGTTCGTCGGCATACAAAGCCGGCGAGACGAAGCGGAACACCTGATAGACGATGTAGGGCGTGCACAGGACGACACCCGTCATTAGGGCTGCCGACATATGGATGACAAACTGCGAGGTGAGCTGGGTGCTGATAAGCGACACCGGACAGTCTTCCAATGTCAGGGGCGGACGGTGAAACAGGGAGGCCAGCCGGCCGATCCAGCGGAAAAGGACAAAATCGGACTTGGTCGGAGCCAGCAGCAACGAGAACAGCGCCTCCTTGAAAAAGAAAGCCACGATTCCTACGGCCAGCACCAGCACCAGCACCCGGACAACTACCTTGCGCAATTCGTCCAGGTGATCCCAGAAAGTCATCTCATCGGCCATCAGTCGGCTTTTCCAGGCTTGGAATCGTCCTGCTTGGGCTCATCCTTGATCTCATCCTTCACTTCCTTCATTTCCTGCTTGAAGCCCTTGATGCCTTTGGCCAGACCTTTCATAAGGTCGGGCAGTTTCTGGGCGCCGAACAGCAGAAGGAATACCAAGGCAATAAGTATGAGTTCCTGGGTGCCTAATCCTAAAAAGAGGTAAGTCGTCATCGTAAAAAATGTAAAATGTAGAAAGTTGAAATTGGTCAGAAGCCGAAGTCGGAGATGTCTTCCATTATAGCCTCGCCGCGGCCGAACGCCACAGCTTCGCCTTGCGGATCGTTGCCTTCCACGTAGACGGCCTTGAACGGCCGGGCCGGACAGATGTATTCGCAGCCGCCGCAGCCCACACAGATGTCGGGATTCACCTGAGGAATGGTCAGTCCGTATTTATAGGGCACCATCGAGATGGCCTGCGTCGGGCAATGCTCCGAGCAGGCGCCGCAGCTGGTTTCGTTGCGCTGCACCACGCAGTTTTCGCGGATGAATACCACGCGTCCCATCTGGGTACGGTGTTTTTCGTCCACGGAAAGCGGGCGCAGGGCGTGCGTGGGGCACACATCGCCGCAACGGTGGCAGTCGTAGTTGCAGAAGGCGTTCTCGTACTTCATTACCGGCTGCAGGAATCCTTCCAGACCGTACTCCCCTACCGAAGGCTTCAGCACGTGCGAGGGGCACTGGCTCACGCACAGATGGCAGGCCGTGCAACGGTCCAGAAAGTCTTTGCGGCTGCCCGCGCCCGGGGGCATCACCGGCTGCTGCCGATGGATTTCCACCTTGCTGCCGCCAGGAATGATGCTTTTTTTGCGGGCCGCCGCCGAACGGAGGGCCGAGGCGCCGGTCAGGCCCAGGGCCAGCAGAAAACGCCGGCGCGAGGCATCGGGCTGTGCCGGACTTGCCTTGCGGGGAGCTCTTCCCAATCGGATGGCCCCCTGACGGCACTCCGTCACGCAGTCGAAACAGTCTACGCAACGGCTGGCATCGATGGTCTGTGTATTGGCATCGATGCAGGAAGCCTTGCAATGAGCGGCACAGCGTCCGCAATGGTTGCAGGCCGAGGCATCGATATGCAAATGGAATAGAGGCCGGCGGGCAAGAATACTGAGCAAGGCCCCCACGGGACAAAGCGTGTTGCACCAGATCCGCCCACGGGTCCAGGCCAGCGTGCTTACGACGGCCAGCGTCAGCAGGGAAACCGTCAGCGTCAGTATGCCTCCATAGGGCACGTCCAGGTGGTAGAAGGTGTAATTTCCGGCTTTCGAGAATACAGCGGCCAGCAAATTGTTGCCCCAGACATACAGCGGCTTGAACAGCGAGGTGCAGATGCGGCCGTAGGCGCTGTAGGGATCCAGCAGCACCAATAATTGCGAAAAGCCCGCCAGCCAGGCCACTGCCGTGATTCCCAGAATGGAATAGCGCAGCCAGTTGCGGGCCGGGCGGTAGCGATAATGCTTTTTGGGCCGCAGGCGGCGCGAAAGCCAGGCCACCACATCCTGCCAGATGCCCAGCGGACAGACCACGGAACAGTACACTCTCCCCACCAGCAGCGTCAGCACCAGCAGGACGGCCAGCGTACCCAGCGAAACCGCCATCAAAGCCGGTACCAGCTGTATTCCGGCCAGGAGGGAAACACCGGCCGGGAGCAAGCCCACGGCGTCCACCATAAAGAAGGTAAGCCCCACAAAGACCAACAAGGCCAGCACGATGCGCACTACCCTGAGCGTCTGTCTTGGAACCGTCTTTGTATGAGTCATCGGAAAAGCATTTCGAGACTTGTCTATCCGCGGATCAAAGTTTTATACGTTTAACGTTTACTTGGTCCAAGTGGGTGGTGCCCAATTGGAGGGCCTCACCGTCGGCCAGGTAGCCCACCGTATCGACCGGGGTGTCGCGCAGTTGGCTGAAGAAGCGGCAGGCAGCCGTGTCGACCGTCACGAAATCGGGGCCGGCAAACAAGGCCTTGGTAAGCTTTACGTCTTCTTCGCTGCGGCCCTGCGGCCCGTTGCTGTGGAGCGTCCGATAGGCATCCACGATGTTGAGCACCGGCTTTTTGTCCAGCGTGCAGATGTCGGCGATGCACTGGTTCAGGCCGTTCATATGGAAGGCCCGACGGTCCCAGACGATACCCATCAGATTCTTCATCGCGGCCGACAGGTTGGATCCGCCGTGATGTTTCAGGATGGGGACGTTTATCCACACATCGCAGTCGAGGATAGCCTCGTGTATCTTGGCCGAGTGCAGTTTCTGCCCCTGCGGCAGTTCCACCTCGCGGTAATAGTTGTCGGTGTTGGCCGGCAGCATTTTTCCGCCCTTGGCCTTCACGGCGTCTTCGATGCCGCTGGACTGATAGCACTTGGTCCAATTGTCGCAGGTGTGGTCGAACACCGTCACTTCCGAGGCACCGGCACGGAAGCATTCGGCCACCAAGGTGCCCACCAGCAGCGGATTGGTGTTTCCGGCCCGTTCGGGAGTGCGGTCCCAGCCGATGTTCGGTTTTATGGTGACCTTATAACCCGGCTTGACATAGCGTTCAATGCCGCCCAGTTCGGCCAGGGCCCTCAGCAGCATTTCGTCGGGCTCGCCGCCCATCACGGCCACCAGGTCGGGGATGTCTGCTCCCTGGGCCTGAGGTTCGGAGGTCCGGCCTTCACGGGCCAGCAGTTCGGAGGGCTTTACTGCCGCCACGGCGGCCGTCATTGCCAACGTCTTGAGAAATGTCCGTCTGTCCATTTTTGATTGATTGTTTTTGAATGTCCTTAGGGTAAAAACTTCCATACCACCGGCTGGCAGTATGGAAGTTTTTCAAGTATTCGCAGCCCCGTGAATGGCCGCCCGAAAGCGGGCCGTTTCCATCAGGGCCTTCGGTTTTGGATGGATTACTTGCCCAAGAAGGCTTTCACCTGCTCGTAGACGTTCTGGCCGTTGAAGCCCAGCTTTTCGTCGAGCACCTTGTAGGGAGCCGAGAATCCGAAGCTCTCCAGGCCCCACACCTTGCCCTCGGAGCCCACCAGGCCCAGCAGATTCACCGGCAGGCCAGCGGTCATACCGAACTTCTTGGCAGCCTTGGGAAGCACGGCTTCCTGATAGGCTTCGGGCTGGCTGCGGAACAGGCCTTCGGACGGCACGTTCACCACGCGCACCTTGATGCCGTCGGCGCGGAGCTGCTCGCAGCCCGACACCAACGTGGACACTTCGGAACCGGTGGCCACCAGAATCACGTCGGGATTTTCGTCGGAGCCGGCCACGATGTAGCCGCCCTTGGCCGCCTGCTCGTAGTCGGTGCCGGCGGGCAGCAGGGTGATATTCTGGCGCGAGAACAGCAGCGCGGTGGGCGTCTGGGTGTTTTCCATAGCCAGTTTCCAGCAGACGGTGGTTTCCTCGGCATCGGCCGGACGGAGCACCAGCATCGAATTCTTGCCGCTATGGTTCTTGAGTTTCTCCATCAGACGGATCTGGGCTTCCTGCTCCACGGGTTCGTGGGTAGGACCGTCCTCACCCACACGGAAGGCATCGTGGGTCCAGATGAACTTGACGGGCAGTTCCATCAGGGCCGCCATACGTACGGCGGGTTTCATATAGTCGCTGAACACGAAGAAGGTGCCGCAGGCGGGAATGACGCCGCCGTGCAGGGCCATACCTATGCAGCAGCAGGCCATCGTCAGCTCGGCCACGCCAGCCTGGAAGAAGGCACCGCTGAAGTCGCCGTTGGCGAAAGCGTGGGTTTTCTTAAGGAAACCGTCGGTCTTGTCGGAGTTGCTCAGGTCGGCGCTGGCGCAGATCATATTGGGCACCTGCTCGGCCAGCACGCTCAGCACCGTGGCCGATGCGCCGCGCGTGGAATCGTTGGCTTTCTGCTGAACGGCCTTCCAGTCAACCTTCGGGGCCTTGCCGGCGAACCAATCCTGCAGCTGGGCAGCGGCTTCGGCGTTCTGCTTGGCCCAGGCCGCTTCTTCGGCCTGACGTTCGGCAGCGATTTTCTTGAGCTGGGCAGCACGGTCGGCATACAGGGCCTGAACGTCGTCGAACACCACAAAGGCATTGTCGGGATCGCCGCCCAGGTTGGTGACGGTGTTGCGGAAGGCATCGCCGCCCAACGGAGCGCCGTGCGTCTTGCAGTTGCGTTCGTAGGAGCTGTTGTCGTCCTTGCGGGCACCCTTGCCCATAATGCACTTGCCTATGATGAGGGTCGGACGCTTGTCTTCCTTCTGGGCGGCATCCAGGGCCTGACGGATCTGAGCGCAGTCGTTGCCGTCGATCTCGAGCACGTTCCAGCCCCAGGCTTTGTATTTCATAGCGGTGTTCTCGCTGGTCACGGCAGCGCATTCGGTGGAAAGCTGGATGTCGTTCGAGTCGTAGAACATAATGAGGTTGTCCAGGCCCAGGTGTCCGGCCAGACGACCGGCGCCCTGCGAAATTTCTTCTTCCACACCACCGTCGGAGATGTAGGCATAGATGGTTTCCTTGGCAAAGCTGGGGTTGCCGGTGCGGGCAGCCAGGAATTTGGCGGCGATGGCGGCACCCACGGCATAGCAATGTCCCTGTCCCAGCGGACCGGAAGTGTTCTCAATGCCACGGACAATGTTGTGTTCGGGATGACCGGCGGTAGGAGCGCCCCACTGACGCAGCTGCTGGAGCTCGTCTAGGGTGAACTTGCCGGCCAGGGTAAGCTGGGCATAGAGCATCGGAGCCATATGGCCGGGGTCCAGGAAGAAACGGTCGCGGCCCATCCATTCGGGCTTTTCGGGATCGTATTTCAGGTATTCGCTGTAGAGCACGTTGATGAAATCGGCGCCACCCATAGCGCCGCCGGGATGACCGGATTTGGCTTTTTCTACCATTGCGGCCGCCAGGATACGGATGTTGTCGGCAGCTCGGTTCATAAGTTTGATGTCGTTCATAAATACGGAATTTTGAAAGTGTAAATTATTGTAATTCGCTAATTTCCAACAAGAACGGCCCCGCCGTCGGGCGGAAGGACCAGTTTGGCGCGGCCTTGGCGCGAAGGCCTGAGCGTTTTCACCGCAAAAGTAAGATTATTTCCGTCACAATACGACGTAAGGACGGCATCTTTCTGTGGGTTTTCTCCCAGCATGAACGAGACGTCCAAGGTGAGTTCCAGCGGTTTTCCGGTGGCATTGACGGCAGCCAGGTACCAACGGTTCCCGTGCCTTCTGGCCAGGGCCACGAAACGACCCGGATAGCCGTCCACCAGACGGGTTTCGTCCCAGACGGTGGGCACGTCTTTCATAAACTGCACCGCCTCGGCCGGAGCGTCGTAGAGGTTGTTGGGCGTCAGGGCGAAATTCTGTATGGGATTCTGGAACAGCACGGCCGTGGCCAGTTCGAAGGCATCGCCCGTCACCCGGCGGTTGCCGTGGGCATTGTCGCGGCGGTAATAACGGTTCAGGGCCGAGCCGCCGAACTCCATCGCCCCCACGGCATTGCGGATAAAGGGATGCAGGCAGGCGTTGAATGCCTCCTGGTCGTCGAAATGCTGGCTGAACTTGAGGTTTTCGCTGGCCAATACCGCCTCGCTGCCCACGTAATTGGGATACATCCGTTCCCAGCCTCGGGGCAGCGTGCAGCCGTGAAAGATGCACATCAGGCCGTAGTCGTCGGCATCGGACAGAATCTGCTCGTACAGGCGCATCGTCTCCTGCTTGTCGCCGGCAAAGAAATCCACCTTGATGCCTTTTATGCCCACCGACTGCATCCATTTCATTTCCTGCTTGCGGGCCACCGGATCGGCCATCCGCTGGCGCGGGCCTTGCGGCGCGTCGTTCCAGGCACCGTTGGAATTGTACCAAAGGAAGAGCTTCACGCCCAGGCTGTCGGCATAGCGCGCCAGTTCCTCCACTTTTTTGTGAGCCGAGTCCAGATCGGAACCCATCCTATCCCAAAGGCCGTCCACCAGCGAATATTCGTAGCCCAGGTCGCCGGCCAGCTTTATAAAGGCCCGCAGGTCGCGGTAGTTCACGCCGGCATCGTCCCACACCATCCACGACCAGGTGCTTTTGCCAAAACGATATTCGCAGGAGGGCTCGTAGCGCGGTTCCACCAAGTCGAAGGGCAGCGTGGTTTCCGCAATCGGAGCCAGGCTTTCGCCCAGCGTCAGCGTCCGCCAGGGGCTCGCTGCCGGCAAGGCCGTCTGGGCGCCCGTACTGCCGAATCCGTTGTTTTCGCCCGGCATAGGATAGGCGATGGAATAGGCCACGCTGCCGTCGGCCTGCACTTTTCCGTCGGACAGATGGCTGCCGCACCAGGCTCCGCTCACCCCCGTCTCGGACACCAGCAGCCAGCGGTTTCCCAAATGGAACAGACAGGGAAAGGTATACCCTTCCCCATAGCGCGAAGGTGTTCCGGCCGGTTCGTCGGGCGTGTATTCTTCTTCGTAGCTGGGTTTGCTGCGCATCCAGCCTGCCATCGGTTTGGACTGCGGACAGAGAAAGGTGGTGGTGCCGCCCGGCACGACCAATCCGGTCAGTTCCGAATCCACCACACGGCAACGGGTGTCTTGGTACGAGGGAATAAGGTAACGAAGGCCCAGGTCGTGGTTTCCCAGGCTGAACTCCACGGCAAAGCCAAGCGCCGGATTCCGGTCGGCGAACGACACGGTGACCCGCCTGGCCTCGTAATGGGCCGACGATGTCTTGCAGCGGTTCAGCGCATAGTCTTCGCACCTCGCCGACTCGGTGTGTTCCTTAATAGAAACCGCCAGCCCGAAAGTGTCGGCCGCGCTCACAAAGCCCAGGGGCGAGGGTAACACCACGGGAGCATCGTTGTAAAAAACCGAATACGCCGCGCGGCCGGCCTGGTCGCTCACCTCCAGCCTGAGGCAGCCGTCGGGCGAGGAAAAAGACAGCGTTTCGGCAGTGAGCGAAAAGGGCACCGCCGCCAGCAGGCACAGACCTGCGCGCAACAAGACCTTACGGATGTTCATCGTCGGTTGAATTGGTGAGAGAGGAAGGTAATCGGCCTTCCTCTCCCTATGATTTACAGGGCCTTGCATTCCACTGCCGCCTTTTCGACGGGCAGACAGGCCTTGTAGTTGTCCAGATAGCGGTTGAAACCGGCCACTTCCTCGGGCGTGGGCGCAATTTCGGTACCGGTGTTGCCGGCAAACACCACTTCGTCCAGGTAGTCGGGCAAGGAGAGCCCCTTGGGGTTGTTCACCCGGTAGGCCGCCAGCAGCGCGATGCCCCAGGCACCGCCTTCGCCGGCCGTTTCCATAACCGATATGGGCGAGTTGATGGCCGCCGCCAGCATACGCTGCCCCACTCCCTTCACGGTGAACAGGCCGCCGTGTCCGGTAATGCGGTCCACCTTGACGCCTTCCTCGTTCAGCAGAATGTCGTTGCCGAACTTGAGCACGCTGATGGAACCGTAAATGTGGCAACGCATAAAGTTGGCCAGGTTGAACTTGTCGTTGGCCGAGCGCACGAACAGCGGACGTCCGTCGGCAAAGCCGGTCACCGGTTCGCCGGAAATGTAATTGTAGGTAATCAGGCCGCCGCAGTCGGGTTCGCCGTTCAGGGCGTTCTCGAACAGCACCTTGAATATCTGCTTCTCGTCGACGGGCACGCCCAGAAGAGTCTGGTATTCCTTGAACAGGCTCACCCAGGCATTGATGTCGGAGGTGCAGTTGTTGCAATGCACCATAGCCACCAGGCTGCCGTCGGGCGTGGTAACCATATCGATCACCTCGTGCGGTTTCTTCAGTTCCTTTTCCAACACAATCATCGAGAAGGAAGACGTACCGGCCGACACGTTGCCCGTGCGCTGCTTGACGGCGTTGGTGGCCACCATTCCGGTGCCGGCGTCGCCTTCGGGCGGACAGAGCGGCACGCCGGGTTTCAGATGGCCCGACACGTCCAGACGGGCGGCCCCTTCGGCCGTCAGGCAACCGGCATCCTGGCCGGCGCTGACCGATTCGGGCAGAATGTCGAGCAGTTTCCAGGGATAGCCCTTGGGCGCCACCAACTCGTCGAATTTGGCCACCATCGTCTTGTCGTAGGTCTTGGTGGCGGGATCCACCGGAATCATACCGGAGGCATCGCCCACGCCCAGCACCCTACGGCCGGTGAGCTGCCAGTGGATGTAACCGGCCAGCGTGGTCAGGAAGTCGATGTCCTTTACGTGGCTTTCGCCGTCCAGAATGCACTGGTACAGGTGCGAGATGCTCCAGCGAAGCGGAATGTTGTACACGAACAGCTTGGACAGTTCGGCCGCGGCCTTGCCCGTGTTGGTGTTGCGCCAGGTACGGAAGGGCACCAGGATCTGCTGTTGCTTGTCGAAGGCCATATAGCCGTGCATCATAGCGCTGATGCCGATGGCGGCCAGCCGCTCGATTTCGATGCCGTATTTCCGGGCCACGTCGGCGCGCAGGTCGCTGTAGCACGACTGCAGGCCGTTCCAGATGTCCTCGATGCTGTAGGTCCAAAGGCCGTTTACCAGTTGGTTTTCCCAGCGGTGGCTGCCCTGGGCAATGGGTTTGTTTTCCCCGTCGATAAGGACGGCCTTGATGCGGGTGGAGCCGAACTCGATGCCCAGGACGGCTTTTCCGTCCCGGATAATGGAGGTTGCGTCTTGACTCATATTATTTAAGGGCTTTGTTCAACATATAATAGACTTCGTTGGTGCGGAGTTCCTTCTTGAATCCGGCCGTGGTGGTATCCTGGTCGATGCAGATGCACTCGATGCCCAGCATTTCGGCAAAGTCTTCCCAGTATTCGGCCGTGATGTCGTAGGAGAAAGCGCTGTGGTGGGTACCGCCGGCCAGAATCCAGGCTCCGGCGCCCACTTCGAACGAAGGCTGCGGCACCCACAGGGCCGATGCTACCGGCAATTTAGGCATAGGCTTGGGTTCGATGCACTCCACTTGGCTGGTAATCAGACGGAAACGGTTGCCAAGATCCACCACGGTGGCCTTGATGCCGGGGCCGGTCTTGGAGGTGAACACCAGACGGGCGGTCTGCTGCTTGCGGATGCCGATGCCCAGGAAATGCACTTCCAGCTTGGGCTTGGCCGTGGCAATGAGCGGACACACTTCCAGCATATGGCTCTGCAGACTGGACGTGCAGTCGGCAGCGAAATTCAGTGTGTAGTCTTCCAGGAAGGAGCAGCCTTTGGCCAGGCCCTGGTTCATCACCCAGAGCGAACGGTACAGGCAGGCGGTCTTCCAGTCGCCTTCGGCACCGAATCCGTAGCCTTCGGCCATCAGACGCTGCGAAGCCAGGCCGGGAATCTGGTCGAATCCGCAGAAATCGGGAGCGTCGATGTCGGCATCGCCCAAATCGTCGAAATTGGTGGTGAAGACGGTGGCGCCTTCGTCCTTGAGCACGCGGCGCAGGGCTATCTCGGCCTTGGCGGCGCTGCGCACCTTCTGCCAGTAGACCTCTTCCCCGCTCTCGTCGATCTTGATGGTATATTCCTTTTTATAGGTTTCCACCAGGGCGTCCACTTCGGCGTCGGTCACGCGGCGGAAATAATCCATCAGCGAACTGACGGGATAGTAGTCCACGTGGTATCCCAGGCGCTGTTCGAATTCCACGCGGTCGCCGTCGGTCACGGCCACGTTGTTCATATTCATACCGAACATCAGGCAGCGGGTGTTGTGGGCGTCGGCCACGGCCGCGGCCACGCGGGCCCATACGGCAATCTTCTGCTGGGCTTCCTGGCTTTTCCAGTAACCCACCACCACTTTGCGGGGAACGCGCATACGGGTGCAGATATGACCGAACTCAATGTCGCCGTGGGCGCTCTGGTTCAGGTTCATGAAGTCCATATCGATGTCGTTCCAGGGAATTTCGGCGTTGTACTGCGTGTGGAAATGGAGCAAAGGCTTCTCCAGGGCCTGCAGGCCCTTGATCCACATCTTGGCGGGCGAGAAAGTGTGCATCCAGGTGATGATGCCGATGCACTTTTCCTCGTTGTTGGCCGCCTTCATAATGGCTTCCACTTCGCGGCTGCTGTTGGCCGTGCCCTTGTAGACTATCTTTACCGGAATGTTTCCGGAATTGTTCAGACCGGCGACCATTTCCTTGGAATGGCCGTCCACGGAAACGACCGCGTCGCCTCCATAAAGCAACTGGGCCCCAGTGACCCACCAGATTTCCAGATTGTCAAACATAATCTTTTGGTTTTTAATCGATGAACATTGACGGGATTCCCGCGGAAAATGTCCCCCGGGCTCCCGCAGGTGCCTGCTATTTCTTTTTCTGACCGTAGTAGGCGTTCGGTCCGTGCTTGCGCATATAATGCTTTTCCACCAGCAGGGGATTCATATCGGTTTCGGGATTCAGTGTGAACGAGATGAAAGCCATCTTGGCACACTGTTCCATCACCTTGGCGTTGTACACCGCGTTGTCGGGCGAGGTGCCCCAGCTGAAGGGACCGTGGTTCTTCACCAGCACGCCGGGCGTATGGTCGGGATTGATATCCTTGAAGGCCTCGACGATGACCGTGCCGGTCTCCTTCTCGTATTCGGCCATTTCCGAAGCCACCATATCGCGGGTGCAGGGAATGTCGCGGTAGAAGTAGTCGGCGTGGGTGGTGCCGATATTGGGGATGCAACGCCCGGCCTGGGCAAAGGCTGTGGCATAGGTCGAATGGGTATGCACTATACCTTTTATATTAGGGAACGCTTTGTACAGCTCCAGATGGGTGGGCGTGTCGCTCGAAGGATTCAGATTTCCTTCCACCGTCCGGCCGGTGGCCAGATCCACCACCACCATATCGTCGGCCTTCATTACGTCGTAGCCCACGCCGCTGGGTTTGATTACCACCAGGCCCTTTTCGCGGTCGATGCCCGAGACGTTTCCCCAGGTGAAGATGACCAATCCTTGTCTTACCAAATCCAGATTGGCCTTGAACACTTGTTCTTTAAGAGATTCCAACATAGTGAATTCTGTTTATGGAAAACCGGGGAGCACGCAAGAGCGCACTCCCCGATTACCGATTTACCACAGAGCGATGTAAAGAATCGCCAGAATGACAATGATGCAGATGGCACCGATGTTGAATCCGCGGTCGGTGCGGAAGAGCGACAGGTCTATTTCGACGGCCTTCGGATCCTGCACTTTGTCCTTGGCGTTGGACTTCAGATAAATACCCAGCACTATCAGCATAGCGGCCAGGAAGAAGATGGCTTCGAAGCCGTAGAACTGCAGCGTGGCCAGATGGCGTCCGCTCCACCAGGCAATCTTGGCAATGAGTCCGGCCACGGCACAGACGATACCCGCCCAGTAGAGGATGCGGCTCCACTTCATCTGGGTCTTGACGGTGTGCTCGTCCAGCTCGTCGGCCTTGACGGCCTTCTTGCTAAGCAGCGACAACGGGATGAACATCAGCACCAGCACCACGAACACGTAGCCCATACGGAGCAGGAACGGCGTGTTGGGGAAGATGAACTTGAACAGGATGCTGAACACGAAGGTGCCCAGGGCGGCCGCGATGGCAGCCGTGCCCGACGAGCGCTTCCAAAGCAGGCCCAGTCCGAAGATGACCACGATGCCCGGATACACGAAGCCCGAGTATTCCTGGATAATCTGGAAGGCCTGGTCGGCACCGCCCATAATGGGATACACCGCCACCAGGGCAATGACCAGCGCCACCAGCGAGGTGATGCGGCCCACGGTGACCAGACTTCTGTCGGAGGCGTCCTTCTTGATGAACTTCTTGTAGACGTCCATCGTGAAGATGGTGGACGTGGAGTTGAACATCGAAGCCAGCGAGGAAATGACGGCGGCCGTCAGGGCGGCAAACGACAGACCCTTCACAAACACCGGCGTAAAGTTGTGGATAAGGAAGGGATAGGCGTCGTCGCTGCGGGTGATGAGTCCTTCCAGCGGCAGGCTGGCGTGCAGTTCGGGATCGTTCCAGATAAGATAGGCGCACACGCCGGGAATGCAGACGATGAACGGAATGAGGATTTTCAGGAAGGCGGCAAAGATAAGACCCTTCTTGGCTTCGCCCAGGCTCTTGGCGGCCAGACCCTTCTGAATGATGTACTGGTTGAATCCCCAGTAGCCGATGTTGGTCAGCCACAAGGCACCCACGATAACCACGATGCCAGGAATGGTGAACCAGGGATCGGCGGCCTGTTCGGCCGTGCCCTGCAGCACCGGATACAGTTCCTCGTTGCGCTCCACCACCAGATGGAAGTGCGTGTCGCCGGGGATGGCCTGCAGACGATCGAACACCGCGCCCAAGGCACCCAGGGCGCTGTCGGCTCCCAGATGAGGCGCCAGCACGGCCAGCGCGGCATAGGCCGTGATAAGGCCGCCGCCCACCAGGAAGGTCACCTGCAGCACGTCGGTCCAGGCCACGGAAGCCAGACCGCCGTAAATCGAATAGATGCCGGCAATGAGGAACAGGCCTATTATAATAAATAAGGTAACATAGTCCACCTGCATTCCCAGGAACACGCCCTGGATGGTGGGCAGGCCCAGGATCTGCTTGATGGCCAGGGCACCCAGCCACGACACCGACGTGAGGTTGATGAACACGTACAGGAACAGCCAGAAAGTGGAGAACGCCAGCCCCACTCCGTTGTTGTAGCGTTCGCTCAGGAACTGGGGAATGGTGTATATTTTCCGCTTTATCATCACCGGCAGGATGAACTTGGCCACCACGATAAGGGTGGCGGCAGCCATCAGTTCGTAGGCCGCGATGGCGATACCCGAGGCATAGGCCGATCCCGACATACCGATAAACTGCTCGGCCGAGATGTTGGCGGCAATCAGCGAGGCGCCGACGGCCCACCAGGTAAGCGTGTTGCCGGCCAGGAAATAGTCGTTGGAACTCTTTTCCTTGCCGTTCTTGTTGCGGCTCAGGAACAATCCCAGAGCCACCAGCACCACCAGATATACACCGAACACGACATAGTCGACCGGCTGGAATCCGTTGTTGCTCAGACTTTCGATAATTTTATTCATACTCTTTTAAATTGGAGGTTTTGGGAAGCGCCGGCCGTTCCCGGCCGGCCGCCCGGTTTATTTTCCGCAGCAAGCCTGCTCCTTTTCACAGCCGGCGTGTCCTTTATCGCAAGCGGCGTGTTCCTTTTCACAGCCCTCGTGGCTGCCTTCGCAGGCCTCCTGCTTTCCGCACTGCCCAGCCGCACACTTTTCGCAGATGCCGAACTTGTAGATGCAAAGGCTCTTGTAGGTTTCGCCGGGACGCAGCACCACCGAAGGCCAGTCGGCCTTGTTGGGGCTGTCGGGATAATGCTGGGTTTCCAGGCAGATGGCAGCGCGCTGGTTGTACACGATGCCCTTCTTGCCCGTCAGGCTGCCGTCCAGGAAGTTGCCGGTGTACACCTGCACGCCGGGTTCGCTGGTGTAGACCTCCAGGGTACGGGCCGAACAGGGGTCGACAAGCTTGCAGGCCAGCTGGCCGGGACAATGGGTGTTGAGCACCCAGTTGTGGTCGTAGCCGTTGCCGTTCTTGAGCTGCTCGAACTCATACTGGTCGATGCGCTCGCCGATGCGGGTAGGCTTGCGGAAATCCATAGGCGTGCCCTCCACCGGAGCAATTTCGCCGGTGGTCATAAAGGTTTCGTCCACGGGAGTGTAGCCGTCGGCGTTCAGGTACAGCTTGTGGCCAAGCACGCACTGGGCATCGCCGTGCAGGTTAAAATAGGAATGGTTGGTCAGGTTGACGATGGTGGGCTTGTCGGTGACTGCCTCGTAGTCGATGACCAGCGCATTGCAGGAGGTCAGGGTGTAGGTGGCCTTGGCCTGCAGCTGGCCGGGGAATCCCATTTCGCCGTCGGCCGCCGTGTAAGATGCCACCAGGACGGTGTCGCTCAGCTGCTCGATGTCGAACATACAATATTGGAAGCCCTTGACACCGCCGTGAAGGCTGTGGCCGAAGTTGTTGGTGGACAGCTGGTACTCGGTGCCGTCCAGGGTGAACTTGCCTTGGTTGATGCGGTTGCCGTAGCGGCCGATGAAGGCGCCGAAGTCGGTCTGGTTGTCCAGGTAACCCTGGATGTTGTCGAATCCGAGCACCACGTCGCCGAAGTTGCCGTCCTTGTCGGGAACGGCGATGGACACCACGCGCGCGCCGAAGTTCATCATCGTCACCTCCATTCCGTTGGCATTGGTCAGGATGTACAGATTGTTCTGCTTCCCGTCTATTTCCGCCTGGAAATCGGCCTTGTTCAACTTGGCCTGGGGAGCGTCGTAGCCGTTGCAGCAGGCCGAGGCCGTCAGGGCCAGGGCAGCCAGCAGATAAATACTCTTTTTCATTGTCCTATGGTTTATTTGGGTTGTTTTCCGATATAGGCCAGGATACCGCCGTCCACATAGAGCACGTGGCCGTTCACGGCGTCGGAGGCGTGGGAAGCCAGGAACACGGCGGGGCCGCCCAGTTCCTCGGGCTCGAGCCAGCGTCCGGCCGGCGTCTTGGCGCAGATGAAGCTGTCGAAGGGATGACGGCTGCCGTCGGCCTGACGTTCGCGCAGCGGAGCGGTCTGGGGCGTGGCAATGTAACCCGGGCCGATGGCGTTGCACTGGATGTTGTATTCGCCGTATTCCGAGCAGATGTTGCGGGTGAGCATCTTAAGGCCTCCCTTGGCAGCGGCATAGGCGCTGACGGTTTCGCGGCCCAGTTCACTCATCATAGAGCAGATGTTGATAATCTTGCCTTCGCGGCGCTCCATCATTTCGGGCAGCACGGCGGCCGACACGATGTAGGGAGCCACCAGGTCGATGTCGATTACCTGCTGGAATTCGGCGCGCTTCATCTCGTGCATAGGAATGCGCTTGATGATGCCGGCGTTGTTCACCAGGATGTCGATCTGCCCCACTTCTTCGTGGATTTTCTCCACAAGGGCCTTGATGGCCACTTCGTCGGTGACGTCGCAGACATAGCCCTTGACGTTGGTGATGCCCGCCGCCTGGTAATTGTCCAGGCCGCGCTGCAGGGCCGCTTCGTTGATGTCGTTGAAGATGATGTTCTTGATGCCGGCGGCTACGAAGGCCTTGGCAATGTTGAAACCGATGCCGTACGAGGCGCCGGTAATCCACGCGTTCTTTCCCTCCAGGGAAAATGCTTTCAGACTGTCCATATGATTGTTGAATTAAGTTGTTTCAAACGGCGCGGCGGCCGCACGGCCGCCTGCTTATGCGGATAAGGTTATTTCAAATCGGTGATTTTGTAGAAGTCCTGGTCGCCGTAGTCGAGGTTTTCGCCGCCCATACCCCATATAAAGGTATAGTTGTGCGTGGCGGCGGCGGAATGGATGCTCCATTCGGGGCTCAGCACGGCCTGGTCGCCCTTCATCCAGATGTGGCGGGTTTCGTCTATCTGGCCCATGAAGTGGCAGACGGCCTGGTCTTCGGGCACTTCGAAATAGAAGTAGGCCTCCATACGGCGGCTGTGGGTGTGGGCCGGCATCGTGTTCCACACCGACCCGGGGGCCAGTTCGGTCATACCCATCTGCAGCTGGCAGGTGGGCAGCACCTGGTTCACGATCATCTTGTTTATGTTGCGCTCGTTGCTCATTTCCAGCGAGCCCATATGCGCCACCACGGCATCGGCCTTGGTTACCTTGCGGTCGGGATAGGTGGTGTGGGCGTTCGTGCTGTTAAAGTAGAACTTGGCCGGGCAGGCAGCATCTTTGCTTTCGAAGACGACGTCCTCGTCGCCCTTGCCCAGATACAGGGCCTCCTTGTAGTCCAGTTCGTACACCTTGTCGCCGTGGCGCACCACGCCGGCACCGCCCACGTTGTAAATGCCCAGTTCGCGGCGGGTAAGGAAGTACGGGGCCTTGAGAGGGTCGATGGCCTCAAGTTTGAGGGACTCGGCCACGGGCATGGCTCCGCCCACCACCATACGGTCGTACATAGAGTACACCATATTCACTTCGTCGGCGGCGAAAACGGTTTCGATAAGGAAGTCTTTGCGGATACGGGCCGTGTCGTACGACTTGGCGTCGGCCGGATGCGCTGCATAGCGGATTTCGTAATTGGTCTTCATAAAGTATAAATTGAATGTTGCAATCTGTGTTCGTTCAAATCGTGCAAAGATAGGGAAAAAGTAGAAAGTTGAAAGTAGAAAGTAGAAAGTTGGGAGGTGGAAAAACATTAACACATTTTAATCATAGGCTGGTTAAACCAAAAAGAGCCCGCTACTTCTAACCGCCGCTTTTCCAAAATTTGGCAGATGAAGAAACTTATTTCACTCGCAGTGGCCGTTCTGGCCGTTCTTTCTGCGTCGGCAGCCGACTATACCATCCAGGCCAAGGTGCTGGACAAACTCACTTCAGGGGCCATAGAAATGGGTACCGTCCGCCTGCTCAGCGCCAAGGATTCCAGCCTGGTAGCCGGCACGGCCACCGACCTTCACGGCGAATTCGTCCTGCCCAAGGTAAAGCCCGGCTCCTACATCCTGGAATTCAAATACCTCGGTTACCATACCCAATACAAGAACGTCACGGTGAAGGACCGTCCGCTTATGCTGCCCAACATCCTGATGGAAGAAGACACCCAGCACCTGGAAGAAGTGCAGGTAACCGGAATGGCCGCCCAGATGATCGTGAAGGTGGACACGATGGAATTCAACGCATCGGCCTTCAAGACCCAGGAAAACGCCGTGGTGGAAGACCTGCTCAAGCGGCTTCCGGGCGTGGAGGTGAGCGACGGCACCATTACCGTGAACGGTGAAACCATAAGCCGTATAAAGGTGGACGGCAAGAAGTTCTTCGACGGCGACATTGAAATGACGACCAAGAACCTTACCGCCGATATGGTGGAAAAAATCCAGGTCATCGACGAGAAATCCGATATGGCCAAGCTCACCGGATTCGAGGACGACGAAACCGAGCGCATCATAAACATCACCCTCAAGAAGAACCGCAAGAAAGGCATCTTCGGAAACGTGAGCGGGGGCGGCGGTGCCGACCTGGAACAGGAAGGGCTGGCCCGTTATACCGATGCCGCCTACGATTGGAACAGTTTCCTGCCCGACGATGCCCGATACAACGCCAACACCTTCGTGAACATTATGCTGGGCGAGTCGCAGACGGCCGTGGTGGCCGGTGCCAACAACACCAACACCAGCCGCAGCGGACGGGGACGCAGCAACCGCGGATGGGGCAACAACAGCGGCATCACC
>R17__coassemble_327_pt1 | contig 26762 bp, 21 predicted proteins | sample R17__metabat2_high_PE_026 | metagenome-assembled genome bin R17
CGCCGACTAGACCCAAAAGTTCCCTCTCAAACAGCAAAAATTTCCGCCACCAACCTCCAAAGTCCCGCTACCAACCGCCAAAGTTCCGCCGCCAACCCCCCGACGTCGCCGGGCAGGGCAAGCCTCAAACAACCCCACAATGGAAACCCTACTAGAATCAGTCAGACAGATTGCCATCAAGGATTACGAATACGCTTTGCCGGAAAACCGCATTGCGGTGTATCCCGTGGAGCCCCGCGACGCCTGCAAGCTGCTGCTCTACCGCCACGGACTCATAGGCGAGGACCGTTTTGCCCAAGTGGCCGACTACCTGCCCGAGGGCGGAATGCTCGTCTATAACAATACCAAGGTAATAAGGGCGCGGCTCTTCTTCCGAAAGGAAACCGGTGCCCAGATAGAAATTTTTTGCCTGGAGCCTCATCGGCCAAGCGATTATGCGCAGAACTTTCAGGCAAAAGGCAGCTGCGAGTGGGTGTGCCTGGTGGGCAACCTGAAGAAATGGAAGAGTGGTCCGCTGGTGCGCGACCTGCAGGTGGGCGGGCAGACGGTGCGGTTCACGGCCGAACATATGGGCGCGCACGAGCATAACCAGTTGATAAGGTTCTCGTGGACGCCCGGCCACCTCTCATTCGGCGATTTGCTGGAGCAGGCGGGCATTATTCCCATTCCGCCCTATCTTCGCCGCGAGTCGGAAAAGAGCGACGAGACCACCTACCAGACCGTCTATTCTAGAATTGTCGGCTCGGTGGCGGCTCCCACGGCCGGCCTGCATTTTACCGACGAAACCCTGCAGCGGGTAGACCGACAGGGCATTGTGCGTAGGGAGGTGACCCTGCACGTGAGCGCCTCTACCTTTGCGCCCGTCAAGTCGGAGCAGATGGACGGCCATCCGATGCATCTGGAATTCCTCTCGGTGGAGCGCTCGCTGCTCGATGAACTGATCCGTTACGAAGGCGGCATTACGGCCGTGGGTACCACCTCGGTGCGTACGCTGGAAAGTCTGTATTGGTTTGGCGTCCATTGTCTGGAGACTCCGTCCGACGATGCGTCCGAAGGCCTGCTGGGCGACTGGGTGCTGGACCAGTGGTATCCCTACCGGGAACACCGTCCCTTTACGATGGCCGATTCGCTGCAGGCGCTGGCCGCCTGTATGGACCGTCAGGGGCTGACCACCTTCCACGCCTCCACGCGGCTGCTCATTGCACCGGGCTATACCTATCGGGTGGTGAATGCGATGATTACCAATTTCCACCAGCCCGAGAGTACTTTGTTGCTGCTGGTGGCCGCTTTTATCGGCGACGACTGGCGGAAGGTGTACGACTATGCCCTGGCAAACGGTTTCCGCTTCCTCAGCTATGGCGACGGATCGCTGCTCATTCCCTGAGGCTGCCGTCGGCAGCTTCTTCGCGAACCGTTGCCTTTCGCGAACCCGAAGCCTTCAGCGAACCGCCGCGGGCCGCTGTCTGCAAAGGTCGTCGTCGACGACAGCAAGCGCCTGGACTTTTCCGACAGAATAATTAACGGGAACCATATACTATCCACCCGTTTTTTTCGTTATTACAGAGCACACGGAAGTGCCGTTCCAGCGTAGAAGCGCCTTTCCTGTATAGAAGTGTCGTTCCAACAAAGAACTGCCGTCCCACCAAGGAACTGCTGCTCCGACAAAGAAGCGCCGCTCCGGCAACGTAAGGCCTTGTCCGATAGATGATGATGAAAAAGTGTCTGCCCCTTCTGCTCCTGCTCCCGGTCCTGCTGCTGGGAAGCTGCTCGGTGCAACGCGATATCCGTAAGGCCGACAAGCACTACGGATACGGCGAGTACGTCGAGGCGGCCGGCATTTACAGCAAGGCCTACAAGCGCATAGAATCGTCCGACAAGGACACGCGGGCCCAGGTGGCCTACCGCCAGGGCGAGTGCTACCGGCTTACCAACCAGTCGGTGAAGGCAGAAAACGCCTATGTCAAGGCCATCCGTTATCATTATCCCTCCGATACCGTCTACCTGCGCTACGCCCAGACGCTCCACAAAAACGGCAAATACAAGCCCGCGACAACCAATTACGGTGTTTTCCTGGACGGCCATCCCGACGACGTGCAGGCCTTGAATGGCCTGTTCGCCTGTATGAAAATGGAGGAATGGAAGGAACTGCCCAAAACCTACAAGGTACGCAAGTCGCCGGTGCTCAACCTGAAGCGCGGCAACTTCTGTCCCATACTGTTGCCCGTGGAGTACAAGACGGTGATTTTCTCGTCGTCGGCCACGCTGAAGGAAGGCAGCAAGCCCAGCAAGATAACCGGCCTGCCCGACAACGATTTCTATATGGCCAAGCAAGACCAGTTCGGCGCCTGGGAAAAGCCCGAGGTGGTGGAAGGCCCCATCAATTCCGATTTCGACGAGGGCGTGGGCTGCATCGATATGGACGGCAAGAACCTGTACTTTACCCGCTGTGTCACCAAGTCCGATTCCGACGGCAGCAATTCGCGGGCCGGCATTTTCCGCTCCACCAAGTCGGGCGAGCAGTGGAGCGAGCCCCAGCTGATGGAAATAAGCAAAGACACCACGCTCTGGTTTGCCCATCCGGCCGTTTCGCCCGACGGACGGTATCTGTACTATGTGTCGGAACTTCCCGGCGGCTACGGCGGCAAGGACATCTGGCGCTCGGAAATTATGGACAACATCTTCGGGCCGGCCGAGAACCTGGGCCCCGAAATAAACACCCCGGGCGACGAGATGTTCCCCTATTTCCGCTCCACGGGCGAATTCTATTTCTCGTCCACCGGATTGCCCGGTCTGGGCGGCCTGGACATTTTCAAGGCCGAGTGGAACAAGCGCGACAGCGTGTGGCAGGTGGAAAATATGCTGGAACTGAATTCCTCGGCCGACGATTTCGGCATTGCCTTCTTTGGCAAGGAGGAACGCGGCCTGTTCTCGTCCAACCGCAAGGAAGCCAAGGGCATAGACAAGATATACGAGTTCGGCGAGGCCAGCCGGCTGGTGGAAGTGAGCGGCCTGGTGACCGACCGCGACGGCGAGCCCATAGCCGATGCCATTATCCGTCTGGTGAACGACAAGGGCACCAATACCAAGATAAAGTCGCGTCGCGACGGAACGTACAGCTACGAGATAGAAAAGGATGCCCAGTATGCTATGCTTGGCACGGCCCGAGGCTACCTGAACAGCGGCTGTCAGTTCTATTCCAAGGACAAGGACACTTCCTATGTTCAGAATTTTGTGCTGACGTCGCTGCACCTGCCCGTGCGTCTGGAGAACATCTTCTTCGAATTCAACCATTGGGAACTGAAGCCGGAATCGGGCCCGGCCCTGGACGAATTGGTGAAATTGCTGCTGGACAATCCGCACGTGACCATCGAAATAGGCGCCCATACCGACCGCAAGGGTACGGAAGAATACAACGAAAACCTGTCGCGGAAGCGCGCCCAGTCGGTGGTGGACTACGTGGTGGCGGCCGGCATCGAGGCCGAGCGTCTGACGGCCAAGGGCTACGGCAAGAGCAAACCCGTCAAGGTTACCGAGGCAATGGCCACGGAATATCCTTTCCTGAAAGATGGCGATATCCTTTCGGAGGAATTCGTAGAAACCTTATCTTTGCCGCAACAAGACGTCTGCGACCAGATTAACCGTCGCTGCGAATTCAAGGTGCTGAAAACCACCTATCGCCTGTTCTGACAAACCTTATACGCAATGAAACAATATCTCGACCTGCTCCAGCGCGTCCTCGACGAAGGACAGTACAAATCGGACCGTACCGGCACCGGCACCTACAGCATTTTCGGCCATCAGATGCGCTTCAACCTCGAAGACGGCTTTCCGCTGCTCACCACCAAGAAGCTCCATCTGAAATCCATCATTTACGAATTGCTCTGGTTCCTCAGGGGCGACACCAATGCCCGCTACCTGCAGGAAAACGGGGTGCGCATATGGAACGAGTGGGCCGACCCCGACGGCAACCTGGGCCATATCTATGGCTACCAGTGGCGCAGCTGGCCCGATTACGAAGGCGGATTCATCGACCAGATTCAGCAGGCGGTGGACGACATCCGGCAGAATCCCGATTCGCGGCGCATCATTGTGAGTTCGTGGAACGTGGCCGACCTGAAGAATATGAACCTGCCGCCCTGCCACGCCTTTTTCCAGTTCTATGTGTGCAACGGCCGCCTGAGCCTTCAGCTGTACCAGCGCTCGGCCGACATATTCCTGGGCGTGCCGTTCAACATTGCCTCCTATGCCTTGCTGCTTATGATGATGGCGCAGGTGACGGGGCTCAAGGCGGGCGATTTCGTGCATACGCTGGGCGATGCCCATATCTACAGCAACCATATGGAGCAGGTAAAGCTTCAGTTGAGCCGCGAGCCCCGCGCCCTGCCGCATATGCATCTGAATCCCGAGGTGAAAAGCATTTTCGACTTCAAATACGAGGACTTCACGCTGTCCGATTACGATCCGCATCCCCACATTGCGGGCCAGGTGGCGGTGTAAGCTTTGCGCGGACAACTTCGCTTTGCGCGGACAATTTCGTGTGCGCGCAATCCGGTTTTGCGGAATCGGGCGCGCGGTGTTTCGGGTGCAGAACGAGGCGCGTGTCCGGTTGGCTGATTCAGATCCAGGCTAGACAAAACAGACGAGGCCGACCCTCTTGGGGCCGGCCTCGCTTTCGTATGGCGGGAATGCCGATTATTTCTTGTTGCGGTTGCCGTAGCGGCTCAGGAACTTGTCCACGCGACCGGCGGTGTCGACCAGCTTGGACTTACCGGTGTAGAAGGGGTGGGAGGTGGACGAAATTTCCAACTTTACCAGGGGCAGGGTTTCACCTTCGTATTCGATGGTTTCCTTGGTGGCAATGGTGGAGCGGGATACGAACATGTCGCCGTTGGACATGTCTTTGAAAACGACCGGGCGGTAGTTTTCGGGATGCAGACCTTTTTTCATTGTTATTCAGTTATTTTCAGTTCTTCGTATATACGGATTGGTAAAATCTGTAATGGCGCGCAAAAGTAGACAAATTTGTTTTACTCCGAAAAAAAAGAACGTCTTTTTTCGTTGGGCCCCGGAAAGCTGTGTAATAAAATGTGTGAACCATTTCAAAATGCGCCGCCAAAAACATACTTTTGCGCCTTGGAAAGCCCTTTGGGGAAAATTCCTTGAAATTGATTATCAACTTATTATAATTCAATTAATTATGGTCAATTACAAAGAACTCGGTCTGGTGAACACCAAGGAAATGTTTGCCAAGGCAGTGAAGGGCGGCTATGCCATTCCTGCTTTCAACTTCAATAACATGGAACAGCTGCAGGCCATCATTATGGCCGCCGCCGAAACCAAGAGCCCGGTTATCCTTCAGGTATCGAAGGGTGCCCGCAACTATGCCAACCAGACGCTGCTTCGCTATATGGCCGAAGGCGCGGTGGAATATGCCAAGGAACTGGGTTGGGAAAAGCCCGAAATCGTGCTTCACCTCGACCACGGCGATTGCTTCGAAACTTGCAAGAGCTGCGTGGATATGGGTTTCTCCAGCGTTATGATCGACGCTTCGTCCAAGCCGTTCGAAGAGAACATCGCCATTACCAAGCAGGTGGTGGAATATGCTCATCAGTATGGCGTGACCGTCGAAGCCGAACTGGGCGTGCTGGCCGGTGTCGAAGACGAAGTGTCGGCGGCCGAATCGCACTACACCAAGCCCGAGGAAGTCATCGAATTTGCCACCAAGTCGGGCTGCGACTCGCTGGCCATCTCCATCGGTACCAGCCACGGTGCCTATAAGTTCAAACCCGAACAGTGCACGCTCGATCCTCAGACCGGCCGCCTGGTTCCCCCGCCCCTTGCCTTCAACGTGCTGCACGAGGTGGAAAAGAAACTGCCCGGATTCCCCATTGTGCTTCACGGCTCTTCTTCCGTTCCCCAGGAAGAGGTCGACACCATCAACCAGTACGGTGGTAAGCTGGTGGCTGCCGTGGGTATTCCCGAGGAACAGCTCCGCGAGGCCGCCAAGAGCGCTGTCTGCAAAATCAACATCGACTCCGACTCCCGTCTGGCTATGACGGCTGCCATCCGCAAGGCTATGGCCGAAAAGCCCGCCGAGTTCGATCCCCGCAAGTATCTGACTCCCGCCCGCGACAGTATGAAGAAGCTCTACATCCACAAGATTGTGAATGTGCTGGGCTCCGACGGCAAGGCTCAGTAATTGCCTGTTATTGCCCGCCATCGCCGGCGTTTGCACAGCTTGGCCCGCTTTTGACTGCTCTTGCTCGCTTTTGCCCGCGACCGGCTTGATTCGGTCCGTCCGACATCCGGAAACCTCCCGGCGGAAGGGCAGGGCATAAAATAAATTGAGGGTGACTGAAAGTCTGATCGGACTTTTCGGTCACCCTCTGTTTTTTTGTTCAAGAAGGGTTTAAGTCGAAACTGGCGCGGCGGCGAGGTCGGATGCGCCGAGATCGTCGGGGAATCCGCTTTTTGGTGCGGCAAGGTCAAACGCGCCGGAATCGCCAGGAATCTGCTTTTTGGCGCGTCGTCGGAGCCCCCTCGTTTATTTATGGGGATTTTCGTCCTCGCTGCCGACCCATTCCAGGCGCAGCAGTGCGCCGGTCTGGGGGTCGAAGGCGGCTTGGAAGGCCTGTCCCTTGTCGTACAGATAGCGGAGCTTGCCGCACTGGGCCAGCACCATATCGGCCTCGAAGAGCGACCGGTCGTCGAAGGAAAGGCACACCGAGGAGCGCCGCGGCAGGTAATAGCACACCGATGGCTCGACGGCTTCCTTTACTTCTTGTACCTTTTTTCCGTGTTGAACAAGGCGGGTGGTGCTGTCGGGAAGTTGGGACAGGCCGTCGTCGGCCGTTTCAATGGTCAGGTACACCGGGCTTCCACTCAGGTCGTCCGCGTCCAGCACTCCCTTTACCGACGAAAAACGGAAGGCTACCTGCTCGCCGTTTTCGGCCGAGGGAACCAGATCCAGGCAGACGGTTTCCCGGCGGACGTCGCGATGCCCGGTGAACAGCTCCGTGTAGGCGCGTTCGGTCTTGTCCAGCTCTTTCAGAAACAATTTGAGCGACTCGCCGTCTTGCGGAAAGGTTTCCAATTCGCCCTGCAGCAGGGCCAGGCGGGTTTCGCGCAGGGTGAATATCTGTTTGGCGGCCAGTTCGGCCACCCGGGTGGATGCGTTGGCCAGATGCATTTCCTGCGTGTACAGGGCCTCGGCGCTGCTATGGGGCAGGGAACCTTCCTTGTGGAATGTCTCGCGTTGCCCCGAAGCTGCTCCGCGACCGACGGGTCCGGCTCCCTTGCTGGCGGCCCGTGTTCCGGGGCGGGAGGCTTGTGCGCCGGTTCGGACGGCTTGCGCTTCGCGGCCGGAGGCATTGGCGTTGCCCAGGCCACAGAGAATGCCATCGGCATTCGTCACCACCGAAGGCATTTCGCCTTGGGCCTGCAGGTAGAACCGGCGGCTGTCGTCGGGCCGCACCCGGGTGCTCAGCTTTACGCAGCTCAGTTCGTTCCATTCCTTTTCCTCGGCAATTACTTGGCTTATACCCAGATACTTTTCGGAATAGCGGGCGTATTCGCCCGGCGTTTCGGCAATGTGGACCACTTCTATTTCCAGATGCAACACCGTCTGCGGCAGCTGGTAGAGCTGTGCGTCGGAGGGGATTTCGCCCTGGGCGGGACGGCAAATCATCTGCGCATTGAGGGCAAGCGGCAGCAGGGCGGCCAGAAAAAGTACTTTTTTCATAACGGAAGTATTTTGGGCTGTTTTATGTCGAATGTGTTTTGGGGCTGTTTTTGCAAGCGGTCGGTGGTTCTTATATGTGGCTGACGGCACCGTAGTCTTGAACCGTTTTGAAGGCTCTTCCCAGCCAGGCCACCAGGGCGCCGGCCGACAAGCTCTCTTCCGATGCGGGGCCGGCCACGGCCAGGTCGGCGCTGAGCCCGTGCAGCCACACGCCCAGTCGGCAGGCCTCGGCGCAGGAGTAGCCTTGGGCCAGCAAAGATAGTAAAATCCCGGTAAGGACATCGCCGCTGCCGCCGGTAGCCATTCCGGCATTTCCGGTGGAGTTCAGGCATACGCTGCCGTCGGGGGTCACCAAGGCCGTGTGATGGCCTTTCAGCACCAGGTGGGTATGGTGTTCCCGGGCAAAAGCCGCGGCTTTTTCGATGCTTTCCCCGCGAGAGGCCGACGGCCCGGCCAGGCGCTCGAATTCCTTGGGGTGGGGTGTCATAATGGTGTTTTCGGGCAGGCGACCGAGCAGCTCGCGGTGGGCAGACAGCAGGTTCAGTGCATCGGCATCGAGCACCAACGCGGCGGGGCGACTGTGGCTTCGGCCGGTTGAGGCAGACGGCCCGTCGGCCGGAAGCCGATTGGTGTCGGCGGAAAGCTGGTCGGTGTTGGCGGAAGTCAGGTCGATGTTGGTAGGAAGCCGGTCGGAGTTGGCGGAAGTCAGGTCGGTGCCAGCCGAAACGGAGGAACGGTTGTCGGATTCATTGGCCGGGAATTGTTCCAACAGCCTTTCCAGACCCTTCAGCTGGAGCGACCCGGTGCCCAGCCCTGGCCCTATGGCCACGGCCTGGTATTTGTCCAAAGGTGGAACGAAGGCAAAATACCGTTCGGATGCCTGGTCTCGCTTAACCATTGCCTCGGGTATGGCAGCCTGAACGGTGGGGTAGGCGCACGGGGGCACCTGTATGTCCAACAGCCCTATGCCGCTCCGCACGGCCGCCCGTCCGGCCAGGATGGCCGCGCCGCACATTTCGTAGCTGCCGGCAATGAGCAATCCGTGCCCGAAATTCCCTTTGTGGGCCTCGGGCGCCCGTCGGTGCAGTATGTCCCGGACTTCTTCGGCGGTGCAGAAAGGATAAGAATCTGTCATAAATGAATGTTCGCAGAGTTCGTAAATATATGCTCGCAGACTTGGGCAAAAATAGGCCAATTTTTTGTACCTTCGCCCACACTTTTCGGTTGTTTTGAAACGCCCATTGTAAACGCCTCATTTTATTTCTGCTATGATACAGGTCCTGGACAAAAAATTCAAGGTGCTCTACAGCGCCGAAGAGGTTCAAAGTATGGTAGACCGGGTGGCCGGCGAAATTTCGCGCGACTTGTCCGACAAGAACCCTCTGTTCTTGCCGGTGCTCAACGGCGCCTTTATGTTTGCCTCCGATTTGATGAAGCGCTTCGATTTCCCCTGCGAAATCAGTTTTATCAAGTATTCATCGTATGCCGGATTGGAATCCACCGGCAAGGTAAAGAGCATCATCGGCATTCCCGAGCGGGTGCGCGGCCGTCACGTGGTGGTGGTCGAGGACATCGTCGACACGGGCTACACGATGGAGGCTCTTATCAAAGATCTGAACGAAATGGGCGTGGCTTCGGTCCGTATTGCTACCTGTTTTACCAAGGAAGGAGCCCTGAAGGCGCCCATCAAGGTAGACTACGTGGGCCGCGAGGTGCCGCCGCTTTTCATTGTGGGATACGGACTGGACTACGACGGCTATGGCCGCAATTACGACGCCGTGTACAATCTGGCGGAAGAGTAGCATCCCGGAATGTCTGTCATCAGTATAGAGGAGAATTAAATATCAACCAATTGAATAATGCTTAACATAGTGATTTCCGGAGGTCCCGGATCGGGCAAAGGCACCCAGAGCGACATCCTCGCCGAAACCTTCCATCTGAAACATCTTTCCACGGGCGACCTGCTGCGTGCCGAAATAGCCAAGGGCTCCGAATTGGGCCAGACGGCCAAGTCGTTCATAGACAAAGGCAACCTGGTACCCGACGAAATGATTCTGGCCTTGCTGGCTCAGGCTGTGGACCAAGCTTCCGATGCCAACGGAGTGATTTTCGACGGTTATCCCCGCAATGTGTCGCAGGCGGCTGCGCTCGACAAGCTATTGGCCGACCGCGGTCAGCAGGTGACGGTGATGCTCGATCTGGTGGTGCCCGACGAGATGCTGGTGGAACGTATGCTCTATCGCGCCAAGACCTCGGGTCGTGCCGACGACAATCCAGAGACCATCAAGAACCGCGTCAAGGTGTATCACGAAATTACCGCGCCGGTGGTGGAATACTATCAGAAACAGGGAATTTACCACGGCATAGACGGCACCAAGGACATTCAGAACACCTCGTCGCTGCTCAAGCAGCAGTTGGAGAAATTTGTCTAAGCTCTCGGGCGGTCCTTCCCGGCGGAGCCAGAGGTGACGAGCGTCAGGCCGACCTTTGCCGAAAAATCGAGCTCGGACGGCAGACGGGAGGACTTTGGTTGCCGGGACTCGCGCGGATTGCAGACTGGCCTGGCTTCCCGCAGAATCGTTTGCGGGCGACATAAGACATATTTAAGCCGAAGAGATTTGTTTGGATGAAACCATTAAACTGAAAATCAATGCCTTCCAGTAATTTTGTAGACTACGTGAAGATTCTGTGCCGCTCGGGTAAGGGCGGTGCCGGCAGCACGCATTACCATCGTGAGAAGTTCGTTCCGCGAGGAGGTCCCGACGGCGGCAACGGCGGTCGCGGCGGGCACGTCATACTGCGCGGAAACCGGAATTACTGGACGCTGATACATCTGCGCTACACCCGTCATTTGTTTGCCGGCGACGGTCAGGCCGGTTCGGGCAACAAGTCCACCGGCCACGACGGCGAAGACAAATACATTGACGTGCCGCTCGGAACGGTAGCCTACGATGCCGAGACCGGCGAATTCCTGTGCGACGTGAATACCGACGGACAGGAAGTGGTCCTGCTCAAAGGCGGCCGCGGCGGTATGGGCAATTTCTTTTTCCGTACAGCCACCAACCAGACACCGCGATTCTCGCAGCCCGGAGAACCCTGCCAGGAACGCAGCGTCATTCTGGAACTCAAGTTGCTCGCCGACGTGGGTCTGGTGGGTTTCCCCAACGCGGGCAAATCTACGCTGCTTTCGGTCGTGTCGGCGGCCAAGCCCGAAATTGCCGATTATCCCTTTACGACGCTGGTGCCCAACCTGGGCATTGTCTCGTATCGCGACGACCATTCTTTTGTGATGGCCGACATTCCCGGTATAATTGAGGGAGCTAGCGAAGGAAAAGGTCTGGGCCTGAGGTTCCTGCGCCACATCGAACGGAACTCCATCCTGCTGTTTATGGTGCCGGCCGACAGCGCCGACGTGGCCCGCGACTACGGCGTATTGCTCAACGAACTGCGTCAGTACAATCCCGAATTGCTCGACAAGCAGCGGGTGTTGGCCGTGAGCAAGTGCGATCTGGTGGATGCCGACCAATTGGCCACCCTCAAGTCGGCAGCCTTGCCCGACATCCCCGTGGTGTTCATTTCGTCGGCGGCCCATATGGGGCTGGACGAGTTGAAGGACGCCCTCTGGAAGGCACTTACCGATGAAAACAACCAGGTGACCGACATTTCTCACCGACCGTTGGACGTGTCCCACGACGATTCCCTGTACGAGGACGTCGACGAGGATGAATCGGACTGATGCGCCTTTGTAGACGTCGGCGGCTTCTTTTGGCAGGCAGCAAAAAACCGGAGCCCTTTTGGGTAGGCGCTCCGGTTTTCCGACAGCCCAACGGCTCACGCAGTCGGGGCAATCTTTGCAAGAGAATCGATAAACCAACAGTTTACATTTTAGGAATTTATCGAGTGAGGTGAGATATATGCCTTTCTCCAGGGGAATGAACAGCAGACCGTCGGCGGCTGTCAGTTCCTGCTTCACCTTTAGGTTGCCCAGCAAATCGTAAACATACAAGCAAGGAGCTTTTTCGAAACTGGACTGGCTCAGCGCCCGGCAGGCGTCGGCGTCCACCTCGATGCCTCCGTTCACGGCACGGCAGAAGCTGTTTTGCACCGGAGCTTCCAACGCGGTGGCTACACGGCAGAATTCCACGTTGTCCAGGTACAGACCGTCGCTGTCGGTAAGGCAGATGCTAAGCACCAACTGCACCGAATCCTGATCTTTCTTTATCTCCACCGTGTGCTGGATGCACGTCCATTCCTCGGTGTCTATGTCGAGAGTGTCCGAGTAGGAGGGCCGGGTGTTGTATTTGGCGGCCAGGCGCACTTTGCCCACGCCCTTTGCCTGGAAACGTATGTCGTAATGGCCCATTTCCAGACTGAACCAATTCGAGCTGAAGCTCTTGGCGCCTTTTGCCGTGCGGATAATCTGGCAGCACTGCGCCCCGCCGAAGGCATCGGCGCATTTTACTACGTTTTTGACGGGCATATCGGTAGACCATCCGTCTGGCAGATCGCCCTGCCAACTTTCAAATCCCCCGTTGATGATTAAATTGTCGGCCTGGCAGGGACTCGCATAAACCAGGCATAAAAACAATGTGACAAACAGCCCTGTAAACAGGCCTGCGCTTGATTTCTGATAGATGTCGAAATGCTTCATAGCAATAACAATTAAGGTTAATAAACATTGTGTCTTTCGTTGCGCAAGAAGAACGACACAAAGATACACACAGAATTAACACGCGCAAACAAAAAAAGTAAAATATTTCAAAAATATTTTCAACAATATGCCGGGCTATGGGACAATCGCTGGTAAGCGCTTGATTTACAAACGAACTTCAATTTGCCAATATGCAATTTGCCTATGGACGATGGAAGGATAAAAAAGGCAAGGGCAGCCCGCGGCTCAGTGCCGGTGCTGCCCTTCGGAAGGGTGGAGACGGGCGGAGTCGAACCGCCGTCCAAACGGAAAACCAACAAGTTTTCTACATGCTTATCTTCGCTTAGATTTTCGACGCAAGGCAAAACCGAAGCCATCCACCGTGCGCTTATCCCTTAACGTTTCGGACCGCCCTCAGGGCCTTGGCTGTCCTATTCCCGATATTTCTGCACCACCGTATCCAACCGCTTCGGGTCTACAGCATTGGGGTGATGTCTCGTTCCCGCCACTCTGACGGGAATTAAGCCACAATCTACTGTGCTTCGATTAGGCAGCGAGAGCAAAGTTGTTTTCGCCAGTTATTGGTCTGGTAAGGGATTTGAGTGTCTTTTACCGTGGCACTGCATGCTTGCTTGCCTGTTCTGGCCGCTGTCAAAACCAGGTCGTCCCCAAGTGCGGGGCCTTCGGAAAGCCGGGCGCCCTCCGAAGTCCCCCTTTCGTTTATTTCGCGTAACTCACGGCACGCGTCTCGCGGATGACGGTGATCTTCACCTGTCCGGGATAGGTCATTTCGTCCTGAATCCGCTTGGCTATTTCGGCCGAGAGTTGCTCGGTGTCTTTGTCGTCTACCTTTTCGGCGCCCACAATCACGCGCAGTTCGCGGCCGGCCTGAATGGCATAGGTCTTCACCACGCCGGGGTAGGACATCGCCAGCTGCTCCAGGTCGTTAAGGCGCTTCACATAGGCCTCGGCAATTTCGCGGCGGGCACCCGGACGGGCTCCCGAAATGGCATCGCACACCTGCACGATGGGTGCGAGCAGGGTCTGCATCTCGGTTTCGTCGTGGTGGGCACCGATGGCGTTGCATATGTCGGGCTTCTCCTTGTACTTCTCGGCCAGCTTCATACCCAGCAGGGCGTGCGGCAGTTCGGGCTCGTCTTCGGGCACCTTGCCAATGTCGTGCAACAGTCCGGCGCGACGGGCTTTCTTGGGATTCAGACCCAGTTCAGAGGCCATCACGGCACACAGGTTGGCCGTTTCGCGGGCGTGCTGCAGCAGGTTCTGTCCGTACGACGAACGGTATTTCATACGTCCCACCATACGGATAAGTTCGGGATGCAGACCGTGAATGCCCAGGTCGATGGTGGTGCGCTTGCCGGTTTCGATTATCTCTTCTTCGATCTGCTTGGTAACCTTGGCCACCACTTCCTCGATGCGGGCCGGGTGGATTCGGCCGTCGGCCACCAACTGGTGCAGGGCCAGGCGGGCAATCTCGCGGCGCACGGGGTCGAAGGCCGAAATGACGATGGCCTCGGGCGTGTCGTCCACGATTATTTCCACACCGGTGGCGGCTTCCAGAGCCCGTATGTTGCGGCCTTCGCGACCGATGATGCGTCCCTTTATCTCGTCGGAATCGATGTGGAACACAGTGACGGCGTTCTCGATGGCCGTTTCGGTGGCCACCCGCTGAATGGACTGGACTATAATGCGTTTGGCCTCCTTGTTGGCGGTCATCTTGGCCTCGTCCATTATTTCATTTATATAAGAGGCGGCGTCGGTCTTAGCCTCTTCCTTGAGCGATTCCACCAGGCGGTTCTTGGCCTCTTCGGCCGACAGACCGGAAATGGCTTCCAGCTGTTCTACTTCGCGGTGGTGCATCTTTTCCAGTTCCACTTTCTTCTTCTCCAGCACTTCTGCCTGAGCTTCGAGGTTCTCCCGCAGGATGTCGGCCTCGTTCTTCTTGCGGAGCAGTTCATCGTTGCGCTGGTTCAGCTGCAGTTCGCGCTGTTTGAGCCGGGCTTCGTTGCTCTGGATCTTGGCGCTGCGCTGCGACAGCTGCTTCTCCAGGTCGTTTTTCATATTGAAGAACTTGTCCTTGACTTCCTGCATCTTTTTCTGGCGGACGGCTTCGGCGTCGAGTTCGGCCTGCTTGAGCCGCAGCTGGTATTTGGAATTTAGGACATATCGGAAGATGATCCATCCGATAAGGATGCCCACGGCCAGGGCGGCCAGGGCCAGTACGATTATGATGGTGTTACTCATAATAAGGTGTTAAATGTATAATAATATCGCACCACAAGCCACTCCTGTCGGAATGGGTTTGCAGTGCGGTTGACTTCTATTCAGGGAAGACTTCCGGCCTTTCGGACCCTGGTCTCCTTTGAAACGCTCCCTCAGCTCTCAGCCTTCGCCTCCAGAAACGCTTCCAGCTCCTTGTCCAGCTCCCCGACCAGCGCCATACACTGGCTGTCGTCGGTGGCGCGTTGCTGTTCCAGACACTGTTTGGCCAGGTGAAAGGCTGTCATAGTGAGCAGCTTCCGTGGCTCCAGTGTGGTATCGTCGCTGTTTTTGAACACTTGCCGGTATCGGTTCATCAGTTCGTTCACCCTGGCGGCGGCATCCCGGTGCAGACTTTCCACCTCGGGGTCTTTCGGAATGGTTATGCCGAAGGTCTCTTCCGCCACCGTCACGTGGATGGTAAACTCAGTCTTGTCGCGGACCGGATTTTTCGGGGCTTCGGTCCCGTCGGCTCGGGTCGTCCGGGCTTGGGCCTTTTGGGCCTCGTTTCCGTCGGCTTTGGCCAATCGGGCCTCGGTATTCTGGACGTCGAAACGCTTTTCTTCTTCCATAGCAGGCCTCCCGTCAACCGTTCAACTGCGACTCATCGACTATCCTTATGCAAGCGTCAATTTCCCGCACTAATTTTGTCAGCCTTCGCTTGGCACTCGAAACGTCCTCGCCGCTTTCGCCGGTCAGGCAGAGCGCCGTGCTCAGGTTGTCGTATTTCTTGGCTAGTGCCCGAAGGTCGTCCAGGGCTTGGTTGTATTCCAAATCCTTTTCCTTCAGGGCCTGACGCAGTTCGCCGTTTTGTCTGCGGAGCTTGTCGCACTCCATCATCACCTGCCGGACCCTTGTCTGGAAGGCCTTGAGCAGCTGTTCCTGTTCGTGCGTCATACTACTACACCAAAATTGCCGCAAAAGTAATGAAACACTTTTCAAAAGCAAGGATTCTCCCAAAGTAAAATTCCGCTTACGAAAATTCTCGAATGGTGCGTCTGGACCCTCCGGTGTCAAAACAGGGTTTCTCGCAAAATGGCGCGTTGGACTCTCCGCGCCAGAACAGAGGCTCTCGCGAAAATGGTGCGTCTGTCACCTTCCGCGCTGAATCAGCCCTATTTGTAGAAGCGGTTAAGGATGTAGTTGACGGCCTTTAGGTTAGCTTGGCAGTAGATGCGCCAGTTCATCCGCGAGGTAGATACGTGGTCCAGGTCGTGAACCAGAATATCGGGGCAATAGAGCACCTTCATTTCCCGGACGGCAATCTGTTCGGCCAAAAACAACTCTTCGCAGAACAGGAACATCGGATAGGAAAGCGTCCCGCCTTGCTCGAAGAACGCCCGGGCAAGGATTATTACCGCGCCGTGGGCCGAATAAACCGGGCCGGCCGGCACCGGCAAACTGCGCTTGGCGCGCTTGTACAGCGTTTTATTGTACAAGGTGTTCAGCCACGGGAAACGGAATTTTATCCGCATAAGCGAAAGCTTGCGCCTGGAGTAGCGGTCGCGTTTCGGATTGCGGTCGCGCTGCTCGAAGGCGGAATGGATGCGCGGCGCGATCCAGGCTGTGGAGGTCTCTTTCGGGACCTTGGCCAGAGCTAGGAAAAAACCGGAGTCGTATGTCAGGTCCACGTTGCTCACAATGGTGTAATCTGCCTGGCAGGCCTCGGGAAAGGCCTTCAGCACGGCGGCCGCACCCCCAAAATAGCCAAGGTTGTCGAGTGGAAGATACTCGATGCCTATATGCGAAAAAGCGGAAAGGTCTGTTTCCTGTTTTTGGGTGGAATTGTCGGCAATGAACAGCCTTACGTCAAAGCCCTTGCCGTCGGCCGCGGCCCCGTCGGCCTGCCCCGGGAGGTCTGTCGCAGCCTCGTCCACCGACCGCAGAAAGGTGGACGCCGCGTTGTCGACCGACCTCAGGAAGGACTGCAGTTCCGGGTAGGTGTTGTAGTTGACGGCGATGATGGAAACATTCATTTTGTAAGGATTTGTGCCGGGTGCCGTCCTGCTTTTGCCGGGAAGGCTGTTCCTGGTGCAGGGATTCCGTCGGCGATTCAATACGGATGCAAAAGTATGGCTTTTTTTGTATTTTTGCGGGCTTTAGCCACCCAAGGCCCATTTTGGCCGCGCCTGGCTTCCCCGACCACGAAGGAATGAACTGGATAAGCAGGATTTTTCAGGGAAATGCCCGCACCGTGCGAGCCCGCAAAAACATAGGCGTGTCGGCTCTGATAAAAGGAGCCGATATGCTGGTGTATTTCCTGTTGGTGCCGCTTTCCATCGGCTACCTGAACAAGTACGAATACGGCATATGGCTGGCGCTGAATTCGTTCCTGTCGTGGATAAACTATTTCGACATAGGGCTGGGCAGCGGCCTGCGCAACAAACTGGCCGTGGCCCTGGCCGACGACGACCGCGAGCGCGCCCGGGCCTACGTGAGCACCACCTTCGGAATGCTCATTATTCTGATGTCAGTCATATTTCTGGCTTTTTCTTTGGCAGTGAACCATATAGACTGGTTCCGCGCCTTTAACGTAGCGCCCGAAACCGTCCCGAACCTGAAGGAAATCATAATTGTCTCGTTTGCCTTCTTCTGCCTGAATTTCATCTTCAAGTTCATCGGGAACGTCTACCAGGCCTTGCAACTGCCGGCCGTCACGATGGGCCTTACCTTCGGCGGCCACCTGTTGTCATTGGTGGTGATATTCATCCTTACCCGCACGCTGGTGCCGGGATCGCTGTTTGCCGTGGCCGTGGTCTATTCGGCCGCGCCGCCCGTCATATACGCCCTGTCTTATCCGATTACCTTTTTCAGGCTGTTCCGCTTCCTGTCGCCCTCGGTAAGGTACTTCCGCAAGGACTGCCTGAAGGACGTCTTTTCGCTCAGCATAGGATTTTTCCTGCTGCAGATAGCCGGCCTGGTCTTGTTCACCTTCTCCAACCTTATCATATCCCGGATGTTCGGCCCCGAGGAAGTGACGCCCTACAACATAGTCTACCGCTATTTCAGTGTCATACCCATTCTTATGACCGTCGTCTTGTCGCCTATGTGGTCGGCCGCCACCGATGCCTACGCCCGGGGCGACACCGAATGGATACGCCGCAGCAATGCCCGCATACGCCGCATTATGTATGCCGTGGCCGTCTTGCTGGTGGCTATGGTGTGCGTCGACAAGTGGGTGTACCATATCTGGATAGATATCTGGGTGAAGGATCCGGTGGCTATTCCGGCCGGACTTTCCCTCTATATGGCCTGCTATGTGTTCATATTTACCTGGAGCTCGAGTTATTCCAATTACCTGAACGGTATGGGCGCCCTGAGACTCCAGACAGTCCACACCATATTTGCCGCCGCCATTTTCGTGCCCCTGTGCCATTTGCTGGGAAGCCGGATGGGGGTGTGCGGCATCGTGGCAGGTATGTGCCTTACCTATCTGCCCGGGGCTATACTGAATACCGTACAGTTCCATCTGATTATGAAGGGGTCGGCCCGGGGCCTGTTCGCGGCCGGAAAACTCAGAAGTCGTCCGAAATGACTACCTTCGCGCCCTTGAACCAAAGAAACAAGCCGTGTTAACATTCTATATAGTTCTGGTGGCCGCCACCCTGGTGCTCTGTCTGCTTGGCGAGGAAATCAAGCAGAACCGCTGGCTGTATCTGCTGGTGTGCGGAGTGGCGCTGGTGGTGCTGGCCGGCCTGAAGTCTTCGGAAGTATCGGTGGATTCCCATTTCTACCACAACTTCTACAAGGCCGCAATGCCCTTCGTCACGATGTTCACGTCGCCGGGGGCGTTCTTCTCGGCCGAGAAGGTGGAACCTTCGTTCCTGATAATCTGCTCCATACTCAAGTCGTTCCTGACACCCACCTATGGATACGCCGCCCTGATTCTGATCTTCGCCATCCTGGCGGTGTCGCTCAAGCTCAAGTGTATGCTCGACTACACCGAGTTTGCCTTCTTTTCGCTGTTCCTGTACGTGTGCTACTATTTCCAGCTACACGAACTGATACAGATACGCGCCGGCCTGGCCATAGGCATCGTGATGTATTCTTTCCGCTACATCGTGCGTCGCGACTTCTGGCACTACCTGCTGTTCATTCTCCTGGCCGTTATGTGCCATTATTCCACCATTCTGTTCCTGCCGTTCTATTTCGTCAGTCTCCGAAAAATAAACCCTTGGATATACGTGTCGGTAATGGTGGTGCCTTTTGTGCTTATGCTGGCGGAGGCCGATTTGTTCTCCCTGCTTTCCAATATGGACTTGGGCGTGTATTCCGAAAAAGTGGCCCACTACCAATTGGAACAGAAAGTAAACCAGCACCAGGTGGACCCGATGAATATGGTCATACTCACCCAGCTTGGAGTCTCGATATTCCTGCTTTGCTTCCGTCGCGACCTGCCCGACCGCAATCCCTATGCCGTGCTGTTCCTGAAAATATGTATGGTGTCGGTGGGGGCTTTCTATGTGTGTTTCTCGGTGCCGGTGTTTGCCTTCCGCACCTGGCAGATGCTGAATTCGGTAAGCATCTTCCTGTTCCCCTGCATCATATACTACCTGAAGCCGCGCTGGCTGGCCGAGCTGCTGCTGGTGCTCATAGGGCTTGGAATGTTCTACAGCCTGGCCTCCCAGGCCGGCCATCTGCTTCCGTTCAAATTGGTTCAGTTCTGAAAGTGTGAAATCCGTACCCCTTACCCGCGAGGCCGTGTGCCGCTTCTTGGCTGTCTTTAACAAGCTGATGGGCCTGCTGGCGCTGTTTGCGCTGAGCTTTCCTTCGCGCTATATAAACGTGCTGCTGTCGGGATGGGCCATTTCCTGGCTGTTCGATGCCGCGGCTGCCGGCCGTTTGGCCCGGCCGCGTTTCCAGGCAAAGTATCTGGCCATCTATTCGTTGTTGGTGATATACCTGCTTATGGCCGTTTCGCTTGCCTACACCGAAAACCTCGCCTATGCCGGGCGGCTGTTCGAACGGCGGCTGGCCTTTGTGATATTGCCTCTTGTGGCGATGTTCGGTCTGTCGGCGGAATACGACGACAAGACTCCTTATATAAAGGCATTCATAGCCGGCAATGTGGTGAGTCTGCTTGTTTCCATTGCCTGGCCCTTGGGACTGGCTCTTTTTACCGACACCTTCCAGCCGGCCGATCTGACGGGGCAGGTACGGCTCTTTTTGCAAGACGGCTACGTGCGTCCTACCGAGTTGGGCCTGTTTGCCATCGCTGGCTGGCTCTTGGGAGTGTATCTGTACCGTGGCACTCCGGCTGCAGCCAAACGGCTCGGCCCCGTATGGTTCCAGCTGGTCTGGGGCATCTATCTCTTGCTGATCTTCGGCTGGATGTGGCTGCTGGGCAGCCGTTTGAATATGCTCACAGCCCTGTTTATGGCTGCTTTCCTCCTGTTCCGTGACCTGTGGGGCCGGCATCGCTGGTGTGCCGTGGGCGCGGCCTTGTTGGGCGTAGTGCTGCTGGGCGCGGTTTACCATCAGCATCCGCGTTTCAAGCTGGTGCAGCCCGACAGCATCCATTTTACCTCCGATTTCCGATCGCAGGATCCGCGGATGGGCATTTGGTATGGCGCTGTCCAGATTCTGAACGAAGACCATTGCTGGCTGACGGGCCTGGGCGTGGGCGACGTGCGCGACCGGCTGGTGGAGAAATATCAGCAGGTGTTTGCCAACGAACAACGCATACTGGCCCGCGTCACCCGGGAAAAACGGCACGTCCACAACAATTTCTTGGAAATGACTTTGGAAATGGGCCTGCCGGCGCTGCTGGTGCTTGTGTTCCTGCTGGTGTGGCCCTTGGGACGCTGCCACAGCCATCCGAGCTATTGGTTGGTACTGTTGCTGTGGCTGTGCGTGCTTATGAGAATGATGGTGGACGCTCCCTTTGTGAATTTGCGCGAGATAGCCGGCTTCTGTTTCCTGTGGCTGTTCTTTGCCGACTTCGACGCCGGCCGGAAACCGGCGTAGCCGGACGCCGATACGGCTACAGCGTCTTTTCGCGACGCTTCTTCAACAGGTAGGCCGGAAAGTTCACAAAGAAAAAGCACAGGCAGGAATGCAGCCGGCCGTAGCCGAGAACTTCGTGGTATACCGCTGTGTTGTATTGCACCAGCGACGATTTGTTGTGCGACACCGAGCCCTTGCGGTGGGAATGGTACAGGGCCAGCGGTTCCGACAATCCACAGGCCGTTCCTCCGGCTTGGATAATCTGTATCCACAGCCCCCAGTCCTGCCTTTTCTTAAGGAAAGGCATAAACATTTTGCCTACTTTCTGCGTGTCGTATATGGCCGTCAGGCATCCGATGTAATTGTAGCGGCATATGGCGCGGAAATCGACGGTTTCGCGGGCGGGAACTATCTTGTAGACGGAATTGTCGGACTCGGCACAATGGTAGGAGCAGTAGCACAGCGCGCACTGTTTTTCCTGCATAAAGGCAAGCTGCTTTTCCAGTTTGGTCGGATACCAGCAGTCATCGCTGTCGCAGAAGGCGATGTAGCGGCCACGGGCCTGCTCTATGGAGTGGTTGCGGGCCACGGCCGGGCCGGAATTCTTCTCCAGTACGCAAAGCCGTATGCGTGCATCGTCGGCCGCAAACGAGCGCACAACATCGGCCGTCCGGTCGGTGGAGCAGTCGTCGGTCACAATCAGTTCCCAGTCGGTAAACGACTGTGCCTGAATGGACCGGATGGTGTCCGGCAGGAAGGCGGCAGCGTTGTAGGCGGCGGTTATGATGGAGACCGTGACGGCGTGCGTTGACATAGAAGTTCTATCGTTGCGATTGAGCGGGCAAAAGTATGGCTTATTTCCGTGGATTGAAAGTAACCCCTTTCAAAATTTCGTATATTCGCCACCTGTTTGAACGCTTAGGATTTCGTTGTTTTAGATGCAGAATGCCAATAAGATAGCCATACTCCTGTGTACGTACCGCAGCGCCGAATACCTTGCGGAGCTGCTCGGTTCCCTTCGTGCCCAGACCTTTTCCGACTTCCGGGTGTTCGTGCACGACGACGGTTCCGACGACGGCACGTTGGACATCTTGCGTGCCTGGGCCGCTGAGTGGGACCGCCTGGAGCTGCTCGATGACCCTTGTCCCGGACGCCGGGCAAAGGGCAGCTTTGTCTGGCTTATGGAACAGGTGGAATCGGATTACTATATGTTCTGCGACCACGACGACGTGTGGCTGCCCTTCAAAATAGAAAAATCGTATGCCGAAATGCTTGCCTGCGAGCAGCGACATCCCGGAATGCCGGTGGCGGTGAACACCGACCTCAGGGTGGTGGACCAGGATCTGAACGTCGTTCATCCCTCGTTTTGGCAATACAACGGCATTTGCCGCCCCCTGCTGTCGGACTTCGGACATCTGGCCGTGTACAACGCCTTTACCGGCTGTGCGATGATTTTCAACCGTGCCGCCCGCGACCTGAGTCTACCGGTGCACCCCAAGGCCACTATGCACGACAAATGGGTGGCCCTGAAGGTGGCCGATGCCGGCGGCTGCCTGGGCTATGTGGACGAAGCCACCATCCTGTATCGCCAGCACGCCGACAATCAGGTGGGAGCCAACCAGGTGGACGGAAAATATTACTTCCAGCGGATTTTGCACCTAAGGGAGACTCTCCGCAAAATGCGGGACAGCCGGGCTATGGGCAATGCCATCCGTCCCTTCCCTTGGCATAGGTTTTTCCGCTACAAGCTCAGCTATCTTATAGGGCGCTGCCGCTACAAGCGGGCCGATTCCAAGACTGCCCGTCACTGAACAACCGCCCGGTGCTGGCCAGAAAGAGACAGAAAAGCCCCGTCCGCAAAGGCTTGCGAACGGGGCTTTCTATGCAGTGCTGCCGTATCAGAAGTAGAACATCAGGTACAGGTTGCCGCCCAGCCGGTCGGAGAAGGATCCGGTGGCATAGGCCAATCCGTTGTAGGAGGCACAGTCCTGGTTGGTGCGCGTTTCCACCGCCTGAGTAAGGGTGTTGAATCCTTCGGTGCTGTAGTAAGTCGCGCCCTCGTGTACCCAGTAGGCGCCCAGATACACTTCGGCGCCCAGCGACAGCTTGGGGGCCAGGAAGTATTCCACGCCCGCGAAGCCGCGCAGTCCCATCCGCTGGTTGGCCACGGAATGGACATCGGTAAGGTAGGTCTGGGTCTCGTAGGGGACTTCCGACGACACGTACGACATATTCATCATCGAGGCAAAGTCGGTGCGCGACGGCGTCTGATTCACTTCGGTGACGGCATTGCCGTAGGAGAAGGAATAATTGTAGTTTACGTAGGCATACATCAGATCGGCGCCCGCGTATCCCTGAATGCGGCCGGTACCCCGGCGGAATTCAATGCCCAGCGCCACCGAGCCGCCGTGGCGGCTGGCCGAATGGGAGTCGGTTACCTTGGCTTCCGACAGGGGGTCGGCAAAGGCCGCGGAATCGTTCCGGGAATAGTAATTGGTTTTTTCGGCCAGTCCTATTATTCCGATGTTGGCGCGCAGGGCCATTTCGTCGGAAATAAAGTATTTTCCCATCAGGCTCACGTCGGGCGTGAATTGGTAGTTGTCCTGTATGGCAGCCGGCTCGCCGCCCAGCTCGCCCAAGGTGTTGGTGCTTCCGTTCCCGTCGTAGAACATATTCCCGAAGAACTGGAACAGCGGTTTTGCATTTATGCCAAAGGCAAAGTCGCCCGCCTGGGGCAGGTAGTTCTTCCCGGCGTTCTCCTGTGCCGTCAGGCTGCCCAGCGATAGGGCCGACAGGCAAAGAATGGTTATAAAGTGCTTTTTCATATAGCTTCTGAATTAGATGTGCGATAAGGCAGGCCTTCCCGGGCACGCCCGGGAAGGCCGCCAAGTCATTATTCGCTTAGAATCGTCGTCCAGTCGTAGGAAGACCATCCGGTGGGCGTCACGTCGGGCGAGAAATACATCTTGGCCGAGGTAGCCGGCTGGTATGTGGTGCCGCTCTTGGCCACCGATTCGTACATAATGTTGTTGGCGCTGTAGTAGTATCCGTCCACGGTCACAGAGGCGTTCTTCGACGGATCTTCGTAGTGCTTTATGGTGGCGTCCGATACCTTGTTGGGGCTTACGCTCAGCGTCAGGTTGTCGGGGATGTTCTTCACCTTCAGGTTGAACGAGTAGTTGCCGCTGGCATCGGTTGCAACGGCGTAGTTGGTGCCGTCCACCTTTACGGTGAGCATCTGGTATTTGCCTGCCGCCCAGCTGGCTGTTGCGCCTCCGCTGATTTTATAAGTCTCGGAGGCAATCTTGAGCGAACCCTTTACGATGATGGTGTTTATTTCGTCGGCGGCATAGATGTTCCAACCGGGCAGGTTGGTGCTCCAGTTCAGGGCGTCGGAGGTGTTGTTGTTGAAGGAATAGTAGCGGGTGCCCAGGCTGGTCCAGTCGGCCGAGGCGCTCTTGACGGTGGAACTTACGTTATAATATCCCTCCAGCAGCTCGGTAACGTCGCTGCCCGCCTTGCGGTAGTGCACAAAGCGTCCGGCATCGGAGGTGCTTATGTTGGCCGTGTTCCAGCTGGGCGTCAGTTCGTCGCCGGCGAATTTCTGGTACACCGTAATGTCGAATTCGCCGTTCTCGTCGGTGAATCCCACAAAGGCCGTGAATCCGGGAATGTTGGTGATTTTTATGGGCAGGTTGGCCACGGCCTGGTAGGAGCCCTGGCGGAATCCCGATTCCACGGGGAACAGCGCGCGGCCGGTAATGTGGACGGGCTGCTGGTAGTCGACGGCTTTCTGCCAGCCGGCCAGGTAGCGGAAGTAGGTGCTCCAGCCATCGGGCGTGTAGCCGGCGTCGGGCGTAAACTTGTAATACACCTGGCCCAAGTCGTTCCAGGCAGCGTCGTAGTCCTTCAGGACGTCGGGCGTATAGTAGCCTTCCAGAATGCGGGTCTTGTCCATATCGTAGTGGACGAAGTTCTCTTCCGATTCCGACGAGGCCGACACGGCCACGCTGGGCTCGTCGCCCGCGTGCTTTATGGGAATTTCCACCTGCACCTGGCCGTTGGCATCGGCCAGCACCTGCAGCGTGGCGCTGTAGGGAGTGCTCACGTTCACGGTAACCACCTGACCGGCGGCCGGCTGGAACTCACCCTTGCCAAACGAGGTTTCCACGGCCTTGTATACCTTGCCCGTGGCGGTGGCCTTCTCGTCGAAGCCGTCCTTTACGAACCATCCGGCCAGGTTGGTGTGGAAGGTGCTCACCGAATTGGAGGGAGTGAATCTGTAGTAGCTCTTGCCCAGGTCGTCCCATTCGGCATCGGCGTCTTTTACCGACACATAGTGGGTGTACTTGCCGGCCAGCTCGCGGGTGCTGCTCTTGCCGTATTCGGTGTAGTGGACGTATTCGTTGGTGGTGTAGCTGACCATATAGGTGCTGACGGTGGGCTGGTCTTTCTCGTCGGCCAGCGGCGCTTCGAAGGTATAGCTGCCGTCGTTGCCGGTAAGCACATACCAGATCTGTGTGTTGTACGAGATGGGCACCAGCACTCCGGCGGCCGGCTCGTAGCTGCCCTGGGCAAAGGAGGTCTCCTCGGCAAAGAACAGCTGTCCGGTCACGGCGTGGCGATATTTGTAGCTCGATACCATCCAGCCCGCCAGATAGGGCACCCAGTCGTCGGGGGTGTTGGCCGAGGCGGGGCTGTAGTCCAGGTAGATGTCGCCCAGCTCGTACCACTTGCCGTTCTCGGGCAGCAGCGAACCGCCGTCTACATATTCGCCGTCGGTGAGCAGCACTTCCTCGCCCTTGTGGGTGTAGAAGGTAAAGGGCTGCACCGGCTCGGCCAGGCTGGCCGTGAAGACGCCGGGAGTGAATTCGGTCTTGTAGGGAATTTCCACGCTGAATTTACCGTCGGCGTCGGTGTAGGCCACCAGGCCGCTGTAGGGCCAGGGACCGGAAATGGTGATGGCCTGGGCTTCGGTCTTGTACGTGCCTATGCCATAGGAAGTCTGCGCGGCCATATGCACCGTACCGGTAAGGGTGGCCGTCTTGGTGTACGATTCGTCGAAGCCATTCATACCGGCAGCCCATCCGGCCAGGTTCTCCTCCCAGGTGTCGGGAGCCGAGGTGGCCGTAATGCCGGCGTTGTAGTACGGAGTGAACATAAGGTATTTGGTGCCCAGCTGGTAGGTGATGCCGTCTATGATGTTGTCCATCGTAACATTGGTGGCCACGTTCTGGCTCTCGTAGGCACCGTACAGCTGCTCGGTTTCGCCCACCGAAGTGTAGTGCACGAAGGCGTTTTCGCCCACGCCCATCACCTTTATCTTCTCGATGTAGAAACCCTCGCGGAGCGATTGCACCGGCACGTTCAGCGTATACTTGCCCTCGGCGTCGGTGGTGGTTCCGAAGGTCAGCTTGAGCTGGTTGGAAGTGCCACGGTTGTAGATGACGGTGAATTCCACGTCGGCTTTTTCGGCCGCCTTGAAGGCGCCCTGGCGGAAACCGAGCTCGGTGGCCAGCTTAAGGCTGCCCTGCAGCGTCACCTTTTCGTCGAAGGCCTCGGTGTTGAGCACATTGTTGTCGTAGGTTATTTCATCGACGTCGGCCTTGGTGCCGGGTTTCAGGCCGCTCAACGTGCAGCTGAACGCGTAGTTGCGGATGGTGGTCTTGAAGACGGGCTGTCCGGCTTCCATACGTTCGTATTCGTTATAGACATCGGTGAATTCCTCCAGGCGCAGCGTGGCGCTTATGCCGTCGGAGGTGGTGGGAACCTGCAGCTGGAAGCATCCCGTGGAATCGGTTACCGTCTCGTAGATCTTGGTACCCGAGGCCGAGGGAGTGTATTCGCTGTAGGCCACTTCGAGATAGACCTTGCGGCCAATGGCCGGCTTCTTGTTCTCGATGGTGTAGTCGCTTTGGGCATCGACGTCCACGCCGGTGCTGTAGAATACCATCGACTGCACGGTGGCCGTCTGTTGAATGCTGTCCAGGCTGAGCTGGGACTGTTCCGGCTTGGAGCAGGAAGTGCCCGCCAGAACCGCAACGGCCAGGGCGGCCGTCAGAAACAATTTGATTTTCATATAAAAAGGGTTAGAATATATATTCAGACATAGGGTTTTTTAAGGAGGGGCAAAAGTAGTGCTTTTGA
>R17__coassemble_336_pt1 | contig 26142 bp, 15 predicted proteins | sample R17__metabat2_high_PE_026 | metagenome-assembled genome bin R17
GGCTAAATTCTTTTCTTCCATAATTATAGCAACTTTATAAATCCTATTTTGCAGCTTCCCACAGATTCATAAGCAGGGTAGATTAGGGTTATTCTTCGGATTTCTTGCGCGGCTTGAGCAGAATGCCCACCAGCACTACCACGAAACCGGCAAAAGCAACGGTGGGAGCCAGTACGATGCGGCGGAAACTGAAGATTTCAGGATTATAGGCGTCCTGAGTGGAGGGCGCGCCCATCATAAGCAGGAAACCGGCCACAATGAGCACCACGCCTATCACAATCCACGTAAGATTCCGTTTTCCGATGGCTAAATTCTTTTCTTCCATAATTATAGCAACTTTATAAATCCTATTTTGCAGCCTTATACATAATAAAGCTCGTCGTTGTCCATCCTAAGGAACCGGTTCACCGAAAATACGGTGGCCACCACGCTTATGACGGCTCCCAGCGCCAGCAGCGCGGCAAACAGACCCAGGTACATCTGTCGGTCGAACATCGCGTTCACGCCGGGAAATACCTTGTCCATTCCCATAAGCGCCAGGTAGAACAGGCCCATCGCCAGCACGGCACTTATAAGCCCGCAGCGCAGGTTCTGCCGCACGAACGGCCGCCGGATAAAACTTCGGCGGGCGCCCACCAGGCACATAGTGTGTATAAGGAAACGCTGGGCATATATCATAAGGCGCACCGTGTTGCGGATGAGCAGGAACGAGATAAGCGTCAGCACCAAAGCGATGCCCAGCAGCAGTTTTCCGATGGAAAGGAGGTTTTTGTTCACCAGGTTTATAAGGTCTTCGCGGTAGACGACTTCCTGCACGAAGGTGGCTTTTTCCAGCTCCGACACAATGGTTTTAATGCGTTCCAGCTGGGTGAATTCCGAATTCATCCGTATTTCGAACGAGGCAGGCAGGGGATTGAATCCGAGCAGGTTCTCGGGATTTTCGCCCAATTCTTCGGTGATTTCCTTCAGCGCGTCGTCCTTGCTTATGTAGTTTACCGACCGCGACCATTCGGCCGTTTCCAGCTTTTGGCGGAGGGCTTTCAGCTCCGAGGCCGTGACGTTGTCGGAGAGCAGGACGGTGAGACTTATGTTTTCCTTGGCCGAACGCGACAAATCGCGGGCAAAGACGCCCAGCGTTATCATAATGGCAAACATCAACAATACCAAGCTGATACTGATGGTGGCGGTGAGCCGTGAACCGAACACGCGGCTGCTGTTTCGCTTGAGTTTTTTGTTCATTGGTTTTTTGCCGGCCGGATTTATCCCAAATTCGCGGCAAACTTAAGCATTATTTGTCAATTCTCCCAGCAGCGTGGCCGAAGAACATCCGGTAATTCTTACGCGCACGAAATCGCCGGTTTTGGCACTGCCTTTGGGAAATACCACGGTCTTGTTCTGCTCGGTACGGCCACACATCTGTTCGCGGGAACGTTTCGAAAAGCCCTCTACCAGCACGGTGTGCTCGCGGCCTATTTCGCGTTGGTTGCTTTGGGCCGACAGCTGGTTCTGCAGGTCGATGATCTCGGCCAGGCGGCGCAGTTTCACCTCTTCGGGAACGTTGTCGGGCAGGTGCTTGGACGCGTGGGTGCCCGGCCGCTCGGAATATTTGAACATAAAGGCCGAATCGAAGCCCACTTCGCGCATAAGCGAAAGGGTTTCCCGGTGGTCTTCCTCGGTTTCGGAATGGAATCCGCAGAACACGTCGGTGGAAATGCCTACGTCGGGCAGGATGCGTTTCATGGCCGCGATGCGTCCCAGGTACCATTCGCGGTCGTATTTGCGGTTCATCAGCTTAAGGATGCGCGAACTGCCCGACTGCACGGGCAAGTGTATGTGGTGGCAGATGTTCGGATGGGAGGCCATTGTCTCGAGCAGTTCGTCGCTCATATCCTTTGGGTGCGAGGTGGTGAAGCGGATCCACATATCGGGGGCGGCCTCGGCCACCAGGGCCATCAGTTGCGGGAACCGTATGTCTTCGAAATGATAGGAATTCACGTTCTGGCCCAGCAGGATGGCTTCCTTGTAGCCTTTGGCCCGCAGGTCGGCCAGTTCGGAAAGAATGCTCTGGACGTCGCGGCTGCGTTCGCGCCCTCGGGTGTAGGGCACTATGCAGTAGCTGCAGAAGTTGTTGCAGCCGCGCATAATGGAAATGTATCCCGATATGGCGTTGTGCCCGAGCCGCATAGGCATCACTTCGCGGTAGGTTTCGGTGGTGGAGAGGTTCACGTTGACGGCTTTTTGCCCCATTTCAACGGCACTTATCAGGTTGGGCAGGTCCAGGTAGGCATCGGGGCCGGCCACCAGATCCACGCCGTGGTGTTCCACCAGTTCTTCCTTCATACGCTCGGCCATACAGCCCAGTACGCCTATGATGGGCTTGTGGCGCCCGTTTCCATCGGGAGTTTCCGTCGTCGCCTCGCCTTTGCCGAGCTTGGCCTGGCGGCGCAGCGAGTTCAGGGCCTGCAGCCGTCCGAAAATCTTTTGCTCGGCGTTGTCGCGGATGGAGCAGGTGTTGAGCAATATAAGGTCGGCACGGGCTATGTCGTCGCAGGGCTCAAAGCCGTCCATCTGCAGAATGGAGGCTACCACTTCGCTGTCGGCCACGTTCATCTGGCAACCGTAGGTCTCTATAAAAAAGGTCTTGTTCATCGAATGCAGCTTTGCTAAGGTCGTGCAGGGGCCGGCAATGCGCCCCGCGGGTTTTTAGAATTTGGTCTGAAGTATTTCCTTTAGAACGAATGCGTTGCGCAGACCTTCACCGTCGGAGAGCTCGCGGCGCAGGGCATTGGCCGGGGTGTCGGCGTTTTCCTGGGCAAGGTCGGCCTGCGACTGGGTATCTGCCGTTTTCTGGAAAACCGAAACGCCTTCTTCGGCTCTCGGTTCGGGCTTTTTGGAAGATTTTGGCTGTGTCTTGGCTTTGGCCGTCGGAATAAAGTCGTCGTCGGGCTGCGCTGCCGGTTCGTAAAAACGGCTTTGGGCCGATTTGAAGGTTTCCGCTTCGGCAGGTTCGCGAAACCCGTTTCCGCCAGTTTCGTATGTTTCTGCCTCCTCCGATTCGTAGAAACGGCTTTTGGTTGTTTCGGACGCTTCCGCTTCCATAAAGGAACGGAAAGTGTCCTGTGGCGTGTTTTGCTGGGCGTTTTTGCGAGCAGCGTCGGCCTGTTTCCGCTTTTTGTTGGCCGATCCCAGGATGGAAAGGAATATGGCCGCGAGGGCTGCCAGAATTTCGATGATGTTGCTGAAGTCGCTGTGCTCCATAGGGCTGTAATTTTGCCCAAAAGTAGTGCTTAAGTTTAAATGGACAATCGGAAAAAGAGTGCTACCTTTGCGCCGCTTTAACCCAGACAAGTTATTACTTTATATATTTCAACAAGTTATGGCTTTAAAATTCATTACGGCAGAAGAAGCCGCCGCCATTGTGAAGAATGGCGACAACATCGGTTTCAGCGGCTTTACTCCTGCAGGCGCCCCCAAAGTGGTGTCCGGTGCCATTGCTGCCAAGGCGGAAGCGGAACATGCCGCCGGCAGAGAGTTCAGAATCGGTGTCTTTACCGGCGCTTCCTCGGGCGATTCCCTGGATGGAGTGCTGGCTCGGGCCAATTGCGTGAAATTCCGTACGCCGTATCAGTCCAACAAGGACCTGCGCGACCATATCAACGACGGTTCGGCTCCCTATTTCGATGCCCATCTGTCGCAGCTGGCCCAGGAAGTGCGCTACGGTTTCTTCGGTAAGATAGACATCGCCGTGCTGGAGGTTGCCGACATCGACGAAGAAGGCAACGCGGTGCTCACCACCGGCGTGGGCAATGCCCCCACCTATGCCCGCCTGGCCGACAAGGTTATTATCGAGCTCAATCACAAGCACCCGAAATTCATCAAGGGCCTGCACGACGTGTACGAGTGCGCCGATCCGCCATACCGCAAGGAAATTCCCGTCTACAAGGCTTCCGACCGCATCGGTTCTCCCATTCTCAAGGTGGATCCCGCCAAGATTGTGGGTATTGTTGAGAACGATATGAACGACCAGGTGAAAGGTTTCACCGCTCCCGACGAGGTTACCCAGACCATCGGCGAGCGCGTGGCTCACTTCCTGGCGGCCGAAATGAAGGCCGGTCGCATTCCTTCGAGCTTCCTGCCCATTCAGTCGGGCGTGGGCAACATTGCCAATGCGCTGCTGGGCTCGCTGGGCGAGAATCCCGACATTCCTCCCTTCGAAATGTACACCGAGGTTATTCAGGATTCGGTTATCGGCCTTATGAAGGAAGGCAACGTCAAGTTTGCCTCGGGCTGCTCGCTTACCATTTCGCCGGAAGTCCTGGGCTCCATCTACGACGACTGGGCCTTCTTCAAGGACAAGCTGGTGTTGCGTCCGCAGGAAATTTCCAACAGCCCCGAGGTGGCTCGCCGTCTGGGCCTGATTACCATCAACACGGCTCTGGAAGCCGACATTTTCGGCAACATCAACTCCACGCACGTGCTGGGCACCAAGATGATGAACGGCATAGGCGGTTCGGGCGACTTTACGCGCAACGCCTATCTGTCCATCTACACTTGCCCGTCGGTGGCCAAGGGCGGAAAGATAAGTGCCATCGTGCCTATGGTTTCGCATCTGGACCACAGCGAGCATTCGGTCAAGATCCTGGTTACCGAGCAGGGTGTGGCCGACCTGCGTGCCAAGTCGCCCATCCAGCGCGCCCAGGCCATTATCGAAAACTGCGTGCATCCCGATTACAAACAGCTTATGTGGGACTACCTGAAGTTGTCGAAGGGTGGTCATACGCCTCATTCGCTGGCCAATGCCTTCAAGATGCACCAGGTGTTTGCCGAAACGGGCGATATGCACAACACGCAGTGGTAGGCTGCGCCTGAACCGACCCTTATGCCTATTGTGTTTCTGACAGGCTTTATGGGCGCCGGAAAAACCACCGGCGGCCGGCGGCTGGTAGAGCAACTGAACGCAAAGGCGACGGGCACGGTTTGGCATTTTGTCGATTTGGACGATTTCATCGTCCGAAAAACGGAACAATCCATCCCTTCTCTCTTCGAAATCCGGGGAGAGGAGGGATTCCGTTTTATAGAGCGGCAGTGTCTGCATTGCCTGGTGGAAAGTGTCGGTGAAAATGAAGGTTTGGTAGTGGCCACCGGCGGCGGCACGCCCTGTTGGGACGACAATATGGCCTATATGAAGGCTCACGGCCGCACGGTGTACCTGCGGTTGCCGGCCTCGCAGTTGGCGCAACGGCTTTCGGCAGAGGACCTTTCCCGTCGGCCGGTGCTGCAGCGCGAGCTGATGCAAATGGCCGGGACGGGGACGTTGGTGAAAATGCCTGGGCAGGAGACAGAAGTTTCGCAGCGCTGTCAGGCGCAGGCGACAAAAAGCTTGTTGGAAACGGCCGTGGAACGATTGCTGGCCGAGCGTGAACCCTGGTATTTGCAGGCTCACACGGTGCTGTCGCCCGACGAACTGTTGTCGGGGAAATGGTTGGAAACAATTCAGTGCCCCGATTCCTGCTTCCAATCGTGCGAAGTGGGGATACTCTCGACCTCGAAACTGGAGTTGCCCCTGGCCCGGTAAGCGTCCGCGGCACAATGCCACAGAAAGCTATGATTACGTTCGACCAAATGGAGCTTGTCCGCAGCCGGCGCAAAACCCTGTCGCTGCAGATAAAGCGCGACGGCCGTGTGGTGGTGCGGGCTCCCTTGCGGATGCCCCTGGCCGACATACGTTCCTTTGTGGAAAGCAGATCAGACTGGGTGGAAAAGCACCTTGCCCAGATGGAGGAATGTCGTCGGCAGAATCGGTGGGAACCATTTTCTGCCGATGAAATCGCCCGCCTTACGCAGGAGGCCCGCCGCGTCATACCTCAGCGTGTGGCCTATTACGCGCCCCTGGTGGGCGTAAGCTACGGTCGGGTGGGCATCCGGCATCAGAAAACACTTTGGGGCAGTTGCAACGCCCGCGGCAACCTTAGTTTCAACTGCGTGCTTATGCTGGCACCGCCCGAGGTGCTCGACAGCGTGGTGGTTCACGAATTGTGCCACCGCAAATGCCTGGACCATTCGTCCCGATTCTGGGCCGAAGTGTTGCGCGTGTATCCCAACTATGCCGAGTGCCGCCGCTGGCTGCTCCGGAACGGCCGGACCTTGCTGGCGCGGATTCCCTGACGGCCGGACCTTGCTGGCGCGGATTCCCTGAGGGCCGGTCGTTACGGCGCGGATTCCTTGAACGGCAAACCTCTCGCAGTCGTGCCACACGACCGGCGCGGCGCTTCGGATAAATCCTTCTATTCGAAGAAATCCAACGTGGCCAGCGCGTTGATAACCTTGTCCAAATAGTCGTCGTCGATGAACGGCCACGAGAAGCCAAGCCGATACAATACGTTGGCCGTGAAGCAGTTGTCGGTGTCAACCGTGTGCAGGTCGGGACGGTCGTTGGTGAGCAGGGCCGACACTTTTTCGTTCTGTTTAGCGTCGGCCATCATCGCATAGAAGTCGGCGTAATACTCTTTGTCGGGGACAGGAGTCACCTTGAAACCGCAGCGGTTCACCGATTCCATAATCTTCATTTCGTCGAACCACCAGCGGTTGTCGGCGTTGAAGGCCGTAAAGCAATCGTTGGTGCCGGCAAGCAGCACCACGGCGCGGGCCGTGCAGTCGATAGGCGAGAGCCCCATCTTGTCGGTGGCGTGGCTTATGGGGCATTTGCCAATGGCAATGAATCCGCGCAGTGCCCTCAGGAAGGCATTGGTATGGCTGTTTATCTGGAATTCGCCGTCGCTGTGTCGGCCCATAAGGTTGCCCACGCGGATAATCTTGCCGCTCATTCCCTCGCGGATGGCCGCCAGCATCAGCTGCTCGGCCTTGTACTTGGACTGGCAGTACTGGTTGTTCGTATCGTCCACATAGAACAGGCGGTCTTCGGGCATCGTAACGCGGCGGCGGTAGGTTTCCTCCGTATGTGCTCCGGGAATGGAGGTGGTGGAAATCTGAATCATCCGGGCACCGCGTTTTTGGCAGATGCCTATCAGGTTCTCCACTCCGTGCACGTTCACAAACTCGATGGAATCGTCCTTGGCAAAGTGTTTCACGCAGGCTGCGCTGTTTATAAGGGTGTCGAAATGAACGCCTTCCAGCTTGGCCTCCAGCGTATCGTCGGTAATGTCGCCCTCGACTATCTCCATTTTGCCGGCATAGGTCTGGCTGAAGTAGTAGAACATTATTTGTTGCAGACGTGCCTCTGCGCTCTTGTAGTTGCCCTTGCGCATCAGGCAGATAATGCGGCCCGGCTCGGATTCTATCAGTTCCTTCAGGATGTGGCATCCGAGGAATCCGGTGGCCCCGGTAAGCAACACGTCACCCAGCGGACGGCGCTCCACCTGGTCGGCATATTGCAAGGTGTTGTATTTGAGCGTTTCGCGATTTTCCAGCACTTCGTTCAACAGGGAATCCACATCGTTGGTCGGCGTGGCCTGCACCACGGTGGCGGCCTTGCCCTGCGATTCCAGGTATTCGGCCAGTTCTTCGGCGCTCTGGTGGTCGAAGATGTCCTGGTATTCTATCTTCAGCCCTGTGGCTTTCAGTTTCATCACCGCCTTCGAGGCCGAGAGCGAAGTGCCTCCCATTTCGAAGAAATTGTCTTCGGCATAGAAGTCCTCGATGCCTGTGGCGGCGCGGAACTCGTCCAATATCTGCTGCTCAAGCGATCTTTTCGGCGCGCGGCGTTCCTTGCGGGCGCGCTTGGCGGGCTTTATTTCGGGCAGGGCCTTGGCGTCGAGCTTGCCGCCCTGGGTCATCGGCATTTTGTCGAGCTGCATAATGGCCCCGGGTATCATATAATAGGTGAGCTTGGTTTTCATATGGGCGGTCAGAGCCTCGATGTCCACGGGGCTGTCGGCCGTAAAGAAACCCGCCAGGAAGGCCTCGGAGCCGCTGCCGCGAAGCACCACTTTGGCCCGGGTGACGCCCTTGAATTCTTCCATTACGGTCTCTATCTCGTCCAGTTCCACGCGGAATCCGCGGATTTTCACCTGGTTGTCCTTGCGCCCGCCGAATTCGGCTTCCAGGTCGCGGTTTATGCGTACCAGGTCGCCGCTATGGTAGGCGCGCACGCCGCGTATTTCGGTAAAGGCGGCCTTGTTCTTTTCGGGCAGACCTATGTAGCCGCGTCCCACACATTCGCCGCAAATCATCAGCTCGCCCACGGCATAACGGGGCAGAAGCTGGCCGCGCTCGTTCATCACATAATATGCGGTGTTGGCGAAGGGTCCTCCTATGGTAATGGAGTCGCCCGGTTCCAGCACCTTGGCCGAACAGGCCTGTGTGCATTCCGTGGGGCCGTAGCCGTTCATTATCAACATCGCGGGATTGAGGGCCTTGAGTTTCTGCAGCAGCGCCGGCTGGAAGGCTTCGGCACCCAACACAATGGATTTCAGGCGACTCAAGGCCTCTTCGAATTCCGGTAGCGAGAGCAGGCTCCAGGCAAAGGAGGGGGTCATCATCATCATATCCACCTCGGCAGCATTGAATGCGGCGAGGAGTTTGTCCAGGTTGTGGATCTCCTCTTCCGAGGCAATGTATATGGAAGTGCCGCAGCAAAGGGAGTCCAGGATTTCGGAAATCGACATATCGAAGGATATGGACGACATACAGAGTATGCTGCCCGCCTTTCTCACGGCCGCTATCATAGACGAGGTCAGGATTATGTTGCTCAGGTTGTGATGTTCTATCATCACCCCTTTCGGCGTTCCAGTGGAACCGGAGGTGTAGATGCAGTAGGCCAGGTCGGTCATCTTCACGTTTGTCCGGGGCTTGTCGGGAGCGCCTTCGGCCACCAGTTGGCGGACGTTCTCTTCGGTGATGCAGAAGCGGCAGCCGGAATCGTGTATGCAGAAGTCGATGCGTTCCTTGGGGTAGCTGGGAAGCATTGGCAGGAAAGCGCATCCGGCCTTCAGTATGCCCAATTCCGCCACGGGCACATATTCGCTCCGCTCCAGAATCATTCCTATGATTTCTCCTTGTCCGAAGCCCTTGGCTGTGAGAGCGTTGGCAAGGCGGTCCGACATCTCGTCAAGGGCGGCGAAGCTAAGCTGCGCGTCCGTGGTCCTCACGGCTATGCGCTCGGGTTGCCGTGCCGCCTCGCGCTCGAACAGCACGTGGGCAGGCACCCGCTCAAACGGAAGGTCGGTTTGATTCATCTTGTCGAAGACGGCCATTTCGCGTTCGCTCATAAGCTCCACATTGCCAAGGGTCTCGGTAGACGTGAATCCCGCGGCGACTGTCTCGAAAGCCGTCACGAACGATTCGATGAATTCGCGGCAGAAGCAGTCGCGGCGCCACGAAGCCAGCACGCGGAACCGGCCCTCTTCCAGGAACACCTCGAAACTCAGCGGTGCCTTGGAAGCGCCGGTGTCGAGCGCGATTACCTCGGCCGGGAATCCACCCAGGCGGTCGAATACGAAATTGTCGCCCTGGTAGTTGAAGAATATGTCGGATTTTATGCCAAACTCGGAACTTATTTCGGCAAACGACACGGCTTCGGCGGCCATCGTGGATACCAACTGGTCCTGTACGGAGCGGATGTATTCTGCCACCTTCGATTCCGGGCGCGGGTTGCAACACACGGGAATGGTCTTCACCAGCATCGCAAACGAACGATCCAGCCGCGAATCGCCGCGGCCGTTGTGGACGGTGCAGAAGCTCACGTCCTCGCTATGGATGAACTGCGACAGTGTGTAGCCAAAGGCTGCGTTCATAAAGGCATTCAGCGACAGACGATGTTCCGTGCTGTAGCTCAACACCTTTTCGGAGCAATCTGCGAGTACGAACGAGGCCTGCGCAGAGCCTTCGGCGGCTTCGGGACACTTGGCCGGCAGGCATTCGGTGTTGACCCCGTCGAGCAGCGATTTGAAATAGTGCTTGTCTTCGGCCGGTTTTTCGCCCGAGCGGAGTGTCTCTTCCTCGAGCGCGGCCTCGAAGCCGGTGAAGGCCTCCGCCCAGGGGGTGCCGCCCGCCAGCGCCGTGTCGATGTCCTGGAGCAGAATGCCCATCGACGTGCCGTCGGCCACAATGTGGTGCACGTCCATAAAGAAGTAAAGGCCGTCGTCGGTTCGGTAAATGGCCGCTCTGTACAGCGGCTCATCCAGCAGCGTAAAGGGCTTTACCAGCTCCTGGGTGCCGGGCAGGGCGGGGAGTTCGATTATTTCAACCAAAGCGGGCACGTCGTCGTGCCGGCAGGCCCTTACGGATCCGTCCTCGGCTGTTTGGAGCGTGGTTTTCAGATAGGGATGCGCGTCAATGGCGATGCCGACGGCCCGACGCAGCTCTTCGGCGTCCAGGGCGGCCGACAGCTTCATAAGGAAAGGAATGTTGTAGTCGAGCGATCCGGCCGTCGTTCCCGATTCGATGAATACGCCCATCTGGTTCTGCATTATGGGATAGAAGTCGCGTTTTTCCCAAACGACGGATTCATCCGTCTGGGTCAGGAACGCTTCTATTGCACGGATGTTGCCCAGACGCTTCAGGTCGGAAATCTTGACAGCCTTGCCCAGGGCTGCGGCCAGCGAGGCGTTGAATTTAAGCAGTCCGATGGAGGTCATTCCGGCTTGGAACAAATCGGTGGTTACGCCGAATTCCGTGTGGCCCAGAATTTCGGCGGCAATATCGAACATCCTCTGCTGGACCTCTCCTTCGGGCGCCACTTTTTCCTGCGCCTTGCGCTGGGGCTGAGGCAGGGCCCGACGGTTCACCTTGTGATTCTGGTTATAGGGAATGGCCGGAATCTGCATCGTCACGGCGGGCACCATATAGGCCGGCTTTTCCGCCAGGATGAAGGCTTCCAGTGCGGCAATGTCTATGGGCGCTTCTCCCACCACGTAAGCCGCGATGAACTTGCCGCCGGCGGGGTCGTCGAATGCGGCCACGGTGGCGTCTGCTATGCCTTCGAACCGTCGGACTACTTCTTCTATCTCGGTAAGTTCCACGCGGAATCCGCGCACTTTCACCTGGGCATCTTTCCGTCCGATGAACTCAATTTCTCCGCAGGGAAGCAATCTGACGATGTCGCCCGTGCGGTACATTCTTTCGTAGCCCTTCTGTGAGCCGTCGAAAGGATTGGGTACGAACACCTCGGCGGTTTTCTCCGGCAGGCCCAGATAGCCGCGGCCCACCTGGCTGCCGGCAATGCACAGCTCTCCCAGGGCTCCCACGGGTGCCAGTTGGCCGTCGGAACTTCTGACGTACAGCTTGGTATCGGGACTGGGAACACCTATTGGCTGGACTTGGCTGCCGTCGGTTACCTCGTGATGGCAAATGTAGGCCATTGTCTCGCAAGGGCCGTATGCGTTGATGAATCGGAACGACTGCTGCGGGGTGAACGGCACCAGTTTCTCGCCTCCCACCGTGAAGGCTTTCAGGGTGGAGCAGCGGGTCTGCGAGGCAAACATACGGCCCAACTGGGTGGTCATCATTCCGTAGGTGATGCCGTTGTGGCAGAAGAAACGCTCCAATGCCGGCAAATCCAACCTTATTTCATCGGGGATAATATACAGCGTGGCTTGGCACAACGGTGTGGTGATGACGTCCTGCACGCCGGCATCGAATCCGAAACTGGCATAGGATGCCACCCGCGAGCCGGGCCCGATACCCATAATCTGGGAATGGTTGCGACTGAAGGCGGCCAGGTTGCGGTGCTCCAGTACGCACCCCTTCGGCTTGCCGGTGGTCCCCGAGGTATAAATCATCGTTATGGCATCCTCGGGACGGGGTTTGGCGGGTTGGTAGGCCGAGCAGTCGAGCGATTCAATTTGGTCGGTAAAGAGCACTTCGCCCTGGTAGGCACCCAGCAAAGGCAGCAACTGGCGGTCGGCTATCACCAGCCTGGCCCGGCTGTCGGCTACCATATATTCGAGACGTTCCTGCGGGTAGGTGGGATCGAGCGGCTGGAAAGCGGCGCCCGAGCGCACCACGCCCCAGGCTCCCAGCACCATATATTCGTTGCGGGGCACGAGTACAGCCACGAATTCGTCGGTGCCAATGCCCTTGGACTTTATCAGCGCGGCAATTCCGCGGGTCAGACGGTCGAGCTGTGCATAAGTGTAGGTCTTGCCTTCGTACACTATGGCCGTTGCATCGGGCTGCAAGGCAATGGCCTTGTCCAGTTGCGAGCATACTTCGCCCACGGTCGGGACGCCGCATTCGGTATGGTTGAAGTTTTGGTACAGCGCCCGTGTGCTTTCGGGGGTATAGCGGATGTCCTTCATAAGTTCCACTTCCGTCATACTTTTGGCCACCGTAGCCACCGTTTCGCAGAAACTGCGGACGAGCGCTTCGGAGAACAGTTCGCGGCGGTAGTGCATATTCATCCGGAAGCCTTCGGCGGTTTTCAGCACCATACACACCAGGTCGGAAACGCTTTCGCTCAGGGGAATCTGCTGCGTCGGGGCAGGCTGTCCGTCAAGGTCTATGCCACCGAGCAAATCGGACTGGTATACATACGACACTTTCGGACTGATGCCGTACTGAGCAAACAGCTCTGCAAGCGAAATGCAATCGTAGCGGACGGAATCCACCAACAGCTGGCGCACGCCGCGCAAGAAATCGCTCACGGAACCTTCGGTGGCCGTGGTTATGTGCAAGGGCAGCGTCTTGACAAACATTCCTACGGTGTTGGCCAGGCGTGGATCGAACCGGCCGGCGCTGGCGGTGGAGAGCAGCGCGTCGGGCGTCTGCGCAAAATGCGACAGCGTGCAGGCATAGGCACCCAGGAACAGGGTGTTGTTGGTGATTCCGTTGCGACGGGCAAACTCTTCCACCGTCTGCAAATCGAGGGGCATCGGGCAGGAATAAATGGCGTCGCGCACGTCGCCCTCGAAGCGCGTACTGTCCAGGTCGGGGACCAGGGTACAGTCGCAGTCCACTCCCTCCAGCTGCTGGTGGAAGAATTGCTGTGCTGCGCGGTACTTTTCGCTCTGGAGAATGTCTTTTTCCACAAAGGCAGCCTCGCCCAGCGGAAGGTCTTCGGCTTGCAGGGGCTTCCCTTTGTAGGCATCGCCCACTTGCTTTTGGAACAGCTTCATCGAGGTGCCGTCGAATACGGTATGGTGAATGTCCAGCAGGAAATCGATGCCTTCGGGCGTGGTGCAGATTTCGAACCGCGCCAGCGGGCCTTTTTCGAGGTCGAACGGTCTGACGAAGGATTGCCAGGCCTCCTTTCGGTTGGCGGCGCTGCGACGGGTGAATTCGGGCTGGACTCCGGCCAGGCGCATCACCGGACCGTCGGGCGTGGACGCAAGTGTGGCGCCCAAGGCAGGGTGCAGTGCGACCACGGCTCTGACGGCCGCTTCGAAACGGTCGCCGTCGACGTTTTCCGGAAGGGGAAACACAAACGCAATGTTGTATTTGGTGGACTGGGGATCTTCCTGGCATTCAAGGTATACACCTGTCTGCGCTCCGTTAAGCGGATATTCGTTTACCGATTTTTCGTATGGTCCCTGGTCGCCAGCAAGGGTAGTTTTCCTGTTATTGTCCATAGTCAAGAGTTTGTTTTTGCTCTGTTTTGCGTTATCCGGCCCTTTTCATCGGCCTTTTTTATTTAAATCCGTCCGGGTTTCCCGCCCGGGATGCGCCGTGGTCCGCCGTCGGAAATCCGCCAATGGCTTGTTGTCGGAAATCCGTCCGGGGCTCATCGGCAGTTTTCCCAGAAGAACTGGAATACCCTGCGGGTAATGTATTCGCTGCCCAGCGCGTGGGTGTGTCCCGGCAGGTAAAGCTGGTCGAAGTCCTTGTTGTTCTTTACGAGTTCCGACACCACCTGCAGCGTGGAGGCCGGGTCTACGTTGTCGTCCATTTCACCGTTGATAATGAAGAGCTTTCCTTCCAGCCGCCAGGCATTGTCCACATTGGAACTTTCGGAATACCAGGGCCCGATGGGATAGCCCATCCACTGCTCGTTCCACCATATCTTGTCCATCCGGTTGTCGTGACAGCCGCACAGCGCTACGCCTACCTTGTAGAATTCCGGGTGGAACAGCAGGGCCGACAAGGTGTTTTGGCCGCCGGCCGAGTAGCCGTAAATGCCCACCTTGCTCAAATCCATATACTTGTATTTTTTGGCGGCGGCCTGCATCCACAGGATGCGGTCGGGGAATCCGCCGTCCTTTATGTTGCGCCAAGCCACGTCCTGGAAGTCTTTGGAGCGGTTGTCGGTGCCCATCCCATCGATGCAGACCACGATGAATCCCAGTTCCATCAGACGGTAGAACCGGGGCATATAGGGCAGGAAATCCTTGTCTACGTGCGAGTCGTGCGGCCCGGCATAGATGTATTCCACCACCGGATATTTTTTGTTGGCCTTGAAATGGCTGGGGCGGTAGATGGTGCCCCAGATGTCGGTTTGGCCGTCGCGCCCTTTGGCCTTGAACACTTCGGGCATCGTGAATCCCTCTTTGAGCAAGGCCGACAAGTCAGCTTGCTGGATATCGAGCAGCTTTTCCCCGTCTTTGCTGCAGCGCAGCACCGAAGTGGGCGCCAGGTCGGGTCGGGAATAGTTGTCCACAAAGCAGCGGAAGTCGGGGCTGAAGCTGACGCGGTGATTGGCGTTTTCGGGCGTCAGGTCGGTTATTTTTCCGTCCGACAAGTCCAGCCGCACCAGGTGCTTGTTGTAGGGATCTTCGCCCTTGTCGGCATACAGGCCGTTCACGTTCATCAGCAGCCAGCCTTCCTTTTCGTTCACATACTGTATCTCACGGACGTTCCATTCGCCCTTCGTAAGCTGTTTCAGGCTGCCGTCCAGCGCGTCGATCATATACAGGTGGCGCCAGTTGTCGCGTTCCGATATCCACAGGATGCGCTTGCCGTCCTCGAAATAGTAGCGGTACAAGTCGTAGTAATACACGAACGTGGACGTCTTTTCCTGAGCCAGGATCCGGTTGGTGCCGTCTTGGGCATCCACGGCCACCAATTGGTACAGCTGGTGTCCGCGCTGGTTGTATTCAAACGTAAAGTAGTCGGAATTGGGCGACCATTGCCCCAATTCAAGGAAATATTGGTTGGCATAGGCCTGGGTGTCGAACGACACCTGGCTTTTGGTCTCGATGTCGAATAATGCCGGCGTTTCCTGGGGAAGCACGTCACCCGGCTTGGCATAGTCCAGCCAACGGTATTTGGGTTGCACCTGGTCGGCCGGACGCGATTCGCGCAGCAGAATCTGGCGTTCCTTCAGACTTTGTTTCCGCAGGGCGGCCAGCTTGCGCGAGTCGGGCGACCACATAAGTTGGACATAGAAATCCTGTTCGCTGCCGTCGTAGCTCAGCTGGAAGTCGCCGCTTTCGCCTTTAATCCATACGTTGTTGTCTTTGACATAGGCCTCCCATTGGCCGTCGGGCGAGGTCTCCTTTACCTCTTTGCGCATACTGTAGTAGCTTTCGTCGTCGTCGCCCCACGGCCCGCGCGGATGCTGTTTCATAAGGGCATCCAGCGAATCTTTGGGCACTTCCGTCTTTTCGGCGGCCAGCACGTTTACCTGGTACACTTTTTCGCCGTCGGCTTGTCTGGCAGAGAACAGGAAAGTGACGGAATCTTTCCACACCGGCCTTACGGGGCCGTTGTAGATAAGGTTGGTAAGTTTGTAGATGGAATCGGATTTGGCGTATTCCTTGTCAAAGTCCGATTGTGCCATAAGGCAGGGCGCCACGGCCAAGGCCAGCAGCAGGGAAGCGACTCTTTTCATAGTTTTGCGAATTGGTGGCGCAATTTACGGCTTTCCTCCCGAAAACGGCTTTCGATAAGGCCTTTTATTGAAACATTTTCGGACAGCGGCCGTTTCACCGGGAATGGCCCGCCGTTGAGCCCTTTCGGCGACAGGCGGGCAGCGCAGCGAATGAATCGTGGTTATTTCACTTCGCCCCAGGAGCCGCGGTCCAACGTGCGGTATTGAATGGCCTCGGCAATATGTTCGGCCCGGATGCCTTCGCTATCGGCCAGGTCGGCAATGGTGCGCGCCACCTTCAGAATGCGTGTATAAGCCCTGGCCGACAACTGCAGACGCTCCATAGCGTTTTGCAGCAAAAGCAGGCCGTCGGCATCGGGGCGGGCAAATTCCGACAGCTGCCGGCTGCTCATCTGCGCATTGCAGTGAATGCCCTCGCAGGCTTGGAACCGGTCCGACTGTATCTTTCGGGCCTTCACCACCCTTTCGCGAATGGCGGCACTGCTTTCGGGCTGTTCGTCGCGGCCAAGGTCGGCGTGGCTCACCGGCAGAATCTCCAACTGAATGTCCATACGGTCCATCAACGGGCCCGAAATGCGGCTCATGTAGCGCTGAATCTGGCCCGGCGTGCAGACGCAGTCGCGCAAGGGGTGGTTGTAATATCCGCAGGGACAGGGATTCATCGAGGCCACCAGCATAAAGTCGGCCGGGTATTCCACCGTGTAATTCGAGCGCGATATCAACACTTTCCGTTCTTCGAGCGGCTGACGCAGCACTTCCAGCACGCTGCGTTGGTATTCGGGCATTTCATCGCAGAAAAGCACGCCGTTGTGGGCCAGCGATATTTCGCCCGGGTGCGGCGTGCCGCCTCCGCCCGTCATAGCCACCGTGCTTATGGTGTGGTGGGGCGAACGGAACGGCCGGCGCACCAGCAATGCGTTGCCCGACTGTATTTTGCCGGCTACCGAATGTATCTTGGTGGTCTCGAGAGATTCGGCCAGCGTCATTGGCGGCAGGATGCCCGGAATGCATCGCGCCATCATTGTCTTGCCGGCGCCGGGCGGCCCTACCATTATCAGATTGTGTCCGCCGGCGCAGGCCACTTCGATGGCTCGCTTTATGTGCTGCTGGCCTTTTACCTGGGCAAAATCTTCGTCGGCCGAGGGCGCTGTCTGATCTTGGTCCCACACGGGCGGCTCCTGGGGAAATAGCTCCAGCCGGCCGTTCAGGAATTGGTTCAGTTCCTTCAGACTGTTCACCCCATACACCTCCAACCCCTGCACCACGGCAGCTTCGCGAGCGTTTCCATCGGGCAGAATTATGCGTTTCAGCCCCAGCGAGCGGGCCATCAGAGCTATGGACAGCACGCCGCGAACGGGCACCAGCGAGCCGTCGAGCGACAATTCCCCGATGAAAACGCTGTTTTCCACCGATTCCACCGGAATATATTCGCCGGCGGCCATCAGTCCTACAGCCAATGGCAAATCGTAACCGGTGCCTTCCTTGCGCAAATCGGCGGGCGACATATTTATGGTAATCTGCCGGCGGGGAATGTCCATCCCGCTCATCTGCAAGGCCGACACAATGCGTTCGTGGCTTTCGCGGACGGCGTTGTCGGGCAGGCCCACCATTGCATAGCGTATGCCTTTACTTACGTGAATTTCCACCGATACGGGAATGCCGTCCACTCCCTGAATGGCTCCCGAAATGATTCTGACGAGTATGTCCTTCATAATATTAACTTCAATCCGGCGGCAAAGTTAATATTACATTTACAATAAACAACAGAAAACTTTCAACGCCTGCCGCGGCCCTGGCCTGGTATTGGAAACGCCCTGGCGGTTATCGGAAACGCCTGCCGCGGTCTTGGCCTGGTAATTTTGCAGGAAGCGAAACGTCCGAGACAGCTTACTTGCTCTTGTCCTTCTTGACTGGATCGCAGGTAAGGCTTATGCCCAGTTTGCGGAATATTATCTGGTCTACCTCGCTCAGCATCACCGTGCTATGAACCTGGCAGCCCTTAAGGCAGGGAAGTTTTTCCAAGGCGTTGCGGCAGTTTTCGTCCTGCGTGCTCAGAATGGAAAGCGCCACCAGTACCTCGTCGGTATGCAGGCGCGGGTTTTTGCCGTGCAGGTACGACACCTTGGTTTCCTGAATGGGCTCGATGGTGCTTTGCGGAATCAGCTTTACGTGATGGTCTATTCCCGCCAGATGCTTGGTGGCATTCAGCAGCAGCGCGGCGCTGGGGCCAAGCAATTCCGACGTTTCGGCAGTAATTATGGTGCCGTCGGGAAGCTCAATGGCCGAGCAATGTTTGCCCGACTGCTCCCGGCGCTCGCGGGCGGCCACCGTCACCAGCCGCCTGGAAGTGTCGATGCCCGCCTGTTTCATAAGCAGGGCAATCTTGTTTATTTCCTCTTCCGAGCCGTCGCCGTCGGCCAGCTTGCACAGGGCGGCGTAGTAGCGGCGGATGATTTCCTGCCTGGCGGCCTCGCGGCACGCTTCCTCGTCGTCCATACAGAAGCCGGCCATATTCACGCCCATATCGGTGGGCGACTTGTAGGGGTTTTCGCCGTAAATGCCTTCGAACAAGGCATTCAGCACGGGAAATATTTCTATGTCGCGGTTGTAGTTGACGGCGGTTTTTCCGTAGGCCTCCAAATGAAAGGGGTCTATCATATTCACGTCGTCCAGATCGGCCGTGGCGGCTTCGTAGGCCAGGTTTACCGGGTGCTTAAGCGGCAGGTTCCAGATGGGGAAGGTCTCGAATTTGGCATAGCCGGCTTTTATGCCGCGTTTCTGCTCGTGGTACAGCTGGCTCAGGCAGACGGCCATTTTGCCGCTTCCGGGGCCGGGTGCGGTCACCACCACCAGCGGACGGGTGGTCTTCACATAGTCGTTCTTGCCGAAACCATCTTCGGAATCTATCAGGGCCACGTTGGTGGGATAGCCTTCTATGGTATAGTGGTAGTAGCAGCAAATGCCCATCCGTTCCAGCCGGTTGTGGTAGGCAACGGCGCTGCTTTGCCCGTTGAAATGGGTAATTACCACCGAACTCACCAGAAATCCGCGTTCCTGGAATTCGTCCAGCAAGCGCAGTACGTCCATATCGTAGGTAATGCCCAGGTCGCCGCGCACCTTGTTGCGCTCAATGTCCACAGCGCTTATGGCAATGACAATCTCGGCGCAGTCGCTCAGCTGCATAAGCATACGCAGTTTGCTGTCGGGCTGGAATCCCGGCAGAACGCGGCTGGCGTGATGGTCGTCGAAAAGTTTGCCTCCGAACTCGAGGTAGAGTTTGTCTCCAAACTGCGCAATGCGCTTTTTAATCTGTTCCGACTGAGCAGTCAGATATTTTCCGTTGTCGAACCCGTTCTTCATAACGGGGTGCAAACTTAGTCTTTGCAAACCAAATTTCCTTCGGTTTTCTCCGATTTTATGTTTTGGCAATATTGTCCGTCCGGCACAAAATGTTCTGGACTTTGTTACTTTTGCCCGTCAAAGTTTTGGCCGGGTTGGTGAATGGCAGCTGCTTGCGGAAGTTTTAAACCGATGTTATGCGTCCAGGCCTTCGCGGCATTTGTGTATTTTGTAACAAAAGTTTGGATTCCGGCCTTTGCGACATTTTAAAAGCCGGTTATCGGCCGATGTCCTAAAACGATAATTTGTAAATATTATAAGGTGAACACGTGGATTGTCGTATTGGCCATCGTGGCCGGCGTGGTGGGAATTGTAGGCAGTATCGTTCCGGGAATTCCCGGGCCGCCCGTGGGCTGGGCTGGCCTGCTCCTGCTGTATCTGGGCGGAGGCGCCAATGCTGCCGGCCAGCCCCTGTCGTTGGCCTTGTTGCTGGTTATGCTGGCCGTGGTGGTAGTGGTTTCGGTGCTCGACTATGTAGTGCCCGGACGCTTTACCCGACGCACCGGCGGCAGCCCCTATGCCTCGCGCGGCGCCACGGCCGGGCTTATCGTGGGTTGCTTTTTTACGCCCATCGGAATGATTCCCGGTTGTTTCCTGGGCGCCCTGCTATCCGAAATGTACTGGGGCGGAAAGCCCTTCCGCGAGGCTCTGAACGCCTCGCTCGGCGCCTTCCTGGGCCTGCTGGCCGGCACCGGCCTGAAACTCCTGTGCAGCGGCGTGCTCATCTGGCTCATCCTGGCCTACTGCCGATAGACTTGGTTTCCCCCGCAATCTGACTCGGCAAGCCGACTTGCTACCAATGTTTGGCAGATAGAAACCAATAAATTATTTTCGCGCCCCACATTTTATGTGCCTATAGATCTGTGTTTAACTATAATGAAACGAATAATGAGAACTGTCCACCCCATACGCATCCTGCAGTATTTACTGCTTGGAAGTATCCTTGTATTTCCCTGCTGCACCCCCGATTCCGTAAATCCAAATCCCGAAGATGAGGAGGAAGTTTTCACTCCGACACTCACCGTCGGCGGCAAGTCCGAGGTCGCGCTAAGTCAGCTCGGCGGCGAATTCAATATCAATGTGAGCAGCAACGTCGACGTGGAGGTTTCCATCGATGCCTCCTGGATAAGCGAGCAGGGCACCAAGGCCACATCCACCAGTAAGTATGTGTTTGTGGCCGAGGCCAACGAAGGCGATGAATCCAGAAGCGCCTCCATCAGGTTCTCCAATGCCGAGAACGGCCTTTGCGACACGGTCACCGTCATCCAAATGCAGAAGGATGCCCTGGTCGTGTCCCCGTCAATCGTTACAATCGGCTGCGACGAGGAGGCCTTCTCTTTCGAAGTCGTTTCAAACATCGACTTCACCACGACTATCGAAGGGGATTGGATAAGTGCCGACGAAGGGACTAAGGCCACCGTAACAAAGACTCTAAACTTCAAGGCGGCGGCCAACGGCGACTGTGACGGCCGCAGCGGCAAGATTACCTTTGCCAAGGCCGACGGCTCCATCAGCCAGACCGTGGAGGTTATTCAGGGTGCGGCCGACTGGTCAAACATCCCAAATGATGAAGTCTGGTACAAAACCTCGTACAATTGCAAGGCGGAGCTCGTCGGTGCCTCTATGTTCGACGTGGATATACTTTCAAATACTTATGAGAACGGCCGGGGAATCCTCAAATTGTCGGGAGCACCGACCATAGTGAAAGCCGATGCCTTCTCTCAAGGCGTCAACACTGCCTACCTGACTGTAATTACGACACTCGCGCTACCGTCCACGTTGAAAACCATCGAGGACAGGGGTTTCTACAATCTTCAGGGTCTGAAGCAACTTGTGTTTGCGGAAGGACTTGAAGAAATCGGAGAATTGGCTTTCGGCCAATGCTTGTCGCTTGAAAGCATAACCCTTCCTTCCACAGTCAGGGAAATCGGATATCTGGCTTTTGGTTCTACACCGGTGAAGCATTTCTATGGCGATTGCGACTTCATCATCCTGGACGGGCAGGCCATTACGCACGATTATGATTATATCGACCCTGTGACCGGTGTTAACCACTCTGGAAGGTGGCTTTCCGCAGTATCCTCGGAGGCCGTCGACGTAGTGCTTCCGGACGGACTGTCCGCGATAGACAATTGTGCGTTCGCCCAATGCGAGAATCTTGAGACGCTCTATATCCCGTCGAGCGTCAAATATGTAGGAGCTGACAATTTCATTTCGAAAAAGTTGCGGTATATAGGCGGTCCTTACGCTTCCGCCGATAATCGCTGCTACATATCATACGGTGAACTGCAGGCGTTTGCCCCGTCCGGGCTGACGTCTTACACGACGCCGTCTTCGGTGACCTCAATCGGCGGCTCTGTGTTTGCAAAGTGCGATCTTGAGGAAATCAATATCAACGACGAAGTGACCACCATAGGCATGTATGCCTTTAAATACTGCCAAAATCTCAAGACGGTCACCCTTCCGTCGTCGCTGGAGACGATGAGTTACGATCCGTTCTTCAATTCCACTTCGATTGAAAATGTCTATGTGAGGTCTATTGTGCCTCCTGGGCTGTCATCGGAAATATATACCATAGATTTCCCGAATCTCCAGATGCACGTTCCGGAAGAGTCCTTGGAACTCTACAGGAATTCGACTTCCTGGGAGCCTTACCGGAAATACCTCGTGGGCAAGCATTACGAAGACCTTACCAATCCAACCTATTACTATTCCACCGATTTCTCGTCGGACGGCACCGTGCATACGCTTCAGCGCGCCACGGCCGGCAACGGCATCGACATCGTGATCATGGGCGATGCCTTCTCCGACCGTCAGATAGCCGACGGCACGTACGCCTCCTGGATGGAAAAGGCGATGGAGGCCTTCTTCAACGTCGAACCTTACAAGACCTACCGTCATTTGTTCAACGTGTATTCCGTGGACGTGGTTTCGCCCACCGAAGGTTATGAACACGGACAGGGCGCGCTCGCGACCCAGTTCGGACAGGGGACATCCATAACAGGCAATTCGGAAACGATCAAGACTTACGCGGCCAAGGCCGTGGCGACGTCGGAATTTGACAAACTGACCGTGATGGTCATTCCCAATAAAGACGTGTATGCCGGTACTTGCACCATGTTCAGACCTGAGAAAGAGGAAGGATATGCACAGGGCCTTTCGATTGGCTGGATTCCTGCCAATGCAAATGACGAAACCTTCTCCACTACGCTCAATCACGAAATAGGCGGTCACGGATTCGGGAAACTTATAGATGAGTACGTCTATGCCGGTACAAGCCCAAGCGCATACGACATAGAGCATTATACCGCCGATAAAAACGATATCGGGTGGTGGATAAATCTTGATTTCACTCCGTCAAGTTCCGAAGTGAGTTGGGCGGGCTTCCTTTCCGACTCAAGATACGACGCCGAGGGCCTTGGCGTGTTCGAAGGGGCGAATTTCGAATCTGGCGCGTATCGGCCGAGAGAGAGCAGCATAATGCGTTACAATGTGGGCGGCTATAACGCTCCTTCGCGCGAAATCATCTACAAGCGGATTATGAGTCTGGCCTACGGCTCGTCGTGGACATACGACTTCGAGGAATTCTATTCTTACGACCAAATCAATCTGACGTCTACAAAGTCTGCGGCATCAAAGAGGAGAGTTCCTGCACCGTTCAAGTCGGAGAAAGACTTCGTGCCGCTGGCGCCTCCGGTGGTGGTCGGGCGTTAGGGCAAAAGTATTTCTGTATCTGCCGCGTGCCGAATTGGTTTTGGCTGCCGGAAGTTGCGGCGGCCGGCAGTGGCTACTTTTTGGATGAAGGCGATGCCAGGGCCGGCGTCGTCGAGTTTCGGTAGTCGGTTATTTCCGTTTGCCGTAGTACCAGATTTGCCAGGAATTGAACAGGTTCTGCCAAATGCAGTAGAAAGCCATAAACACCGAGGCCAGCGGCGTAAGGTAGGTGTTGGCCATCCAAATGCCTATGGCCGAGTTTTTCTGGCCCAGCAGCTGGCCGCCTGCCATTGAGTCGCCGTAGCGTCGGCCCAGCCATTTGCCAAAACCGAACTGAATGGCGCAGAACAGCAGCGACAGCGCGCCCAGCCATAGAATGCTGCCTGTGTTGCCCTGCCCGTGATGGGAAATGTAGTCGAGCGTCTGCCCAAGCGTTATCATAAGCGCCACAGCCCATATATAAAAGGAGATACCTTTGAACCGGGCAATGCCGTTGTTTATCTTGGGAGCGAACCGCTGCAACGCCAAGGCCAGGAAGAATGGAATGGCCAACACGGGTGCAATCTTGCCCAATATCAGGCCGAAGGATTGCCAGAAGGGCATATCCTGCTGCGTGCCTATGAACGAAAAGTAAATGGGTGCCACCACCGATACCATAAGGTTGCCCAGCATCGAATAGGTGGTGACGGTGTTGCGGTTTGCCCCGAGCATGCAGGCCACCACCACTACCGAGGCCGCCACCGGGCACAACACGCCGCTTAGAATGCCCTGGGCTATTATTTCGTTGTGGACAAGCGCTTTGGCCAGCAAGTATCCGCCCAGGCTCACCACTATTTGAAACAGCATTATCCAAATGTGCAGGCCGCGTATGCGAAGGCTCCGCAAATCGACGGCCGAAAAGTTGAGCAGCAGGATGCAGAATATAAGGTAGGGAACTATGCCGGCCAGCCGGCCGCACCAGGAGTGCAGCAGCCATCCGAGCAACAGGGCTACGGGCAATACATATGGTCTGAGGCGTTGCATGCTTGTTTTCGAGGCCTCAAACATAACTATTTACTTTCAGACAACAAAAAACCGCCCTTGTGTGGGCGGCTAAAGTGATCTGTACTGGATTTGAACCAGTGACCTCTTGCCTGTCAAGCAAGCGCTCTAAACCAACTGAGCTAACAGATCGTTTCTAAAACGCCGCGAAGTAACATAATTTTTCTGAAACAGCCGCACATAGCAACAAGAAAAGATGTAATTTTGCAGCACTTTTTTCACAACTAACTGATACTTATATGATAACAGGTAATGTCCGTCCTGCCGATATGGCCCGCATAAACACGCCGGCCTTGGCCAATGCATTCATTGAAGAACAGATAAAAGACCTTCGCGACCAGATAGGCACAAAGAAGGTGTTGCTGGCCCTCTCGGGCGGCGTAGACTCGTCGGTGGTGGCCGCCCTGCTCATAAAGGCGGTGGGCAAGCAGTTGGTCTGCGTGCACGTGAATCACGGCCTGCTCCGCAAAGGCGAGCCCGAAGAAGTGGTGCGCGTGTTCCGCGACGAAATGGACGCCAACCTTATTTACGTAGACGCCATAGACCGTTTCCTGGACAAGCTGGTAGACGTGGCCGAGCCCGAGCGCAAGCGCAAGATTATCGGCGCCGAGTTTATCCGCGTGTTCGAGGAGGAAGCCCGCAAGCAGGAAGGCATCGAGTTCCTGGCGCAGGGCACCATTTATCCCGACATTATCGAATCGGGTCCCGTCAAGAGCCATCACAACGTGGGCGGTCTGCCCGAGGACCTCAAGTTCGAATTGGTGGAGCCGCTCAAGTTCCTCTTCAAGGACGAGGTGCGTGTGGTGGGCAAGGCCCTGGGCCTGCCCGACGGAATGGTGTTCCGTCAGCCCTTCCCCGGCCCCGGCCTGGGCGTGCGTTGCACGGGAGCCATTACGCGCGACCGTCTGGAGGCCGTGCGCGAGAGCGATGCCATTTTGCGCGAGGAATTTGCCAAGAACGGGCTGGAAGGCAAGGTGTGGCAGTACTTTACGGTGGTGCCCGACTTCAAGTCTACGGGTGTGAAGAACAACCTGCGGGCCTACGAGTGGCCGGTAATTATCCGCGCCGTCAACACCGTCGATGCTATGACTGCCACGGTGGAAGACATTCCCTTTGCGCTGCTGCAGCACATCACCAACCGTATTGTTACCGAGGTGAAGGGCGTGAACCGCGTGCTGTACGACCTTACTCCGAAGCCCACCGGCACCATCGAATGGGAATAAAATCCGAAGCCCGGCCGCCCTCGTTCAGATACCCGGGAATACGATTTTGAAAATAAGCTGCCCCGTCTGCTACTTTGCAGGCGGGGCAAAAAATACCGCCCCGTCTGCGTTCCTGCAGGCGGGGCGGCCAATTAAGATAGTAGGCCCCAATGCTTAGCAATACATATTAACGATGGCCTCGTACAGCTCCTGCTTGCCGCTGGTCTGCTTGGGCTCGCCCACGGTCTTGCCGTACTGATACACTTCTTCGAAAGTCATCTGGCCTTCTTCGAACTTTTTGCCCAGGCCGCTGTCGAAGCTGCTGTAGCGCTCTTTTACCATAGCGGGAATGGGGCTGTTCTGCAGAATGTCGGCGGCGTTTTCAAGCGCGCGGGCCATAACGTCCATACCAGCGATGTGGGCCAGGAAAATGTCTTCCAGATCGGTGCTGTTGCGACGGGTCTTGGCATCGAAGTTGGTGCCGCCGTTGCCGAATCCGCCGTTGCGGATAATCTGCATCATGGCCTGGATAAGTTCGTAGTTGTCGATGGGGAACTGGTCGGTGTCCCAGCCGTTCTGGTAGTCGCCGCGGTTGGCATCGATGCTGCCCAGCATACCGGCGTCGACGGCGCAGGCCAGTTCGTGTTCGAAGGTGTGGCCGGCCAGGGTGGCGTGGTTCACTTCGATGTTCACCTTGAAGTCCTTGTCCAGGTTGTGGGCCTTCAGGAATCCGATAACGGTTTCGGTGTCGACGTCGTACTGGTGCTTGGTGGGCTCCATAGGCTTGGGCTCGATAAGGAAGGTGCCCTTGAATCCCTTGGCGCGGGCATAGTCGCGGGCCATCGTCAGCATCGTGGCCATATGTTCCTTTTCGCGCTTCTGGTCGGTGTTGAGCAGGCTCATATAGCCTTCGCGACCGCCCCAGAACACGTAGTTGGTACCGCCCAGTTCGATGGTGGCATCGATAGCGTTCTTTATCTGGACAATGGCGCGAGCCACCACGTCGAAGTCGGGATTGGTGCTGGCGCCGTTCATATAGCGCTTGTGGCCGAATACGTTGGC
>R17__coassemble_338_pt1 | contig 26085 bp, 15 predicted proteins | sample R17__metabat2_high_PE_026 | metagenome-assembled genome bin R17
GGCCAGGCCAGGTCGCTGCCGTCGCCGTGCTCCTTCTCGAGCGAATAGGCCGGAACGGCCGCCAGCAATTCGCGGGGAAGCAGGTGATCGGTATCGCCCGTCTGTTCCAAAAAAGCATCGATCAGGTCGAAGGCGTCGCCAGCGCCGGATGACTCCTTCCCTTCCAATCCCAGAAAGCGTTCCACCGGCCAGTCGGCGGGCATCATCAGCGACAGGGCGGCAAGCATTTCCCGGCCGGCCTCGGGATTCCGGGCGGCCTTGTCGCGCGCCAGCAGCAGCTGCGCCGCCGCCAAACAGGGATACGCACGGCAGAGCTGCTCCACTTCGGCGCGTTCCGCCTCCGAAAAAGGAGAAAAATGCTCAATCCGGGATGTCAGTACCGAGGGGTCCATTACCAGTTGGCGACGGTTTTGTTAAAGATACTCTCGGTTATTTCCTTGATGATTTCCTCCAGCAGGCTGTCCTGCACGTCGTCCAGCATCTGCGTGGCCGGGAAAGTCTGGAAAGCGCTGAAACGCTGTTCGAAATTCTCTTTTTCGTTCTTGGTGTTGACGTAGCGGACGTTCACCGTCATCGTCAGCTTGGTTTCGGAGGCATAGCCGTCCGACTGGGCCGCCAGCGAGGTGACCTCGTAGCCCACAATCTCGCCCTCCAGCTGCAGGTCGCCGCCTTGTTTGATTACCTTCAGCCGTGTCTGACGGGTGTAAATGTCGCGCAGCGATTCCGAAAACGTCTGGGCCAGCGGCGGATACACCAGCAATGCCTGGTTACTGAAGTCCTTCACCGAAATGCTGTGGGTGGTGGTATAGTCGATGGAAGCCCCGTTGAACTTGTACGACACAGTGCAGGCCAGAGGCAGGCAGACCAGCAGCGCAAGACCTATTATCCGATGGATATTCTTCATTTCAACACGGTTCTCAAGAAAAATTGGTAAAAATTCATAGAGGATTTCCCGGAACAGCTCCCAAAAGACGCATAAATATCAGGTCTTTTCAACGGGAGATATTCCTTACTCCAGGTGATATTCCTTTATTTTGCGATACAGCGTCCGCTCCGAGATGTTCAGGTCGGCCGCAGCGTTTTTGCGACGTCCGTTGTTTCGTTCCAGCGCCCGGCGTATGGCTTCTTTTTCCATATCTTCCAGCGACAGCGATTCCTCGACGTATTCCGAAGCGTCCTGAATGGTGGCACTTTCTTTTTTACGGCTCTTGTCGACGGCCGGCGACTGGATGGACGAAGGATGCACCCGGCCGCCCTGGTCGGACGGTTCGCCGGAATCGAAGCCGAAGGCAGTGCGCCAGTCGGTCTGGGCGGATTCCATCGTCTCCGAAGCGTTTTGCATCAGATGGTTCACCAGCGATTTCAGATCGTTCATATCGCGACGCATCTCAAACAGCACCTTGTAGAGCAGTTCCCGTTCGTTGGCAAAACTGTCGTTGCCTATACCGGAGGGCTCGCGATACAGGACGGGCATCCGGTCGGAGGCGTATTCGAAATACTGTTTCAGGGTGTCGGCCGTGAGTTCACGACCGGCCTCGAGTACGGTGATCCGTTCCGCCAAGTTCTTCATTTCGCGGATGTTGCCCGGCCAACGGTAGTTCACCAGGGCTTCCTTGGCGCTTTCCGTCAAAGTGACGGAAGGCATTTTATACCGTTCCGACATTTCGGATGCGAAGCGACGGAACAGACGGGGAATGTCGTCGGGACGTTCCCGCAAGGGCGGCACATAAATGGACAAGCCGTTCAGCCGGTAATACAGATCCTGACGGAAACGGCCGTGCCGGACGGCGTCCACCAGATCCACGTTGGTGGCAGCCACCACCCTGACGTCGGTCTTGATAACCTTGGAGGAACCCACCCGTATGAATTCGCCGGTTTCGAGCACGCGCAACAGACGGGCCTGGGTGGCCAAAGGCAATTCACCTACTTCGTCCAGGAAAAGCGTGCCCCCGTCGGCCACCTCGAAATAGCCCTTACGCTCGGCAATGGCTCCGGTAAAAGCCCCCTTTTCGTGGCCGAACAGCTCGGAATCGAGCGTGCCCTCGGCTATGGCGGCACAGTTTATGGGATGGTAAGGCCCGTGCTTACGGGCACTGTACTGGTGGATTATCTGCGGAAAAAACTCCTTGCCGCTGCCGCTTTCGCCTGTCACCAGCACCGGCATATCTATCGGTGCCACCTGGACGGCCATTTCTATGGCGCGGTTCAGGGCGGCCGTGTTGCCTATAATTCCAAAACGCAGCTTTACTGCTTGCAAATCCTGTGGGGTCATAACGCTTACTCCATAGATGCCGCCCCGGCGCCGAATTCCTTGCCCAGATTCCGGTGTTTCAGGGGATTGCGGTGAATTTCCTTATACTCTTCACGGCGATGCCATATATCGCAGGCCATAAACAACGCTTCGCGGAAGGAGGCTTCGGAAGCCTGTCCCGTGCCGGCCAGGTCGTAGGCCGTTCCGTGGTCGGGCGACGTCCGCACCACGGGCAGTCCGGCCGTAAAGTTCACGCCGCGGTCCATTGCCAGCGTCTTGAAGGGAATCAGGCCCTGGTCGTGGTACATTGCCAAAATGCCGTCATACGACGAATAGCGGTCGGATCCGAAGAAGCCGTCGGCCGACACCGGGCCGAAACAACAGATACCTTCTTTCTGGGCCTGTTCCACAGCCGGAGCAATCACGTCCTGCTCCTGCTGCCCTATCAGGCCGCCGTCGCCGGCGTGGGGATTCAGCGCCAGCACGGCAATGCGCGGACGGTCCAGGCCGAAATCCTGCTTGAGGCTGAAATTCAGGGCCTGTATTTTTTCGAGCAGCATAGGCACGCTCAGACAACGTGCCACCTCGTCTACCGAAATATGGCCGGTGGCCACCGCCACACGCAGCGTCTCGCCCACCAGCAGCATCAGGGCCTTCTGCCCTTCCTCGGCAAAGCATTGTTCCAGATATTCCGTATGGCCGGGAAAGCGGAACTGATCCGACTGTATGTTGGCCTTGTTGATGGGGCCGGTCACCAGCACGTCCAACTGTCCGGCCTTGATGTCCCTGACAGCCGCTTCGAGGGCATCGAAGGCGGCCTTGCCGGCGGCCTGGGTAGACTGGCCGGGCTCCACGTTCAGGGACGGGTCGCAGCAATCCACCATACTCACCTTGTCGAAGGCGGCCTGCGCAGCCGAAGCCACGCGCACCAGGGGCAGGTCTATTTCCAGTTTCTGTTTGTAGAATTCGGCGGCACGGGACGATCCGTACAGCACCACGGCCTGGCCTTCGTACACTTCGGCGTCGGCCAGCGTCTTGAGGATCACCTCGTACGATATGCCGTTCACATCGCCTTGGGTGATACCTATTTTAAGAGGTTTGCGTTCCATAGTCGGTTTTAGTGGGCGGGCTCGCGAAAGTCCGCCGGGATTTGTATCAGTTCTTGTCGGCGGAGTCGCGGAATTCGCCGGGGAGTTTCATAGAATATATAATGGATTCGTTGTATCTCAGGATGTTGCGCTTGTCGTCCTCGGGGGCATAGACAAACACCTCGACGGTAACCACGCGCTGGTTCACCTCGTCCAAACGGGTGACACTTACAAAGGGGCCGCCCATCATATCGCCTTTCACCTTCCAAAGACCGCGGATTTCGGCCGCGTACTTACCGTTCAGGTTCAGGGCACGGAATTCGCCGGGGACGTCTTCCTGACGGGCCATATACGAACCGGCCGGGCCGCCGGGAATGTTCTCCTTCATTACGGAATCGCGCTTATGCAGCAGGTATTCCTCGGTAAAGGTATTCGGATCGGTATAAGGATAGGTGTAGATTACCATATCCTGGCGCTTCTTGGCCTGCGCGTTGGAGGCCCAGAAGAAGTCGTCAGCCAATTTGTATTGTTTCATAAGTTTGGGCACCAGGATGCGTATGCCGAACTTCTGCTCCACAATCTGCGAGAATTCGCGGTTGTAGGTACGGCGTATCACGTCCAGGTTGCGTTTGAGCTCGCTCTGCTCGAAATAGTTGTAAATCACCTCGGGATGTTCGCGCACATAGGTCTCGAACTGTTCCTTGTCGGGAGCCACCAGTTTGAGCACCGACTGGTTGCTGGCCCACAGATCCTGATAGCAATACGCCTTGGGAGCGGAATAGATATTGGAAATTTCCACTTGGATGATGTTGCGGACGGGTTTCAGGATGCCGGTGAAATCCGACACGTTGCAGCGCGATATCTGGAACATCGGCTCGGACTGAGGCAGGCAGGGGACGTCGCGGTCGAGCACCTCGAACAACGCCCTGCCGTGGGGAGCCTCCCAATCGGCTTTGTCCATCACTACCAGCACTTCCCAGGGAGTTCCAACGGAACCCACGCTTATGGGATTCTTCACCGTCTTGTTGCGGCACGAAACCGTAAACAACAACAGCATAGCCAGAAAAGGCATTACCCGAAGGAGACGATTGTTTTTCATATACAATTATACCGTTTTATAACGACCGCAAAAGTGCGCTGAAAAGGGTGACAAAAGTAGCACAATTCGCAAAGAATGCCGACTTTTTGTCATTTTTTAAGGGTCGATAGCAAACCGCAGGCCGCCTGTATGTCCTCGCCCCGCGACGCCCGGATGGTGGTAGGCAGTCCCTTGGCATTCAGGTAATCTGCAAAGGCCTGAATCTGAGCCGGTTCGGCCGGCAGGAAGGGGCTGTCGGGAATCTGGTGGAAACGTATGAGGTTCACCCGGCAGCGGAGCCTGGAAAGCAGGCTGCGAAGGGCACGGGCCGACTCCATACCGTCGTTCAGCCCCTTGAACATAACGTACTCGAACGAAAGGCGCCGCTGGTGGCTGAAATCGTAATGCCGCAGTTCGTCCAGCGTGGAGCGGATGGGCCAGGCCTTTTCGGCGGGCACCCATTCGCGGCGTTGCAGCAGATCGGGCGTGTGCAGGCTGATGGCTATGTGGCAGGAAGTTTCGTCGAGCACCCGCTTAAGTCCCGGCAACAATCCGATGGAAGACAAGGTGATGCGTTTTGGGCTCCAGCCGAATCCCTTCTCGGAGGTTAGTATGTCGATGGTGCGCAGCACGGCATCCACGTTGTCGCAGGGCTCGCCCATTCCCATAAACACCAGGTTGGTAAGCGTGGTGGAACCCGGCACCGACAATATCTGGTTCAATATTTCGTGCACCTGCAACTGGGCCTTGAATCCCATACGGCCCGTCATACAAAAGGCACAGTGCATCCGGCAACCCACCTGGGACGACACGCACAGCGTGGCCCGGTCGCGGTCGGGAATGTAGACGGTTTCAACTCCGGTGCCGCTGGCCGTAGCAAAGAGGTATTTCCGCGTGCCGTCGGACGATTCGGCCACCCCCACCGGGTCGGAGAATCCCAAAGTGGCTTTGGCTGCCAGCAGTTCGCGATGACGGAGCGAGAGGTTGGTCATTTCTCCGAACGAACGGGCTCGTTTCTTATACACCCAATCGTAGAGCTGGGCCGCCGCATAAGAGGGCATCCCCAGCTCCACGGCCCAGGCTTTTATTTCGTCGAGCGATTTTCCCAAAAGGACAAAGGGTTCTTCCATTGCTTACACTGAAGGTTGGTTGGACGGAATGCTAAAATAAATTCTGTGCCCTGCCGTCGGCTTAATCGGTTGCACGAATGATTGTGAATGGTTTCGATGAATACAGAAAAAAGGCCGGCCTCGGCGGCCGGCCTTTCCTATTGTATTTTTCCTTATTAATAGAAGCGGATGCGGGAATCCTCGATTTCGGCCGCGTCCTTGACGGCTTCGTAGGTCTGATACATCAGACGGTAGGTTTCGTTGGCATTCCAAACCTGCTTTTCGGTTTCCACGTCGAACTCGGCCGGCGAAGTCACCTGCGAGATGACGCTGAACACATACACACCGTTCTTGCCGGCCACCGGCTGCGAGATTTCGCCGAGCGGAGCCGCCATAACGGCACTGAGCAGTTCGGGTTCGTCGCCCAGACCGGAGATGCGGCGGGTCGAGAAGCTGAGCAGATTCACCGTATCGGCACGCATACCGTTTTCCTCGGCCAGGGTGACGATGTCGTCGGCGGGCTTCAGATCGGCTATGATGGCCTTGGCCTTATGTTCGTTGCGGATTTCGCGGGCCAGCTGGTCCTTCACCGACTCGAACGGACGGTATTCCTGGTCGTTGGCAGCTGTGATGGCCACCACCATAAACTGGTTCTGGCTGTTTTCGAAAATCTGGGAGACCTCGCCCACCTTGTTGTTATAGATAAAGCGGACGGCCTGGCGCATACCCGGCACATTGCCTACCGTATAGTCCGATTCGCGCACCGTGGGAGCCGTGAGCACCTGATATCCAGCCTTCTGGGCAGCCTGGACAAAGCCATCGGCAGTCTGGTTGCCGGCAAGCAGTTGGTTCAATTGGCTGTAGTTGGCGCTGTAGGTACGGGAAGAAGGCGTGACGTTCATCACTATCTGGGCCAGTTTGCACTTGGCCACGGGCTTGGTGGCATCGGTCAGCGAAATAATGTGCAGTCCGTAGTTGGACTTGACCAGCGAATACTGGCCCTTCTTGGCCTTGAAGCAGGCTTCGGTGAATTCAGCACCCATACCGGCAATGGCATCCATCTCGCGGAACCAACCCATATCGCCGCCGTTCTGGGCCGTCTGGTCTTCGGAGTAGCGGGCAGCCAGGTCGGCAAAGCCGGCTTTCTTGGATTTCAGGACGTTCATAAGGCTGTCGGCCAGATGCTGACCAGCTTCCTTGCTGTCGCGGATAAAGATCTGACTCACCTTGACCGAGTCGGGAGCCGTGGTCTTGGCCACCATACGGTACATCACCCAGGCATTGTCCTCTTCGAAGGGGCCTTTCACTTCGCCCACGGCGGCGGCATTCACAAAGTCGGAAGCCGAGCCTTCGTAGGCGCTGTTGGCCACGAAGCAATCCACATAGGGCACGTCGGAATTGGAACGCACAAAGACGCTCAGGTCGCTTGTCTTGGAGAATTCATCGGCAATCTTGTCGATGTCGGCCTTCACCTTGTCGTTGTCTTCCTGGCTGGGCAGCACGTCCACCACCACATAGCGGGCCGAACGGTAGATGTTCTGCCTGTACTGCTCCTTCTGGGCTTTGTAGCGGGCCTTGGCCTCCGACTTGGACACCTGGAAAGCGGAATCGGGCAGCGACACATACGGCTTGTAGGCATACACGAAGTCCACCGAGCGCTGACCGGCCTCGAAGGCCGCCCGGGCGTCGATGCTATTGGCCGACACGGCCTTGCCCAGCAGGTTGTTTATCTTTTCCTCCAGGCGGGAATATTTGAGGTTGTTCTCCCAGAACAGCCAGTAGTCCTTCATCTGCTGGATCTGAGCCTGTGCATCGGCGGGATACATCGAAAGGTCGTCCATCTGGATGGTGCGGAGGAAGTTCAGCACCAGGGTGCGGTCGAACTGGCCCGTTTCCGGATTCTGGAAGAAAGGCATCTGCTGCACCATATAGCTGACGTTCTCGCCGCTCACCATATCGAAGATTTCCTCGCTCGAGACAGCCACGCCCAGGGCAGCCGCCTGCTCGTCCAGCAGGGCTTCGCGCACCAGGGTCTCGTACACCGTCTCACGAATCTGGTGAACGATTTCCTCGTCCAGGTTCGAACGGTTGGTCTGCATCTTGTAGATTTCCTCGAATTCGTTGATACGGCTCTCGTACTCCTTGTAGTCTATTTTCTTTCCGTTGATGCTGATAATGTTCTGCTGAGCCTGCTGCACCAGGGAATTGCTGGAAGTCAGGGCATCACCCAGAATAAACGCCAACATGGCGAGACCAACGACAATCAAAAGCAGGATTGAGCGTTTTCTGATTCTTTGTAAAGTAGCCATCTGTCTGTTATTATTTGTGTTACTGATATATGCGAAATGGGCTTTGTGCACTCGCGCAAAAAGCGCGCAAATGTATAAAATTAATTGCTATTCCGTTTCCTGTCGGGATATATTTTTACGGCAGCCCCCCCTGGCGGTTCCGGACAGACCGGTTCAGTTGAGCCGGCTGGGTTCCGGAAGCCCTTTTTCCTCCGTTTTTCCAGGCGTCCGCGGATTTCCCCTGGCCGGACGCTCCTTGGGTATAGGTTTGCCGGAAGAATTCACCGTAGACGGCGTACGCCTGGGTTTTGCCGAAGCGGCCTCAGGGGATTTCGCTTCGGACCGGGCTTCCGCCTTTCGGGCCGTTGCCGGGCGGCCGTTCTCCGACAGAGCGGATTCGTTCACTGTCCCCGTTGACGGTCCGGCCGTACTGTCGGGCTCGGAATCGATGGGAAACATTCCCTTGATGTTGAATATCTTATATTTGGTAAGCTGCTCGTTGGACTCGAAGCCGTACCCCGTCAGCACCTGGTCGTGCTGTTCTATACGGATAAAGGAATCGGAATACACCCGATGGCTGCCCTGGTCCCAATAGAGCAGATTGGTCTCGAACTGTTCGCCCGTAAGGTTCATCACCAGCACGTTGTTCTTGAGCTCCCAGAGCTTGCGCTCCGAAAAATACCGCGCCGTGTCGCCCTGCACCACCGATTCTACCTTCAGGCTGTCGTCGAAGCGCTCGAAATAGAACTTCTCGGGAAAGAACCAGTAGGGATCGTCGGCCTGGTCGTAGATGTTCCAGACGGCCGCCAACACCTTGTAGCGCACCTTGCCCGAATCGGAAATGAGCGTGGTCACCGAATCCACCGCCATTCCGGGCACCGTTTTGCGGTCGCCGAAATCGGGAAGGGTCTCGGTGTGTTCCTTCTTGCAGGACGGAGGCACCAAAAACAACATAACAGCCGCCCCGACGGCAGCTGTTATGTGTCTAAATTTCTGCACAGGATTGTTCACGCCTTATTTCTTGCTGCGGACAATGGTGGATTCGTTTATCCAGCCCTGCACGCGGTAGGAACTGCCTTCGTTCACCTCGGGGTGCATAAACACGTCTTCGGTGTTGGGGAACTGTTCCTTGTACTTCTTTATCAGGTCGTTGCAGGATTCGGCAAGCGAGGGATCCACCTTCTTGGCCTTTTCCAGCTTGTCCACGGCCACCCAATAGACGGCACGCTTGGTGACGGGATCCTTGAAATCGTCCACGCTATGGGCATACATCTTGGCAATGAGCACATAGGGTTCGCCGTAGCCGCCGCGCAGGTCGGCCGCCTTCAGGGCGTGCGAACGGGCTTCGGAATATTTCTTGGCAGCCATCAGCACGGTGGCCGTCAGGTATTCGTAGTCGGCTTTCTTGTCGTTGTCGGATTCCATAGAGATGGCTTCCTGCAGATACTCGGCCGCCTGCTTGTAGTCTTCCTTCTTGAGGCACATATAGGCACAGCCTTCGGCCGATTCGGACGTGGGCTGCAGTTCGTGCATATACTGCGAGGCCTTGAAATAGACGTCGGTGTCGGTGCATTTGACGCGCTTGAACAGGCCCACCACTTTCTTGAGCCAATCCAGATTGGCCTTGTTGGCTTCCAGCTCGGGAGCAAACATATTTTCCATCGTCATACAGTCGGCCACGCCGGAACTTACCAGAATGTCGTCGATGTCTTTCTTGTAGGCACGGATCTTGGCCTTGCCGATGGAATCGGGCGTCATCGCGATCTTGGAATCAAGCAGCTCGCTCACGTGCAGATAGTCGTTGAAGAACTGCTCCTTGTGGGCAGGATCTTCCAACATAGCCCGCGAGGCGATCATAAAGTAGGGCGAATAGGCCGGGTTGAACTGCTGGATGGGCGACTCGTCGATGCATATCTTCAGCCATTCATAAGCCGGCTTCTTGTCCGAGTTCTCGCCGTCGGGATGCAGGGTGAAATAGTCCACCGCCTTACGGCCGAGCACGGCGGGACGCGGCGCCTTGCGATAGTCGCTGAAATATTTGATACGCTGGTCGTAGACTTCCATAAGCAGGTTGAAGTATTCCATTTTCTTGGCGGGATCCTTTTCGCGCTTCATCTGCCAGGTGCGGATCTTGGCACCGTCAATGTAGATGTTGATGCTGGAAGCCGGGCACTCGTTGTAGCAGATTTCCCAGAATTCCAGAGCGGTATTGTAATCGTTCTGCTTGGCATAGGTGGAATAGAGACTGAGGTTCTGGCGGCAACGCACGCTGTCTTCGCCGTGGCCGAACTTGGAACCGTCTTCGATGCCCTTCTGGGCAAAGGTGGAGATGCTCATCGCTCCGGCGAGCACCAACAAAAGGACTTTCTTCATAACTATAACTATAACTATATCTGTATCAATTGAATCTGCGTTTCATAAACCATACCTCGTTGAACGAGACGCTCAGCGACATACGGCAGTAGTTTTCCTGGATCAACGTGAGGTCCGGCGTCAGGGTCTTGCCCAGCTCGAAGGCCAGGTTCAAGGCCGAGCGCTGCCCGCGCAACGGCATTCCAAAGCCCAGCGTAAGCCCCACGTCCTTCAGGTTACCGGCGGCAAATTTAAGGTAGGAATCGGAATAGTGCAAGCCCAGCCGGTACTTGATAACCTGGTAGAAGTACTCGCCCAGGCGCGCCGGCAGGTACTCCACGCCCACGGCCAATCGCTGGGTGGACGCCAAGGTGTCGGTCTTCCCGTAGAAAGGCGTTTCGGCCCAGCCCTGGCGTTCGTAGTCCACGCCTACCGTCAGCCGGTTGTCGTAGGTGTAGCTCAGGCCGAAGCCCAGTTTTTCGGGAGTACCGAAGCTGGACGAGCCGTAGGAGACCGTCGTGTCCTTGGCCACCTGCGTCGAGGTAAGTTCCGATGTGAATTCCTTGGCCGGCGTATAGGTAGCTCCCAGCACCACCCGGTTGCGACGGCCGAGCGGCTGGACATACTGCAGTCCGAAATCGAAATTCATCTGGCTCAGGGTGAGCATATCGTTCGTGCTCTGGCTGGTATAGACCGATTTGCCCGGATAGGTAAGCGAACTCACATACTGCATCGTGCCGAACTTGTAGTTGAGGTTGGCCCCCACGGCTACCCGTTTGAACAGACAGGCCGACACGCCCAGGAAATAGTTGTTCAGGCCGCCGGTGGCCGAATAGGAGCGCGTGTAGCTGACGTCGTCGTCGCCACGCATACCGGGAATGACTCCGGTGGAGCTGAAGGAATAGCCCAGCTTGGAATATTCGTACATACCCATCGACACGCCCAGGCCGTTGGCCAGCGGGAACTTCAGGGCAATGTGCTCCAGGTTGTAGTTCATATTGGTTTCGGAGTTCCCGTTTTCGGAAAAGGTGGAAACGGCACCCGAAAAGGCGAAATCGAACAGGAAGGTAAGGGAATCGATGGCCGAATGGCTGGCGGGGTTCATCGGGTTGATGAACTGGGTGTTGCGCAAGCCGTAGGACACGCCGCCCATACCTACCGACTGTCCCATCTCGGGATCGTGCAGCAGGCCGTAGCCATAGCGGCTGTAGGGAGAATAGGTGTTCTTTTGGGCGGAAAGGGGGAAAAGAGCCAGCCACAGCGACAGTCCCAGGACCGTCATCCGTAGCAAGCGACTATTTGTTTTCCGTATTGTCATACAAAATTCTGTTCAATCCGGTCAAGACCAGATTTGGGCGCGCAAAGATGCCATTTTCCGACGTCTTATCAAAATAAATAGTGTCACCGCCCGTTAAAAAAGTCAAAAGAGGCCGGTCGGGCCGCGCATACTGCCGCCGGTAGCCTTCCAATTCGTAACGGATGCCCTGCATCACCCCGGCGCGGATGGCCGTATCGGTGTCGGTACCCATAGACGGGAAGTCCTCGCGGGCCTCCACCATGGGAAGGGCGGCCGTATTTTCGTGCAATGCCTTGAACCGCAGCCAGATGCCGGGCGCGATGTTTCCGCCCCGATACACGCCGTCCTCCGACAGGTAATCGTAGGTGATGGCCGTACCCATATCCACGATGAGCGAAGCCTTTCCGGGAGCCAGCGTCCAGGCACCCACGGCCGCCGCCACGCGGTCCAGGCCCAGCGTCCGGGGCGTTCGGTAGGCTATGCGCACAGGCACGGGCATTTCGCGGGTGTAGACAAGGAACTGCGGTATGCGTTCCCGAAGCCACCGTTCCAGTTCCGTATCGGGCCGGCCCACCGACGAATACAGGCATTTTTCCGGCCGGTAACGGTTCAGCACGGCCTCGGGCAGCCGTTCACCGGAGGTGGTGTGGATTACCTCCAAAGGCTCTTCCTGGTCTTTTTCCGCGCGGAAAAAGGCCCATTTGCAGGCAGAATTGCCCAGGTCGATTACCAGATTGTACATCGCTGCGCGAGTAGAAAGTTGAAAGTTGAAAGTTAAAAGGGAAGGTCACTGTTTCTGGCCTTCGCCGAAATCCTGCTGCTGTTGCTGCACCTCGTCCAGCAGACGGTTTATTTCTTCGGCAGACATATGGCCCGCCTGACCGGCCGGACCTTCGGAAGTCCGCTGTCCGGAACCTTCTGATTCCAGCTGGCAGAAAGGACGGGGCGCAGGGACGCTGGCAAACTCCAGCTCGGCCGCTTTCGGCGCCATCTGGCCTTCGAACAGCACGTGGGCCTTCACCCGTATGTTGCCGGGCGTGCGGGTGGAACGGATCAGGGCCGGGGCCGAGCCGAATTCCACGGCCCGGGGATTGGCGCCTATGGAGGCATCGCCTATGAGCACGCCCTCGCCTTCCACCTCGAACACGATATTGTCCTTGGCCAGCCGACGCACGTTGCCGTTGTCGTCGGTCACCTCACAGACGACGGTGACGAAATCGCTGCCGTCGGCCACCAGGTCCTGTCCGGCGTGGTCCAGCCGCAGGCGCAGCTGCGTGCTGCGGCGGGCGGGCATCTTCTTTTGCGAGCACACTACCCGACCGTCGATGATTCCTTCGGCCACGAAGCTGACCCGCTGGGGACTTTTCTGGAAATAGCTCAGCTCGCGCATTGCCCAGAAATCGTAGGCATCCCGGAAAATCACCGGCCGGGAAGGCATTCCGTCGGCAGCGTGCACCACGGGCAGCAGCATCGTGTCGGTTTCGTGGATGATGAGCCGCACCGAATCGCAGTTGCTGAACACCACCACGTCTTTCGAGGAAGTGGGCATCAGTTCGTGGGCAATGAACACCATCGGGCCGGTTTCGAACCAGGGCGACTCCCAATGGGCCGGCACCTGGCTGCGGAACATCTGCCAAGCGTATTTTTCCTGTCGGAAGGCATCGGCCTGACCGCCCCAGTAGGGATCGGGATGATAGCCCCGCTGGTGGTCGAAACTGTGCCACTGGGCACCGCCTATGAACTGCCGCTGCCCACGGAACATCTCGTCGTAGGAATCGGCCAGCGACAGGGCCTGCACCACCTGGGCCTGTTCGCCCCAGCTGCGCGACACGCGGTTGTTGTTGTTCTGGGCATACCAGTCGTCGACGTTCTCGCCGAACTCGCGGGTGAACACGCACTGCTCCACCTCGGACGTATCCTTGGGCCAGCCGTACACCACGTCGTAATGGTCGGCCACGCCTTCCGACTTGTAGTCGGCGGCCGAGAGCGGCGCTCCCGGATAGGGGAACTCGTCGCGCGTCAGCTGGAGCGTCTTAAGCGAAAAATCCTTCGGAAAACGGGTTTCGTTAAGGATGGGTTCCCACAACAGCACGCAAGGATGGTTGCGGTCGCGGCGCACCATCTGCGTCACGTCGTCGTACACCTGCTCCTGGAACGAAGCCGTCTTGCCCCAGAACTGCCAGCCCGGCGTAGGCACAATCATAAAGATGCCCAACTCGTCGCAGGCATCCATAAAGGCCGGATCCTGGGGGTAATGGGCCGAACGGACAATGGTGCAGCCTCCCCGGCGGAGCATCCACACGTCGCGCCAATGAATGGAATTGGGCACGGCATTGCCCACATAGGCATAGTCTTGGTGGCGGTTGGCGCCTATCAGCTGGTGGTAGGGTTTCCCGTTAAGCCAGAAGCCGTCTTTTCCCTTGAATTCGGCCAGCCGGATGCCGGCCCGCACCATTCCGCCGTCCAAGGCCGTCCGGCCCTGCAAGAGCCGTATCTTCACCTGATACAAATAGGGATCCTCGGGCGACCACAGATGCGGCTGCTTTACCACAAACCGGCGGGAAACCGTCTGGAAACCGCCGACGGCCAGCTGGACGGGCACTTTCTGCACCGACAGCTGCCGGCCGTCGGACTCGCAGAGCGCCAGTTCCAGCGTCAGCGACTGCGGTTTGCCCCGCCTCAGGAAATTGCCGATTTCGGCATCCACCCATATTTCGGCCGAGCGGTCGCTTATGTGGTCGTAATGCACGAAAACACCGCCTCCGGCCGTCCGGTGGCGTTCCACCACGGGGTCGGTCAGGTGCAACGGATGGCGCACAATCATCCACACGTCGCGGTATATGCCGCCGTGATAGCAGAAATCCAGGGTGTATTGCGTCTTTCCCGGCGGAAAGGTCTTGTCGTCGGAATTGTCGGTGCAGACGGCCACCACGCAGCTGTCGCCCGCCTCCACGCCGTAATCGCCCAGTTCCACGGCAAAGGGCAGATAGCCCCCGACGTGTTCCAGGGCCGGCCGGCCGTTCACGTACACCCGGGTGCGGCCCATCGCCGCCTCGAAATAGAGCTGCGTCTGCTTTCCGGCAGCTTCGGCCGGCAGCACGAAATGCTTGCGGTACCAGGCCTTTCCCTGATAGTTGCGGCTGCCGCTGGCCTCGGCGGGCATCAGTCGGACGGTGTGAGGCGTGGACACCACCTCCCACGACGAATCGTCGAAGTCCGTCGCCGCTTCGGCCGGGCAGTCCGGATTGCCCGGGACCGACAGGCCCGATTCGCCCCGGCAGAAGCGCCACCCTCCGTTAAAGTCGTACACCTGACGGCCCGCACCGGGCAAATCGAAAAGGCCGGCCACCGAGGTTGACGGCTGGTATGCCCAAAGGCTGCCGGCCGACAGCAAGACGGAGACGGCAAGCCAAAGTTTTCTACAAATTCCCTTAATGCAATCTGCGTTGAATATCATTGTTGAATCAATTTTGTTCTGTAAACGTTTTTTCCGGGAGGAGTGGCCGCAGGGGGCTTTTCGTTTCCAGGCAGTTCACCACGTCGGCCATCCGGTTGCGCGGAGTCACCTGGAGCCGCTTGAGCTTTCCCTGTTCCAGCCGGCCTTCCACCACCGTGTTGCCCGGAGCGTGCAGCCGGAAGTCCACGTCCCAGTCGGCCGGCCAGGCCGGGAAGAGCAGCAGCCGGCGGCCCTCGGTCTGGAGCAGCATTTCCTGCAGGCCTGTCATCGCCGAGCCGCCCCAGTTGTGGTCGGGGGTCCAGTCGAACCCCGGCCCCCAGAAGGTGGGGAACCGCGTATCGGCATCGTGGAACTTGGCCAGGGTCAGGGCCTTCGCCTCGTCGGTCAGTCCCAGACAGGCCGCAAAGATATTGTATTGTTTCCAACCTTCGTGGGAATAGAAGCGCCGCACGTCGGGGTCGTGCCAATAGGTGTTGCGGGCCATTTCCAGATAGGGGCTGTTCAGGTGGACGAGCCGCCAGGGCCATACCGGATACAGCTGGGGAGCTTCCGTGTTGTTTATCCGCTCCCAGGAACGGGCCGGTGCCAGCAACTGGACAGAATCGGCCGGGCTGTCGGCACAGGCAATCCAACGGGTTTCCAGGGGAGGAATCGTGGCCTTAAAGCGTTCCCAGCGCCCGGTGGAAAGACCATTGGCCTTTTCGTATGCCAGCAATTCTTCGGTCACCACGGCCAGCGCCGCCACGGTAGACGAGGCGTTCATCGTAATCTTGTATGTCTCGCAGGCCGACCCCGGATACAGTTTCAAATGCCCTTCGTCGTCGAGAGGATCCTCTCCCCGACCGGCCGCCAGCCAGCGGTAGTGTTCGTCGAAGAACGTGAGCACACCCTCGACCAAGGGAATGTATCCGGAAATGTCTGCCCCGCTGTATCCGTGGCAGAGGAATATCATATGGCAGAATTCCAGGGCCGTGTCCCACTCGTATTCCAGCCACTTGTTGTATTCCATTCCGGCATCGTAGCCTTCGGGACGCTTCCAGCCGTATTCGCTGGGATTGGGCAGGCCGAAGGCTTCTATCTGTTCGGTAAAGCAGGCGCCGGGATGCTGCCAGTAATGCAGACTGCGCTGCGTGGCGTTGTTCAGATTGCGGCGATAGAATTCAAACTGGGGCTTCATCATATCGAAATCGCCGCTCTTGAGCATCGGAAAATACACCAGCCGCTGGTTCTGGGCCGTAAACGTTCCGCCGCCCCAGTTGCGGAAGTCGGGAGTGAAGGGGCGCTTGTCGTTCACAAACACCGGATCGAAGGTGAACAGGCCGCCGTTGAAACGGGTGGGCCACTGCCCATAGGCATTGCAGCCCAGCTGATAACGGAACAGCTGATAGTTGCGGCCCACGCGCCAGGCCTCGTCGCCGTCGCCCCGGCCGGGACGTATCACGATATGGCTGCGCTGCCAGAAGGCCTTCCACCAGGCCTCGCTTTCGCGCCGGCTCATACGGGGCGACTTCAGGTCCGGATCGGCCGAGCGCAGGCACAGCTGGAAATCGTGCCGGCGGCCGCGCTGGCTCCGGAGCCGCCAGGCGCGGAAGGGAGTGTTCAGATAGGTCCCCTCCTGAATATCCTCAAAGCGGTAGGAAGCTCCGCCGGCATATCCTTGCAGAAGCACGCCGTCGTTTCCATCCTTATCGGGAAAGGGATTGTCCAGGCTGTCCTTGACGGCATCCAGCCCCTGCTGGGCCACCACCACGTCGAATATGTCGTAATGGGAGGCGTGACGGAAACAGACACGTCGGCCGTCGTCCACCCAGACGGAATCGGCCTTCTGCACCAAGCCCTTGGGCGGGGCCCATTTATAGGAATTCTGGAAACTTTCGTTCTTGCGCAAGTGGCGGTCCTCGAAGCGCCAGGATTCGTAGGCCAAGGTAGCCTGGCAAGCTTTGGCGGTCCGTATCTCGGCAAAGACATCGGGCGACGACACGTCGGCCCACAGACGGATTTGCTTACGCTGGCGTCCCCGGCCGGCCGTTATTTCCACCCGGCCTTTCTGCAAGTTGAGCCGCTGGCAGAAGACGGCCGTGTCGAGCGGCTCGTCAAAGCTGAGCCGGATGCGACCGGCCTTGAGCAGGGTGTTGTTTTCGTCCAGCATATTGCTGCGGCCCGCATAGAACAGCAGCTCACCGTTCTCCACCCACACGTTCAGCCCTGTGTCGCCGCCGCCGCAGGGCATCGACTCGGAGGAATTCCGGCTTTGGGTATGCCACACCACGTCGTAGTCGGACACCGGGGCCCTTCCGCCCGATCCGGCCACTCCGGCCAGGGTGCGTATGAGCAGCCACAGCAGCATAAGCGCCAGCAGTATCGCCGGCACCAGCAGGGCCCAGGTAAGCCGGCGTTCTTCCTTGGTTTCCATTTTCATACGAATGCGGTTGAACGGTCGTTTCCTTATTGCTTAATTCCGTCGTGAGTCACGGGCCAGTCGTCGGTGCGGAACGACGACACCGGCCAGCCGTTCACGCCGAACAGTTCGCCGCAGAACCAGTTGTGGAATCCGTAGCGGACGGCCACCGGGCTGGACACCTCGGGCGAAGTCACTTCCACCTCGTTCTTGTTCCAGCGGATAAAGGCCCTGGCCGGATGGAACACGCTGTCGGGCCCTGCCACCTCGAAACCGCCGGGCAGCGACTGGCAGGGCTGCAGGCAATCCAGTTTCATCTTGGAATGGTCGAAATAGAGCACGGCCAGGGAATCCTTCACTTCCATTCGGTCGAAACGCGGACTTTCCACGTCCACGTCGTAGCCGTAGGTACCCGCCAGGGCTTTCATAGCCAGACGTTCGCCGGCCAGGTTCTTGCGACGCATATGGATGCCGTTTTCCACGCCCGCGTCGGAGAGCACCACCATCGCGCTGTTGGAAAGGCGTTCCTCGGCCTGGTACTGGGCTTCGCGGATATAGGCCGAATTAAGAATGGGCTGACCCTGTTTGGTGATAATGCCATAATCGTAGGGAGCTATCTGGCAGTAATAGAAGGGAAATTCGCCTATTCCCCACTCGGCCCGCCAGCTTTCCACCAGCCTTACGAACAGGTCGGCATAGTTTTCGGGCTTATCGTAATTGGATTCTCCCTGATAGAATATGACGCCACGGAAGGCCATTCCCAGCATCGGATGAATCATAGCGTTGTACAGGCAGCTCGGGGTGTTCCAGACGTGCTTTCGCTGCAGCTCGATGCCTTCGTTCGGATTGATGATTTCGGGAAAACCGGCCAAAGCCTCACGGCTCATCCAGGCCTCCACCCGGGTACCGCCCCAGTTGCTGCTTATGAGGCCCACCGGCACGCCGAGCGTCTGGCGCAGGAAACGGCCGAAATGATAGCCCACGGCCGAGAAGTCGCGCACCGAAGTCTCGTCGGCGGCTTTCCAGCTGCCCTCCAGACTTTCCTGAGGATCGTTGCTCAGCGCCTGTTTTACCGTAAACAAGCGCAGCGAGGCATCGCGGCACAGAAAAATGTCGCGCCACTCGCCGTCGATGGACTGCGCCGTATAGCCCTTCATAGGCTGTTCCATATTGGACTGGCCGCCGCAAATCCACACTTCTCCTATATATACTTCCTCCAGGCGGGTTTCCTGCCCGTCGTTGAACACCATTTCGTAGGGGCCGCCGGCCTCGGGGGTGGCCAGCGAGAGTCTCCAGTGGCCGTCGCCGTCGGCCATCACCTTGTATTCGCGCTTGTCCCAGCCGGTTTTGACGCGCACCAGGTGGTTGGGCGTAGCCGTGCCCCACACCGGGGCCTGTGTCTGCTGCTGCAGCACCGTCCCGTCGGAAAAGAAGGCCGGCAGTTTTACTTCGGAGACAGCCGGCAACGCCAGCAGGAGGACCGGAAACAGCATCCGGCATTTCGTATGTTTCTTCATAGGATTCTTTATTCTGTGTCGCAGAAGGCACATCGACTTACTTTGTTTCGTATTTCAAATGCAGCCCGCCCGACAGCCACGAAGGTTGCAGGTCGGCCTCGTTCAGACGGTAATTTTCGCGGAAGTCCCATTTGCGGCCGTTGGTCCACCAGCGGTCGTCCTGCACCAATCCGTAGTTGACGGCCTGGCTGTAGTTGTACCAGGTGTTGGCCACGTATATCTCCAAACGGTTGGTTCCCTGTACCAGGGCGTCGGTCACGTCCACCCGCCAGGGCTTGGACCAGACCATACCGCAGTCGCGGCCGTTCAGCCGCACGCTGGCCACCACGTCCACCTGGTCGAATTCCAGCCAGATGCGCCGGGCCGTCTTGGGCAGTACGCAGCGGAAACTCGCATCGTAACGCACCGTGCCCGAATAATACCGGGCGGCGCTGTCGGGCCACTGGACGGAATCGAACCGCGGACTGGAAGGAGAAGCCGAGACTTGGGCCAGCAAGGGCAGCTGCGTGTCGGGGGCGACTTCGTCGGGCCGGGCACCGGGCTTTCCGTACATCGACAGCGTATAGCGGAACTTCGACAAGGGCAGCTCCGTTTCGGGCGTTCCCCACGCAGGAAGTTCATCCACCGGCGAGTCGTCCTGAATCAGGAAACAGGAACCGGCCGCCTCCATAGGCAAGCGGAACCGCAGCAAGCCGTCCGCCACGTCGCAGGCCAGGCGGAAACGCCGGCCCGAAAGCGGATCCCAGCACTGCAGGGGAAGGTCGGCACGGCCGCGCAGGCACACGTCGGCACACACGGCTTCGTCGGACTGATTGGAGACAAACCACATATCGCCTTGGTCGGAACGACGGTGATTCCAGGTAAACATTTCCATCGGACGGCCCTGGTCGTCGGCAAACGACAGGTCGCGGGGAAGGCCTTGCGAGGCAAAACTTTCGCCTCGGAACGGCAGCAGGCAACCGTTCTGTTCCGCCCGGGCCCACACGCGCTCTGCCAGCCGGCGGAAGGCTTCCCGGTCGGCCGACGTGGTCTTGACGGATATCGGAGCTTCGGGACAGGCCGGCGGCAGCAGCACCATCACCCCGCCCAGCTGCAGTTCTTCCAAGCGCTGCAGCAAGCCGTAGCTCATATAGAGGGTGTCGGGCGCCATCGGATGGGGCATCGGCAGCACCAGCACCCGGTAGGAAGCCCCTCCGGGCAGCACCATCCGTCCGTTCTCGGCCTTGGCCAGGCGCAGCAGGACGTCGGGATTGACGGCATCGTAGCGGTAGCCGTGCAGCGGGTCGTTCCACAGGTCGGCCGTCACCATATTGGCCGATGCCGTTACGCCCACCGAGGTCTTGTGCACCGGCTGGCCTTCGTTACGCACGCGCGCAGCTTCCGAAGCCACCCGTTCCGGGCCGAACAGACCGGGCAGGCTTGCCACCAGCCGGTCGGGAAGCAGGCTGCGCGAAGGCAGTTCCTCGCCCGTGAAGACGGCCACGTCGGTCACGGGCACACCGGTCTGCAGCAGGCTCTGGCAACGGGCAAAATAGTCCACCCAAGCCGAAGCATAGGGCCACCAGGTCTGGTTTCCCTGCATATACAGGCCAATTCCGTCCAAGGTCATTCCGGGATATTTCCCGGGGAAGGGGTGATGGCAGAACACGTGGAAGAACAACCGGTTCATTCCCAGGGCCAGGTTTCGGTCGCCCAGGGTCTTGAGCATTCCGGGATATTCCTTCCAGAGCGCCCGCAGCTGGGTAAAGCCTTCGGCCTGCACGATGTTCTTTCCATAGATATGGGCGCCGCTCACTGCGTCAAACATATCGTTGGGCTTGTCGTGGGTGGGGCTGTCCAGCCAGTATTCACCCATCGGCAGGTCCACCCGGCCGTAATGACGGAGGCCGTCGCTCAGCATAGTCGGGGCGACGCACTCGCTGCTGAATTCACAGCCGTGTACCTCGGCCAATCCGTGGAGCGTTCCGAAAAACACCTCGTCGGTAAGGTCGGAAATGGTTTGGCGGATATCGTACATCACCGATTCAGACTCTTCGGCGCTGGCAATGGGCAGGCCGGCAAACAAGGGTAGATACGGTTTTAGATCGTAGCCGCGCCGATGGAGGAACTCTTCCAGAAAACGGGGCGTCCAGTTCTGGCTGCCGCATTCCCAACTGTCGGAATGCATCCGCACCAACGTCCGCGACAAGACGTCCTGGTCCACGTGCTGCCAAGTTTCCCCGAACCAGTGTCCGAACTGGCAGCGCACGGCTTCCTCGCGGAACTTGTCGCACTCCAGGCCCTTGGCGCCGCCGCCCGTGTCGTTGCGGTGGCCGGTGGAGGTATGGCCCACCCGGAGCAGCAGCCAGGAGCGTCCCGGATCCAGCGTCAGGCCGCGCAGGCAACCTTCGCTGAATTTGTCTGTCACGTCCAGGACGTCGGAGGGCTGGAAACAAAGGTCGTCCGGCAGGTCGGACCCGCTTTGGCGGGCACTCAGGCGCCATACCTGTCCGGTTTTTCCTTCGAAGTTTTCGATGAGCGGCATCGGGCTGAGCGTCAGTTGCCGCACCGCCAGCTCGGCCTTCCATTTGGCGGCATCCAGGTCTTCGGCGCCGGGCTCGGTCCCTTCGGGAGTCCAATAGAAACGGAAATAGCGGGCCGTAGTCTCGGGCAGCGAATAGGTATTGGCGGCATCGGTGTCCTGCCAGCCGCGCCGGGCGGGCACGAGCATTTTCACCTCGCGGAAATCCACGCCGTCGTCGCTGCACGTCACCCGCCAGCGCAGGGCCTGGAAATTGGTGCCGCTGGGCGTTACCGTCAGCGAACGGGCCGTGAACGGCTCGTCGTAGGCATACTGTATCCAAAGCGGGCGGGCGGATTTCAACCGGTCTTTATTGTCGGAGAGCAGGTAGTCGGCCGCTTCGCCGGTAGACACGGTCACCCGGGGCAGACGATTGACGGCATTGATGTCAGCCGCCACCGGTTCGGGCAGCGCCAGGGCAAACACGGCTATGTCTTCGTAGTAATTTTCGCGGGCAGGCGGCTGCGGAAGGGCAACGGTCAGATTCCTGCCGCCGCGCACGGTTTGCTCCGACCACACCACCTGCTGCATCGACAGCTCGGGCGTAATCCACGGACCGCCGGCCAAGGCGAATCCGTCGCATATGTGAAGGCCCATCTTCAGGCCCAGACGGTCGGCTTCGCGCAGCGACCAGTCCACCATCTGCCACCACTTTTCCGTGCCTTGCAGGGTGCAGTCGTCCATAAACTGCACGCGGGACGAATCGCGGATGGGCATCAGGTAGGCGCCGGCCAGCCCTATTCCCTTCATTGCCTCCAGATCGGCCGTGATGCCCTGGGGCGTGACCGCTCCGTTCATCCAATACCAGAACACCCAGGGACGGGCCTCGTCGCCGGGCTCTTCGAAACGTTCCGGCAGGGAACGGGAATCGGTCTGCGCACACAGCGGCAGGCCTCCGATGGCCATCAGGGCGGCCAACAGGATAGAACAGCAAAGACTACGGTATTTCATATAACGGTTTTTCTATCGATACAAGGGCTCTATGCAATAGTGCAGTTCCTCCTTGGTTACCAAATACTTCTTGAGCACGCCCGGGCCGCAGCTGCTGTTTCCCAGTCCCAGCTGCCGGGCATCGATGGAGCAGACGGTGGCCGGTCCGGGCCTGAGGTCGGTCCGGTGGCGGGCCTTGTCCAAATCCCAGGCCGTATAGGGAAGCGCCGAGAAACAGAACACGTCGTCCACGGCCTGCACGCGGATTCCCCTACCCCGGGCATCGGTCAGCGAGAACCAGTTTACGGCCTCGTGATTGCCGCTTTCCTGGGGCTTCGGATAGGGGAACAGCTGTTCCGACACCGACGATTTCCAACAACCGACGCTTGCACCGTCCAGCCGGTCGGGATAGGTTTCTTGCGGGCCATAGCCGAACCATTGCAAGGTGGAATACTCCGGGGCGAAGGCCCAGGCCATTCCCAGGCGCGGCAACACCGGCAATTCACCCTCCTTGAGGAAGCGGTGCCGGACGTCCATCCGGCCTTCGGCATCTATTGTAAGAACCGAGGTAGCCGTAATGCTTCCGTGGGCATAGTCGTTGCGCACGGTGAGCGTCAGTTCCAGCCGTCCGTCGTCCAGGAAACGATAGGCCATATCGCGCACGCTGCCCGGGGAATCGAGGCGGTGGTTGCGCCAGTCCTTGGCCAGCCAGTTGCCGAATCCGGAGTCGTTGTGGGTAGGAGCCCGCCAGGCCTGCAGCCAGGGTTGCGAGGGCAGTTCAAGCGCGCTGCCGTCGGACGAGAAGATATTGGTTGGCACCAGCATTTCGCGGCCCTGGTATTTGAGCGAGAGCAGGCAGCCGGCATCCCATTCCTGCGAAAAATTCCGGCCTGTAATATACCAATGGCCGCCCTCGTCGCGCAGCTCGCATACCGGCTTGCCGTTTCCGGCTTTTGCCACGGCCTCCGACAAGCTGTCCAAATGGAGCGGGAATTGCTCCCAGGCCACCTCGTATCCGGCCACGGCCCAGGAAGTTGCCTCCTTGAGCAACACCGATACGCGCACATACACATTGCCCTGCAGTTTCTGCCAGCGGGTGGAAGCGATCTTTACGGAACCCGACTCGCCGGGCGCCAGGTACGGCAGAGGCTCCTCGCCCTTGTCCACCACTTTTCCTTCGTGCTCGATGCGCCAGCAGAAACGGAAAGCGTCTGCCGGCAGATGATGGTTGCGGTTGGTCAGCTGTATCAGGATGGGCCGTTTGCCGGCGGCTTCGGGCTGTATGTCTACCATCGCCTGGTCAAAGGCAAAAGGCTGATACACTTTCTTCAGCTCGTCGTATTTGGGCGTCAGCGAACGGTCGCTCAGTATCACTCCGTTCAGGCAGAAAGCCTTGGAATTGGGCCTGTCGCCGAAATCGCCGCCGTAGCACAGCTGCTCGCGGCCGTCGGGCAGGGTTTGGTACAGGCCCTGGTCCACCCAGTCCCACACAAAGCCGCCCAGCATACGCGGATGGGAATAAATCTCGTCCCAGTACTCTTTGAAGTTGCCCATCGCATTGCCCATCGCGTGGGCATATTCCGAGGTCATCACCGGCCGGTTTCCATTGGTGGAATCCAGGGCCATCGACAGCAGGCGGTCCCAGCGGGCGTTTTCGGGCCGTTCGGCATCGCTGCCTTCGGGAATGCCGGGATTGACGTATTCGCTCTGCGTGCGCGGATAGAAGCGCGCTATGACGTCCACTTCGCGGGGATCCTCGGGCGTGCCCTGCGCTCCCTCGTAATGGATAAAGCGCGTAGGGTCGAAATCCTTGAGCCAGGCGGCTCCGGCCGCGAAATTGAATCCCCATCCAGACTCGTTTCCGAGCGACCAGCCTATAATGCAGGGATAATTTCTGTCGCGCAGGGCCATACGCACGGTGCGGTCGGCAAAGGCCGCGGCCCAGGAGGGATTGCCGGCCAGCATTCCCCGCACGCCGTGCGATTCTATATTGGCTTCGTCCAGCACGTACAGGCCGTATCGGTCGCACAGTTCATACCAACGCAACGTATTGGGATAATGCGAGGTACGGACGGCGTTCACGTTGGCCTGCTTCATAAGCACGATGTCGCGCACCATCGTTTCCTCGGTCATCACCTTGCCCAGGCGCGGGTCGTGCTCGTGGCGGTTCACCCCCCTGAGGCGCACCGGCCGCCCGTTCACCAACAGCTGGCCGTCGCGGATGCCGATGTCGCGGAAGCCCACTTCCTGACTGAGCCGTTCCAGCACCTCGTGGCGGGCCGTATCGGTAAGGGTGACTTCCAGCGTATATAAATAAGGTGTCTCGGCCGACCATAAAGCAGGCTGTTCCACCACGGCCTTTATCCAGCCGAAATCGCGGGGCCCGCGCTGCGGATTGTGGGCATTCATTATGCCGGCCTTGAAATCGCGGTTCAGCACCGTCAGGGCATCCACCCGGCAGCTGTCGCCCAGCACGTCGCGCCCCTGGGCATCGGTAAGCCGGGCCGATATCACGCAATCGGAGGCCAAGCGTCGCCATACCTCGGGCGGCACCGGACGGCCCGGCTCGTCGTAGACGGCCAGCACGGGTTCCAGCTGCAGTTCGGCCCGGGTAAAATTGTCCGACAGGCACGTGCGCACTCCCAGGTCGTAGAGCCGTATCCTGGGCGTGGCATACAGCGTCACGTCCCTGTTAATGCCAGCCAGGCGCCACATATCCTGGTCCTCGAGATAACTTCCGTCGCAATATTTGAACACCTGAAGGGCCAGCAGGTTGTCACCCTCTTCAATATAAGAAGTCAGGTCGAACTCGGCCATTTCGGTGGAGCCCTGGCTGTAGCCCACATATTCGCCGTTCACCCAAACGTGGAAGGCACTCTGCACCCCGTCGAAGCGCAGGAACACTTCCTTGTCGGCCCAATCGGACGGACATTGGAAGTGACGGCGGTAGAGGCCCGTCGGGTTCCGCTCCACAAAGGCCGTATAGTCTTCGCGAGGCGTGGCCGTCACAAAGGGCGGATCCACCTTGAACGAATAACCCGAGCTGACGTAGACGGGTGTCCCGTACCGCTTGACGGGATTGGCCTCCCAGGTGGCCGGCACCGGAAAATAGTTCCAGGCGGAATCGTCGAAGGAAGTTTGCCAAAAACCGTCGGGACAGGAATCGGGATGCACCGTCCAGCAGAACCGCCAGGTGCCGTTCAGCGACAGGCTGCGGTCGCCGGGCGTTTCGCCGTAGGGTTCGAATCCCGCCCTCGGCTCCATCCGGCCTATGGAAAGCAGCTGCTGATTTTCCCAGACAGGCGGTTGCGGACCGGCCTTGGCCTGACCGACGGCAAGCAAGGCCAATCCGACGAAAGTTCCCAGGACACTTCCATAAGAGTGCGTCGCTCCAACCGTTCGAAGCAAAGAATTTCCGAAACTATTCATACTTGTTTTTTAAGACTTGTTCAATGTGCGGCAAAGCCCTTTGTTTCCAGGGCCGGCAACCCGATTGCCGGCCGCGCAGTCATTTGACTTGTATGGTATAACGGCCCGAACCCAGGGTAAGTTCCTCTCGGGCCGGCACCTCCTTTCCGTCCACAAAAACGCGTCCCTTCCCTACCGTCGGCAGCACCAGGTCGGCCGAGGTATTTGCCGGGATGCCCACCGTCCACGAAAGGCTGGATTTCTTGCGGATCCACTCGCTTTCCACCTTACCGTAAGGAGTCTGGTACGAAGCGTTTATGTGACGGCACTCGCCCGTGTCGAAGGCGGGAGC
>R17__coassemble_345_pt1 | contig 25705 bp, 17 predicted proteins | sample R17__metabat2_high_PE_026 | metagenome-assembled genome bin R17
GCTCCGTGATGTGTATAATTGACCCCCGCACCGGGGCTGGCAAGAGTGCATAAAAGACAGCCGAAAAGCAGCCGGAAAGCCAGCCAAAAAGCCCGCCGAAAAGCGCCATCAAAAAAGCGTCCGAAACCAAGTTCCGGACGCTTTTCCTTTATTCACCCGCGGCAACGTTCAAAACAGCTTCTCACTCTATGGCAACGTCGTTCTCGAAGTCGTAGAAGGTGTTGCGCATCAGGTCGGCCAGTTTGAGCCGGTAGGTGATGTAGGCCTGCAGGAGCGAAGTGTGAGCGTTGGTCAGACGGTCGCGCTCCAGCGCCAGCGACTGGCTGTCTATGTCGCCGTCGGCAAAGCGAGCCCGCGTAATTTCAAAACTCTTTTCGGCAATTTCGATGTTCTTTTCCAGCAGTTGCAAGCGCTTGAGACTGCTGTTCACCTCCACTACCAGGCTGCGCACCTCGCTTTCGATGCTGCGGCGCACTTCCTCCTGCTGGTAGCGGGTTTTCTGCAGCCGGGCCTCGGCCGCCCTCACCTGCGAACGGTTTTCGCCGAAATCGAGCAACGGTATGCTCACGCTCAGGCCCACGCCGTAGTTCTGCGGACGGGCAATGTAGTCGTCGGTGACCTCGTTGAACGAGGCCTTCAGCTTGTTCTCGGTGAGCAGTTCGCTCACGCCGGCCTTCTCGAAATAGGCCGTGAGCGTGGCCGAAGGCAGTCCCTGGGCCTTCTGCCGCTTTATGCTCATTTGGTTCAGTTCCAGCTGTATTTCCTGCTCGCGTATCTCCAGGCGGTTTTCCATAGCCAGGTTCACGGCTTTTTCCTCGTCCACCAGCACTATCTTGTAGTCCATATCCATACTCAGCACCACGCTGTCGGCAATGTTCAGGCCTATGAGTTCCTTGAACGAGGTCTGGGCCGAGGCGACGTTTATAAGGGCCATATCGTAGGAATTCTGCACCTCGGCCAGGTCCACCTCCATCTGCAGGGCATCCACCTCTTTAATAAGGCCGGCGGCGTACTTGTGCTGCGCCAGTTCGCAGGCTTCCTTCTGACGTTCCAGGTTCGAGGCCGCGATTTCGCAGCTTTTCTGCACCGACAGCAGGTTGTAGTAGGAACTCGACACGCTGTAAACCAGATCCAGGTCCTGTCGCTTGAGCTGCTTCTGGGTCTGCTCGTAGTTAAGGTCGGCCTGGCGCATCTGCGAGCGCACGTTGTTGTAGGCATACAGGGCATCCAGGGGCTGCGACAGTCCTATGCGGGTGTTCATATTCATCAGCCGCTTGTCGTTGTATAGGTCGTCGGTGTGCGTCAGGGCACTGGTAAGGTAAATGCGTCCGTCGGTTATGAGCGGCTGGTTCACCGTCAGGTTGCCGCTGTAGTTGAGCTGCCGCACGGGATAATAGGTCATACCCGCCGTATCCTCGAACGAACGGATGGTCTCGGTATACTGCGGCAGCGTGAAGTCCAGGTCGACGTGGGTTTTCAGGGCCGCCTTGGTGGCCTTCTGGTTCAGCTCGGCTATCCGCTTGTCCTGCTGCAAGCTGAGCATACTTATGCTCTGGTTCCGGGCAATGGCTATGCTCTGGTCCAGATTCAGATGATATACTTCGGCCGGGAGCCGGCATACCGCCAGCCAGACCAGTCCTGCTACAATTGTTTTCTTCATAGAATTCTGTTTTACTCCTGACAGCGCCCGCCTTACCCTCTGGTACGCAGAATGGCCTGGGCGGCATCTGCCTTTCGCTGGTTGGCTTCGTCCGACGAGATGAGTCCGTCTTTTATGAATATGATACGCCGGCTGTATTCGGCCACTTCGCGCTCGTGGGTAATGACGATGAGTGTGTTTCCCTCCTGATGCAGTTCGTCGAACAGGGCCATTATCTCCACGCCGGTCTTCGAGTCCAGGGCCCCCGTGGGCTCGTCGGCCAGCAGAATGCCGGGCTTGGTCACCAAGGCCCGCGCCACGGCCACGCGCTGACGCTGTCCGCCGCTCAGTTCCGAAGGCTTGTGGTGCATACGGTCGGCCAAACCCACGCGCTCCATCGCCTGCACCGCCCGCTCGTAGCGTTCTTGCCGGGGCACGCCCGCATACATCAGCGGCAATTCCACGTTCTGCAGCGACGACAGTTTCGGCAACAAATTGAAATTCTGGAAAATGAATCCGATTTCCCGGTTGCGCATCCGCGACAGTTCGTCGTCGCTGAGGTCGCTCACGTTGCGCCCCCGGAAAAAATAGTCGCCCGACGAGGGCGTGTCCAGGCAGCCCAATATGTTCATCAACGTGGACTTTCCGGAGCCCGAGGGCCCCATAATGGCCACGTATTCGTTGGTGTCTATCGACAGGTTCACCCCGTTCAGGGCTGGCACCACCACGTCGCCGCCCAAATCGTAGTTCTTTGTCAGATTCTTTATTTCTATCAGCATAGACTTAGGATTATTCGTAACGGATGGACTCGATGGGTTTCAGGTCGGCCGCCTTGCGGGCCGGCAGGTAGCCGAAACAGATGCCCACCACCACCGAGAAGGTAAAGGCAAGCAGCACCGAATATATCCGGACATAGGTCTCCACGTTGGTAAACAGATTGATGCCCCAGGAAAGTCCCAGGCCCAACACCACGCCTATAAGGCCGCCCGTGATGCTTATGGCCACCGCCTCTATGACGAATTGGTTCATAATGTCGCCCTTGCGGGCCCCGATGGCCCGGCGTATGCCTATTTCGCGCGTGCGCTCCATCACGGTGGCCAGCATAATGTTCATAATGCCTATGCCGCCCACCAGCAGCGAAATGGCCGCAATGGCCGCCAGCAGGAAATTGTATATGCGGCGCTCGTTTTCCTCCTGCTTGAGCAGTTCGTAGGGAATTACAATGCTGTAGTCCTGATTGTTGAAGTGGTGACGGTCCAGCACGTTGCGGATGACGGCCGCCGCCTCTACCAGGCGCGACGAATCCGACACCTTCACCGTAAGCTGCTTTATCTCGCTCACATAGGCATTTGGCTTGGCAAAGCGCTTGGTAAAGGTGGGCAGCGGCACGTACACGTCGTTGTTCAGGTCGCGCGAGGCCAGTTCGCCCACGGTTTCGGTAAACACGGCCTTGGACTTCATTACGCCCACCACTTCCAGCCATTGGTCGTCCACCTTCACCATCTGGCCCAGAGGATCCTGGTTGCCAAAGAATGTCTTGGCCAGCGAGGCGCCCAGCACACACACCTTCAGCGTGCGGTCGCAGTGGTCCTGGGAGATGAACCTGCCCGTGGCCGTCTCGTAATTGAGCAGGCGGATAAAGGCGGGCGTCACTCCTATCAACGTTGATTTGGCCGACTGGTCGCCCACCCGGCATTCGGTTTCCAGTTCGGCCTGGGGAGCCACGTCTTCCACAAAGGGCACCACCTCCCGGATGGCCGAGGCATCCTGCAGGCTCAGTCCCGGCGAGAACCGGGCCCGCATTTCCATCAGTTCGGATTCCGACAGGGCGTTTTCGCGCACAATAATGTTGTTCACGCCCAGATCCTGATACTTGGCAATGGCTTCGCGCTTGGCGCCCTCGCCTATGGAAAGCATCGCAATCACCGAAGCCACCCCGAATATGATGCCCAGCATCGTCAGGAACGAGCGGAACTTGTGGTCGAGCAGCGCGTGCAGCGCTATGCGTATTATTTCGTCAAACTGCATAAGTCATTCCGTTTTGTCCGTCACCGGAAGTATTTTCTGGCCCTCGTAAATGTCGCCCTCCACCACCGACCATCGGTTGTTGTGCGACACCAGCCTTACCGGCTGCGCCCCGCCGTGGGCCAGATTCAGGAAGTAGCGACCGTTCTGGCGCCACAGGCACTCGCTGGGCACGTAGAACACGTCGTGGAGGTCGTCGCAGAGAAATTCGCAGCTCACCGTCATTCCGGGCTTCATCCGCTGGTCCGACACCAGCAGCTTCACCGTCACGTCGAACACCTTGCGGGCATCCGTGTCGCTGAACCGGTGGCAGAGCAGGCCCACCTTCTCCACCTCGGCCCGGAAGGGCACCGAGGGCAAGGCGTCCATCCGCACCGTCACGGGCTGGCCGGCCATCAGTTTGGCTCGGTCCACTTCGTTTACGGTAGTCTTCACCTTCATCCAGGTCATATCGGGAATGCTGCAAAGCGAATTGCCGGCATACACCTCGTCGCCCACCTTCAGCATCGGTCCGCGGCCGCGCCGCTTGCGCGACACCTGGAAAATGCCCGACGAGGTGGCGCGGATAGTCAGCTTGGGCAGCACCGCGCGACCCATTTCCAGCTGACGCCGGGCCTGGTCCACATAAATCTGCTGAATCTTGACGTTGCAGGCCGACTGCACCTTGGCATAGTCGATATTCTTCAGGGCCTTGCGGTAATTTATCTCCGACTGGCGGAATTGCAGCTGCTTTATCTTTTGGTTCTTCTCGGTCTCGAACCGGGCCGACTCCAGTTGCAGACGGTTCAGGTTCATCGAGGCTTCGAGTCCTTTCAGGGTGTTCTGCTGCGACTTTTCCTCTATGGCGTTGTTTATGAGCAGCTTCTCCAGATTGGCCTGCTGGTTTTCCAGGCGGGTTTCCTGGTCTACGATAAAGCGCTGCACGTCCTGGGGGTCGAACTGCAGGAGCGAATCGCCGGGATGCACCTCGCAGCCGTGGTCCAGCATCCCGGTTATCTTGAATCCGTTCCAATAGCGCCCGAAACGGGGCATCACATAGCTTTTGGTATCGGCCGTCTGCAATTCGCCGGTTTCGGTCAGGGTCTGACGGAAATCGCCGCGGTGCACCTCGTAGAGTTCCGGTTCGGGCGACGTGCAGGCAGCCAGAAGCATCAAGCAGGGAAAAACATATCCGACGACGCGCTTCATTTCGCTTCCTCCTGTTTTTTGTCCTCCGAAGTCTCGACGCCGAAGGGATTCACCATAGCCACTTCGTCGCGGGCGTCCAGTCCTTCCTCTATAATCACGTAATCGGTGTTGCGCCTGCCGACCTTTACCTTTTGGGTGCAGAAACCGCCGGCCGTCTTCACATAGACCACCTCTTCCCCATTCTCCTGAAACAGGCAACCGACTGGTATGAACAGGCGGTCGGGTATCTCGTCCACCAGAATGCGGCAGCTCACCGTCAGGCCGGGCATCAGATCGGGCGCCTGGTCCAGATGCCCGTTGACGGGCGAAGTGATGTGCACCGTCACGGGGAACACCTTTATCTTGCTGTTGTTGGTCTTGTTCACGGCCAGGTTGGCCACTTCGGTCACCTCGCCCATATAGGTGGAATCCGAAAAGGCGTCGGGACGCACGATTACCTTAAGGCCGGTCGTCACTTTGGATATGTCCACCTCGTTCACGTTCAGTTCCACCTTGAGGTCGCGCAGGTTGGGCAGTTCCAGCAGGGCCTGGCCGCTCCACACCTGCTCGCCTTCCTGGAATTTGGCATTGGTGTTCCAATTGGTGCGCAGGATGGCAATGCCCGGCGAGGGCGCCAGCACGCTCAGTCTCTGCAGCGAGGCATAGGCATCGGCCAGCTCGGCCTCGTTCTGCTTTATGTTCAGTTTTTTCTGGCGGAGTTCTTCCTGCTGCACCCGGCGGGTGTTCTCTATCTGGTTGGCCGCCTGTTCCAACGACAGCTCTGCCTGTTCCAGATTCAGCTGTATCTGCCGACGGGTAATCTCGGCCTCGTACTGCGACGACTCCAGGTTCAGGCGGGAAATCTCCAACGAAATGGAACTCACTTCGTAGTCGGCTTCCATTCCTTCCAGGTTGGAGCGGTGCTGGGCTATCATCTTTTCCAGTTCGGCCTGGCTTATTTCCAGGCGCTGCTCGGCATCCACTATGGCCTTGCGCACCTCCGTCTCGTCGAAAGTAATGAGGGTGTCGTCTGCCTGCACTTCGGTGCCGTCGTCCACCAGCGTGGCTATCTTCAGGTTGCTGGCATAGCGCCAGGCAATCTCGGGCGAGCTTATCACCCTGGATTCCACGGCCTGGATGTCGCCTTCCTCGTACAAATCTATATAGAACGTTCCCTGGCGCACCTGAGTCACCGGAACCACCTCCTTGTCGGCCTTGTGGCCGCTGCAGGCACACAGCAGCAGGCAAAACAGGCCCAAACTTCCTTTATTTCTCATCGGTCAAAAATACTTTCCGTTTAACGTTTTTCGGGTCGGGACGAAGCATCAGCAGGCATTCTCCGCCCTCGAGGCCCCGGGTCACCACCATCCGGCCCGACGACTGGGGACCGGTCTTTATTTCCTGTTGGACAATGTCTTTTCCTTCCTGCCGGTACACCACCTTGGCCGAATCGTCGTCAAATACCGTCACAATGGGCACCGACAGCGTATCGGGCAGGCAGTTCAGCAGAATGCGGCAGTGCGCCGTCAGGGTATTTCCGGGTACGTCCCGGACCGAATCTATCGTGGCCACCACATCGTACACCGTCACCCCGCCGTTGTATTCGCCCACCGAGGCCTTGGACTCCACCCGGCCCCAGGCCACGTTTCCGGGCATTCCGTCAAAGCGGTACTCCACCGGCTGGCCCGGCATCAGGCGTTTGTAGACGGTCTCGGGTACCCCAAGGCGAACCTGCATCCGGCTCAAATCGGGAATGCGGGCCACCAAGCGGCTGTTCAGGGCATCGCCCGGGCGGTATTTGCCGGTACCATCAGGCGATTCCTCCACGATGAACGTCCCTTGGCTGGGCGCCGTCAGCACCAACTGCTTCTGCATATCCTCATACGACTGCAACGTCTGCCCGGCCTGGGACAATTCCATCCGGCGCATCTTCAGTTCCTGCTCGTTGATTACCTTCAGGGCCGCCAGCTTGCGGTCCAGGGTCTGCTGCCGAATGCGGGCCGACTTCAGGTTCAGTTCGGCTATCCGGCGCTGCGTGGGCGTGTAATAGTCCAGCTGGAGCGAATCCAAGGTGGACAAGACGGCCTGGATCTCGTTTTCCTTGGCCTGGGCCTCGAGCGAAGCATATTCACTTTCCAGGTTGGCCACGCCCATATCGTATTCGAGTTGCTTCAGCTCTATCTGTTCGCGCAGCGTTTCGATGAGTTCGGTAAGCCGGTGGTGTTCCAGCACGCAGACGGTATCGCCGGCCTGCACCGTCTCGCCGTCGTCGCGGATGCTCACCACCACGGCATCGTAGGCCAGCCGGCGGTCGCAATACACAAAGGCGGCATTGACGGGCTCCACCGTCCCGTCCAGTTCCAGGTAGTCTTCGAAAGTGCCGCGGGAAACATAGTGAACCAGACGGGATGCCGGTTCCTGCCGGCAGGAAAGTCCCGCGGCAATCAGCGCAAGCAGCATCAGTCGGTTCACTGGTCTCATTCAATCACACAAGGTTATCGAACAGCCGGAGCCACTCGTTTCCGACCGATTCCATATCGAAGCGCCGGACGTATTCCCGGGCCTTGGCTGCCATTTCGTCTCGGCGGGCGGAATCGTCCATCAAGGCCGACAAAGCCCGGGCATAGGCCTTTTCATCGAAGGGTTTCACCAACACACCGCTCCGGCCATCCTGCACGGCCAGGGCCATTCCGCCGTTGCAATCGAAGGCCATTACCGGAATGCCGGCCTGCTGCGCTTCCAGCAGGAACATATTCAAGCCCTCGTACGATGAGGTAAGACAGGCTATGGACGCCTGGGCATATTGGCTGCCATCGCTTACCGCCGGCCGGAAATCCACCCGTTCCAGTCCCAGCCGGGCGGCCTGCCGGCACAGCCGGGCCTGCTCGGGGCCCTCGCCCACCAGTTGCAAGTGCCAGTCGGGATGCGCGTCCTGCACCCGTTTCCAAATACGCAGCAGACGGTCCAGGCGCTTGTCGGCCCGGGTGAACCGCCCCGCATAGACCACCGTCTTTTCCCGGGCCGAAAGACGGGCTTCGGCGGCCAGCGGATTGGGAATGGCCCGCAGTTTTTCCTGCACACGGCCGCCGTACAGCGTGGCTTCCAGTTCCTGTCTGTAGGCCTCGGCCAGCACCACATAGGCCGCCGACGCGGCTATCTGACGCTTTCGTTCCCGGCGGACGTGCACCTGCGAAACCAAGGGAATACGATAATACAGATGCCTGAGACAAGGCTTCAGGCTATGCGTGGCCCGGCACTGCTGCCGCCAGTCGCCCTGGCGCAGACAAACCGTCTGCCAGGCCGGACAGGCGTGGAGCACACAGATTACCTTATGACGGGCATCGCCGGCAAAGTCTTGCCACACCTGCGACACCACGCCTTGGTTTATAATGTAGCGGACATCGTTTTCACGGATGAAATCGCAGATATACTGACGGTTCCGGGGCGAATTGAAGTCGACGGCATCGGGCAGCCACAGACAGCGGACGGCGGCAGAGGTTGCCGCGACGGTGTTTTTTTCGGAAGCAGTTTTCCTCGGACCGACGGCAGTCCCGACCGAAACAGCGGTCCCGAGCGAGACGGCGGACCCGACCGAAACAGCGGTCCCGACCGGAATGTCGGCAGGCCGTCCGCCGCGGGCCAGCACCATTACGTCGAACCGCGCCGACAGCCAGCCGGCCAGCCGGGACGTCACCGTCTCCACCCCGCCCAGCGCCGGATAGGAATCAATCAGGAATAGCAGTTTCTCGGCCATCGTGTCAGCAGTTAAGAAAATTCATTCGGTCAGCCCGGCGTTCATCGGGGCAAGCGTTTTTTCAAGACACACAGCATCAGCCGCTTGAATTCGTTCTTGGGCGACGGACGGTAGCCTATTTTGCGCACGGCGGCATAAAGCCGGTCGGCCAGCGCCCGGTCGCGCGAAAGCCAGGCAAAATGCAGGTAGTCGGCATAGGTGTTCCGGAGCCAAGGGCTCAGGTCGTCGGCCGACAGGCCCAGATAAAGCGCCGTATCCACCGTCTGGCACAGGCACAAGGCCGCGAAACGATAATAGGCAGCCCGGTCGGAGGTATGGCTTACCGACTCGCTTAAAACCCGGTAGGCCAGATGGTTTCGATGGATATACCAGGCCGGCCCCGCATTGAGCAGCAGCGCCGTCACGGGAATGTCCTCGGCCTTGTAGCCCTCCTGCAGGAACAGTTCCGGACGGGCCTGGTACACCTTCCAGACGATGTCTTTGCGGTAGCAGGCCGCCGACAGCACCACTTCGGGCCGGTACTTCCGGCACAGATGCCGCGCCGCGGCCGCCCGGCCGAAATCGTCGGGACGGAACACGTCGCCGTCCAAATCCGTGTTGTGCGGCCGCAGTTCGCCGCTGGCCTGAATGTAATCCTGATAGTTGCCGTACACCACCGACACCTCGGGATGGGCTTCCAGAATGTCGAATTCGCGCTGTAGCTTATGCGGGTCGGTCCACCAGTCGTCGCCGCCGCAGTCGCCTATGTAACGGCCCCGGGCCAAGGCCATGCAATCGAAATAATTGCGGATAATGCCTTTGTTGTGCTCGTTGAACTGCAGCACAATCCGGTCGGGATACTTTTCCTGCCATTCGCGGCAAACGGCGCGGGTACCGTCGCTGGAGCCGTCGTCGCCCACGATAAGTTCGTAGCGGCAGCTGCACTGCTGGGCCATCACCGAGGCAATGGCCTGGCCTACATAGGCTTCCTGGTTGTAGGTGAGCAGGATGACCGATACATCCACCTTAGACAGATTCTCAGACACGGCGACGCAGTTTTTCGGCTATGGTCCGAAGGGGCCACACCCGGTTAAGTTCATACAACGACAAGGTGCCGCAGCCCAGCACAAGCACGCCGGAGAGCAGCCAGCGCAGCCATCCCGACGGCAGCCAGGCCGACACCAGGAAGGAGGCCGCCAGTATCAGGCCGGACACCGCCGTCAGCTGCAGGTTCTTTTTTTCGGGACGGAAACCGCACAGCCGGCGGGCCAGCACCAGCAGTACCGCCGTATAGACGATATGGGCTCCCAGATAGGCCATTCCCAGGCCCTTCAGGCCGAACACCGGCCACAACAGGCAGTACAGGCCGAAATACAGACCGTACCACAGCAGTTCCACCAGCATAAACCACAGCGACTTGCCCTTGCTCAGCGACACATATCCCAACGGATAGTTGAGCACCTTCAGGAACCCGCCCAGCAAAAGCCAGCGCAACAGCCCTTCGGCCGGCACAAACTTGGCCGAATAGAAAATGTGGAGCACCAGCGGCGCCAGCAGCAGCATCGTGGTCACCACCACCGACGACAGCAATATGGCCACCCGCAGCTGTTCGTTCACATAACGCGCCATCGTACGGTTGTCGTGGCTCACCGCACACAGGCGGGGATAATAGTCGGTGGCCATCGCCGACAGCACCGCCGACAGCGCCATTCCCGTAATGCCCCACGACGACTGGTACAGTCCTACCGTATCCATATCGGCCCAGCGGCCGAGCAGACTCTTCAGCGTGAGCGTGCACAGCGTGCCCACCACGCCTACCACCATCGAATAGCAGCCCAGCACCACCATACTGCGGCCCTTGTGCCAGGTGTCGGCCAGCGACTGACGGGTTTTGGGCAGACGGATGCGCCGGGCATAGAAGGTAGCATATACCAGGTTGGCCAGCGCGGCCAGCAGCATAGCCGGGACAATACCTTTCTCGCCCAGCAGCCAGAAAGTGACCACAAACACCACCATTCCCGAGAAAGTGCCCAGTACCGAGGCCCGGGCCATATCGCCCACGTGACGCATCCCCTGCAGAAGGGCCCGCTGCCCGGCCGCGAGCGTTCCCATAAACACGCAGAACGACAGCAGGCATATGCCGGCCGTGTGTTCCGTATTTCCAAAGGCCCACCTTCCCAGAGGGCGCGCAAAGACAATGGTGAGCAAGGTGCCCAGCAAGGCCGCGAACCATACCCAGCGCATCAGCACCTGGCGGGTGGCGGCCATACGGTTTTCGTCGCCGGTGGCCTGGGCCTGGGCCACGTCCTTTACCGAGCTGAATCCCAGCCCCAGGTCGGTCACCGAGCGCATCATATCCACGATAGACTGGAACAGGCTCATCAGGCCGACGCCCACCGGGCCCAGCAACACGGCCACGGCCTTGGTACGCACCACCCCGATAAACATATTTATCATCTGGGTGCCGCCGAAAATACCGGTCGACTTTACAATCTGTCCGTATGAATTGCCTTTGTTTTCCATTTTCCGTTTTTATGCTGCCCGGGAACCGCCCGGCAGATCGGCCGCTATCTGCCTGAATAGTCGTTTAAAAAATCCTGCTCCGCCTGCCGGATATGCGCTATGGTGAGCACGTCCTTGGGGCCGCAGAGCATTTCGAATCCGTTGTCGTCGCGGCCTCCGTCGTCCAGGATTTCCCCGTAGCGGCGGCCGGGAGTCAGGCGACTGCGGTCGCTGTACATCACGCGGATGCACGGATCCAGGAAACGCGACAGGTCGCTTGGCTTCACCGAAATCGTTCCCGGCGGAAAATCGTAGCCGAACCACATCGACGAGGTGTCGCTCAGAATATGGTCCTTTTCCTCGATGGACTGGCCGTGGAGCACGCGTATGTAGTCGCCGAAATAATCGTGCCGGCTGGCCGCCGACACCAGATGGCTGGCAATGAATCCGCTGCCCCGGGCCGCTATTTCCACCGGCGACAGCCGGCCGTCGGGCCGACGTATCATTTCCAGGTGGCCGAAACCGTTTCTCATTCCCAGGCTGCGGTAGCATTCCTTGCCGCGGGCCGCCACCTGGCGGTACACTTCGTCGGGAATGGCGGCCGAGTTCCAGTGCAGCTTGCAGGCCACCCGGTTCTGGTGCGCATAGGGCGAATGATATTTGGCCGAAATGGCATAGACGGCCACGTGGCCGGCATCGTCGCCCATCATATCCACCGTGAATTCCTGGCCTTCCACAAATTCTTCCAGCAGGGCCCGGTGGTCGAACGAGGTGTCGGACGCCCGTTTGAGGGCCGCTTCGAACGCGGCGGCATCGGAGCCGGGGTCCATCACGGTAATGCCGCGCGAGCTGGCCGCCACGTTGGGTTTCACTATCAGTTTTTCCCGGGCATTCCAGGTCGTCATTTCCGTCAGACTCAGCGTGTCGGCATACACCGACTCGCGGCCGAAGATGCCCGACCGCTGCCAAGCCTCGCGCATAGCGGCCTTGGTAAGCACCGTATCGAAGGCCGCGGGCTGGCTCTTCAGCCCGAAGCGGCGATGGATGGCATTGAGCGTGGGCACGGCCAGATCGATGCTGGTATAGGCGCCCTGCACGGGGCACTGCTCGTCGGAGAGACGGCGCACAATGGCCTCGGCAGCCTTCACGTCCATCTGCCAATGGACGTCGCCCTCGATGGCCGGATGCTCGTTCCAGTCTATCATAAGCACCTCATAGCCGGCCGAGTGCAGGTAGTCGCAGCAGCCGCGGTGCAGCTTGTGGCCGCCCAGCAATATAAACACAGGTTTATTCCAGTTCATTTCCGTTTCCTCCTACACACACCAGGTAAAACATTTCGGGATTGAGGTATTTTTGGGCCAGCCGCTGCAGCTCTCCGGCCGACAGGGCCAGCATCTGCTGCATATGGGCCGGATAGTCGTCCATAGTCATTCCCGACGATTCGGCCGACAGGAACAGGTCGGCCAGCGCAAAAGGACCGTCCTGCATCCGCGCGTATTCGCCCTGCAGATAGCGCTGCAAGCGATTCATTTCGGCCGGCGAGGCCGGCTGTTCCTGCAGTCGGCGCATCTCGGCAAAAATGCCTTCCGTCATCGGGCGGATCAGGCCCACGGCCGTTTGGGTGTCTATATCTATAAAAGACTTGTCGCGATAGACCGTATGCGTGGAATTTATGCCGTAGGTATAGCCCTTTTCCTCGCGCAGCGACACCATAAGCCGGCTGCCGAAGTAGCCGCCCAACAGGGTGTTCAGCACCTTCAGGCCCACGAAATCGGGATGCGACTGCCCCACCGTCGGCAAGGCAAGCTTTATGGAGGCCTGCAGGCTGCCCGGCTTGGGCAGGTGCACCCGACGGATGTCGGAGGAACAGGCCTTGGGCACCTTGGGCAGACAGAAGCGTTCACCCGTCGGGCTGGCCCCGGACTGGCCGAAAACCGTTTCCACCAGTTTCAGGTCGTCGGGACGGACGTCGCCCGTGAGCACCAGAAAAGTATTTTCGGGCCGATAGAACTGCTCGTGGAAGGCCAGCAGATCCTGCCGTTCCAAGGCTTCGAAATCGGCCGGACACAGGATGCGGCCATAGGGATGCTCCGGCCCGAACAGCAGCAGATTCAACTGCCGGGCCGCCACCGACTGCACCTGTTCCTGCTCAATCTGCCACGACTGGAAACGCTGGGCCAGCGCCAGCCGGAGGTTCTTTTCGGGATAGAGGGGCGCGGCATACATCCGCTGCAGCAGCGTCAGGGCCTGGCGGAACCGCTTACGCGGAGTGAGCAAGGTCACCTGGGCACTTTCCATTGTCCAGGAATAATACACGTAGGCACCATATTGGTCAAAGCGCTCGGCAATGCGGCCGCGGCTCATTCCCTGGCAGCCCTCCTTGAGCATCGACACGGCCAGCTGGGTCACCAGCGGACGTGGCTGGAACTGCAGGCCGGCCCGTACCACCAAGTCCAGTCGCAGCAGGTCCCTGACGGGGGTTGCCCGGCTGTAGAGCACCGTACCGTCGGCAAAGTCGGCCCGGTCGAGAGAAGGTATGGGTTCGCAGGCCATCGGCCCTGGCTGGGGCAATATGAACTCGTTTTGTTTCATCCGTATCATTCAACGAAAAAAAGCGGGGTTTATTGCCGTCGCTGCAAAAACAATTCGGGCCCGATGCATTCGGGCAGTTCCTCGGGATAATGGGTGGCCATCACCAGGGTTTTTCCGGGCCGCTGGGCAAAGGTCTGCACCACCGACCGCACCCGCTGCCGGTAAAAGGCGTCCAGCCCGTGCAGGGGCTCGTCCAGGATAAGCAGCGAGGGGTCCTTTACAAAGGCCCGGGCCAGCAGGCAAAGCCGCTGCTCGCCGCTGGACAGCTGCAGGAAGGGGCGGTCGGCCAGGCCGGTTATCCCGAACAGGCCCATCCAATAGAGGCAGATTTCGCGCTGCCCGGGCTGCGGACGCACATACAGGCCTATGCTGTCGTGCAGTCCCGAAGCCACTATGTCCACGGCCGGACAGTCCTTCATATAGGCCCGGTGCATTTCGGGACTGACGTAGCCGATATGCTTTTTTATCTCCCAGATGCTTTCGCCGCTCCCCCGCCGGCGGCCGAACATCCGGAACCGGCAGGCATAGCCTTGCGGATTGTCGGCGCAGACCAGGCTGAGCAAGGCCGACTTGCCGGCGCCGTTCCGTCCGGCCAGCGACCATTTTTCGCCGCAGCGCACCTGCCACACCAGGTCCTTCAGGATGGTACGCGATCCGTAGACCAGGTTCACGCCGTCCATTCCAATTATTTCGTCGCCCGGGGAAAACAGCGGTGAAAAGGGCCGGCGGCGGAGCGATTCCGCCATTTCATCGGGCAGTTTTCCGTCCTCGGGTTCCGGCAGCGACAACCAATCCTTGCGACTTAGTCTGGTTCCCAGCACGCGTCCGTTCATCGGATAGACGTGGGTCACCAGGTCGGGGATGTCGCGGTTGCGGGAAACCACCAATATCAGACTCAGGCGGCGTTCACGCACCAGACGTTCCAGGAGTTCCGTCAGGGAGCGGCGCGTGTCGGCGTCCAGCCCTATGTAGGGATTGTCCATCATCAGCACGCGGGGACGTGCCTGCAGCGTGCGAATCAGTTGGAAACGGCGCATTTCGCCGCTGGAAAGGTACATTACCGGCTTGTCGAGCTGCGATTCGAAACCGAAGAGTTCCAGCAGTTCGCGCCGGAGCGGTTCGTCGGCACAGAAACCCAGCGATTCCCGCACGGTGGGGAGCTCCTCCTGGTCGCCCATATTCCAGCGTTGCTGGTAATAATAGTTGGCGTCGGCCGTGCCGTACGAGTCGCGGAAGCTGATGTAGCGCAGGCTCACTCCCGGGCCATACGACAAGCTGCCCGATTTCAAGGGCGATTTCCCCGTCAGCATATCGGCCAGGAGCGATTTTCCCGAGGCATTGGGGCCAACGATGGCCAGCTGCTCGCCCTCCCTCAGCTCGAAATCGGCGGGAGAAAGCAGGCGCAGGCATTCCTGACGGGCCACGGCCTGTTCCAGTCGGATAAGCGTATCAGAGCAGCCCACTTTCCAGAATGCGTCTAAGGTCGTCGGGCGTATCCACCGCCAGGTTTTCCACGTCGGTCACCGCCACCCGGATGCGCAGACCGTTTTCCAGCCAGCGAAGCTGTTCCAGCGACTCGCATTTTTCCAGGCAGCCCTGCGGCAGCGAGGCCACCCGGGGCAGGACGTCGCGCCGGTAGGCATAGATGCCTATGTGCTTGTAGAACGTATGCCTTTCCAGCCATTCTTCCTGCGGTATGTTCCTAAGGTATGGCACTACGGAGCGGCTGAAATACATTGCCTCGGAGGCCTCGTTTATCACCACCTTGGGCGAATTGGGGTTCTGCAGGGCGGCCAGGCCGTCGGAGGGCTTGAAGGCCTTCACCAGCGTGGCCAGTTCCACCTCGGGCGAGTCGAAACAGCCCTTGAGCAATTCAATCTGCGCCGGCTGGATAAAGGGTTCGTCGCCCTGGATGTTTATCACCACGTCGAAGGGCTCGGCCACCTTGGTCATTGCCTCGGCACAGCGGTCGGTGCCGCTGCGATGGTTGGGCGAAGTCATAATGACCCGTCCGCCAAAGCCTTCCACGGCCCGGAAAATGCGGTCGTCGTCGGTGGCCACATACACGGCATCCAGACAGCCGCACACCTGTTCATACACCCGCTGAATCATCGGCTTGCCCCCGATGTCGGCCAGCGGCTTGCCCGGGAAACGCGTCGACGCGTAGCGGGCCGGAATAAGTCCCAGAAACTTCATATCCTGTTATTTGATTTCTTCTACATACAATTGGCCGGCTTCCACGCCTACGATGCGCACCGGCTGCCCGGATTCCACATAGCCCACTTGGGCCACGGCGTCGTACCACATTCCGTCCACCACCACCTTGCCGCCGGGCCGCAGGATGGTAGCCGCCTGCCCTTCCCGGCCCACCAGTTCTTCCAGACTGGATTTGGGCACGCCCACGTAGCCTTGGTCCACGGACTGGTCGGCCTCCAGGGCCACACGGTGCAGCAGGCCATGGCCGCGGCCTATCCTGTGGCTTATCCACAGACACAGCCCCACGGCTACCAGAGCGCTCACGGTAACCACCGCAAAGGCCTCGTCCACGCCTTGCCACTGGCTCAGGGGCAGGTCGAAGCTCACCCGGCCCACCATCGCGAAAATCAGTCCGGCGGCCATACATAGGATGCCCGAGATGCCGGCCACCCCGAATCCGGGAATGACGAATATCTCCAGCATCAGCAAGACGAATCCCAGCACAAACACAATGATTTCCCAGTAGTCCACCAGGCCGTCCAGGTAGAGCGGTGCGAAATAGAGCACGGCCGCCGCCAGGGCCGCTATGCTCGGGAATCCTATGCCCGGCGTCTGCAGTTCGAACCAGATGCCGGCAATGATTATCATAATGAGCAACGCCCGGAAGGTGGTGCCCATCAGGTGGCCCTTCATCCGGTCGCGGGCGGTGGCCTGGTACTGTTTCAGTTCGTAATCGTCCAGGCCCAGCTGCTGTTGCAGCACCTCGGGTATGCTTTCGGCCAAGCCGTCGCAATAGCCGTGGGCCATTGCCTCGCGGGCCGTGAACGTGAGCACCTTGCCGGTATCGATAATGCCGGCCACCGCCACGTCGGGATCCACCATTGCCTCGGCAATCTGCGGATCGCGGCCCTTGGCCTCGGCCGTGGCCCGCATCGTGGCCCGCATATACGACTGGTATTTGTCGGGCGCTGCGGCACCGGTCTGGTTCACCACCGTGGTGGCGCCTATGGTGGCCCCGGGACGCATCACTATGCGGTCGCAGGCGATGGAGATGAGCGCGCCCGCCGAGGCAGCGTTATTGTCGATGAAAACGCACACGGGCCGGCGGGCGTTCAGAATGCGGGTGCGGATGGAATCGGCATACATCACTTCGCCGCCGTAGGTGTTCATATGCAGCAGAATCCAGTCGGCCGAATCGGCCTCGGCCCGGGCAAATCCCTTCCTTACCTGCAGCCACGAGGCAGCGTTCACCTCGTCCAGCAAGTCCACTTGCCACACCTTGGCGGCGGGCTTCAAGACAGACGGTCCGGCATCTACGACCGTCGTGGGAGTGTCGTCTTCCACGCGGTTCCAGTTGCCGGTCTGCCCCGTCTGCAACGCCTCGCCCGGCTGGCGCAGGCAGTCGAGCACGGGCTTATCCAGGCCGCTCACCGTGGGCTTTTCGGGCGACAGCCAGTCAATCACCAGTATTTCGTTTTCGCCCTTGCGGAGCCAGCAGCCGGGCATATACAAGGTTTGCTGCGGCCCTATCTGCCAGAACCGCCCTATGGCGTGGCCGTTCACCCAAACCATACCCTTGCCCCAGCGGCTCATATCCAGGTAGGTGTCGGCCACTTTGGAAAGACGGAACGTGCCGCGATAGAAGGCCGGCTGCGCCGGAACCGTTTCCATAGGGCGGAACGGCCGTCCGGCCGTGAATTCATATTCGGCCGGCAGGGGGAACACCTGCCATTGCTTAAGTTCCCGACGGCCCTTCCCTTGGCCCAGCCATACCGACGAAGTGATTCCCTTCCAATCGTAAATGGTGCGGCCGTAATTCACACGGCCCATATTCTCTACCAGGATGTCCAGCCGGCAGCCGGCCGCACACGGAGGCAGCGTTATTTCCCGCTCGGCGCGGCGGCGGTCCAGCGAGCCCAGCTCCTTTCCATCGAGAAAAACGCGGGCCCAGTCGTGCACCTCGTCCAAAAGCAATACGGTGGGTTCGGCCAGTGCCTCGGGCAGAATGGTCCGGTACAGAATGCTGCCGTACCCTTCCCCGAAATATTCCATCGGACGGATGTCTTCCGACGAAACAGCCACGGGCAGGCTTTCGAACAAAGGCGCCGTCTCGGTCAGGGAAAATTCCGGAATCGTCATCACCGGATATTCCCGGGGCACGGGCGGCAGCTTATGGTCGGAATAGCGGGCCAGCAGTTCCCGCACCGCAAAAAACTTCCCGGTGGCGTGCCCGGCCTCGCTTATGGGCGCATCGTAGTCGTAGGAACTGCACCACGAGGCATAGGGCGGGCAGTTGGCGCCGGTCCAATGGCCGAAGGTGGTGCCCCCGTGGGCCATATACAGACTAAACGAGATGTTCCGTTCCAGCATCGCTTCCATCCCGGAGACCAAGGCCTCGGTGCTGCGCGTTTCGTGCGGGCTGCCCCAGCGGTCGAACCAGCCCGACCAGTACTCGCTGCACATAAGCGGCATCGTGGCGCTGGCTTCCATCAGGGGCTTGAACTGCTTTTCCACGTCGGAACCGGCCCCGAAGTTGATGGTCCACACCAGGCCGTCCAGGGCGTTCTTCTGGAAATTCGAACTCCAGTCGCACTGGAACAGCGGCACGTCGGTAAAACCCGATTCGCGCAAGATCTGCGCCACGGCCTCCAAATAGGGTTTGTCGGTGCCGTAGGAGCCGAATTCGTTTTCTACCTGCACCATCAGGATGTTGCCGCCCCGGCTTATCTGCAGGGGAGCCAGCTGACGTCCGAGCTGAGCCATAAACAACCGCACGCGCTCCATATAATAGTCATCGGTGGAACGCAGCTGTATGCCCTCGTGCTGCAACAGCCACCACGGCAGGCCTCCCATATCCCACTCGGCACAAGCGTAGGGCCCGGGGCGCAGAATCACGTAAAGTCCCAGCTGCTGGGCCAGCCGGCAGAAAGCCGCCACGTCGTTCTGTCCCTCAAAGTCGTACACGCCGGGCTGCGGCTCGTGCAGGTTCCAGAACACGTAAAGGCACACGGTGTTCATTCCCAGCGCCCGGCACATTTCAAGGCGCTGTTTCCAGTAGGGCTGCGGAATGCGGGGATAGTGCATCTCGCCCGATTTCACCACAAAGGGCTCTCCGTTCAGCAGGAACTCACGGTTGCCCACCTCGAACGTTCCCTTTTTGGAAGGTTGGCAAGACGGCTGGACCAGCAGGAGCGCCGCCAGCAGCAGGACGGTAAGGCGTTTCATTTCGGAAGCTTATAGACAGTTGCAGATAATTATCTCTGTTATTGAAAATCACAGGCGTCTCGCGGCAGATTATTGTCGCTCGCGGCGGTCATTGCCGCTCGCGGCGGTAGGCCTCCAGCTTGTCGGCATAATAGCGGCGCACGTCGTCCCACTTGTAATAGGGATAGCTATCGGTGGCCACCGGCAGCGACACCTCGCGCTCGTTCAGCAACGCCTTTACCAGAATGTCGCCCTCGGGAGCCGGCTTTCCCTTGCGCGCCTGCGGCCGGTAGTACACCAGCTGTATGTTGCAGGCCATCGGGAATATGCGGTAGTTGGCCCAGTGCCAGTCCAGGCTGTCGAGGCACTCGGTCTGCCAGCCGCAGTCGCCCAGTTCCAGCAGGCAGGCCAACGGCATTACGCACACCTCGTGCCCGAAACGCAACGTGGCCCCGTGGAAATCGCGGTCGGTCACCAGCGTGTCGGCTGTGGCCAGGAAGTTGTCCAGCAGGTTTTCCTGCGACCAGGGAGCCAGGCCCTGGCTGGCCGGCGCGGGCCCGTAGCCCAGATACCAGCTTATGTTCCTCAGGCGCCACTGGTCGTAGCATTCCTCGTCGGTGAACAGACTGTAGAAATCGATGTCGGTATCGTGGCTCTGCATATTGGCCGCGACGTCGAACAGCCGGCGCATGAACGAACCGGCGTTGACGTTGGCATACACATAGTCCTGGTCGTTGAACAGCAGGCGGCACAGGCGCTCGGGATGCGTGTACTGCTGCCGGTAGCCATCCATATAGCGGGCCGAGGCGGCCCGGGTGGCGCGGCTTATCTCGCGGCTGTGGTTCTGGTTCAGGTAATACTGCAGGCTTTCGCTCACGTCGTTGTGGATGCGCAGCTGCGGGTTGAAGGCCGTCAGTTCCTCGCATTCGGCTTCCATACTGAGGATGCAGCGGATCACCACCGTGGAACGGGCGTCCACCTGCGCCTGGCCGCGGAACACTTCGGGGAAATGCTCGGTCATACGGCGGCCTATGCCGTGGTGCTGGCGCTCGCCCACCGTCGTCAGATCGCCCAGCCGGTCGTGGCTGGTAGGATAAAAGCGCTCCAGTCTGTCGAGCACGTCCTGCCCCTCGGCCGTCAGCTTGCCGGACCTGGCTGCGGTCCGCAGCACGTCCAGCACGCCGGTATAGTCTTCGTCGTCTATAAGCCAGCGCGAACCGTGACGTCCGTAGTGGTTTATGTAAAAGGGTTCGTAGCCCTTGGGCGAAGGCGTCAGGGGCTGGTCGGGGGCAATGTAGGCCAGGTAGTTGCTTCCCGACAGACTGCGGTTGGCCACTATTTCCCGGTAGGCCGGGCTCTGGGCCGACACTGCCAGCCACAGGCTGCATACGGCCAAGGTAAATGCAAGGTGTTTCATAACGTATGGGATGATTGGTTCATTATTTCCATCTGTTGCCGCAGCGATTCCTCGTGGACGGCTTCCATAATGCGCTGAATGCTTTCCGCGCTCAGCCCCAGCCCCGGCCTGGGCCGTCCGGCGGGCCAGCATATCGCTGTAACGGTCCGACTGCAGCACCTGCCAGCCTTGGCTGCGCTTGAGCTCGCCTATTTCGCGGCACACGGCCAAGCGGCGCGACAGCACCTCGAACAGCTGGTCGTCGCATTCGTCAATCTGGGCGCGGCAGGCCTGAAGCCGGGCATCGCCTGTTCCGCCCCGGCGCAGCACCAGACCTTCGACAAGAGTCTTCAGCGCCTCGGGCGTCAGCTGCTGGCGGGCGTCGCTCAGCGCCCGGTCGGGACATACGTGGGCTTCCACCATCAGGCCGTCGAAATCCAAATCCATCGCCTGCTGGGCCAGGCAGGCCACCAACGCGCGGTCGCCGCCCAGATGACTGGGATCGCAGAGCAAGGCCAGCGACGGCAGGCGGCGGCGCAATTCTATGGGCAGATGCCACTGCGGCGCGTTGCGGTAAGGGCCTGTATCGGTAGCCGTAAAGCCGCGGTGAACAGCCGCCAGGCGGCCTATGCCGGCCTCGCGAAGGCGTTCCAGCGCGCCCACCCACAGTTCCAGGTCGGGACTCACGGGGTTCTTTACCAAAACGGCCATTTCATCGGGCTCTTCGCCCAATTCATCGGCCAGCTGCTGCACCAGGAAGGGATTCACCGTGGTCCGGGCCCCCAGCCACACAAAATCCAGGCCGGCTTCGCGGGCCAGCTGCACGTGCCGGGGCGAAGCCACCTCGGTGCCCACCTTCATACCGGTTTGCTGCTTTACCTGCTGCAGCCAGGCCAGGCCGCGCTCGCCCACTCCTTCGAAGGCATCGGGCCGCGTGCGCGGTTTCCACAGGCCGGCCCGGAACACCCGTACGCCGGCCGCCCGCAGTCCAAGGGCCGTGTCCATCACCTGCCGTTCGGATTCGGCGCTGCAAGGGCCGGCCATCACCAAAGGACGCGTCGGGCTCATTCCGGGAAACAGGGCATCAATCGGGTTCATAGCAGCTATACAGAAAATCTTGCTGGCGTATGCGGCGATTGTCGCAGAGGAAACGCAGCACGGCCAGCAGTTTGTCTTTGGGATAAGCCAGGCCGTCCAAGAGGCGGTCTATCGGCAGCGGACCCGCCGCCAGCCGTTCCAACAGGGCCTCGCTTATGGCATCCACCTGGTATTGTTTCAGTCCGGAATCGGTTTTTTGCAGACAGACGTCGCACATACCGCAGCTGTGGGCATTTTTCTCGCCGAAATAATGCAGCAGGCGCTTGCTGCGGCAAATGCTGTCGTCGGAGGCATAACCCACCATCGCGCCGATACGTTCCTCGAAACGGCGCCGCCGGTCCTCGTACACCAACTCGTCCAACCTGAGGTCTTTGCTCTCCACCCGGTCTGTCGAAAAAATAACGTAGGGCGTCTTGCGGCGGGGCACATACGACAGCAGCCCATACGACTGCAGCTTTTTCAGGCCCTGGTACACCTGCTCCTGCGTCAGGCCCAGGCGCGCGGCCAGCAAATCCTCGTTTATGCGCACGTAGTCGGCAAACAGGCCGGTATAGGAACGCAGCAGGGTCTGCAACAGGCCGTCCGTTGCCGCATCCAGTTCCACGCCGTACATTTCGTCGCGGTCCATCGTCATCATCAGGCGCGAGCTGCCCTCCTCCTCGTCGGTAAGCTCCAGATAGCCCGCCTGCTGCAGTATCTTAAGCGCCCCGAAGGCCTGGTTGGCGTTCAGGTGGCGGGCCGTGCAGAATTTCACCAGGTCGAAGGCATAGGTCACTCCCTCGCCGCAGCCTATACCCAGCTCGTAGTGGTAGCACAGGCTGTCGTACACCTTGCGCACATAGGCCTTTTCGGGAAAGGTGTCGCTCACCCGGCGTTTCAATTGGGTAAGGTCGGCCGGCTGGTACAGCAGCACGGCATAGGCCTTCTGTCCGTCGCGGCCGCCGCGGCCGGCTTCCTGGAAATAGGCCTCGGGCGAATCGGGCATATCGTAGTGCACCACCAGGCGCACGTCGGCCTTGTCTATGCCCATTCCAAAGGCGTTGGTCGACACTATCACACGGGTGCGGCCCGACTTCCAGGCCTCCTGCCGTTCGTTCTTCGAGGCCTCGGTAAGACCGGCGTGGTAATAGTCGGCCGAAATGCCGTTGGCCGTCAGCAGCTGGGCTATCTCGCGGGTCCGGCTGCGCATACGCACATACACGATGGCCGTGCCGGGCACCGCTGCCAGCAGCTGCAACAGCTTGGAATTCTTGTCGTCGGTGCGACGCACCACATAGGCCAGGTTCTTGCGTTCAAAGCTGGAACGGAACACGTTTGGCTCGGGAAATCCCAGCCGTTTCTGGATGTCGGTCACCACTTCGGGCGTGGCCGTGGCCGTCACCGCCAGCACCGGCACCCCCGGCAGCCGCTGCCGTATACGGGCAATCTGCAGATAGGACGGACGGAAATCGTATCCCCACTGCGAAATGCAATGGGCCTCGTCCACCACCAGCATACTTACGTGGAAGGACTCCAACCGTTCCAGAAACTGGGCCGTGCCCAGGCGCTCGGGCGATATGTACAGGAATTTGTAGTCGCCGTACAGGCAGTTGTCGAAGGTGAGCGTAATGTCGGAAGCGCTCATTCCCGAATAAATGCAGGCCGCCCGTATGCCGCGCTGCCGCAGCTGGGCCACCTGGTCCTTCATAAGCGCCACCAAGGGCGTCACCACCAGACAAATGCCTTCCTGGGCCAGCGCCGGCACCTGGAACGTGATGGATTTGCCGCCGCCCGTGGGCATCAGGCCCAGCGTGTCTTTTCCCGACGCCACCGACTGGATGATGTCGAGCTGCAGGGGCCGGAAATCGGCATATCCCCAGTAATTCCGGAGTATATCGTGATAGAGGCTCATTGTCAGCGCCCCGGCAGCCGGCCGGTTCAGTCTTCCCGGATGTCGCGCACCAGCAGTTGGATGGAGGTATTGCCGTTGTAGGTATTTTCCTCGATGCTGTAGCAGATATCGAAGGGGTTGAAGGATTTCACGTGGGTATTGTGCTCGTACATTCCAAAGGCAATGCCGTTCATAATGTTCTCGGAATGGCTGTCCACCAGCTCCAGCTTCAGGTGTTCCTGCGAACGTCCCACCAGGCGGCTGGTGCCGTAGTCGAACACGCGGCGCGTGCAGAACATAGGCTTGTTGTTGTCGGGCCCGAAGGGATTGAACTGCTTCAGGATGCGGAAAAACTTGGGCGTAATTTCCTGGAACTGAATCTCGGCATCGATGTCGATGGTGGGCATCATCTGCTCGCTGCTTATGTTTTCGGCCACGTATTCCTCGAACCGGCGGGTGAATTCGGGCACCTTTTCCATCTTCATCGACAGACCGGCCGCGTAGGTATGGCCGCCGAAGTTTTCGAGCAGGTCGCGGCACGACTCAATGGCGCGGTAAATGTCGAATCCGGGCACCGAACGGGCCGAGCCGGTGGCCAGGTCGCCCGAGCGCGTCAGCACCACGGCCGGCCGGCAGTATTCCTCCGACAGGCGCGACGCCACGATGCCTATCACGCCCTTGTGCCATTCCTCGTTGTACACCACAATGCCTTTGCGGTCGTCCAGGTTGGTGCACGACTGCAGGATGCGGTTGGCCTCGACGGTGATGTCCTTGTCCAGGCCCTTGCGGGTCTGGTTGTATTCGTCTATCTGCATCGCCTTTTCCTTGGCGAACTTCATATCCTTGGTTACCAGCAGGTCTACGGCTTCGGCAGCCGACTGTATGCGTCCCGAGGCGTTCAGGCGCGGCCCTATCTTGAACACGATGTCGCTTATGGTTATTTCCTTGTCGTCCAGGCCGCACACGTGAATGATGGCCTTCAGCCCCATCGAGGGATTGGCATTGAGCTGACGCAGGCCGTGATAGGCCAGGATGCGGTTTTCGCCCGTAATGGGCACAATGTCGGACGCAATGCTCACGGCCACCAGGTCGAGCAGCGGCACCAATTCCGAAAACGGAATGCCGTTGTTCTGGGCAAAGGCCTGCATAAGCTTGAATCCCACGCCGCAGCCCGACAGCTCGCCGTAGGGATAGGTGGAATCCTCGCGCTTGGCATCGAGCACGGCCACCGCCTCGGGCAGCCGGTCGTCGGGCTTGTGGTGGTCGCAGATAATGAAGTCCACGCCCAGCGTCTTGGCATAGGCAATCTTTTCCACGGCCTTAATGCCGCAGTCGAGCACTATCACCAGTTTGAAACCGTTGTTGTGGGCATAGTCGATGCCCTGATACGAAACGCCGTAACCCTCCACGTAGCGGTCGGGCAAATAATAGTCCAGGTTGCTGCTGAACTGGCGCAAAAACTTGTAAACCAATGCAACTGCCGTTGCACCGTCAACGTCATAATCCCCGTAGACCAGAATCTTTTCCTTGTTGGCAATCGCTTTGTTAATCCTAGCCACCGCCTTGTCCATATCCTTCATCAAGAAAGGATCGTACAGGTCGGTCAGTTGCGGACGGAAAAACTTTTTCGCGTCGTCAAAGGTGGTAATTCCTCGTTGGACAAGAAGTTGAGCCAATACCGGGCTCACTCCTAATTCTTCAGCTAATTGTTTCTTGTTCTGTTCTTGTTCTGGGGTTAGAGTTAACAAATTCCATTTGTTAGTCATTCAGTATAATATTTGTTTCTATTTTCCTCTTTCTCTCCGGCCGACGGCTTCCCGCTGGGCGGCGGTTTTTCCGCTGGCGGCGGTTGCTTTCCGCTGGGGGTTGCCTTCCCGCTGGGCGGTTTGCTTTCCCGCTGGCGGTTTGCTTTCCCGCTGGGAGACGGCTTTTACGCTGGGCGGTTTGCTTTCCCACTGGCAGTTGCCTCGCTTGCAAAGGCTGCGGCAGGCATTCTGCGCTCAACACAGACAAACCCGGGAGCCCGTCGCTTCGGGCAACCACATAACCTTGCGAAACGCGCAAAGGTAGTTTCTTTTTCCATAGTTTACCCTACTAAACGGGATTCTTTTTATTAAAAAACCAAAAAGTTTGCCCACCTCCACTACCGCCATCGTCAGTCGGGCACAAAATCGCCCTTTTCGTGCCCGAGAGCGGCGTTTACTCCCAAGTCGGGCGCAGAATCGCCGTTTTCGCGCCCAGAAACGGCGTTCACCCCCTAGCCGGGCGCAGAATCGCCGTTTT
>R17__coassemble_352_pt1 | contig 25340 bp, 12 predicted proteins | sample R17__metabat2_high_PE_026 | metagenome-assembled genome bin R17
CCTCTATGTCTTCGCCGGCGGCGGCAACTACGTGGCCTCCGAACTGGTGTCGGCCCAGGTGGAAGTGAACGGCAAGGACAGCACCAACATCCGCTGCCACGAGATTACCCACTTCGACGCCAATACCGAAGACTGGTACTGGGAGACCACCGGCGGTTCGTCCAAGGTGGCCTACTACATAAGCAAGAGCACGCCCGAATCGCAGTATGCCAGCATCGACACCATCGTAAACGGTGCCGACACCACCTACGATTACCATATGCGCGAGCCCTATGTGTGGTATGCCCAGAACAGCGCCACCAACGAAACCGGCGGTGCCTGGAAACTGGTCAGCTACGGCCAGCTTATCCAGTGGGAGAACACCGCTCCCCAGTCGGTGGTGGGCAAGTCCGGCGATGCCGCCTACAACTGCGACAAGCCCGAAGACCTTATTATAGGTGCTACCAAGAACCACATTACGCTCACCAGCCGTTACAGCGGCGAAGGTTTCAATGCCTGGATTCAGACGGTGGGTCGTTACAAAGGTCCGTTCGACGTCTATACGACGCTGGGCAACAACAACAGCGACGGCGCTTCGCTGACGCTGGGCATCGAGGTGTCGGCCGATGGCGAAGAGTGGACCAACCTGGACACCCTCGGCGTTTCGAACTACAAGCGCTTCTGGACCTCGGGCCGTTGCTCGTACGAGGGCGAAGACTATGTGTACGTGCGTGCCATCCAGACCGGTGGCGGCACCAAGCTGGCCGTGTACGACATTATCCTGTTCAACAACGGTGAGGACGCTGCCGAAGTGGTGGCCCTGAACAAGGTGGCCGTCGACGTGGTGGCCCGCGAATACTACAACCTGAGCGGTATGCGTATGGCGGCTCCGGCCAGCCAGGGCGTGACCATCGTCAAGAACATCCATACCGACGGCAGCATTTCCGTCGAGAAGATAATGCTCCGCTAACGGAACGTTATAGGGAGAAGGGCCCCGATAAGGCCCTTCTCTTACCAAGGGCCCTGAGCCTTGCCGGAAACGCGCGACCCTATCGCCGCCCGGCCTGCTGCAGGACCGAAAACAAAAAGAACGATGAAGAGAATATTTGCCTTAGTTATGCTGGCAGGGCTGGCCGTGCTTCCGCTGACGGCCGAGCAACTGGCCTTCCCGGGTGCCGAGGGTTTCGGACGCTATGCCGTGGGCGGACGCTACGGTTCGGTGTACCACGTGACCAATCTCAACGATAGCGGCAGCGGATCGCTGCGCGACGCCGTGAGTACGTCAAACCGCATTGTGGTGTTCGACGTGAGCGGCGTGATAAAGCTCGAAAGCCGGCTGGTGTTCAAGAACAACCTGTACGTGGCCGGCCAGACGGCGCCGGGCGAGGGCATTACCGTCTACGGCAACGGCGTGAGTTTCTCGGGCGCCTCCAACACCATTGTGCGCTATGTGCGCTTCCGGATGGGCAGCGGCGGCGACAGCGGCAAGGATGCCGCCGGCGTGGCCAACGGCACGACGATGATATTCGACCACCTGAGCGTCAGCTGGGGCCTGGACGAAACCTTCTCCATCAACAGCGACGGCAAAGGCGACCTGGGCGACATAACCATACAGAACACCATTATGAGCCAGGGCCTGATGACCCACTCGGCCGGCGGACTGATGCAGGCCGACCACATCACCCTGTACCGCAACCTGTATGTGGACAACAGCACCCGCAACAACAAGATAAAGGGCACCAACCAGTACGTGAACAACATCGTGTACAACTGGAAGAACGGCTGCTACCTGATGGGCGGCGATTCCGAGGGTCTGAGTTACTGCAACGCCAGCAGCAACCTGTTTGTGAACGGCCCCTCGGTGGGCGGCAACGCTTTTACGGGCGGCAATGCCAATTTCCACCTCTATGCGGCCGACAACTGGCAGGACAAGGACCGTGACGGCGACTTTGATCCCTACAGCATCCCCAACAGCGAATACAGCGGCCCGCCCACCTTTATGGATACGCCCTACGACTATCCGGCGCTGCCGGCTTGGTCTGGCAAGAGCCTGATAGACAGCTTGCTGCCCACGGTGGGAGCGAGCTATCCCTATCGCGATCCCGTGGATTTCTATGTGATAAGCGAACTGCGCTCCTTCGGCAAGGAGGGTGCCCTTATTTCCAAGGAGGCCGAACTGCCCATAGGGCTGCCCACCGCCTGGCCGCACAAGAGCTTTGCCAAGCCCCTAGACACCGACGGCGACGGTATGCCCGATGCCTGGGAAACGGCCAACGGCACCGACCCTTCCAAGAACGACGCGATGACCATAGCCGCCAACGGCTATGCCAATATCGAGAACTATGTAAATTCCCTGGTGGAGTCCGGCCGGCCGGATTTCCTGAGAGTCCCCTTTGTGCTGGCCCAGGAAGAATCCTCGCAGAACTCGCTGACCCTTACCTGGCGCGACTATACCGAGGGCGAGGACGGCTTTGTGGTGGAACAGCAGCAAGCCGACGCTTCGTGGCAGGAAGTGGGCCGCATTGCCGCGGCCGACTACCGGCTCAAATCCACCGACAACACGCCGGCCGGCGCTTCGGCGGGCAGCCGCACCGGCTCGGTGCGCTGGACGGCCCAAGGCCTGACGCCTGCCACGGCCTACACCTACCGGGTGCGGGCCTATCGGACCGATTCGGAACTTTATTCCGATTATACCGAGCCCCTGACGGTGAAGACGCAGCCCGAATACGTTCCTATGATAGAGCTGGCCAGCTTTACGCCCGACTTTACCTGGAATGCCGGCGACGGCCTTTGGAACACCACGGCCGACAACTGGCAGGAGGGTCTCTATACCGACAGCAGTTCCGTGCTGATCGATGCCGAAACAGACGTGACGCTTACCGTGGAATCGGGCGTGGCGCCTTCGGCGGTGGTGGTGAACGGCGCCCATTCGGTGGTTCTGGCCAATTCGGCCGTGGGCGGCAAGGCCTCGGTGAACAAGTTCGGTGCGGGCATCCTGGATATGGGTACGGCGGCACACTGCTATACCGGTGCCACGGTATTGCACGAAGGCACCTATAAATTCGCCTCCTTAGCCGACGGCGGCGTGGCCAGCGGCCTGGGCGCTTCGCAGGAATTTGCCCAGAACTGGATATGGGACGGCGGCCTTTGGCAGTATACCGGCGGCAACGCTTCCACCAACCGCAGCGCCAAGCTCTACCGCACTACCGTTTTCGACATAAGCAAGGGCAGCACCGTCACCTTCAACGGCAGTTTGGAAGGCGCGGGCGGACTTACCCTGCGCCACGGCCAGCTGACGGTGGGCACCACCTCGTTCTTTGCCTACGAGGGCAACACCCGGCTGGAAGAGGGCGGCACGCTTTATCTGAGCACGACCGACATTTCCAAGAAAGGCATCGGGACGTCGTCCAAGCTGGTGCTGGCCGGCGGCACGCTCAAGACCAAGGGCGAAAGCAGCAACTACGAAACTTATTCTTTCCCCATAGAAGTGGAGGAAGGCAGCGTGTCGACCATTGCCCCCAACCGGAACTGTTCCATTGCGTCCAAGATTACCGGCGCCGGGACCCTCCGTTTTGCGGTGCCCTATGTGCGTGAGTATGTGACGGGCAACTGGGACGACTTTACCGGCACGCTCATAGCCGACGGCGTGGGCAGCGACAAGGACGGCAGCCAGCTGTTGCTCTACAACGGCAGCGGCATCCGCAACGCCGTGGTGTCGCTGACGGGCAACACGCGCGTGGTGTGCTGGAAAGCCAGCGCCACTTATTCGCTGGGCGGACTGTCGGGCATCTCCGGCACTTATCTGTCGGGCAGCAGCAAGAGTACCGACAGCGGCACGATGACCTGGAAAGTGGGCGGCGCCAACACCGACGAAACCTTTGCGGGCGTCATAGACAACCGTTGCTCGGCCAGCGGCCACAACTGCACGGTGCACATAGTCAAGGAAGGCGACGGCGACTGGCGCCTGACGGGCAAGAACATCTACAGCGGCACCACTGCCATCAATGGCGGCCGGCTCGTGGTGAACGGCAGCCATAGCGGCACCGGGGCCTACACTGTGAACGACGGCGGCACGCTTTGCGGCAAGGGTACGGTGGCGGCCAAGGTCACCGTCAAGAACGGCGGCAAGGTGGCCGTGGGCGACACCTTATTTAATAAGGCGGACGTCCTGACCTTGAACGGCGGCCTGGTGCTCGAGACCGGCGGCGTTATCGAAGTGCCGCTCTACCGCAAGGAAACCCTCAACAGCGCTCCCAAGATAAAGTTCGGCGCCAATTCCACGCTGAACGGCACGCTTCGGGTGGATATGACCGAGGTGACCATTGCCATTCCCGACAACAGTTCCTTTGCCCTGTTCACCCTGGGCAGCGGCGTGACCCTGAGCGGAAGCATCTCGGCCATAGAACCGGCTGTGCCCGCCGAGGGACAGATCTGGGATATGTCGCAGCTGCTCACCACCGGCAAACTGTATGTGCGTCCCGAGGGTTGGACGGCGCTCGACAGCCCCGAGGCCAATCCCGTGCGGGTGGAATACATCGATATGTCGGGCCGGAAGGTGGCTCAGCTGCCCCAGGAGGGAACGCCCTCGGTGTGGCTGGTGCGCTCCGTCTATGCCGACGGCCGGGTGAAAATGGAGAAAACAATCAGATAAACAATAAATTACAAACAAACAGCTATGAGAAAGAACCGAATCTTGTCCGCTTGGCTGCTGGGTTGCCTGCTGCTGCCGGGACTGACGTCCTGCGACGGCAACATTGCCGACGACCCGCACTATGCCGTGCCGGATTGGCTCAAGGGCAGTGCCTGGGAGGTCCTGGAATCGGAAGGGACTTACACTACCTTCCTCAGGGCCGTGGAACTTTCCGGCTACAAGCCTATCGTAACCGGAAAATCCATCCTTACCGTAATGGCGCCCGACGACGAGGCCTTTGCCTCCTACCTTCAGGAAGAAGGGTATGCCGACATTGACGAAATGCAGGCCAAGGCCCCGGCCGAACTGAAGAAACTGGTGGGCTTCCACCTGCTCTACTACGCCTTCAAATGGGACAACCTGGTGAATTTCCGTCCCCAGGAGGGCGACGAGGCCACCGAGGCCCAGCGTATGGTGAACGCCGGTTGCTACTACAAGTTCCGCACGCATTCCAGCGATGCCATTTCTACCGAGTGGACCGGCTCCGATTCGGTAAAGGTGTATCACTTCGAACGCTTCATTCCGGTGTTCAACACCCAGTTGTTTGCCACCAAGGGCATCGACGCCAAGTATAATTACGAGTACTTCTTTGCCGGCACCGAATGGACGGGCGACGCCCACGAAGGCCATACCGACGGATTCAACGTGGCCAACGCCGCCGTGCTCGACGACGACAACGTGATTACCGACAACGGCTACCTGTACCACGTAGACAAGGTGCTGCGCCCGATGGAAACCATCCACACCGAGCTGAAGAACAACGCCGACTATTCCAAGTTCTTCGAGTTATACGAGGGCTACAGCGAATACACCAAGGACGCCGAACTCACCACCGATTTCGGCAACGGCAGCGACCTGTACCTGCACAACCATACCGGGCTGTTGAACATAGCCCGCGAATGGCCCGCCAACAGCTACCTGGCCATGAGTTCGCTGTCGTACAACGGATTCAACGTTTTCGCGCCCTCCAACAAGGCCATCGAAAACTTCTTCACCACCTACTGGAAGCCCGGTTGCGGCTATGAGTCGCTCGAGAGCCTGGATCCGCTCATTATGCGCTACTTCATACGGCAGACCTTCGGGGCCGATCAGTTCGTGGCCTTCCCCGAGGAGATAACCAACGGCACGGTGCTTACCGAGTTCGGCACGCCCATCAACATAGATCCCGAAAAGGTTACCTGGCGCCAGATGTGCTGCAATGGTGCGCTGTACGGTATGGACGAAATGACGCCGCCGGCCATTTTCTCGTCGGTCATAGGCAGCGCCTTCCGCGACCGTCGCTACCTGCCCTACCTCTATGCCTTGGACGGCTCCGACCTGGTGCTGGCCCTGGCTTCGCAAAAGACGCATTTCATTGCCCTGATGCCCGATACCGCCCAGTTCCGTGCGGCCGACATCCACTTCGAGACCATTGCCGGCGGCCACGAGCTGCAGGTGCTGGGCGACGACGGAAACTATTCGGCGATGGGTACGAGCGCTATGCGCGACCTGGTAAATATGAACGTGTCGTCGTCGGCCGAGGAACTCAAGACCACCGGCCTGCAGGTAATCGAGACCAACCTGGCCTTCAACTACTGGTACGTGGTGGACGGCAAGATTACCACCAGCACGCTGTTCAACAAGCAGCTGAACCCCACCTACACCGACGAGATATACTTCTCGTTCCAGCCGCTCAAGAGCGACGACGCCGGCTCCGACTGGGACAACGGAAAAACCTATGTGTACGACGGGCCTTCGGTGTTTATGCCTGCCTCCGACGGCAGTTTGAACCATACTTTGGCGGTGTGCAACGACAACACCTATCCCTATTACCTGTTCTCGCAGCTGCTGGTGAAGGCCGGCCTGGTGGAGGAACAGGCCCTGAAGGTGGTGATGGGCGATGCCCGCTTCATCGCCTTCGTGCCCACCAACGATGCCATCAAGGAAGGCATCAAGAGCATTCCGGGTTGCTCAAAGTGCACGGTGAGCGACACCTACAGCCTGAGCGGTTCGCCCAACAAGACGCAGCTGGCCGCCTACCTCAGGAGCTATTTCATCACGTCCGACCTGACGCCCTTCAGCGTGTATCCCTATCCGGGAAGCATCACCAAGGGACTGTACCAGACGGCGGGCAGCTATTCGATAAACATCGAGGACACCGGCAGCACCCTGCAGGTGAACTTCGTGGACAAGAACGGCGAGGCCGGCACGCCGGCCGGCCTGTACGGCACGGAGCGCTTCCATTCGCTGCCCTTCGCCTACAGCGACGGCGCTTTCCATCTGATTGATACCTTGCTATTTTAACCGAACTGAGCTATGAAAAGACAAGTGACATTGTGGCTGGCCCTGGTGCTGGCCGTGGCAGGCCTCCAGGCTCAGAATGCCGTGCTGACGGGTACCGTCAGCGAAATCTTCGACGGCCGCAAGGAAGCGATGTACGGCGTGAACGTGGTGGTGGTGAATGCCAACAACCGTTATGTGACGGGCGTCATCACCAACATCGACGGCCAGTACTCCATTGCCATTCCGGCCTACGAGAAGAATCCGCGCATCCGCTTCTCGTACCTGGGAATGCAGACGCAGACCATCGACTATACCGGCCAGAAGGTGCTGGACGTGACAATGAAGGCCGACACCAAGGAACTGAAGGAAGTCCAGATCGTGGCCAAGAAGATAGAGCGCGACGAAATGGGCGTGTCGTTTACCGAGCAGACCTCGTCCACCCAGAAGATAGAGATGTCCGAGATTATCGAGACCACCCCGGTGGCCGACATTTCCGAAGCCCTGCAGGGCCAGCTGGCCGGCGTGGACATCGTGGTGGGCGGTGACCCGGGTGCCCGGAGCGCCATCCGCATCCGCGGCGTGAATTCGCTCAACGCTTCGTCGGAGCCGCTCATCGTGGTGAACGGCATTCCGTATTCCACCGAAATAAGCGAAGACTTCAACTTTGCCACCGCCAACGACGAAGACTTCGGTGCTCTGCTGAACATTGCGCCGAGCGACATCGAATCCATCGAGGTGCTCAAGGATGCGTCGGCCACGGCCATCTACGGCACCAAGGGCGCCAACGGCGTGCTGCTCATCACCACCAAGAAGGGGGCCAAGGGCAAGACCACCTTTGCCCTGAACAGCAAGTTCACCGGCAAGTTCGAGCCCGATCCCATTCCCCTGCTGGACGGCAGCCAGTACGTGGCTATGATTCAGGACGCCATATGGAACACGGCCAACGCCAAGGGCCTGAATAACGCCTCCAACGAACTGGAACTGCTCTTCAATACCTACGACATAAACTACAGCCAGGATTGGACCTATTTCGACGAGTACAACTGCAACACCGACTGGCTGAGCTACGTGCGCAAGAACGACTATTCGTTCGACAACACCTTCTCGATGAGCGGCGGCGGCGACAAGGCCACCTACCGTTTCTCCCTGGGCTACCTGAACGAGGGCGGCACCACGGTGGGCACGGGATTCAACCGTCTGAATGCCTATTCGAGCATCCGCTACGACTTCAGCGAACGCTTGATGGTAAACACCGAGTTCACCTTTACCCAGTCGGACCGCGAGGCCAACGCCCTGACGACGCTGCGCAGCGAGGCCCAGCGCAAGATGCCCAACAAGAGTCCTTATTATATAGACGACGAAACCGGGCTGCCCACGGCATCGTACTTCAGCCGTCAGGAAGAAGACTTCCAGGGCGCCTTCAACGGCAGCTACCACTACAATCCGGTGGCAATGGCCGATATGGGATTCAACAACACCGTGCAACGCGAAGAGAAAATGACGCTGAACGCCCAGTACAAATTCCCCTTCGACCTTACCTACAAGGGCTACGTGTCGATGAATATGCGCACCACCAAGAACCGCAAGTTCATCCCGCAGGAGGCCACCGGCGTGCTGTGGACCAGCTCCTATGCCAACCAGAGCACCGATGCCTCGTCCGACAAGATGAGCCTGCAGATGGAACACAAGCTTATGTACAACCACGTGTTCGACGACGTGCACCAGGTGATTGCCACCGGCCGTTTCTACACCTCGCAGAGCGAAAACTACAGCTATACCAGCGCCACCAGCGGCAACGCCTCGCCAAACCTGAGCGATCCCGTGGCCGGCAGCGTGGTGAGCAGCATCGGCTCGGGCTATTCGCAGGTGCGTTCGGTGAGCGGCATAGGCCAGTTGGTGTATACCTACGACCGCCGCTATGTGGCCAAGGCCACGGTAAACCGCGAAGGCAACTCGGCGATGGGCAAGAGCGAACGCTTCGGTACGTTCCCGGCCTTCGGCCTGGCCTGGAACGCCCACGAGGAGAACTTCTTCCGCGACCAGGACAATCCCTGGCTCACCGAGGGCAAGCTGCGCGTGAGTCTGGGCTGGAGCGGCAACGCGCCTTCGGGCTCGTCGCTCTACCTGGGCGCCTACCAGAGCCTGGGCGAATATATGTCTATGTCGGCCATCTACCCGGTGCGCATCCAGCTTGACCGTCTCAAGTGGGAGACCTCGCGGGAGTGGAACTACGGTGCCGACCTGCGTTTCTTCGACAAGCTGGGAATGACGTTCGACTACTACTACAAGTACACCAACGACCTGCTGCTGAGCGGGGTGAGCATTCCTGCCACCACCGGCTACAGTACCATCAAGTACTACAACAGCGGTGAGTTGAGCAACCGGGGCTGGGAATACCGCATCACCTACGATCCCATCAACTCCAAGAACTGGAAGCTCAGCCTGAACTTCAACATAAGCCACAACGACAACAAGGTGGAGAAACTGCCGGTGACGATGCAGGAGGAAAACTACACCTTCGGCAACGGCAACTACGCCGTGCGTGTGGTGGAGGGCGACCCCATCGGATCGTTCTACGGCTACCGCTACCTGGGCGTGTACGACAACACCGAGGAAACCTATGCCCGCGACGAGGACGGCCGCATTATGAACAACTACCTGGGTGAGCCCATCGTTATGAAGAACGGCAACACCACGGTGTTCCCGGGCGATGCCAAGTACGAGGACGTGAACCACGACGGCGTGATAAACGAATACGACATCGTGTACCTGGGCAACTCCAATCCCAAGCTGCTGGGCGGTACGGGATTCACGCTGCGCTACCGTTCCTGGTCGCTGACGTCGTTCTTCTACTACCGCATAGGCCAGAAGGTTATCAACCAGGCCCGGATGGATCTGGAGAATATGTACGGCACCAACAACCAGTCTACGGCCGTGCTGCACCGCTGGCGCACCGAGGGCGATGCCGCCACCACCGACATTCCGCGCGCCCTGTATGGAATGGGCTACAACTACCTGGGCAGCGACCGCTTTGTGGAAGATGCCTCCTTTGCCCGCCTGAAGAACCTGTCGCTCACCTACAACGTGCCCAAGGAATGGCTCAAGCCGCTGGGCATTGCCAAGCTGAGCGTGTTCTGCACGGGCTACAACCTTATCACCTGGACCGATTACGGCGGCCAGGATCCCGAAGTGAGCATTCCCACCTCGGCCACGGCGCTGGTAAAGGACAACTCCTCCACGCCGGTGACCAAGCGTGTGGCCTTTGGTTTCAATCTTAACTTCTAATGCGTACGGATATGAAGACAAGATTCACGAAATATGTTTCGGCCCTGGCCGTCCTGCTCGGGGCCCTGATCTTTGTTTCCTGCAACGACTGGCTGGACATCCTGCCCAACAACGAGCAGGTGACCGACAACTACTGGAAGTCGAAGGAAGACGTGGAGGCGGTGGTCGCTTCCGGCTACTACTATCTGCGTCAGGCCGTACCCAGCCTGCTGGTGTGGGGCGAGGTGCGTGGCGGAACGCTCTACAGTTCCAACACGGCGCACGGCTACCTGCAGAACTTCAATATGACTCCCTCGCAGAGCATCTGTTCCTATGCCACGCTGTACAAGGTGATAGGTATGGCCAACAGCGTGCTCAAATACGCGCCTTCGGTGATGACCGAGGACAATACCTATTACGAATCGGTGATGAAATCGCATCTGTGCGAGGCCTACTTCCTGCGTGCCTACTGCTATATGGTGCTGGTGAAGAACTTCCGCGAAGTGCCTCTGGTGACCGAGGCCTATGTGAACGACGAGGCCGACTACACCATTGCCAAGAGTTCCGAGGCCGACATCCTGGCTCAGATAAAGGCCGATATGAAAACCGCCCTGGAAAGCGGTGCGGCCAAGGAAGTGTACGAAGACACCGACGGTTACAACTGGCAGTCGAAGGGACGCGCCACCCGCTGGGCTATGTGTGCGCTTATGGCCGAGGCCTGCCTGTGGAACCACGACTACGAGGAGGCCATCCAGTACTGTAACCAGGTACTTGACATCGAGGAAGGCGACACGTCCTTCCGCCCGAGGTTCATCCAGAACACCTCGCAGTGGTTCGAGATATTCTATCCGGGCAACAGCAACGAGAGCGTTTTCGAGCTCAACTGGGAAAAGAACCTGTCGCAGACCAACAACTTCGGTTCCTGGTTCGCGCTTAGCACCAGCTCGGTGCTCAAGTTCACCGACCGGGCCAAGCAACGCCTGCAGGAAGAAGCTACCGAGGCTCAGGCCCACGCGGCGGCCATCGGCTACGACGGCGACGGACGGATAGGACGGATGCTGTTCGGCAGTTTTGTGACCGACGGAACCGACCAGAGCAAGTTTGCCACGGCGGCCAACTACTATGTGTGGAAATACCTGGGCACCGACGTGGTGGACAAGGACAACACCCGTCCCTCGCAGGATGCCAACTTTATTCTGTACCGCGTGCCCGACCTGATGCTTACCAAGGCCGAGGCTCTGGTAATGCAGGACAACGCGGCCAGCTGGCAGTCGGCCCTGGATCTGCTGAACCAGCTGCGCACCCGCGCCTGCCTGGACTCCCTGGCCATAAACGTGGACGAAACCGACCGGCTGGAAATGCTCAAGGCCGTGAACAGCGAATGGGAAATGGAATTCCTGGCCGAGGGCAAGCGCTGGTACGACCTGCTCCGCCTGGCCCGTTACGACGAGGGCGACGGCCTGTACAAGGAATACGTCATAGGCGAGATAATCGACGGCAACCAAACCACCAAGGACGAGTGGATACGTTCGGTGCTCATCGACGACAACGCCTGGTATATGCCTATTCCCTACAGTGAGATAGAAGTGAATTCGCTACTGGAGCAGAATCCCTATTATTCAACCGCAAAATGAAGACGCTTATGAAAACCTTTAAAGCAAGTCTGCTCGTGCTGTCGCTGGCAGCGTGGTGCCTGGTGTCGTGCCAGGACGAGAAAGAAGGCAGTGTCTATCAGATATTCGACGACAATCCAGCCTCCAAGACCCTGGAGGCCAATCCCGACTGCTCCGAGTGGGTGAAGGTGCTGCGCTATGCCGACCTGTACAATGCGCTGAACCAGGCCACGCAGGCCTTTACGGTGCTGGCGCCCCACAACGAGGCCGTGCTGGACTTCTACCGCCAGAAGGGCGTGGAGGGCATCGAAGAGCTGGGCACCGCCTATGCCAAGGCGCTTATCCTGCACCACACCGTGCTGGATTCCATCAAGGTGGAGAAAATGCAGCTGAAGACCTCGCTCACCAACCTGGGCGGCGACGAGTTTTCGGTGGAGATCGACTCCGTCAATGCCGGACAGTTTGTGTTCGGCGGCTGTGCCCACACGCTGGAATCGGGGGTGCACGCCTACAATGCCCTTATCTATTACATCGATGCCGTGATGGTTCCCCTGGTGGAAAGCGTGATGGACAAGCTGGACGAGGCCGGATGCTATACGCTGATGGCCGAAGCCATCCGCGCCACGGCCTGGGACGAGACGCTGGGGACCGTCTACGATACCATTCCGCAGGAAAACGGCGGGTACATCGTGAGCCGGCGTGCCTACACCCTGCTGGCCGTGAGCGACGAAGCCTTCGCGCAGGCGGGCATCTCCAACCTGGCCGGCCTGGCCGCCAAGCTGGGAGCCGGATCGGACTATGCCGAACCCGCCAACGCCCTTAACGAATACGTGGCCTACCACATTCTGGCCAACGGCTATACGCTGGCCGACCTCAAGGGAATGTCGGGCAGCGACACCAGCCGCATCTGGGAGACTTCGGCCACGAACCAGGTGCTGATGGTGACCGTCGATACCCTGGCCGGCAAATGGACCATAAATGCCTTGGACGACAACATTTCCGAAACGAGCTTCGACGACGCGGGCAGCGACGTGCTGTGCAAGAACGGCTACCTGCACCGCCTGAGCGGCTGGCTGCCCGTGTGGGAGCCCACGCCCACCACCGTCGTGTGGGACCTGGCCGACTATGTGGAAGTGAAGCGGCTGGTGCAGGAAGACGGCAAGGAATACCAGCCGGCCTCGCCCGTCTCCAGCGAGGAATCGGTGTCCATCTACAAGAGCGGCGCCTACGAATACGAGGTGTCCGAATCGGGCGTGGGCGGATCCAATCCCTACATAACCTACCGTACCTGCAAAAAACAGCTCTCCGAATGCGAGAAGAACGACCGGGTTATCTTCAACCTGGGCTATATGGGCAGCGTCTCGATGAAGTCGCCCACCATAGTGCGCGGCAAATACCGCGTGGACCTGCGCTTTGTCTACCTGTCGGACCACAGCTTTATGCGTACGATGAGCGACGGCAACGGCGGTATGATAAAGATGAGCTTCGACGGCGAGAACGAAAAGAGCGCCACGCCCTACACCCAGGTGACCAAGACCTCGATGTGTACGTGGACGTCCACTCTGTACGACGAAATAGAGTTCGAGATGACCTCGCCGCACGTGTTCCGCTTTGTGGTGATGGACCCCACGGCCAGCACCAACTCCAAGTTCAGTCTTCAGTTCGACTGTCTGATATTCACCCCAATAGAATAAGGATATGAAACGCAGTAATTATATATGGATGGCGGTGGCCGGCCTGCTGTGCCTGGCCTCCTGCAACGATGCCTCCTGGGACGACCATTACTATGTGTCGGAAACGCCAGTCAGCAACGACCAGCTGCAGATGGTAGCCGAGCCGTCGGAAACCTATCTGGCAGAACAGGAAGACCTGCACGATATGTACACTTTCCTGGCCGAGAACGGCGTGTTCGAGACGCTGGCCGAAAAAGGCCAGCTGTACACCCTGCTGGTGGTTGACAACGAGGCTTTCAAGCAGCCCGAGGCCGGGACCGAGCAGTACCTGGCCAAATCGCACGTGACCGACATAAGCCTGTCGCCCAGCAACCTCTACGACGGCGAACGCATACTTATGTGGCACGGCAAGTTCGTGACCGTGGGCGTGGATTCCCTGGGCCTGCTGGGCCAGGTGGACCACATCACCTTCAACGGCTCGCCCGTGCAGCGGGTGGTGAAGACCGACGACGGATACATCTACGTGCTGGATTCGATGATTGTGACGCCCGCGTCGCTCTACGACTATATTCAGGAACTGCCCGACGAGTACAGCGTGTTCCGGGAAATGATTCTGGCAAGCGGCGGCAAGGAATTCGACAAAGCCAACAGCAAGCCCATAGGCGTGGACGCCACCGGCAACACCATCTACGATACTACCTGGATTTACACCAACGAGTTTTTCGATGCCAAGGACTTCAGCCTGAGCAGCGAATCGCTCACGGCTACGATGCTGCTGTTCTCCAACGACGTGATAAGCGACGCCATGCACCGGGCCGACAGTATGCTGAACGCCTGGGGAATGGAGCGCGATTTCGACGTCTTGAACAAGTGGGTGCTCGAGGTGGCCTTCTTTGCCAAGAAGTACACGGCCGAAAACCTGGCCGAGGCCACCAGCATCAAGTCTATCTACGACCGCCAGTGGGTGCTGGCCCAGCAGGAGATGGACATTGAAAATGCGGTGAGTGTGTCGAACGGCATCATCTATCCGGTGACGCGGCTTACTATTCCTACCAGTATGCTCATATACCGCATCAAGGATTATTACTACCACTATGAGTCGTGCTCGGCCGACGAAAAGACGCTCTACTTCGACTACACCAATCTCAAGAACCTGGAAACCAAGACCGAGGTGACCGGCTGGACGCCCCTGTCGGGCGTGTGGCCGCTGCACGAGAACAAAACGCTTTCGTGCTATTGCGACGATGCCTCGTCGGGCTACAGCCTGCGTATGCAGCTTATCCATCCGGTTACCGACGAAGCGGGCAACGTCCTCCAGATGGCGCCCTATAACATTCCGCCGGGAAACTACCGCTTTGCGATGGGCTTTGCCCAGAACCAGAACGTCACCTATACGGTGAGCGTCTATGCCAAGCTGGACAGCGGCCTGAAAAAGATAGGCGAGAGCAGTATCATCGTGGGTTCCACCACGGAATTCCACTACGACCGCGGTACCTTCCTGAGCGACACCTGGCCCGAGGGCTACAAGGAAGTGAAGGACGTGGACGAAGTCATTTCTACCAACTCCAAGCGCAACAACTACGATACCGACGGCGGCTGCGTCATCGAATCGCTCGAGGTGCCCGACGAGTATGGCGACGGTACGGCCCTGCCGCTGGTAATCCTGCTGGAAAACAACACGGGAACTTCCACCCGCCTGGTGTTCCACCACTGGTGCCTGCGTCCTATTTCATCCACCAATTAAGCTGCGGAAACGATGAACAAGACCAAATATATGCTGGCAGCTCTGCTGCTTGCGCTGACACTGAACGTGTCGGCAGAACCCCTCAAGGGTAAAGTGATGTCGGCCGACGGAAACGTGCTGTCGGGAGCCGTGCTTACGTCGCCGGGTGCCCAGGGTGCGGTGACCGCCCAGGACGGTACCTTCCAGATGGACGTAGCTTCCGATGCCGTGCTGAATGTGTGGGCCGACGGGTATTACGCCCAGGAAGTGGCGGTGAACGGCCGCGGCGAACTGACCGTGGTGATGATTAGCCGCCAGACCTATAAATATGCCGGCAAGGGCACCTTGGAACGGGTGGACTTCTCGCCGGGCGCCGAGAGCCTGGAACAGGCCATTCAGGGCGAACTGCCCGGCCTGCAGGTGACGCAGAAAAGCGGTATGCCGGGCGAGGGCGCGGCTATGCTGATGCACGGCCTGCGCACCCTGGCGGCCGACGCTATGCCGCTGGTGGTGATAAACGGCGTGCCCTACCTGCCGTCCACCGACGAGTCGCAGCTGATAGGCGGCTATTCCAAGAGCATTTTCCAAGCCTATAACGTGCAGGACATCGTGAGCGTGCGGCTGCTTACCGGGGCCGAGGCCTCGACCTACGGCTCGCTGGCCGCCAACGGCGTGTTGCTGGTGGAGACCGACGTGGCCTCGTCGGACGATATGGACACGGAGATTTCCTACAGCGGCTCTTTCGGCTACCGTTGGAACAACCGTCAGCTGCCTCTGATGAACGCTTCGCTGTACAAGTCGTACATTTCCGACCTGGGAATGACCTACTACGACAATATGGAGACGTTCTTCACGAATTTCCCCTTCCTGAGTCCCGACGAGAGCGATGCCTACAACTACCTGTACGACTTCGACACCGACTGGCAGCAGGAACTCTACCAGCGCGGAATGACCACCGACCATCTCATTCGCGTGGACGGCGGCGATGCCATTGCCAAGTACGACATCTCAATAGGCTATACCCACGAGGACGGGACGCTCAAGAACACCTCGTCCGACCGCTTTACGGCCCAGATAAATTCCGACGTGGTGGTGAGCAAGAAGTTCGAGGTGATAACGTCGCTCGGCCTGGCCTACCTGACGGCCGACCTGCAGGAACAGGGTATGAGCGCGGAAACCAACCCGCTGCTGGCGGCCTATCGCCGGGCGCCTGTGCTTAGCCCCTATAAGAGCGATATGTACGGCAACCTGCTGGACACCTATTCGTCTTATTACTTCGGGAACAACACCAACACCGACTTTATCGTGAGCAATCCCACGGCCATCATAAACACCCTGTCGTCCGATAAGCGGCAGTACGACGCCCACCTGCAGGCCGACCTGCGCTACCAGCCCACGCGCGACCTCGCTTTCGATGCGATGATAGGCCTGTACTACAACTACGACCAGGAAGGCATTTTCGTGCCCGGCCTGAACAACAGCGACATAGTGCCCCAGTTCGACTCCTACGGTGAAAGCCAGAACATTGTACGGCAGGGAATCAACAATACCTTCGATATGTTCTACGGCCTGAACGGCCGCTGGCACCACACCTACGGCAGCCACGACGTGTCCCTGAGTGCGGGCGCCCGCTGGATTACCACCAGCTTCGAAACCGATATGGGCGTGGGCCGCAACACGCCGAACGACTTTTTCCAGACCCTGAGCGACGTGCAGAAGGTGGGCCGCTACTTCAGCGGCTACGGCAGCAAGTGGAACTGGATGGACGTGTACGGCAGTCTGTCGTATACCTGGAACCGTTGGCTGAACGCCTCGGTGTATGCCTCGGCAGACGGCGCTTCCTCGACGGGCGTCGATGCGCCGCGGATGGGCTTCTTCCCGGCTGTGTCGGCCAAGGCTATGCTGCACGAACTGCCGGCGCTCTCGTCGCTGTCGTGGCTCGACCGCCTGACGCTGAAAGCCGATTACGGCCTGACCGGCAACAGCCGCTTCTCGGGCAACTATGGCAGCTACTATTACGTGAGCCAGCTCTACCAGGGCATTTCGGGCATTGTGCGCCAGAACGTGCCCAACACCTCCATCAAGTGGGAGCAGACCGCCCGCACCAACCTGGGTGCCGAGGCCGAACTGCTGCGCCATCGCGTGGGGCTGCAGCTGGGCTGGTTCAACGAACAGGCCACCGACGTGCTGGTGGCCGGCACCACGTCTTCGCTCTACGGAACGGGCGTGCACTACAGCAACGATGCATCCATCCTTAGCCGGGGCATAGACGCTTCGCTCCGTCTGGCGCCGGTGTACGGCCCCTCGTTCAAGTGGGTGCTGGGCGGCAACCTTACCCAGCTGCACAACGAGGTGCTTTCGCTCGGGGCCGACCAACAGCTGGTGAGCGCCCTTTCGGACGGCGCCGAGCTGATAACCCGCGTGGGTGGTAACCCCTATGCCTTCTACGGCTACCAGACCGATGCCGCATCGCCGGTGTTTGCCACCACCCTGGAAGCCCAGACGGCCTACACCGATCCCCAGACCGGCGAGACGCGCCCCGTGCGCAACCGCAACGGCGTGGACTTCGAGGCCGGCGACGTGCGCTATGTGGACCAGAACAACGACGGCATCATAAACGACCAGGACAAGGTGGTGCTCGGATCGGCCACGCCCGATATGTACGGCAGCCTGTTCAACCGCTTCCAGTACAAGGGCCTGGCGCTCGACCTGAACTTTGTGTGGTCGGTGGGCAACGAGGCCTACAACGCCGTGCGCCGCATCACCGAATCGTCGGACGACTTCTCCAATCAGAGCCTGGCGGTGACGCGCCGCTGGACGATGGACGGCCAGCAGACCGATATGCCCCGCGCCAACTACAACGACCTGGTGGGCAACAACGACTTTTCCGACCGCTGGATAGAAGATGCTTCCTATCTGAAGCTGCGCGACATTACGCTGAGCTATACCTTCGACCGGCCGGTGCTGTCGTTCTTCCAGGGCGGAAGCATCTACGTGAGCGGCCAGAACCTGTGGTGCCTGACGTCCTACCTGGGCAGCGACCCCGAGTTCTCGTATTCCTACAGCGCGGCCATGCAGGGCGTCGACTATGCCAAGGTGGCACTGCCCAAATCCCTGAAAATGGGTGTGAATCTGAAATTCTAACGAACGGTAGACTATGAAAAAGAATCTCATATACCTGGCCGTCCTGGCGCTGATGCCGGTGTTGGCGGCCTCCTGCCAAAACTTCTTCGAGCCCAGGACCGACGACGTGCTTTCGTCGGAAGACTACATTACCTCGCAGACGGAGGTGTATACCGGTTACATAGGCATCATCACCAAGCTGCAGGCGGTGGGCGACAAGAGCATCTATCTGACCGACACCCGCGGCGACCTGCTCGAACCCACCGAATATTCGCTGCCCGAACTTATCTCGCTCTACAACTACGACAGCGACCTGTCGGGCAACAGCTATGCCGACCCGGCTGCCTACTACGAGGTAATCGTGGCCTGCAACGACTATCTGGACAATATGCGCACCTTCCGTCAGGAAAAACCCGAGCTTACCGACGACGAGCGCTTCGATGCCCTGGAAAGCCTTACGCTGCGCGTCAAGGTGTGGACCTACCTTACCCTGGCCGAGATTTACGGGCAGGCCGTGTGGTTCGACGACCCGCTGGTGCAGGTGCAGGACCTGAGCAACGCCGACAAGTTCCAGTTGATGACCTTGGAACAGGTGGTGGACAAGTGCATCGACCTGCTCGACAACGGCGACGAATCTACCGACTACGTGAACGGCCAGCTCACCTTCTCGTGGTACGAGTGGCTGGATCCCGAAACGGCCCTGGCCGACAGCGAATACCGCTACTGGGACTATATGACTCCGCCCTACGAGGGCCTGATGGCCAAGCTGGCGCTTTGGAAGGCTGCCATACTTCAGGGAAACAACGACTACGAATCGGCCAAGACCTGGTACCAGCTCTGTGCCGACCTGATGTTTGACGCGCTGAACGAGGTTATTTCCAACCAGGACAAGAACTACTACTATCTGCCCACGGCGGCCACGGCCGGCAACTATCCCCGCTTGTGGGACAATGCCGAACCGCACGCCCGCGAGGTGGTCTGCGCCATCATCTACGACTACACCCGCAACCAGACCAACCAGCTGCTGTACCACTTCTCGCGGGAGTATCCCAACCAGTACCTGCTGCGTCCCGCCTCGCTGGTGCTGACGGAGCGTTTCGAAAACAACGCTTTCAATCCGGGCTACAGTTCCGGCTCGGAAAAGCGCAACAGCACGGTGTTCGGCGACCGCTATTCCACCCAGCCCTACCTGGCCAAGTACCGTCCCGAGGGCAGCTCGCGCCGGGTGAATGCCTATCAGGACGACGTCCACATCTATCTGTTCCGGGCCACGGAATATCATTTCTTCCTGGCAGAGGCGCTGGTGGGCCTGGGCCGTTTCGAGGCGGCTGACGCCCTGATAAACCAGGGACTGGCAGCCACCGATTTCGAATATGCCGACGGCTCGATGGTGAAGGACGCCGACGGCTACGGTACGCCGCTTCCCGGATTCGAGGGCTTTACCAACGACTGGACGGCCACGGCCTCGTGGGGCACGCGCAAGTACCCGCACCTGGGTGTCCGCGGCGCCTTCAGCCTGAAGGACCGTACTTTCGAGCTGGCCAACGACCAGCTGCACCTGATGGCCAATATGAAGCTGAACGATATGAACCTGCTGGACGAGGCCCTGCTGGAATTCGCCGGCGAGGGCAAGGTGTATCCGATGCTCATCCGCAGCGCCCGTCGCTGGGGCAACGGCGGCTACGATGCTTCCATCATATCGTCGCGGGTGGCCCTGAAGTACGGCGACAAGGCCGAGTCGATGAAGCCGCTCATCGAGGAACAGTTCTTTGTGCCCTGGGACCTGCGTTTGGAAAAATAAACCGCGGAACCATACTTGTCTGCTTGTTAAATCATAGATATGGAGGGAAACCATATTTCTGTATTCTCCAGGAGGGCTCTGATCATTCTCCTGCCGCTTCTTTTGCTGGCGGTTCTGCCGGCCTGGAGCCAGCCCGACGCCCGGAAAGCAAAGAAAAACCAGGAAACCGCGCAGCCGATGCCGGCCAATCCCAAGCTGGTGAGCGAAGACTGGGACCTGGCCGGAGCCCTGGCCGGGACGCCTTCCGAAAGCACCGAAGCGGTGGAACACCGCAACGTGGAGCTTTCCAAAGACGAAAAGACGCTTCACACCCAGTGGGCAGGAATGCGCGTGGGTATTCTGGGCGATTCGATGACCAGCCGCCGCACCCTGGGCCCCACATACAAAGTGTGGTGGGAATATCTCAGTGAGCTGCTCGGCTTCGGCGCCACCTACAACTATGGAATAAGCGGCCACCAGTGGCACCAGATATACCGGCAGGCCCAGACGCTGTATGCCGAGCACGCCGGCCAGGTGGATGCCATCCTTGTTTTTGCGGGCACCAACGACTACAATGCCGGCTGCCCCGTGGGCGAGTTTTTCCGCTACGAAGACGTGGAGGTGGAAGTGAAGGGCCCGAAAATCGAGACCCGTCACCACCGTGTTCCGGTGTTGGACGACACCACCTTCTGCGGCCGCCTGAACCAGGCGATGGCCTATATGAAGGATCGTTTTCCCGATGCCCAGATAGTGGTGATGACGCCCATTCACCGCGGCTATGCCAAGTTCAACGAAAAGAACGTGCAGCCCGACGACTTCTATGCCAACGGCCAGGGACTCTTCCTGGAAGACTACGTGGACCTTATCAAGAAGGCGGCGGCCTACTGGTCCATCCCCGTGGTGGATCTGTATGCCCAGAGCGGCCTGGTGCCCAACCTGCGGTCCAACAACCGCTACATAAACCGGTCGGCCAACGACCGCCTGCATCCCGCCACCGAGGGCGAGTACCGCATTGCCAAGCTGCTTCAGTATCAGTTGCCGACGTTCCCGGCCGGATTCTCCTTCCCCGCCGAATAAATCCTGCGTTGAACCTCCGCTTTCGATGACTATGAAGAAATATATCCTTTCTGCCCTGTCGGTGCTGATGTGCCTGGGGCTGTCGGCCCAGGTGAGCAAGCCCGGCCGCAATTATGTGAATTTCACGGTGGTGCCCACGCACGCCGATGCCGTGTATGCCGTGGGCGACACGGCCGCCCTGCGCGTGGTGGCCACGGCCGGAGGCGCCGGCCTGGACGGCGTGACGCTGCGCTACGAATCGGGTCCCGACAACCTGGCCGCCGACCGCTACGGCGAGGCCGGGTTCCGCAACGGCGAGGCTCTGGTGCCTTTCGGCACGATGGACCGCCCGGGATTCCGCTACTGCAAGGTGTCGTTCTCCGTGGCCGGCCAAAACTATCAGGAAAGCGTCAAAGTGGGATTCTCGCCCGAACGGCTGGAACCCTACAGCCCCTGTCCGTCCGATTTCGACAGCTTCTGGAAAAAGACCTTGGCAAAAGCCTCCAAAGTGCCTATGGAGTACGAAATAACCCCCGATTCCACCTACACCACCGACCGGGTGGAAGGTTTCCGGGTAAAGCTGCAGGCCTTCGAGAAGGGCAACTACATCTATGGCTACCTGCTCAAACCGCGCGACGGCAAGAAGCATCCGGTGCTCTTCAACCCGCCGGGAGCGGGCGTCAAGAAAATCGCCTCCAGTCCCGAATATGCCGAGGCCGGCTATCTGTTCTTCAGCATCGGAGTGAACGGCATTCCTATGGACGCGACGCCCGACGCTCTGAAGGCCCGTCAGCAAGAGATAGGCAACTACTGGACCACGGGCCTGGAAAGCCCCGAAACCTATTACTACCGAAAAGTGTACTGTGCCTGCGTGCGTTGCATCGATTTCCTGATGTCGCTGCCCGAATGGGACGGCGTGAACGTGGGTGTGACGGGCGGCAGCCAGGGCGGTGCGCTTACCATCGTCACCGCCGGCCTGGATCCCAGAGTGACTTTTATAGCGGCCTTCTATCCGGCTCTCTGCCTGCTGGACGGCTATGCCCAAGGCCATACGGGCGGCTGGCCCAACCTCTACCGCAACGGCGCCGAACCGGCCCCGGGCCTGGACCGCGACCGGGCCCTGCGCACCTTCGGCTACTACGACGTGGTGAACTTCGCCGCCCGGGTGCAGTGTCCGGGATTCTATTCCTACGGTTACAACGACAACACCTGCCCGCCCACCTCGACGGCGACGGCCGTGAACCGGGTGACTGCCCCCAAGACGGTGGTCGTTACGCCCAGTTCGGGCCACTGGCGCTTCGGCGAGACCCAGCAGCAGTGTTTCGAATGGATGGCCGGCCAACTCAAATAGACTTTTTTTAACCACTTCCAAGCAGTACCTTTGCCGCGGTTTTTAAACAAACAGCAATGTCAGCAGCCGTTCAGGTGGATTCCCGCAAGGTGACCACACGCAGATTATTGGAAATGAAGCAGCGTGGCGAAAAGATAGCTATGCTCACTTCCTACGATTATTCTATGGCCAAGCTTATCGACCAGGCCGGGATGGACGTCATCCTGGTGGGCGATTCGGCCTCCAACACTATGGCAGGCAACGCCACGACGCTGCCCATTACCCTGGACCAGATGATTTATCACGGCAAGAGCGTGGTGCGCGGTGTAGACCGGGCGCTGGTGGTGGTGGATATGCCTTTCGGCTCCTATCAGGGCAACTCCAAGGAAGCCCTGGCCAGCGCTATCCGCATAAGCCACGAAACCCACGCGTATTCCGTCAAGCTGGACTGGGGCAGCGAGATACGCGAATCCATCGAACGCATTCTCTGCGCCGGCATTCCCATTATGGGCCATCTGGGACTCACTCCGCAGTCCATAAACAAGTTCGGTACGTATGCCGTACGCGCCCGCGAGGAAGCCGAGGCCAACAAACTCAAGGAAGACGCCCTGCTGTTGCAAGAACTGGGCTGCTTCGGCCTGGTGCTCGAGAAAATTCCGGCCCAGCTGGCCAAGGAAGTCACCGAAAGCCTCGAAATACCCACCATTGGCATCGGTGCCGGCCCGCACACCGACGGACAGGTGCTGGTGGTGCACGATATGCTGGGCATCACCCAGAACTTCTCGCCGCGCTACCTGCGCCGCTATGCCGATTTGCAGAGCGTCATCATAGGGGCCGCCAACCGCTACGTGGAAGACGTCAAGGCCAAGGATTTTCCCAACGAGAAAGAACAGTATTGATTTGGCCTTCTCCCGTTTTTGGACGAACTTCGCGCAATTTTGAATTCAACCCAACCAATTAAACTCATATGAAGAATTTCGACAACTCCAAGGGTATTTACGATGCCCGTGAGCTGGGCAGGCCGCGTATGCTCCTGCTGGGCTTCCAACATCTGTTCGCCATGTTCGGCGCCACCGTCCTGGTTCCGGTGCTCACCGGCCTTTCCGTATCGGCCACGTTGCTGTTCGCCGGTCTGGGAACGCTGCTGTTCCATCTCATAACCAAACGCAAGGTACCTGCCTTCCTGGGGTCGTCGTTCGCCTTCCTGGGCGGCTATGCCGTGGTGGTGGCTATGGGTGCCGACCGCGGTATGAGCCAGTCGCTGGCGCTTACCTATGCCTGCGTGGGCGTGTTCTGCGCCGGCCTGCTGTACCTGATTCTGGCTCTGCTCATCAAGTGGCTGGGCTCCAAGCGGGTGCTGCGTTTCTTCCCCCCGGTGGTGACGGGTCCCATCATTATTGCCATCGGTCTGACGCTTTCCGGTTCGGCGCTGAACAACTGCGCTTCGGCCGGCGGCACCAGCTGGTCCATCGCCCTGGTGGCCATCGCCACGGTCATCATCTTCAACATCTGGGGCAGGGGTATCTTTAAAATCATCCCCATCCTGATGGGCGTGCTGGTTTCCTACATCTTTGCCTGCTGCATCGGCGCGGTCGACTTCCAGGCCGTGAAGGACGCCGCCTGGATAGGCGTGCCCTTCTTCTGGAAGAACACCGGTCTGTCGGTGTTTGCCAACCCCGACTGGGGCTTCCTGTGGAGCGCGGTCATCGCCGTCATTCCCATTGCCCTGGCCACGATGGTGGAGCACATCGGCGACATCTGCTCCATTTCTTCCACTACCGGCATCAACTATCTGGAAGATCCGGGTCTGCACCGCACCCTTACCGGTGACGGTCTGGCCACCGCGCTGGCCGCTATGTTCGGCGCTCCGGCCAACACCACCTACGGCGAGAACACAGGCGTGCTCAATATGACCCGCGTGTTCGATCCGCGCGTCATCCGCATTGCCGCCGTCATTGCCGTCATCCTGTCGTTCTGCCCGAAGTTCGCGGCCGTCATCGCTGCGATGCCCGGCGGAACCATCGGCGGTATTTCCCTTATCCTGTACGGTATGATTGCTGCCGTGGGTGTGCGCAACCTCGTAGACAACCGCGTGGACTTCACCGAATCCAAGAACGTTATCGTGGCGGCCCTCATCCTGGTGCTGGCCATCGGTATCAACTACGGACTGGGCGGTTCCATCCACTTTGGCAAGCCCGACGGCGGCGTCAGCCTCTCGGCCCTGGCCATTGCCGCCCTGGTGGGCATTATCCTGAATGCCATCCTGCCCGACAACAACCGCGACTCTCTTATCCGTGGTATGAACCACTACGAGGAGGAACGTCTGGACCGTGCCATGCAGGGCGACATTACCCGCAAGCCCGTGGCTCCCAAAAGCAACGAATAAGAAGTCTGAAGGTTTCCGGGAGGCTTCGCCCGGCACGGAAGGCATTTCCGCGAGGGCCGGCGGCAGTCGGTTCTGGAAACCGGAACAATAACAACGGGGCCGGCCCCAAAGCCGGCCCCCTTTATAAATACTTGTATGGATTTTACCAAGAAATTTCTGTTGAGTGAGCAGGATCTGCCGCGCCAGTGGTACAACATTGCGGCCGATATGCCCCACAAACCCCAGCCTATGCTGAATCCGGCCACCCGCAAGCCGGTCACCGTAGACGAGTTGTCAACCCTTTTTTCCAGGGAAGCATCGTGGCAGGAACTGAACGAGACCGACCGGTTCATCGACATTCCCGACCAGGTGCGCGATCTGTACAAGAACTGGCGATGCACGCCGCTGGTGAGGGCCTATGGCCTGGAAAAGGCGCTGGATACGCCCGCCCATATCTATTTCAAGAACGAGAGCGTGAGTCC
>R17__coassemble_370_pt1 | contig 23825 bp, 15 predicted proteins | sample R17__metabat2_high_PE_026 | metagenome-assembled genome bin R17
GCTCTATATACAGCGGCAGGGCCTTGGCCCGCTGCTGTTCGCCCTGCCGCTGTATATAGAGCTGGGCCACCTCATCGCCGTCGCGGCTGCCGGTGTTGGTCAGCTTGACGGTAATCCGCTGACGGCGCGCGTCGTACCTGGGCTGCGAATATTCGAACGTGGTATAGCTCAGGCCATAGCCGAAGGCAAAGAGCGGATCGCCCTCGAAGAAACGGTAGGTGCGGCCTTCCATCGAATAGTTTTCGAAGTCGGGCAGCTGGCTGTCGTCACGGTAGAAGGTCACCGGCAGACGGCCGGCGGGATTGTAGTCGCCAAACAGGACGTCGGCCACGGCACGTCCGCCGGCCTCGCCCGGATACCAGGCCTGCACAATGGCGTCGCAGACTTCCGATTCGGGCACCAGGCCCATCGCGGAACCGGAGCAGTTCACCAGTACCACCTGCTTGCCTGCCTCGGACAGGGCCTTGACAAGGGCGCGCTGCACCGCCGGCAGTTCGATGGTGGTGCGGTCGCCTTTGTAGAATCCTTCGTAGCTGTTGCGCATTTCCTCGCCTTCCATCAGGGGCGTAATACCGCCGCAGAAAATAACCAGCCCGCAATCGGGCAGGGTTTCCATAGTCCGGGCCACGTAGGCCTCCACCTGGTCGGACGGCAGCACGTATTCGGTGGGTACGCAAGGCACGTCAAACCCAAAGGCTTCGCGGATGCCCTGCAGGAGCGTCACCGAGGCAAACGGCGTGCCTTCGTAATTGCCCAGCAGCATACGGGCGTTGTCGGCGTTCGGGCCCATCACCAGCACGTCCAGGCGGTTGCGGTCCAGCGGCAGGGCCTCGTTGCGGTTCTGCAGCAGCACCATCGACTTGCGGGCCATTTCCAGGGCCAGATCCTTGTGGGCTTGGTTGTTCACCACCGACATCGGAATCTGCGCCCACGACACCAGTTCGTCGGGGTCGAAGTCGCCCAGCTCGAAGCGGGCCTTCATAAGGCGGCGCAGGTTCACGTCTACCTGTTCTTCGGTAATCAGGCCGCGGGCCACCGCATCGGGCAGCGAACGGTACGAGCGGCCGCATTCCAGGTCGGTGCCGTGCAGCAGGGCGTCGGCCGTGGCCGAAGCCGAATCGGGGTGCGTGGCGTGATGGCCAGGCTTGTAAAAGTCGTCGATGGCTCCGCAGTCGCTCACCACAAAGTGCCGGTAGCCCCAGTCTTCGCGCAGTATTTTAATGAGCAGTTCGTCGCTGCCGCAGCAGGGCTGACCTTCGTAGCGGTTGTAGGCGCACATCACCTGCTTTACGTCGCCGTCCTGCACCAGGGTCTTGAAGGCCGGCAGGTAGGTTTCCCACAGATCGGCCGCGTCGATGTCGGCCGCATTGAACTGGTGACGGTTGTGCTCGGGCCCGCTGTGGACGGCAAAGTGCTTGGCGCAGGCATAGGCCTTGGCGTAGTGGCTGTCGGACGGCCCCTGCAGGCCGCGCACCACCGACAGTCCCATCCGCGACGTCAGGTAGGGATCCTCGCCGTAGGTCTCCTGGCCGCGTCCCCAGCGCGGATCGCGGAAAATGTTTATGTTGGGAGTCCAGTAGGTAACGCAGTGGTACTTGCCGTGCTTGCCCTCCACCCGACGGCTGTAGGTAGACTTGGCCCGGCCCTCGTCGCTGACGGCCGTGAACGTGCGCAGCAGCGCCTCGTCATCGAAAGTGGCGGCCATACCTATGGCCTGGGGAAACACCGTGGCCGTATCGAAACGCGCCACGCCGTGCAAGGCCTCGTTCCACCAGCCGTATTCGTCGATACCCAGCCGGGGCACGGCCTTGGAACGGTCTTGCAACAGCGCCGTCTTTTCCTCCAGGGTAAGACGGCTCACCAGATCGGCCGCCCGATCCTCGAACGAGAGCGCCGGATTCTGGAAGGGATATTCGTAACTGGCCGCAGCGGGGCCTTTCTGCTGGCACGACACGCACAGCGCCGCCAGGCAAACAAACATTAAACTCTTTATTTTCATATTCTTATATAAAATTCACAATAAGCCGACTATTCAAATGCCATCACAGTTCCAAGTTTAAAGTTCCCCAAAACCCGAGTTTATAATTTTAAGGTTCCAAGTTCTATACTTTGGGTTCTGGGCTATAAACTCTTAACTATAAACTCTCAAAGCTGAATCGTAATCGTCTGCCCGACTTCGGTGGGAATGTCGTATTCGTAGAAAGGCTTCAGCTCCACCCCGCGGAGCGGCGCCTTGGCGCTAATCATCGGGCGAAGCACTTCCTGGGCCTGGAACAGCGGATTGGGATTCCCGCCCTTGGCCTCCGGGTAGCCTTCCAGGGGCGTATGGGTGCGCAGACGCAGGTTGCCGCCCACCGTCGAACGGATCACGGCGCTCACCAGCCGGCCGTCTTTCCACTCCAGATGCTCAATGTCGAAACCGCCGCGGGCCCTCAGGCCGTCGATGCAGCCCTCCGACCAAGCGTCGGGCAGGGCCGGCAGCAGATGCACGGCGCCGTCGTGGCTCTGGACAAGCATTTCGGCAATGCCGGCCGCGCAGCCGAAATTACCGTCTATCTGGAAGGGCGGATGCGCATCGAACAGGTTGGGGTACGTACCGCCCCCCTGCCCTTTCTGCACCTCGGGACTCACAAAATTCATCTGGTTGGTAATAAGCTTGTAGGCGTGGTTGCCGTCGAGCATACGGGCCCACAGGCACACCTTCCAGCCCATCGACCAGCCGGTGGACGGGTCGCCGCGCTGCTCCAGCGTGTTGCGCACGCCCTCGAACAGCACCGGTGTGCGGTAGGGCGAAATCTGGTAGCCGGGATACAGGGCCCACAGATGCGACACGTGACGGTGATGGTCGGTGGGCGTGTCCCAGTCTTCGAACCACTCCTGCAGCTGTCCGTACTGACCCACCTGGAGCGGCGGCAACTGACGGCGCAAGGTGGTGATGGTGTCGGCAAACAGGCTGTCGACGCCCAGGATGCGCGAAGCCTCGGCCGTGTTCCAGAACAGGTCGGTCACCAGTTCGTTGTCCATCGTAATGCCGGCATTCAGGTTTATGCCGGTCGCCCGGGGACGGTTCTCCGGGGAATTGGACGGGCAGATAACCATATAGCCGGTATTGGGATCCTTCACCAGGAAGTCCACATAGAATTCGCAGGCCGACTTGAGCAGCGGATACACTTCGCGCAGGTAGTCTTCCGAGCCGTTGAACAGATAACGGTCCCACAGGTGCTGGCACAGCCAGGCGCTGCAGGTGGGCCAGTCGCCGCAATAGGCATAGTCCACGGCTCCGTTCATCCGCCAAAGGTCGGTGTTGTGGTGCAGCATCCAGCCGCGGCATCCGTACATTTCGCGGGCGCCCTCGCGACCGTTCTCGGCCAGCTCGCGGACCATCTGCACCATAGGTTCGTGCATTTCGGGCAGGTTGGTGAGCTCGGCAGGCCAATAGTTCATCTCCACGTTGATGTTGGTGGTATAGTTGCAGTTCCAGGCCGGATTCGGTTTCCAGTTCCACTTGCCCTGCAGGTTGGCCGGCTGGCATCCGGGCTGCGAACTGCATATGAGCAGGTAGCGCCCATACTGGAAATAAGTGGTTATCAAATTGGCATCGAAATGCCCGGCAAATTCCTTTATGCGTCGGTCGGTGGGCAGCTCCGTCAGGGCCCGGATGGCCTCGCCGCCGTCGCCCAGGTTGAATTCCACGCGGTCGAAATACTTCCGGTAAGCGGCCGTATGCGCCTCGCGGGCCTTGTACACCGGCTTGGAGGCATTCTTAAGGTAGGTCCGGTTGCGGGCGTAGGGGTCGGCGCTTATATCCTTGTAGTTCACGAAATTGGTGGCCATCGAAATATAGAGCGTCAGCTGGGAGGCATCGCGCACGCTGGCCATCGTGTCGCACACGGTGAGCGTACCGGCCTGGTTGCGTATCAGCAGGTCGGCCACATAGTGCACCTTGCCTTCGCGGAACTTGTTGCCCGACGTGATGCCCTCCAGCCGCAGCTGATTTTTGGCCGGAGCCGAGAACTGCGGCGAAGGCATAGGCGTGGTAAAGTCCAGATCGCAGTTGATGGCCCGCCCCTTCTTGTCGGAACGGATATCCACGATGATGAGCTGATCGGTGAACGAGGCCCACACCTCCTGCACGAAGGTGGTGCCGTTCACCCGGTAGGTGGTGCGCGTCACGGCCTTGTCCAGATCCAGCTCGCGGTAAAAGTCGGTCACCTCGGCGTGGTCGGTGTAACGGATGTTCAGGCTGCCCACCGTCTGGTACTGCATTTCGTTGCCCACCTGCGAGATTATCTTGGTTCCCGCCAGGTCCTGGGCCTCTTTGTACTGCCCCTTGAATATCATATCGCGGATGACGGGCAGCGCCTCGCGGGCCTCTTTGTTGTAGTTCTGGTAGGGCTGTCCGGCCGACACGGTTTCCTCGTTCAGCTGGATCTGTTCGTTTTGGGCATTGCCGTACACCATAGCCGCAATACGGCCGTTGCCCACGGGCAGGGCTTCCTCCCAATAGTCGGCAGGACGGTCGAACCAGAGTTTGTACGGAAGATGCTCGGCGGCACACAGGGCCGGCAAGGCAAGCGCCAGGATCAGGATGTTTACCTTTTTCATAAAAAACGTTTGACGAACGGCCGTCGGGGCATTCCGCCCCGGAACGACGCCGGAAATGATTGTTCCGGCAAAGATACAATTCCCCTCCAAGAATTCATACGGGCAGTTCCTATTTCTGTTCCGCAGCACTGAACACCTTATCAAATATTTCTGTATGTTTGCCCGCTGGAAACAGTCAAATTCCAAGACCTATGAAGATTGTCATCGAAGCGCAGCGCATATTCCGCACCAAAAAGCACGGTATGGATTTCGTGGCGCTGGAAATGATACGCGAGCTGCAGCGTATCGACCACGAAAACGAATATTGGATTCTGGTAGCCCCCGGCGACGATCCCTGCCTGGAGCCCACCGACAACTTTCACATAGTCGCCCTGAAAAGCGGCTTCTACCCCCTGTTCGAGCAGGTGCTGCTGCCCCGGGCCGTGCGCCGCATCAAGCCCGACCTGCTGCACTGCACCAGCAACACGGCGCCCCTGTTTCCGGGATGTCCGCTGGTGCTCACCTTGCACGACGTCATTTTCCTGGAAAAGAAGACGGCCCGCAACAGCTCGGCCTACCAGCGAATGGGCCGCATCTACAGCCGGCTGGTGGTGCCCCGCATTATCCGCAAGGCCCGACGGATAATCACCGTGTCGCATTACGAGAAGCAGCGCATCGCCCAGGTGACCGGTCTGCCCCAGGACAAGATATCCGTGGTGTACAACGGCTTCGGCAAGGAATTCAACCAAAGCGCCGCCTCGGAAGAACGTCCGTATATATTCTTCCTGGGAGCGCCCAATCCCAAGAAAAATCCGGTGGGCACCCTTAAGGCCTATGCCGAATACCTGGACCGTTCCGACCGGAAGCTTCCCCTTCGCATTGCCGATATGGACCGCAGCCTGGTAGAGTCGATGCTGCGGAGCTTCGGCCGCGAAGACGTACTGGACCACATTGAATGTCCCGGCTACATTCCCCACAGCGAGCTGCCCGCCGCCTACGGCCACGCCGCCGCCTTTCTGTACACTTCCCTGCGCGAGAGCTTCGGCATTCCGCAGCTCGAGGCAATGGCCTGCGCTACGCCGGCGGTCGTGTCAAACACCTCGGCGCTGCCCGAAATTGCCGGAGAGGGAGCCCTGACGGTCGACCCCTTCCAGTCCACCGCCATCGCCGACGCCCTGCTGCGGCTGGAACAGGATGCCGACTTCCGCCGGCAGACCGTGGCCTACGGCTTGCAACGGGCCCAGGCGTTCTCGTGGCGCAAGACGGCCGAGGGCGCGCTGGAAATATACCGCAGTCTGGTCCGGCCCTAAATCCACAAATAATTCTTCCGGGAAACCCTTCCCTAAACCGACAGATATGATAGTTCTTAAAATACTGTTCTGGCTGGCTGCCTTTATCGTGTTCTACACCTTTGCCGGCTATGGAATACTGCTTTACGTGTGCGTCAAGATAAAGGAAAGGCTCCGCCGGCCCAAGGAATTTCCCATCGTGGAGGAATACCCCGAAGTCACCCTGCTCATTGCGGCCTACAACGAGGAAGACTACATCGAGGAAAAGATGCGCAACTGCCGGCAGATAGACTACCCTGCCGGCAAGCTGCATTTCCTTTGGGTCACCGACGGCTCTACCGACGCCACTCCCCGGCTGCTGCGCGAATATCCCGAAAACACCGTTCTGCACGAAGACGCCCGCCGAGGCAAGACCGCAGCCCTGAACCGCGCGATGGAATTCGTCACCACGCCCTTCGTGGTGATGACCGATGCCAACACCGCCCTGAATCCCGAAAGCATCTACCGCATCGTGCGCCGCTTCGACGACCCCGAGGTGGGATGCGTGGCCGGCGAGAAGAAGGTGCTGGCCGAGGGCGGCACCGCGGCCGACACCGAGGGCCTGTACTGGAAATACGAATCGTTCCTGAAGAGCCTGGACGACCGCCTGTCATCGGCTATGGGCGCCGCCGGCGAGCTCATCGCTATCCGCCGCAGCCTGTGGGTACCCATTCCCAAAGGGGTGCTGGGCGACGATATGATTCTGTCGATGGGCGTGCTGCGCAAGGGCTACAAGATAGGCTACTGCAAGGAGGCCTACGCCAGCGAGAAACCCTCGGCCAACCTTAAGGAGGAATGGAAACGCAAGGTGCGCCTGGGCGCTTGCGGCTGGCAGGAAACCCATATGCTGCGCGACCTGATGAATCCCTTCCGCTACGGCGTGCGCGCCTTCCAGTTTGTGTCGCACCGGGTAATCCGCTGGATACTCACCCCCTCCTGCCTTATATTGTGCCTGCTGCTGAACGCAGCCATCGTGTGCTGCGGCGCCGGGGCGTTCTATGCCGTGCTGCTAGGCCTGCAATGTCTGCTCTACGGTGCCGCCTTGGTAGGCCGCGTGCAGGACAAGCACGGCAAGAAAAGCCTCTGCTACGTGCCATACTATTTCGTGTTTGCCAACCTGAGCACCTTTGCCGGACTCAGATACTACCTTACCTTCAACGGCAATGCCGCCTGGGAGAAAGCCAAACGCGCCGCACCCCTGCTGGCTCTGCTGCTGTCGCTCAGTTCCTGCATGCCCTCGCTGGACTATCCCGGAAGCATCACCTACCGGGTGAGTGCCTCCGAAGACTTTCTGGAGCTGTTCAAGGTGCAGATAACCTACCGCGACAAATACAACCGCGACAAGGAATACACGATGAACGATACCATCTGGAGCACCAACCTCATCCAGACCGAGGACTACGAAAGCTCGATGAGCATCACCCTGTCGGCCAAGGACATTACCGGAAGCAACCTGAGCAAGGAACGGTACACGATGGCGTTCAATCCCGAAATCCTGTTCCTGGATTCGCCCGAGGCGGAAACCACCAAGGCCGGGACCGGGGCCGGCGACACGGACTGTTTCTGCTTTTCGGTAGGCTCGCCCGACGCCTCCGTCAGCGTGGCGCCGCTCAAATACAACAAGCATTTCGCCTTCTGCTTCTCGGTGGATGACTCCTACGTGAACGGCTGGTCCAAACTGTTTGCCTTGCTGAACGGCTGGTGGATAGACGACGTGGAATTCTTCCACAAAGACGTGGTGCCCACCACCGGCTACCAGTGCGAGTATCCGCTCTGCATCACCGACGGCTGCGGCAACGACCGCCGGTTCACCTTCGGCGAGGCCATCTGGCCCACCCAGCGCAACCTTTACAACCTGGACGGAGTCATCAAGGACCGCATCCGCTCGACGGGAAATCCCTACATATCGTGGGAAGAGCTGCAGATAATCACCGATATGGGCAACGCCGTCTATTGGCACAACATAGACACGATGACCTACGACGAGCATCTGGCCGCCGACATCGTGGAAGGGTTCCAGACAGACTACGACAAGACCCTGGAAAAAATCGGCTACCCCCTGAAGACGCTGGCCCAGCCCGACGGCAACGACATCTATCTGGAGGCCGCACAGAACAGTCCGCTGGTGTATGTGTCGAGAGCCACCACCCACGCCTCCGAAGTAGACCTGAAAGCCGGCGGCTCGCTATATAAAAAGGAGATATTCGGCGGCGACCGTTCGGGCACCATTGCCTCCAAGCTGGAGGAGCTGGCCCGGCAGGCAGCCTCCGACAATCCGACTCTGGTCGGCTACCTGGTGCACCGCCCCACCGAAGACGAACTGGATATGTTCCGCCAGATATACGCCCTTTACGGAAAAGCCGGTGCCGACAACATCTGGGTGACGTCGTACGACGAGCTGTACGAATATATGGAGATGCGCTCCTCGCTGAGCATTTCCAGCACCACCGACGGCGGCCGCACCTACTTCACCGTGAGCGTGCCCCGCGACGAGAAGTTCCTGTACCGCGACCTGAGCTTTGTAGTGACGGGAGCCGACGAGGCCGCCCGTCGCGAATCGGACAACCTGTACGGTTTCTCGAGTGCCGTGCAAAAAGACGGGACGGTGCTGGTGAACTGCACGTTCAGCGACCGTTCCTGCCAGCTGGCCCGCAAATATATTTCCCAGTACGAGGAAGCCACCGATTCCGACTACAAGGCCTGTGCCGAATACCTTATCTCGCTGCTGCGCGACGACCTGCAGCAGGAGCTGAAGACGCTGCTGGAAGACGTGAAGGAACCCACCCGCGAAAACTATCCGCTGAACGGCGAATACACCCGCAATCAGATAAAGAAATACCTCCGTCTGTACGACGGATACAGCCTGACGCTTACCGAAGAGGAATAGGCGACAACGTGGCCACCACCATCCGGTGGTCGCTCAGGAAGTCGTCGCACACCAGGTGGTGTGTCACGCAGAAATTCGCATCGGGCATAACGTAGTCGATGCGCAGCAGATTCTTGAAATTACGGAACGTGGAGCCGTTTCCGCGGCCGGCCGCCAGGTAGGAGTCCTGCAGCCCGGCCTTACGCATCACACGGTAGGCCTTGCTCAGGGGAAGAGAGTTGTAGTCGCCCGCCACCACCACGGGGCAGTCCGACCCGGCCGCCAGCCGGCTGACCACCTCTGCCTGGTAGTTGCGCACCTTTCCGCTCGAGGTCACCGCCGTGGCATAGTCGCCCACGTTGGTGTCGCCCAGGCGCGCCAGCCCCGAAATGCCGGTGGTGTACAGGTGGGCCGATATAAGCCTGACGTCGGTGCTGTCGTCGACGTGGAGCAGATAGCTGGCATACGAGCCGTGCGACATATCGAAATCCTCGTATTGCTCGGGTTCGAAAGGCAAGCGCGACACGATGGCCTGCTCGCCCTCGAAACTGACATAGGGATAGCTCTTTTCGAAAATCTTGCGGAATTCAGGAAATCTGAACTTGTATTTTTCCACATATTCCTGCACAAGCACCACGTCCACGTCCAGACGCTGCATAGCCGCCTGCAGGAACTCTGCCACCATATCGGGCGAATTGATGACGCCCAAGAGGCCTATGTTCACCGTGGCCACGCGCAGCTCACCCACCGACTTGGGCGGGCACTTGACGGGCGCGGTGCCCGGCCGGTGCAGGTAATGCACATAATACCCCGCCAGGCCCAGCAGCAGGCCCAGCAGCAGCATCTGCAATATATGTAAGCGGATGTTGCGACGGCGGCGACGGCTATGTTTCTTCTTCTTTACCGGTTCCATAGTGGGTGGCGGCCGTTTCCCACGGCTCGCGGCTGACTGATTTTTCAACCCGCAAAGGTAGTCTTCTGACGGGATAATTATCAATAAAATAAATTTTTCTTTCGGGCAGGCAGAGCATATATCGGCCGTCATTTTTTATACTTTTGCCGATTGCCCGCCCGCTTGTCCGCGGGCGGCACTCACGCACTGAAAATTCTGCCTATGCATAGCTTATCCGACAAACTGCTGCATCCCCTGGACACCCTCAGACGCAAAATCCTCAACCGTCTGACGCCCAAGGATCCGCACTCGGTGTTCCTGATTCCCCACTTCAACGGCATCGCCGACGGCTACGACATTATAAACTACCGTTCCGACAACGTGCTGTGCCTGTTCAACGGCCTGCTGCACGACGCCCGCTACGACGACTGGACACTGAACATCCTCTACTACGATGCCTCCCGGCTGGACGACTACCGGGCCCATTGCCTTGGACACCACCCCGGGCGGGTGAACTTTGTGCCAAGCACCGACCGCCGGGCCTACGACCGGGCCTTCTTCCACAGTGCCCACGTCTTTACCGACCACAACTACCACTGGCTGCGCTTCCGCGCCAAGGGCCAGCAGATAGTGTGCCTGAACTATTTTCCCGGCCCGTTCAAGGACGACTACATAAGTCTGCCGCCGGCCGGAAAGGCGCGCGAGAAAGAACGCAGGGCCATAAACGGATCTTACGATTTCCAGCTGTCGGTATCGGACCTGTTCTCGGCCCTGCTCAGCAAGGACTGCCTGCTGGCCTACGAAAAGTTCGTGCCGCTGGGCTATCCCCGCAACGACGTTTTCTATGCCGACAATACTTCCCTGAAGGAAGCCGTCCTGGCTGCCACGGGCATACGCGCCTCGCGCATTGTGTGCTACACGCCCACCCACCGCGACTACGAGAGCAGCGACCGCAAGATGTACGACGCCGCCTCGGCCGCCGTGTCGCGCTCCGTTTTCGGCGGCGACGCCTCGGAGCTGGAACGGATGGACCAGGCGCTCGAGAAGGCCGATGCCATTCTGGTGGCCAAGGTGCATCCCTCGCAGGAGACCTCGGTGCTGTCGGCGGCCCGCTGCCGGCGGGTGGTCCTGTATTCGCAGCTCAGGCAGCAGCTGACGTTGAGTCTGAACGAAATCCTGGCCGTCAGCGATTTGCTCGTCACCGACTATACCTCGGCCGTGTACGATTTCCTGCACGCCGACAAGCCCGTCGTCTACTATTTCTACGACTACGAAAAATACCTGTCCACCCGCGGGCTGTTCATAAACCCCATCGAGCCCTTCTGCGCCGGGTATATGGCCTACGATTTCGAAGCCCTGCTGCAGGGGATCGAGGCCTGCTTCCGCGAAGACTTTGCCGCCGACCGGCGCCGCTGGCTCCGCGACCTGGTGCTGCGCCACCGCGACGGCCAATCGCTACAGCGGGTGATGGATTACTTTTTACCCGTTGAATAAAGTATGGCACAGTCGAAGGTAGCCGGCGGAGTAATGTGGAGCGCGGTGGAACGGTTCGCCACGCTGGGCATCCAGTTTGTCCTGAACATAATCATTGCCCGCATTCTGTCGCCCTCCGACTACGGGCTTATAGGAATGCTGGCCATTTTCCTGCAAATAAGCCAGTGCCTTATCGACAGCGGCTTTTCCAATGCCCTCATACAAAAGAAAAACCGGGGCGAGACCGACTACGGCACGGTGTTCACCTTCAACCTGGTGCTGTCGGTGCTGCTGTACGGCATCCTGTTCGTATGCGCGCCGCTCATTGCCCGCTTCTACCGCATAGAGCTGCTCTGCCGGGTGTTGCGCATCGTGGGCCTGAACCTGGTCATCACCTCGCTGTCGATAGTGCAGAAGACCATTCTCACCATCAAGCTCGACTTCAAGACGCAGTCGGTCATTTCCGTGGCCGGGGCGCTGGTGTCGGGCGGCGTGGGTATCTTCCTGGCCTTCAAGGGAGCCGGCGTGTGGGCTCTGGTGGCACAGACGCTCACCACGGGCCTGCTCACCACGGTGCTGTACTGGCTGCTTCCCGGCAACCGTTTCCGTGTCTGCTTCGACACCGCTTCGTTCCGGCAACTGGGCAGCTTCGGCGTCAAGCTGATGTTCTCGAGCCTGCTCAACACGGCCTACAACAATCTGTACGCCTTGTTCATAGGCAAACGCTATTCGGCCGAGGACCTGGGATTCTATTCGCGGGCCGACCAGTTCTCGTCTCTGCCCTCGTCCACGCTGACCGACGTCATCACCCGGGTGTCGTACCCCGTGCTGTGCGAGAAGCAGGACGACCGCGCGGCGCTGTCGCAGTCGTACACCCGCTTCATCCGCCTGTCGTGCTACATTGTGTTCCCCATTATGATAGTGCTGGCGGCGCTGTCCAAACCGCTCATAGTGACGCTGCTCACCGACAAATGGCTGCCGGCGGCCCTATTGCTCAGCCTGCTGGCCCTCGACGGCCTGTTCGCTCCAGTAAACCGCATCAACCTGTGCCTGCTGCAGGCCGTGGGCCGGTCGGACCTGTTCCTTCGCCTGGAGATCATCAAGAAAGCCCTGGCCATAGGCATCCTGCTGGCGATGCTGCGCTTCGGCATCGTGTGGGTATGCCTGGGCCGTCTGTTCTACAGCGTGCTGGCCCTCCTTATAAATATGTATTACACGGTGGGCATCGTGAACAAATCCTATTGGGCCCAGATTAAGGACTGGCTGCCCCTGATGCTGCTCTCGGCCATATGCGGCGGCGCGGCGCTGCTGCCGGGGCTGGTGCTTGCGGGCAGTCTGGCCCAGTTGCTGGCCGGCGGTGCCCTGGCCGTTGTGCTGTATCTGCTGCTGTCGCGGCTGCTGGGAATCGAAGAATACAAGGTGTGCCGCCGCTTCGCGCTCTCCAAACTTCCTCATAAAAAGTAAGCTATGGTTTTCAATTCCATTGAATTCGCCGTTTTCCTGCCTGTCGTGTTCCTGCTGTACTGGTTCGTGTTCGGCCGCAACCGCCGGGCTCAGAACCTGTTCGTGGTGGTGGCCTCGTACGTCTTCTACGGCTGGTGGGACTGGCGATTCCTGTTCCTGATTGCCTTCACCTCGCTGTGCAGCTGGGCCAGCGGCCTGCTCATAGAGAAATACCGCGGCCAGGGCTCGCGCGCCAAACTGGTAAGCACGGCAAACATTGTACTGAACCTGCTCATTCTGGGGCTGTTCAAATACTACGACTTTTTTGTCACCTCGTTTGCGGCGATATTTCCGGGCCTGCAGGCCGATGCCCTGCTGCTGCGCGTCATCCTGCCCGTGGGCATCAGTTTCTACACCTTCCAGGCGCTCAGCTACTCCATCGACGTGTACCGGCAGAAGCTGGAACCCACCCACGATGTGGTGGAATTCCTGGCCTTCGTGAGCTTTTTCCCGCAGCTGGTGGCCGGCCCCATCGAGCGCGCCACCAACCTGCTGCCCCAGTTTCAGAAGGAGCGCAGTTTCGACTATGCCCAGGCCGTGGACGGTATGCGCCAGATTCTGTGGGGCCTGTTCAAGAAAATCTTCGTAGCCGACAAATGCGCCCAGTACGTGAACGCCGTGTTTGCCGATTACGCCAACCAGAGCGGCAGCGTCCTGTTTATGGCGGCCGTTATGTTCGCCTTCCAGATCTACGGCGACTTCTCGGGGTATTCCGACATTGCCATAGGCACGGCCAAGCTGTTCGGCATCAAGCTGATGCGCAACTTCAACGTGCCTTACTTCAGCCGCGACATAGCTGAATTCTGGCGGCGCTGGCACATCTCGCTCACCACCTGGTTCCGCGACTACATATACATTCCCCTGGGCGGCAGCCGCTGCTCCAAGGCCAAAGTGGTGCGCAACACCTTCGTGATATTTCTGGTGAGCGGATTCTGGCACGGCGCCAACTGGACCTTCCTGGCCTGGGGCGCCTTCCACGCCCTGCTGTTCCTGCCGCTCATTCTGGGCGGACGCAACCGCAAGTACCGCGACGTGGTGGCCGCCGACCGTTTCCTGCCTACCCTGCCCGACCTGGGCCGTATGCTGCTTACCTTCCTGCTGGTGGTGCTGGGCTGGATACTCTTCCGCTCCGAAACTATAGCGGACGCATGGCATTTCTACGCCGGGATGTGGCAATGGGACACCCTGCACGGCCTCTATCGGATTTTCCTGCTACCCGAGACCCGGATGAAAATGGCCGGCGTTCTGCTTATGCTGGGCGTGGAATGGCTCAACCGCCGGCGGAGCCACGGGCTGGAGCTGAGCGGCGTCAAATCCGGGCTGCTGCGCTACGCCATCTATCTGGCCCTGGTGGTGGTCATTATGCTGTCGGTCGACAACAATGCCTCACAGTTCATCTATTTCCAATTCTGACCCCATGAAAAAATTCCTGCTTAAAACCCTTTCTTTCGCAGCGCTTACCCTGGTGCTGCTGGCAGCCGTAGATTTTGCCTACTCCAAAATGGTGGAGAATTCCAACTTCTACCCCTGCAAGTCGTGGTACGACGTAATGCACGGCCAGGTAGATGCCCAGGTGGTGGCCGTAGGCAACTCGCGCACACAGGTGCAGATAGACCCCGCCCTGCTCGACAGCATCCTGCAGCTGAACACCTACAACCTGGGAATGGACGGCAGTCCCGCCAACCGGCAGGTGGTGAAATACCGGCTCTACCGTCAATACAATCCAAAACCGCAGCTGATAATCCAGAACATCGATTACAATACCCTGACGTTTGCCCAGGGCTACCTGCGCGAGCAGTTCATGCCCTACTTCTGGAGGGCCGGTTTCTGCCGCGAGGTGTGCCCCACCGAACACTTCAGCCTGGCCGAGAGGTGCGTTCCCATGCTGCGCTACCACGGCTACGGTCCCAACGAATTCCTGAGCAATCCCAACGTGCTCTACAAGGGCTACCGCGCCCAAGACAAGACGTGGGACGGCACGGCCTACCTGCAGACCGACTCCATCTCGTTTCTGGTGAACGACACCACGGCAGCTATGTTCGAAGACTATCTGGCTCAGGTGAAGGCCGACAGCATAGAAATGGTGTTCGTGATGGCGCCCATCTACATAGGAGCCACCGAAAAAATGACCAATCTGCAGGAAATGTACGACTGCTACCGCGACTACGCCGACCGCTACGACATTCCCCTGCTGGACTACACCTATATGGACATCTGCTACGACACGTGCTATTTTTACAACGCGATGCACCTGAACAGCACGGGCGCCGGGATTTATTCCAGGAAACTGGCCGAAGACATCAAAGCGCTTGGGCTGCTGCCGTAACGGCGGCCATCTGCACGTCCCAGCTCAGATGGGCAATGCTTTCCCGTATCTCGGCCGGCGACACCGACAGATGAGCGAGGAATTCTCCGACGGCCCGCAAGTCTACCGGCGTCTCGTCGGCCGGCAGTTTGAGCACATAGGGTCTGGCATCGAAATCGGAATCGTTCTCGGAATAGAAGAAGGCCAGGCCGCGCGCCGCGTATTCCCGGTTCTTCAGCGTCTTTATGGAATTTATGCCACTGCGGTGACGGGCCAGGCTGCCCACCGCCACGTCGGCCCAGGCGAATTCCCGGTCGAGCGAGGGGCCGTACATCGGGCCCAGCAGCTTCACCCGGTCGGACAGTCCGTACTCGCGGGCCAGCCGGGCATAGCCTTCCATTATCTCGGGCAATCCGTCGCCCACAATGTGCAGTTCGGCCGGCAGGTCGGGGCACTCCCCCATTCCACGGATCAAGCGGTCCAGTCCGTGCCACAGATGTATGTTGGCCACCGACAGCAGATGAAGCGTGCCCGCTTCCGACGCTCCGCCCTCGGGTACGTTGCCGGTCGGGCGTCCGTGAGCCGACAAGGGCACGGCCCCGAAATCGATGCCGTTGCTCAGGTTCAGCGCGGGCACCCCGAAAATGCAGCGGTCGTCCGAGAAGGTCACCACCCGGTCCACCTGGGCAAAGAAACGGCGGCGGAACAGTCTGTCCAGCGCCAATTGTACCTGCATCCGCGCACTCTGCCCACGGAATTCGCCGTCGTAGGGCCAGGTGGGAATTTCCACGAACACTTTGGCGCCAGTCTGCCTGAGCTGCCGTGCAAAACGTAGCGTAAAGGGATCGGCGTTGATGTCGTAGCGGATATACACCAGTCCGATGCCCTGGGCCTGCACATAATGGCTTATGTCGGAATAGGAGACGCGCTTGGCCAGCTTGGCCTTCAGGCCGGAGCCGAACAGACGGATGGGCTGGCCGTCCACCACGCGCGCCTTGCTGCCGTCTGGACGCTTTTCCAAGGCACAGAGATGCACTTCGGCCCCGGAGGCCTGCAGGCCGCGCACCTGGGCCCGTATTTTCTTGCTTATGCCGCTGTGCTCTTCCAGCACGTGATATACCAAAAACAGGATTTTCATAAAAACAGGTCAGGTTGCCGACGGTCCGGCATCATACGCGATCCCAGGTCTTGGTCTGGGGATTGTACAGTTTTATCACCTTTGCCGGATTGCCCACCGCCACACAGGCGTCGGGCAGGTCGTGCGTGACCACTGCGCCGGCACCCACCTGCACGCGGTTGCCTATGGTGACACCGGCCACCACCGATGTGTTGGCTCCTATAAGGCATTCGTCGCCTATTACCGTGGGGCGGAAAGTCAGGCCTTGTTCGTTCCAGTCGCGATCGCCGTCGTCGAAAGTGTGGTTGAACCCCACCACGTGCACGTGCGGGCCCAGCGAGGTGCGGGCACCTATGGTAACCGGCCCCACCACTACGGCGCCTATGCCAATGCGCGATTTCTCGCCTATGAACACGTCGCCGGCACCGTTGTTCACCACGGCGAAATCCTCCACGATGGCTCCGGCACCCAATTCGAACTTGCGCCAGGGAAACACGTCCATACGCGCCCGGTGGCATATCCGGCTGCCGCGGCCCCGCTTGTGAAAGAGCGGATTCACCAGCAAACGGGTCCAAAGACGGGGACGGGGATGTATTTTCTGAGACAGCAGCACCACGATAAACCGGTGCAGTCCGGGATGCTTGTCTTTTATGGTCTGAATTATCGACATAGGTATCGGGAATGAAACAGGTCTGCAAACATACAAAACTTTCGCTTCAGTGTTCGGTGTGGATGAATTTGTCTTTGGTGCCCTTCATCCGGAACAGATTGGCCGCCGACATCAGGGCCAGCAGGGGCACCCGCACCAGTGCCCGGAGCAAACGGCGGTCGCGCTGGGCGCGGGGCACAGCCAGCACCATCGAGACCGCCAGCAACACAGACAGTCCCCACCACGCCAAGGCGAATCCGAGGTGGATAAAACTCATTGCCAGCGCCATAAGCGGCACCAGCGCCACCAGGACCATACGCGGCAGGAACAGCCACTGCAGCAGTTTGTCGGCATAGCCAAGCTTGTCGCGTACCGCACCGAACTGCTTTACGGCCCCCGCCAGCAGATGATACTGCGAGGCCGTCCACCGACGATGCTGGTTATAGTAATTGCCTTGGGTACGCGTCTTTTCGTCCAGCACCGGGACATCGGGCAGGTAGGTAACGTAAATGCCGTCGCGCAGCAAGCGCAGCTCCATTTCCTTGTCCTCGCCGGCCGTGCAGAAACTGTCGGCATTGGCCAGGAACCACGCATAGTCGAACGCCATTCCCGACCCTATCAGTGCCGAACTGAGTCCCAGGGCATTGTGGCCCCGACGGAAAACGCTGTTGTTTATCTCTTCGGAAGCGGCATCTATCACGGCCACGCCGGTGTCGCGGTTCTTGGCCGTCCGATGGGCCTGCAGAGCCGTTCCCGGCCGGAACGAGGCATTCAGGCCAGGCAGGAATCCGGGCTCCACCAAGTTGTCGGCGTCCAGGATCACCACGGCGTCGGCGGCATCCGGGCCCAGATAGGCCATAGCCCGGCTGAGCGACTTTGCCTTGGTGCTGTTCTCGAAACTCACCTCGAGCACCTCTATGCCGGCGGCACGCAAACCGTCCACGGTGTCGGCACGCATCGAATCGGATATGACCAACACCCGGAAACATTCCCGCGGGTAGTCCTGGGCCGAGGCACTCAAGGCCGTCTCCAGAATGCAGGCATCGCTCTTGTAGGCCGGGATGAGCACTGCAAAACGATGGAGCACGGCCGGTTCCGCCTCCGGGGCAAGGGACTCTTCCCCACCCGGCCGTTTCCCGGCCACACGCCCGGAGGAGTTTCCCGCCGGACGACACAACGCCGCCAGCGAGAACAGCGCGAAATACAGCACCGGCACTCCCAGCAGCACCAGCAATATCCAGTTAATCAAGGCCGTCAGCATAGCTTGTTCTTTTTCACATAGGCAAAATAGTCCCGACGCCCGCGCAACACCGCCGCAGCCAGATCCCGGCGGCCGTGCAGCAGGTGCTTCAGGATGTTCTTGGTACAAGTGCCCCAAAGGACGTAGGCCAGGGCGGCTTTGTTGTCCGGGAAATTCCGCCGGGTGAATATAAGGCGGCTGCGGGTCATATAATAGCTCAGCAGCGGGCTCTGGCGGCCGGTGGTGACGCTTTCCTTGTGGAACACCGTCTGCGCGGGCTCGAAATAGATCTTCCAGCCGCGGCGGCGGAACATCAGCGACCAGTCCAGTTCCTCGTAATACAGGAAATAGCATTCCGGCATAGGCCCCACGTCGTCGAAGGCACGGCGGCTCACCATCATCGCGGCTCCGTGGGCATAGTTCGTGGGAGCGGGCACGTCGAACGAGCCGTCGTCCGGGCAAGCGTAGCCCACCATATCGTTTTTAAGCGCCACCCCGGCCATTTCGGTATAGCCGGCATACTGGATTCTGCGATCGTCGTGCCAGAAACGGATCTTGGGACACACCATACCGACGGTCGCATCGGCATCGAACACATCCAGCAGGGCCTGCAGGTGGTCCTCCTCCAGTTCGGTGTCGTTGTTCAGGAAAAACAGGAACTTGCCCGTGGCACTGCGGGCTCCCAGGTTGTTGCCGCCGGCAAAGCCCAGGTTGGTCTGGCTGCGCACCACCTTCACCTCGGGGTAACGCGCGGCTATGGCGCCTGCCTCGTCTTGGCGGGAAGCATTGTCCACCACGATCACCTCGAGCGGCATATGCACGTTACGCCGCAGCGATTCCAGCAGGGCGCAGGTGGTTTCCAGTCCGTTATAATTGATGGTTATCAGCGATATCTCCGGCATTCTGCTTTTTCTTTTCCTTGCGTTCCAACACTTCCCTGTCGTACGCGGGCGACAGGAATATAAGCCCCAGGGCTATATAGACCAACATTCCGTTGGGAATGGACATAAACACCTCGTTGTTGGTGGACATTACGAACAAGCCCGCTATGCTGGCCAGCAGACCGGTGGTCAGGCCCCTTACCTCGGGATCCTTCAGTTTGTAAAACACGATGCCGGCCGCCTTCACAAAGATATAGCCCATCATCGCCAGATACAAGAGCAGGCCCATAATGCCCGACTCCACCCACACCTTTACCAGGCTCGAGTCGGTGCCTATGGTGGAAATCTCGCTGCTGTCGCCGTAGCGACGGCCGTGCTTGCCGCTCATCGACAAGGAATTGCCAAAAGGCAGCGGTTTCATCAGTACCCGCAGCCGGGCCTGGTTTTCCTTGCGCAGCTGGTACGAGAGGTCTTCTTTGCGGTCGAAGATGGTCCGCGCCCGCCGGATGGAGGTGACGCTCCCGCCAATGTCGGTAAAGGCCAGCAGCACGACCACCGCGCCCAGGGCCAGCGAGATGGGAATCATCTTTTTCCAGTCGCGGATAAGGGCCAGGTAGAGCAGGATGGCCGCCACCGGCACCACCAGCGCGCTGCGCGTCCCCGACAGGAACAGTCCCACCAGCGCCAGCCCGGCCACTGTCCACCAATAGGCCCTCCTGGCCCGGCGCTCGTGGAATCCCATTATCAGAAACATCGCCACGGCCATTCCCGTTGCGCCACCGTAGTTGGCCGCGTCGCTGAAAATGGAAAAATAGCGGATGCCGTAGTAGATGATGTGCGTCATATACCCCTCCTGCACATACAGGAAATGCCGGTCGATGGGCGTGAACCCCACATAGCGCTGCACCAGCACCTTGACCGAGGCAATGATCACCAGCACCGACCACAGCTCCAGAAACAGCTTGAAATCGCGGAAACGCTGCGCCGCCACCTGCGTCAGCACAAACAGGCACACGATATAGATGGCATAGCTGCGCATCCCCGTAAACCAGGCCTTCACCGACAACATCCGTGGATTGAGCAGTTCCAGCAGACAATACAGGAACCAAACGCCCATCACCGCCACCACGTCCCAGTTTACCCGTCCGAAATCGAGCTTGCGGCGGGCCACCTGGGCCAGCACCGACACGAAACTGAAGAGGATAAGCCCGTCCACCAGCAGGCCGAAGGGCACAGTGTCCACGGCGTGGGCCATAGTCGGGATGGCAAAGCTTCCCAGCAGCACCAGCAGCACCGACATAAAGGCATAGTCGAACGATTTCACGAACGCCACCACCGCCAGGGGAATAAGCACCACGGCCGCCGAGACGATCAACTTATCGCTCACTATGCCGTAGATTACCAGGGCGGTGCCCAACAAACCGGCAACCAGCGCTATCGGCAAGGACTTACGCATCGTAACGGCCGATATTCCAGAAGAAGAAGCGGATTTTGTGACGTTTGGTATAGGGAGGCAGCATACCCGTAAAGGCCCCCACCGAATCGGAATCGGCCTGGTTGAGACATATGTACAGGTTGTCGGACGTCTTTACGTTTTCCTTTATCTTGCGCAGCTGCAGCTGGTCCATTCCCGTCCAGTCGCGCTTGGCGTTCACCACCACCAGGTTCACGGCTGCCGTGGTGAGCGGCTTCAACGGCATCGACGACATCGAGACCGGCGGATATTCCACCAAAATCACGTTGGCCTCGGGCAGCCGTTCCATATTGTTTTCGTTCATCGCGAAGTCGTAGATGGAGCCCGCCATCACATAGTACTTCGATTCGTAGTCGAAATCTTTGTGCCAGGTGACCAGTTCGGGATTGGTGCCCAGCTTGGCAAAGAAATTCATCAGGGCCGTGCTCACCGTCGACTTTCCCTCTCCCGAATCGATGCTGATGATGTTCACCACGTTGTTGGCCGCCGTGCGGTCCAGCAGGTTCACAATGGCATTGCCCAGGTGGTTGGCCGCCTGTTCGCAGCACAGCTCGCCATACTCGTCTTCCTCGTCAAACACCGGATAGGCGCCCAGCACGGGTGTCTTGGTCAGTTTTTCGGCCGCATAGCGGTCGTAGGGCTTGCGGTTCGACAATTCGTTTATCACCTCGATGGTGGTGAGCAGGATAAGCACCAGTACAAAAGCAATGGCCGTATAGAGCCGCGTCTTGGTCTTTACCGGCTGGAAAGCGGCGGTAGGTGGAGTGAGCACGCGGAATGTGGCCGACGACAGCTGCAGGTTCTTTCGGCGCAGCTTGGCTTCGTTCAGGCCGTGCAGGACCTCGCGGTAGTTCGATTCCGAGAATTCTATATCGCGGTTCTGCCGCGCGAGCGAGGTGCCCACGGGCGAAAAGCGTTTGATGGCGTCCACGTTCTGCTTGTAGCCATTATTGAGCACCTTCAGCTCGGCCTCGGCCCGGGCCTCGTCCATCACAGCCTGCAGCCACTGCGAGGTCATATCGTTCAACGACATTCCTTCCTTGGAGTACTTCGACGATATCATGTCGCGACTGATGTTCTTCAGGTTCTCCGTTTCTTGCGCAATCTGCACTTCGGTCGAGATTACGGTCGCCGTGTCTTCGCTGGAGGCCGAGGTGGCATACAACGACGACAGTTCGTTCATCTTGCTGATGAATTCGGCATTGCTCTTGTACAGGTCGGCCGCGGCGCCCATCTTTTCCTCGAGCAGTTCCTTCTGGTGCCTGGCACTTTCCAGCTTGCGCGTCATCTCCTCAATGCTGGATTCTATGTTCCGGGAGCGCTCGGCCACCATCTTGGTCTGCTCTTCGAAATTGATTATCTGATTCTTGATGTTGTACGACGACAGCGCGTTCTCCTTTTTCATCAGTTCGTCCTGTATGCGGTCCAGCTCGTCCTCGAAATAGTTCACCACCTCGTCGTTCTGCTCAAAACGCAGCAGCATATACTGCCGTATGAACTCGTCGATAAGTATCTTGAGCGTGTTGCAAACAATATACGGGTCCAGATTGGTATAGGAAATGCGGATCATGTCGCTGCTGCCTATGCGCGTCACGCTGGTCGTCGAAAGGGCCTTGTAGCTGTACATAGGATCCTCCCAAAGGAAAAGCTGTCTCAGATAGTTCACCCGGGTGGACGAATAATAGTCACGCAGGTTTTCCATCGTCTTATCCTCGTCGTCCTTCTCCAGAAGCTGGAGCACGTCGTCGGGTAGGTTGGTCATCAGCTCGCGCGACGACTTGGCCGTCAGGTATTCGTTGTCCTGGTTCAGGTCGGCGTGCACCATATTGCGGGCCAGCAGCCGCAAATACACGTTTTCCAGCGTCGATTCCGACAGTATGATGCTCATCAGGTTGTCCAGGGCATTGTTCACCGACATCCAGTCTTGCTTTTCCGATTCGGTGGAGGCGTTCAGGCCAGATACGATGCCGGTATAGATGGTGGTCTGGGAATTATATTGCTTGGGCTGGTGCGACAGCAGGCAATACACGGCCACCGCCGCCACAAAGGGTATGGCCAGCAACCATTTCCATTTCTTGAATACGATTCTTATCAGGAAGAGCAGATTCTCCATAATGCCTTATTTTCCTTTGGTTTGCTTTTTGTCACTCTCCTGCATCTGAATAGGCGTGTAGTCGGATATGATGGGCGTTCCCGACTGTATCTCCAGCGAAAGGATGTCCACGTTCAGTTCCATCTTCACCGACTCGAAACGCTGCATGGCTTGGTATTCGAAGGCCTTGCTGCGGTACAGGTCCTCGGCCTGCGACTTGTTGTTGGCAAAGTTCATCTTGGCCACCTCGTACTGCATCGAGGCCGACACCAGTTCTTCGTAGGAACTGTTCAGCAGAGTGATGTTCTTGTTTATGTCGCAGTACAATGTCATTATTTCGGTTTTTATCTTGTCCAGCTGGGCATCGTACATCGACTGGTTCTGGTCCACCTTGGCCTGTGACTGGCGTATGCGGTTCCCGCGGCTGAAGAGCTCTCCCAGCGGAATGCTCACCGAAATGCCCACGCTGTAGTAGTTGTTGGTCTGCGACGAACGGTTCTGCGTCCACACGGCATAGGTCGTCTCCATCAGGGCCACCGAGGCCATATCCATATTGCCGTAGTTGTAGGAGGCCATCAGACGTATCCAGTCCAGGAATTTCTTCTTTTGGATAAGCACGTCCTGACGGTAATATTCGGCCTCGTACTCGTAATACTTGGGAGCGGTCGCAAACTGGCGGGCATTCTCGTAGAGCACGTCCAGCGGCGGGATGTCCAGATTGGCATAGTCGGCCACGGTCATCTGATTGAGTTTCATCACGGTGCTGTCCACCTTCACCATCTTGAGCGACGAGCCCTGAGCCAACAAAGGCTGCCCTGCAGAAAGGACAGCCACCAGACACACTACAAACAAATTCCGTTTACTCATTTCCTTTGGCTAAGACTTTCATAAAGGTGGCCACGATTATCTGGAAATCGAGCCACAGGCTCTGATGCTTGGCGTAGTACACATCCAGCGCCCGGCGCCGGTCGGCCCTCATCGTATCCTTGCCCTTGCGGCTCTGCCACAGGCCGGTAATGCCGGCCGCACAGTCGAACCGCTTGCCGTACACGTCGCCCGTCAGACGCTCGGCCTCCTCCTCCACCAGGGGACGGTTGCCCACCAGCGACATATCGCCCTTGAGCACCGACCACAGCTGCGGCAGCTCGTCCAGGCTGGCCCTGCGGATAAAACGGCCCACCCGGGTTATGCGGGGGTCGTTGTCTATCTTCAGCAGGAAGATGCTGTTCACCCGGCGGGCGCTCTCGTTCAGATAATCGAACTCATTCACGCCGTAGGTGTCGCCGTACAGATGCGTCTGCTTCAGGGTGGGATCCAGATGCAAGTCCTCGGGATCTACGTAAATGTCCAGATAGGAATTGTCCTTTTGCAGGTCGCCCTGCAGGCGGTCGGTGTCCTCGCGCATGGAACGGAACTTGTAA
>R17__coassemble_374_pt1 | contig 23474 bp, 15 predicted proteins | sample R17__metabat2_high_PE_026 | metagenome-assembled genome bin R17
GTTGTTCACGAAGTTCACCTCGTGCGAGCTGCCGTCGGTGGTGCGTTTCCACCAGTTGTAGCAGACGTTGTTGAACAGGTCCATCCGAGTGATGTAGTTGTTGTTACCGTCCAGATTGCCTGCCATAGACCAGTTGCGGCCCGAGCAGTGCACCAGGAAATTGTGGTGGTACGACCCGATGTTGCCGCCTATGGTGGCCGCAAATCCGTGGCTTATGCCCAAGGCCTCGGCGATCATCGAATACTGGAAGGTCACATTGTCGGCGTTGCGGCCCGAAATGGTTTCGTCGGTGCCCCAGCTGGTGGAGCAGTGGTCCACGATGGTGTGGTCGCAGCCGGCCACGCCCATCGCGTTGCCGTTGCCGTCAGTCCGGTAGCCGCGGCGGAAGCGGATATGGCGCACAATGTTGTCGTCGCCCATACCCATATCGGTGTGGGCCAGGCAGACGCCCTTTCCGGGAGCCGATTGTCCCGCGATGGTCAGGTTGTCGTCGATGAAGAATTTCTCAAACTGCATATCAATCACGCCCGACACCATAAACAGCACCGTGCGCGGGCCGCTGCCCTTCTCGATGGCTGCGTGGAACGAACCGGGACCGCTGCTGTTAAGGTTGGTCACATAAACCACTTCGCCGCCGCGTCCGCCGTTGGCATAACGGCCGTAGCCCTCGGCGCCCCGGAAGGCCAGGTGGCGCGGGCGGAAGCTCCACACGTTGCCTTTCGACAGCTTGCCGTTGGCAAACACTTCGTCCACGCGCCAGTAGTAGGTGTGCAGGTTGCTCAACTTATCCGATTGGTAGCAGGTGTCGGTCAGCGTAGCCACAAAGCAGGCCGAGGCGGTATCGGCCCCGAACACTTCGTCCTTGTCCAGCCCGAAATAAAGCTGATGGGCCACCACGTTGGAGTCGGCCTTTGTCCAGCTGAGCGTGCAGAAGCCGCTGTCGGCGTCGGCGTGGAAGTCGAGGTCGGCGGGGAAGGGTGTCTTGGCCTGCTCGGCGGCCTTGGCCGTGTTCAGTTCAAAGCCGTTCAGGATGGGGCACACTTCGTATTTGGTCTTGGTTTCGAAATCGATGGGATCGTCGTCCATCGTGGTTTCGAAGCGCATCACCACGGAGTCCTGCTCGTTGCGGACCGAGAAGGTAGACATCACCACGGCGGCATCGCCCATAGCCGTAGCACGGCGCGAACGCTCCACCTTTTCCACCAGCTGGCCGTTGCAATACACGTAGATGGGCCAGCAGCAATAGGTGGCGGTGTCCTTCCAGGAGTTGTGGTAGGTCTGTATGGTGTGATTGCCGGCGGGCAGGCCGGTAATTACCAGTTCGAAATATCCTTCGTCGGCGTTAGCGTCGAAGTTGAGTCCGTCGCCCAGGAACTTGGAGTTTTCCACGGCGGCCTGCACAAAAGCCTTGTCCCAGCCTACGCGCATATTCTTTTCGGCGCGTATGGCAAAGGTCACGCCGTCCACCTGCAGGGTGTCGGTCTGGCAGTCCTTGCCGGCCTTCCAGCCCACGTAGTCGGGCTCGAGGGTTTCCGAATCCTTGCGGCTGGGTTCGTTAAAGTCTACTTTTATGACGGGTTGCTGGGCAAAGGCGCCGGCCATTCCGGCCAGCAGCACCAAAAGGGAAATAGCTTTCTTCATAAGTCTTCTTCAATCTTCAATCTCTAAACTATCATCACTAAAAATCCTTATTGGATTTTCCCAAACAGTTCCGCCCAGTCGGCCAGTACCTCGTCGCGGTGGCACGAAATGGTTTTGGCACCCTGGCGGCCGTTGTCGAACTGCGCGGTGTCCTGCAGGTCGGTAAACCATTGGGCGCCCACCTGCCAGTTGTCGGAATGCTCGGGACCAGGCCATTCGTTGTTCACCGTAAACGAACCGCTAAGGTGCGGGAATTCGGGAATCTGGTCCGAGAATATTTCGTATTCCACACACTCGGGACGCTTGGGCGAATAGCGGATAACATACTGCCCGTGGCCCAGATAGAAGCCGTCCCAGGTCTGCTTGACGGCAATCATCTTAAAACAAGGCTTTTCCAGGTTGTAGGCAGCCAGTTCGGTATTTTCCAGTTCGGGGCCGCGCAGACGGATTTCCATTACCGAATACACGGGAACGGTATCGGCATGTGTGGGCAGCTGGTTGAATATGCGGCGGGCCGAACGGGTGGTTTCCTCGAAACGGCCGCCCCAGCTGTCGCCGTGCGGATCGGCCGGGTCGCCGTCCATCATATAGAGCAGCGAAGGCGTGTCGCCCATCTTAATGCGGCCGTTGTAGTAATTGATGAAGTCTTCGGCCAGGAAACCGTGCCCTTCCATACACTGGTCGTAATAGTCGTTGCCGTACCGGCCCGGCCGCTGACGGTTGTAGATGAAACCCTCGTAGGTGGCGTTGTTTTCTATTATCCACAGGTCGGGGAAATTTTCCACAATGTAGGCATAGCCGTTCACGCCCCACTTTTTGTTGGGGCCGCCAATCCAATACACACGTATGTTGTCTTGAATGTCGGGCGCGTCGTGCAGGGCCTGGGCCACGTCTTCCAGGCCGCCCCACACCAGCACCCACAGCGGCTGGTCGCTCTTCTTGCGGGCGCAGTGCACTATCCAGTCGGAGCCTTCGGTGGCTTGGCCGTAGCCCAGGAACGAAGCCAGCCCTTTCTGCCCCTGCTTGCAGATACTGCGCAGGTAATTGGGCGTGGGATAGCCCTTGGCGCCCTTTTTCAGTTGCGGCAGGTCTTTTTCGTACAGGTCTATCATACGCAGGATCTCTTCCTTGCTGCCTTCGCCGTACGAGGGCGACGACACCAGGCCTTCCAACTGGAAGCGGTTGCTGTACATAAGCAGGTGCGCCATCGACTGGTTGTCGTCGGGATCGGTGCCGCCAATGTCGGTGCTTACAAGCACGCGGGGGCGCGGATCTGACTGGCAGGAAGTGAATTGGCCGAGCATCGGCAGGCCCAGCAGCAGAAGTAACAGTTTGGAATGCTTCATATTATTGCGTTGAATGGTTTTGTGTCTTTTTTGTCCATCGCCGTGACGGGACGGTGTGGACTTGGTTTATCTTTCCAATTTATGCGTGACGGCTTGTCCGTCGGCCCGCAGCTGACGTATCAGGTAAATGCCCTTCGGAAATTCGTCTATTTTGGTCTCTCCTTCGGCACGGCTCAGGCAACGGCCTGTCAGGTCGAACACTTCGGTAAGGACAATCTTAGATACCGCGGCTGTGGCCAGCGCGTCCGTGGCTTCTTCCGACAGCAGTCCCAGGCGGCGCGTCAGCTGACTGCCTTCGCTGTCGGTGACGGTAAAGTCGATGTAGGCAATACCCTTAAGCCCTGCGGACGGAGTGAGCGTAAGCTTGCTCCCCTCGACGGAAGCCTTTACGCTGCCCTCGCCCAAGACGGTTTCGTTGCCGGTCACCGAATAGGTCGGATTTTTGGTATAGCCCACGGTATAGGGCGCCAAGTCTATCTCTATGGCTTGGCCGGGTGCCGTGGTGTAGTGCGGATTGGCCATCCATTCCAGATAGTCTTCCAGCAAGGTGTATCCGTCGTGGTCGGGGTCGGCATTGCTGTCGGAAAAATCGCCCTCGGCCGACTGGGGATTGGTACCTACCAGCGCTTCGTACCAGTTGGGCAGGCCGTCGCGGTCGGTGTCGAAGGCATCCAAATCGATTACCTCGCTGCCGTAGTCTTCGTAGCCGCCGCAGTCGGTCTCGTCGTCGATGACGCCCTTCTTGCCGCCGATGCTGCCGGTGTAGGTGTAAGTGCCGTTCTGGATTTCCTTTACGATGCGCTTGTCGTGGTCGTCAAACAACGGCAGGTTGCAACCCACGTCGCTCAGCGTGCTCTTGTAGGCATCCTGGGCGCTCTCCACCTTGGCATAGGAGGGGAAGAAGGGCTCGTCCACCCACACGGTCCAGTCCACGGGCATTTCGTTCACCAGCTGCCAGCGGCCACCGTTCTCGCCGTTGCCGCCGTGGGCTTCCTTGCCGGTGAACACCAGCCGCCCGCTCACGTCGGCCAGGGCATTGCCGTTGTAGTAATAGCTTTCGGTGCCTTTGTTGCTGCCGCGCTGGTTCACATCGGCCGTCAGAATTATGTTGCTGCCGCTGTTCGAGGCCGGTCCGCGCTTATAGTAGTTGTTGTGGAAATTGGCTTCGTGCGATTCGCCGTTGCCGCCGTAACTGCTCCAGTTGTACACCACGTTGTTGAATATGTCCAGCCGGCCGGTGTAGTAGCCGCTGCCGTCCATACCGCCGTCCATACGGGGATTGCGGCCGCGGGCGTGGGCCATTACGTTGTGATGGAACGACCCGATGTCGCCGCCGAACACCGCCGAGAATCCGTGCTCGGCGCCCTCGGCATATTTGTCGTGCCCGGCAATGTTCAGGCACTCCGAAATCATACTGTGCTGGAAGGTGACGTTCTTGGCCTCACGGCAACTGAACCCTTCGTCGATGGTCCAGCTTATGGACACGTGGTCCATAATGGAATGGTCGTTGCCGCGCATTCCTATGCCGTCGTACGTCGCGCTGCCGCCGCCCAGCCGGTTGCGGATAAAGCGCCAGATGCCCTCGTCGCCTTCGCCCATCGAGTTGCTGCGGAAACAAATGCCCTTGCCCGGCGCGGTCTGTCCGGCCACGGTCACGTATTTCGACGAGCAGGAAAGCCGCGTGTCGAGGGAAATGATGCCCGATACGGCAAACAGAATGGTGCGCGGCCCTATGTCGTTGGTGATGGCTTCGTGGAAACTGCCCTGGCCGCGGGCATTCAGGTTGGTCACGTACACCACCTTGCCGCCGCGTCCGCCGGTGGCGAAGCGCCCGTAGCCCTCGGCGCCCCTAAAGGCCAGATGCCGCGGACGGAAGCTCCACACGTCACCGGGCGTGACAATGCCGAGCGAGTCTTCCTCGTCGACGCGCCAGAAATAGGTATTAAGGTTGTAAAGGTCGGTGGCCGTCCAGGATGTGTCGGCAACGTCTTTGGCTCCCTGGTAAATGCCATCGGAAGCGGTGGTGGCCTCGGTAACGGCGGCCGAATCGGTGCCGAAATACAGGTGGTGCCTGGCCACGCTGCTGCCGGCGGGCGACCAGCTCAGGACGTAGGAACCGCTGTCGGCGTCGATGTGGTAATCGGCATCGGCCGGGCAGGGCTTCTTGGATTTGGCCGAGCTCTGGATGGTGTTCAGTTCCAGGCCGTTCAGGATAGGCGAACCCGAGCATTCGGTTTTGGTGCCGTCGGGGTCGTTGTCGTAGTCGTCGTTTTCCTCGTCGGTGTAGAAACGCAGTCTGACGGTGTCGGCCGGTGAACTCACCGACAGTACCAGCAGGGTGGAGGCCGCGTCGCCGGTGGAGGTCTGCTGCCAGCTGCGGTTTACCAGGGCCACCTGTTCGCCGTTCAGGCACACGTGGATGGGCAGGCCGCAATACTTGGCCGGATCGGACCAGTCGTTGTGGAAGGTCTGAAGCGTGTGCGTGCCGGCAGGCAATCCGCTTATGCACAGAGTGAATTCTCCGGCGGCCTTGCTGTTTTCCATCACCAGGCCGTCCATCGTAAAGCGGGAATTTTCGGTGGCGGCCTGCACCAGCACCTTGCTCCACGAAGCGCGGATGCCCGTCTCGGAGGTCAGCACAAAGGAAACCCCCTCTACGGCAAGTTCGGCTTGAATGGTACTTTTCCCCACCGCCCAAGCCGTATAGCCGGGCTCCAACACTTCGTCGGCCTTGCGGCTGGCTTCGTTAAAGTCCAGTTTCACCACGGGCTTGTCCTGCGCGGCGGCCGTCAGGGCGGTCAGGGCTGCCAACAGCAGGCAGAGTGGTTTGTACATTTTCATCTTTGAGAGGTTTTGGGGGTATAGCGGTATTGGAAACGGTTCGGCTAAGGTCGGCAATTGACGACATTACGGACGAAATGGGTTGAAGCGGTATTGAAAACGGTTCGACTTGGTCGCGGCCCCGAATCCGAGGCCGCGACCAAGGGGCCGTTCAGCTTTTTATTGTTCAGTTTTTCACAATCTTGAAGGAATGCGACTGCCCTTCGGCATCGATGGCCTTTATCACATAAGCACCGGCGCTCAGGCCGCCGAGCGGCAACGAATACATATCGCAGCCCTCCACGTCGGCCTGCTGCAGGCAGCGGCCGTTCAGGTCGAAGGCCGAGTAGTGCACCAGGCGGGCATTCTCCAACCGGCTCAGGGCATCGACGGGCTGGGTCTGGGCGTCGGTTACGGCCACGTTCACCAGGCGGCGGTAGGAAGCGCCTTCGCCGTCGGTCACCTTAAGGGTAAAGGAAGCCAGGCCTGTCTGCTGGCCGGCAGCCAGCAACAGCTTCGAGCCCTGCAGCTGGGCCTGGACGGCCGTTTCCTGCTGCTTGTCCTGCACGGCCACCATTCCCGATTCGCCGGCCTTGTAGCCCCACGTGCCGTCTATGGTGTAGACGGGGCTCTTGGTGTAGCCCTTGAACAGCACGGCAATATCGATTGTGTCGGCCTGGCCGGGAGCCAGCTGCAGGTTGGTGTGGGCTATCCATTCCAGATAGTCTTCCAGGCAGGTGTAGCCGTCGTGGTCGGGGTCGGCGTTGTTGTCGGCCACCGAAGTATTGCAGCCGGTCAGGGCTTCGTACCAGTCGGGCATACCGTCGCCGTCGGTATCGTAGCTGCCGTCGCGATGCACTTCGGGATACACTTCGTAACCGCCGCAGTCGGCCTGGTCGTCAATCTGACCTTTTATCTTGGACAGGCTGCCGGTGTAGGTATAGGAAGCGTTGATGGTTTCGTCCACGATGCGCTGGTCGTGCACATCGAAGAAGGGCTGGGTGGCGCCCACGTCGCTCACCACGCTCTTGTAGGCATCCACGGCCGTCTGCACGGTGGCATAGGAAGGGAAGAAGGGTTCGGAAACCCAGACGTCCCAGTCGAGCACCTGGCTCTCGTAGAGCGAGTATTTATAGGTGTCGCCCTCCTTGTCGTAGGTAAGGGCTCCGTTGCTGCGGGCCTGGCGCACGTTGCCGCTCACATAATAGGCCTGCGAACCTTTGCCGGTGCCTTCCAGCTGGGCGTTGAGCAGCATCGTGGTGGTGTTGGAGGCCGGACCCATCTTGTAGAAGTTGCCTACGAAATTCACCTCGTGGGCACCGCCGTCGGTGGCGCGGCCGCCCCAGTTGTACACTACATTGTTGAATATGTCGAGCCGTCCGGCATAGTAGCCGTTGCCGTCCAGACCGCCGCCCAAACTCCAGTTACGGCCGTTGCAGTGGGCCAGCAGGTTGTGGTGGAAGCTGCCGACATCACCGCCGATGGTGGCCGCAAAGCCGTGGTTCTTGCCTACGGTGTAGTTCTTGTGCCCGGCAATGCCCAGGGCTTCGGCAATCATCGTGCGCTGCAGGGTCATATTGTGGGCGTTGCGCGACGAGAACGATTCGTCGATGGTCCAGCTTATGGAAGCGTGGTCCAGAATGGAATGGTCGGCACCGGCCATACCTATGCCGTCGGCCGTGCGGCGGTGGCCTTCTTCGTCAATAATCTCGCCCAGGCCCAGACGCAGGCGCAGGAAACGCGAAATGCCTTCGTCGCCCACGCCGAAAGGATTGTCGGCCAGGCAGATGCCGTGTCCGGGAGCCGTCTGGCCGGCCACGGTTACGTATTCGGCCGAGCAGGTGAGCCGTCCGCCCAGAACAATCAGACCGGAAACGTCGAACACAATGGTGCGCGGGCCGTCGGCCGTCTGGATGCCGTAGGCAAACGAACCCTCGCCCGAGGCATTGAGGTTGGTCACGTGATACACATCACCGCCGCGTCCGCCGGTGGCAAAGCGGCCGTAGCCTTCGGCGTCGGGGAAGGCCAGGTGGCGCGGACGGAAACTCCACACGTCGCCGGGGGTAACCGTACCCAGGGTGTCTTCCTCGTCCACGCGCCAGTAATAGGTATTAAGGTTGTAAAGGTCGGTGGCCGTCCAGGTGGTGTCGGCATAATCCTTGGTCCCCTGGTAAATGCCTTCGGAGGCGGTGGTGGCCGCCGTCACGGCCGCCTGGTCGGTGCCGAAATACAGGTGATGCTTGGCCACGCTGCTGCCGGCGGGCGACCAGCTCAGGACGAAGGAACCGTTGTCGGCGTCGATATGGTAATCGGCATCGGCGGGGCTGGGTTTCTTCGACTTGGCGGAGCTCTGTATGGTGTTCAGCTCCATACCGTTCAGTATGGGATGCCCGCAGCATTTGGTCTTGGAGCCGTCGGGGTCGTTGTCGTAATCGTCGTCTTCGGTGGTGTAGAAACGAATTACGGTTTCGTCGTCGGCGCTACTCACTACAAACGATATCATCGTGGAAGCCACGTCGCCTATGGAGGTCTGGCGCCAAGTGCGGTTAACCTTGGCCACCTCGTTGCCGTTCAGGCACACGTGTATGGGCAGACTGCAGAACTGGTCGGGATCGTTCCAGTCGTTGTGGTAGGTCTGCAGGGTGTGCACTCCGGCAGGCAGTCCTTTCAGGGTAAAGCTGAATTCGCCGGCCTGTTTGTCGGCTTCCATTACAATGCCGTCCATCGTAAAGCGGGAATTGTTTTCGGCGGCTTGCACCAGGGCCTTGCTCCACGAGGCACGTACGCCACTTTCGGAGGTAAGGGTAAAGCTGACGCCTTCGAATTCCTTGGTGTCGGAAAGGGTGCTTTTCCCCACCGGCCAGGCCGTGTAGCCGGGCTCCAGCACCTCGGCATCCTTGCGGCTGGCTTCGTTGAAGTCTAACTTTACTACGGGCTTGTCTTGGGCCTGAAGTTGCCCGGCCGCTGCCATTAAAGCGGCCAAGGCAATGATTGTCAGAGAGGAATGTTTCATAGCTATTTGGTTTAGAATGATTTGCTTGTCCTGCGCTTGTGGAGTAAACATTCCGGCTGCCTTGCTATAGTGGGCTCGGCAGCCGGATGTCAACATTAACCTAATTCGCTTAGAGAACTCAACCTGTATGTCAGGAACGGTTTCCTGCCGACAAATATATTAGGCAATTTATTAGTTCATAGTGCATTTAATGTTTTCAAAGGTGCAAAAATTCCTTTTTGTTCCCGATGGCTTTTCACATTTTGACCGCCGACGTGCACTTATTGACAGACTTTTGTCAGTTGCCCGAGGTTTTCCGTTTTTGCCCGGCGATGGGCACTTGCCGGCAAACTTTGTTATTTGTCCGAGTCGTGTTACTTTTGCCGCGCAAATAAGAATTTATGAAACACCTCCGTTCCCTGCTGCCCCTGTTGCTGGCCCTTCTGTTTGTTTCCGTTTCGTGCCTGGACGACCGCGACGACCGACTGTGGCGTTCCGGCAACGAGGATTTTATGGAGGCCCTGAAGGATTCCTCCAACGTTTATCCCGTGGAAATCCGCGATTCCCTTATAAGCGCCGAGCGGGGTGCCGAATACCAGCCCAGTGCACCCAGCGGCATCTATTTCAAGGAAATACAGAAAGGCAGCGGCGTGGTTCCCCTTTTGGGCCAAACCGTTACGGTGAAGTATTCGGGCTGGCTCTACGACGACACTGCTTTCGATGACGGCCTTATAACCTTCGAACTGGGCACCACCACCATCGATGGATTCACCGTTACGGTGCAGCGGATGCACGTGGGCGACATCTGGGAAGTGTATATTCCCTATTATCTGGGATACGGGCAGAATACCTATTATTATTCCACGCCCAACATCCCCGGCTATTCCACCCTTATCTTCCGGATGGAACTGAAGTCGGTAAGCTGAATCGGTTATTGACGATCTGTGGTATTTCCACCCGTGTTTTTCGGATGGAACTGAAGTCGGTAAGCTGAATCGGTTATTGACGATCTGTGGTATTTCCACCCGTGTTTTTCGGATGGAACTCAGATCGGTGAACCGAGTTATTTGACGTTCCCTACTTTTATAAGGTATTCGGCAATCTGCACGGCGTTCAGTGCGGCGCCTTTCTTTATCTGGTCGCCCGACAGCCAGAAGGTAATGCCGTTTTCGTTGGCCAAGTCCTTGCGCACGCGGCCCACGTAGATATTGTCCTTGCCTCCGGTGTAGAGCGGCATAGGATAGGTCTTGGTGGCGGGGTCGTCCTGCAACGTCAGGCCGGGAGCGGCGGCAATGGCGTCCTGCACCTGCTTCACGTCCAGCGGTTCGTCGGTTTCCACCCATACGGCTTCGGAATGGGAACGTAGCGACGAAATGCGCACGCACATAGCCGAGCACCTGACGTCGGAATGCATAATCTTGCGCGTTTCGTTGAACATTTTCATTTCTTCCTTGGTGTATCCGTTGTCGGTGAACACGTCGATTTGCGGGATCACGTTGTAGGCCAGCTGGTAGGCAAATTTGTCGACGGTGACGGGCTTGCCTTCCACAATTTCGCGGTACTGCTGCTGCAATTCGGCCATCGCCTGGGCGCCGGCCCCCGAGGCTGACTGGTAGCTGGCCACGTGAATGCGGTTTATGTGCGACAGCTGTTCGATGGGCTTTAGCACCACCACCATCATAATGGTAGTGCAGTTGGGGTTGGCAATGATGCCGCGTGGACGCACCAGCGCGTCTTCGGGATTCACTTCGGGCACCACCAGGGGCACGTCCTGGTCCATACGGAAGGCGCTGGAATTGTCTATCATCACGCAGCCGTATTTGGTTATGGTTTCGGCAAATTCCTTGGACGTCCCGGCGCCGGCCGACGTAAAGGCAATGTCGATGTCCTTGAAGTCGTCGTTGTGCTGCAACTCCTTGACAACGATGTCTCTACCTTGGAATTTATAGGTGCGTCCGGCGCTGCGGGCCGAGCCGAACAGCACCAGCTCGTCTATGGGAAATCGGCGCTCGGCCAACACGTTCAAAAATTCTTGTCCAACGGCACCGCTGGCGCCGACAATAGCGACTTTCATATTTATTCTATTTTAAATTATCGTATATTTGCGGTCGGTTTCCAATAGGTTGTCGCCGTTGGGATGCTGCTCGTCGCCGCTGCCGACATCGCCGTCGTCGTGGCCGTCGCCGTGGCCGTTGTCGTGGCTGTCGCCGTGGCCGTTGTCGTGGCCGTTGTCGTTGTCATTATAGCCGTCGTCCGCCAAGGTGACAACCGAGTCCTTCTCCCAGGCCAGACGATGGTCTTGCTTGGGCGGTTGGCGACCCCCTCCCGGAAACCGGCCGCAAAAGTAGTAATTTTTTCAAAGGTGAAAGAAATGCGTATACACAATGGAAAATCCGATCGGCATTCCAGGCCTGGAAAATGCCGGAGACTCTTGTGTTTTGGCCTCGGAGAAGAGGGATGCCCCAGCTTCAGCCGGATATGGTGCCGGGAATGCCTGTGTCTTTGCCTCTGTCTGGAAATGCTTTCCTGCGCCTCGGGCACAGAGGTTGTGAGTCTGGGCGAACAAACCGCCGCTTACGAGTGTCCGGTGCTCAGTATAAACGAATTGCTGTCGGATCCCGTGGGCGACGGTGTCGACTATCTGGAGGTGGTGAACACCTCGGCCGATACGCTGGACGCCGCCTGTTACAAAGTGGCCCACCGCAACACCAAAGGCGAGGTGGCCGATGCCAAGGCACTTTCGTCGGAGCCGTTTCCGCTGCCGCCCGGGGCTTACCTGCTGCTTAGTGCCGACACGGCCCGAGTGGCCCTTGACTATGGTTTCAGGCCCGGTGAGCTGCGGCTCCAGATAAAGAGTTTCCCGTCTATGCCCAACGATGCGGGCTTTGCCTTGCTGCTCGATTCCGACGGTCAGGTGGTGGACGAACTGCCCTACACCAAGGCCTTCCACCACCCGTTGCTGTCCGACCGCGAGGGATACGCCCTTGAGAAGTTGCATCCCTGCCTGCCCTCTGGGCTGTCGGATTCGTGGACGTCGGCGGCCGACGATGCGGGGCGGGGTACTCCCGGCCGGCCCAATTCGCAGTTCCGTCCGGCGCTATCTGCCTTGCTACAGAGCGGAACGGTAAACAGCGACGGAATGGCCGGCAACGGAGGGACGGAAAGCGGCAACGGCCCGTTCGGAACGGACGTGATGGCCGGCAACGATGGGACAGAAACCAGCGCCGGAGCGGAAAGCAGCGGCACCGCGGCCGGAACAATCGGTTTCTGGCTGGACGCCGATACCATACGTCCGCAAAGCCGCGGCCCTCAAAGCCAACTGCTTGTCTGTTATCGTTTGGACGAAACCTACGTGATAAGCATCCGGGTGTTCGACCGCAGCGGCCGACAGCGCGGCGCGGTGTGCCTGAATGCGCTGGGCGGAACGGCTGGCTGTTTTGTGTGGAACGGCACCGCGTCCGACGGCGAGGCGCTTCCTTGCGGCCGGTATCTGCTTCGGGTGGAGGCCTTCCGGGCCCAGGGCGGCCGCCTGCGCTGCTCGCTGCCCGTCCGGGTACTGCCCTGAACGAGATCTGTCCACCCCATTTGAAAGCCCTTGGTCTTCTTCGGGGAACCATCCGCGATAGTCTGACCCCAATCTGTCCGCCCGTCGAAAGCCCTTGGAACGTTGCTGGCCGAATAAGTCTTAAATAAGGTTGTGCGGCCGCCGTTTTCGACGAAATAAAGTACCTTTGCCGCGAATTGGGAACCGCTGCCAACCGCCCGAAACGGCTGCTGCTCGCTCGGAACCGCCGTCGCCCGCCAAGGCCACCGCCGACCGCTCGAAACAGCTCCCGCCCGCCCGAAACGGCGGCCGGCCCCTCGGCTCCCGCCACGCAAACCTAAGTGCCGATGACTTTGTTCCCGGACATATTCCCGATGACCAGCCCCATTGCCATTTTCCTGGTGGTGCTGCTTATCGCCTTGCTCACGCCGATGCTGCTGCGTCGGCTGCGCATTCCGCATATGGTGGGAATGATTCTGGCCGGAATGCTGGTGGGCCCCCACGTCCTTAATTTGATTCCCTTCGACCGCAGCATCGACGTGTTCGGCAAAGTGGGACTGTACTACATTATGTTCCTGGCCGGAATGGAAATAGACATTTCCAGCCTGCGTTCCAATATGGGAAAGGGCGTCACCTTCGGGTTGCTCAGCTTTTTGTTCCCAGCCTTGCTGGGCTATGTCTCAAGCCGCTTTCTGCTGCATTACGGCGTGGCCACTTCGCTGCTGGTAGCCAGTATGTTCGCCTCGCATACGCTTATGGCCTTCCCCACGGTGAGCCGTTACGGACTGGGCCACCGTCCGGTGGTGAGCATAGCCGTGGGCGGCACCGTGCTCACCGTCACGCTGGCCATTCTTATGCTGGCGGGCGTGGAATGCAGTTTCAAGGACCAAGACCTGAACGGCCTGTGGCTGGGAATGGCCCTGAAGATGCTGGCTGCACTGGTGCTTGTCTTTTATGCAATGCCACAGCTTAGCCGTTGGTTCCTAAGGCATTACAAAGACGGCGTACTGCAGTTTGTATTTGTGTTGGCTATGGCCTTCGCCAGCGCCCTGCTCACCGAAATAGCCGGCTTCCAAGGAGTGCTCGGCGCCTTCTTTGCCGGACTGGCCCTGAACCAGCAGGTGCCCAAGCTTTCCAGCCTGATGAACCGGGTGGAATTCGTGGGCAATGCCTTGTTTTTTCCCTATTTCCTGGTGAGTATAGGTATGATGGCCGACCTGAGCGCCTTTGCCCAAAGCTGGGAAGGTTGGAAGGTGGCGCTTATAATGACGGTGGCCGTTTTGCTGGGCAAGATGCTGGCGGCCCGTTCCACCCAGTGGCTTTACGGAATGCGTCCGAGCGAGGGGCGCCTGCTGTTCGGCCTCAGTAGCGGCCGGGCGGCCGTGACGCTGGCGGTGGTGATGATTGGATTCAATATAATCCTGGGTTACAACGACGCCGGCCAACCCATCCGGCTCATAAACGAATATGTATTCAACGGCAGCATTGTAATGATTCTGGTGTGCTGCCTGGTAAGCTCTATGGCCACCGAACGGGGTGCGCGCCAGATGCTGTTGGAGGGCGACCACGAACGCCAGACCGGCCAGGAAGCCGCCAATCTGCTGGTGCCCGTGTCAAATCCCAAAGCCATAGGCGACTTGGTGCAGCAGGCCGTTTATATGCGCAGTCCGCAAGACGGCCTGTATATGCTCAGCGTGGTAGAGGACAACCGCGATATGGACCGCCGGCAGTGCAGCAGCCTGCTGGATATGGCCGCCCAGTTTGCAGCGGCTACGGGCGTGGAGTCGCACCAGGTGATGCGCTTCGACACCGACGTGGCGGCCGGCATACGGCACGCGGCGCGGGAATACCATTCGGCCGAAGTGCTTATGGGAATCCCCGCTCAGATGTCGTGGCAGCGCCACGTGGACCGATTGGCCTTTATGGTGGAGCACGTCCGGCTGAATCTGTTCATTACCCGTTTCCAGCAGGCGCCCGGCCAGTTGCGCCGTATGATGGTGATTCTGCCCGAGAAGGCCGAATACGAGCAAGGCTTCTATCCCCTGATGAAGCGCCTCTACTGGATGTGTCGCAATATGAACGCCGTTCCGCAGATTTACGCCCATCCGGCCACCTTGCAGCAAATACGGCAGATGAAACGCAAATACAGCGTGGAAACCGACCTTGTGCTGAACGAATTGCATAATTGGGACCACATATCCCTGCTGGCCGGCAATGCCGATGCCGATTGCCTGGTGGTGCTGGCCCTGTCGCGTCAGGGCGGCGTTTCCTACCAGCCCCTGTTCGACTCGTTTCCGCAGGAAGTGGAGGATGTATTCCCCCGGCGCAACATTATGTTGTTCTATCCCGAGCAGCCCCGCTTTGAGCAAAAAATAACCACCTACTCCGGTCCGCTGGACGTGAGCAAAACCCAATAAGCTATGGAGGAGTGGACACGGAAAACGGTTTGCCTGCTGGGCTTGGAAGGGGTGCAGAAACTTCGCGAGGCCCACGTGGCCGTAGTGGGCATTGGAGGCGTGGGCGCGTTTGCGGCCGAATTCCTGGCCCGGGCCGGGGTGGGGCATCTGCTGCTGGTAGATGGTGACGTGGTGTCCGAAAGCAATCGCAACCGTCAGTTAGTGGCACTCCAAAGTACCCAGGGCCAACCCAAGGTAGACGTAATGGCCGCCCGCATACGCGATATAAACCCCGAGGCCGACGTACAGGCCTTCCAACTGTTCCTGACCGAGGATTCGGCCCTGAATCTGCTGCGCTTGGACGACGTTTTTGCCCGTACCGGATGGAACTGTTTGGACGCCGTGGCCGACGCCATCGATTCGGTGGGGCCCAAGGTGGCCTTGCTGGCCGGCTGTGTGGAGCAGGGCATTCCCGTAGTGTCGGCAATGGGAGCCGCCGGAAAGATGGATCCCGCCCGCATCCGCACGGTCGACATAAGCCGCACCAGCGTCTGCCCGCTGGCCAAAAAGGTGCGGCACGAACTCTCCGCCAAAGGCATACGGCAGGGCGTGGCGGCGGTGTTTTCCGACGAGCCGGCCGGATCGGACTTTTTCAAGGCTGCGGGCCGCCAAAATGCCGAAACCGTCGCTGCGATCCGAAACGCCGCCACCGTGGCCGGAGAGAACGCCGTAACCGCTACGGGAGAGTGCACCGCCACCGTGGCCGCGTCGTCGGCCCCAAAGGAACGCTATGTGCCGGGCACCGTTTCGTATATGCCGGCCGCCTTCGGAGGGCAGATGGCAGCTTGGATAATTCAAAAACTCACTCTATATGGCAATGATTCAAGGAATTGACATCTGCAAGAGTTTCGACAGCCTGCAGGTGCTGCGCGGTTTGGACATAGCGGTCGACGCCGGCGAGATTGTGTCGGTGGTAGGCCCGAGCGGCGCCGGCAAAACCACCTTGTTGCAGATTCTGGGCACCCTGGACAAACCCGACAGCGGCCGCGTGATTATCGATGGCCAGGACGTGCTCTCGCTCACCCCGAAGCAGCAGGCCGCCTTCCGCAACCGGAAAATAGGATTCGTGTTCCAGTTCCACCAGCTGCTTCCCGAATTCACGGCCCTCGAAAACGTGAGCATTCCGGCGCTCATTGCCGGAAAGAGCAAGAAGGAAGCCGAACGGATGGCGCACGAAATGCTCGACTTTATGAAGTTGTCCGACCGCGCCTCCCACAAGCCCTCGGAGCTTTCCGGCGGCGAAAACCAACGCGTGGCCGTGGCCCGTGCCTTGGTAAACCGTCCGGCCGTAGTGCTGGCCGACGAACCTTCGGGCAGTCTGGATTCGCGCAACAAACGCGATTTGCACCAGCTGTTTTTCGATCTGCGGGAGCAGTTCGGTCAGACTTTCATCATAGTGACGCACGACCAGGAACTGGCTGCCCTTACCGACCGTGTGATAGAGATGAAGGACGGCATTATTTTATGATGGACGAATGGCCGTAAATCGTTATAAACTTGTTTTTAAATCTTTTCTAAACGATTGAATATGAATAAGAAAAATAAATGGTTCCGGCTGCTTTCCCTGGCAGCGCTGACGGTGGGAATGTGGGCCTGCCAGTCGGGAACGGTCCGTGTATCGGTGGTGTGGGACGGCGGCGAAGTGAGTCTGTCCAAAATGCCGTCGGGCGTGACGGTGTCGGCCCAGGACGGCCACGTGACGGCCACGGTGACGCGTCCGGGCGTGAACTTCCATTTGTCGGGATCGTCCGACAACGGCTCCTTTAAGCTATACGGCCGCGAAGACTGTCGCCTGTTGGTGGACAACCTGCAGCTGACTAATCCCCGCGGATCGGCCTTGAACCTGCGTTCCGACAGCCGCACCTACCTTACCATAGAGGGCCGGAACCAACTCTCGGACGGTCCCTGGTACGAACAGGAAATGGACGAGAAGATGAAGGCCTGCGTGTATGGCGAAGGCGACCTTATTGTGGGCGGCAAGGGGCTGTTGGAGCTGCACGGCCGCTACAAGCACGCCCTCAAGACCGAAGGTTCGTTGTTGCTGAAAGACCAGTTCTCGCTGGTAGTGGAAGACGCGGTGAAGGACGGCCTGGTGGCCGGAAAGCATATCTTGGTAAAGGGCGGCAGCGTAGACGTTACGGTGCAGGACGATGCTATGAAGTGCCCCGGCGATTTCCAGATGGACGGCGGACAGCTGGTGCTGCGCGCTATGGGCGAGGACGGCAGCGAAGGCCTTGAGGCCAACACCATTACGGTGAACGGCGGCGAGCTTAAGGTGCTGGCCTTCGACGATGCCATAAACGCCGCCCGGCAAATAAGCTTCAACGGCGGGTTGGTGTATGCCTACAGCACCGGCAACGACGCCATCGATTCCAACGGTAAAATGGCGATGAACGGTGGCCTGGTGGTGGCGTTTGGCTCGCAGATTCCCGAAGGCGCCTTCGACTGCGACTGGAATCCCATAACGGTGACGGGCGGCACGTTCTTCGGCGTAGGCGGCGACAATTCGCGTCCGTCGGAGCAGACGGCCTCGCAAGGGGTGCTGCTGTATGGCGCCTCGTTCGAGGCTGGCGACGTACTGCGTCTTACCTCGGGCGACCAGGAGATGTTTACCTGCGTGGTGCCGCGCGATTATTTCCAAGGCTCGGTGTTGTTTTCGTCGCCGGCTTTGCAGATGGGCCGGTCCTATACGGTTTGGAAGGGCGGCAGCGTGGAAGGTGCCGCCGAGGCCTATTGTTTCCAAGTGGGCGGACAGTATAGCGGCGGCCAGGCCGACACTTCGTTTGTAATGGAATCGCTGGTGGCTCAGGCAGGCGATATGGGCTTTGGTCCCGGCTTTGGCCCCGGAGGCCCTGGTTTTGGTCCAGGAGGCCCTGGTTTTGGCCCCGGCGGTCCTGGTTTTGACCCGGATGGCAATCCGAACGGTGGCCCCGGATTTGGCGGCCCGCGTCCCGAAGGTTTCCCCGAAGGTTTCGACCCGTCGCAGATGCCTAAGGATTTTGATCCCTCTAAAATGCCCGAAGGCTTCGATCCTTCCAAGATGCCCGGTGGCCCCGGATTTGGCGGCCCGCGTCCCGAAGGATTCCCCGAAGGTTTCGACCCCTCGCAAATGCCTAAGGATTTCGACCCGTCTAAAATGCCCGAAGGCTTCGATCCTTCCAAGATGCCCGGCTTCGATCCGAACGGCGGTCCGATGGGCGGCCCCGGTCCGCGAGCTCACGCCGACCCCTTCCCCGACAATTTCCCGCCGGCCACTCCTTCGGCCAAGGCCCTCGAGGTTTTGATTACTGAATAACAGAAACTTCCGAACCGGGTCGCTGCAGGATGCGGTCCATCAGTTTTTTGGCGGTTTGGTCGGAGCAGTCCGACACCGTCAGCGTGCCTTTGAATTTGCCGTCGGCGGCGTCGAGGTGAATGCCGGTAATGTTGAGCGACATTTCCGAAGCAACCAACTGCATCAGGCGGGAAAGCAGGCCCGGTTCGTCAACTCCGCGCAGCTTTAGCGTAAGTGTTTTTATGGCCGGCTGTAGTGGCGCCGTGGCCCGGCCGTTCCGTTCTTCGCGGCGGCAGTAGGCGCGGATGCGCGAATAGGCCTTGCCGGTGGTCACCATCTGCAGCCATTCGGGCTTGGGTGTCACGTTGTCGGAGGTGAGAATTTCCACCTGGTCGCCGCTGCAAAGCACGTGGTTTATCGGCACCAGATGGTGGTTTACCTTGGCCCCTATGCAGTGGTTGCCCAGCTCGGTGTGCAATTCGTAGGCAAAATCCAGCGCCGTGGCACCCTGGGCCAGCGTACGGATGTCGCCCTTGGGCGTGAACACGAATATTTCCGACGAGAACAGGTTCATCTTTATGGTGTTGAGCATATCGATGGCGTTCGGGTCGGGGCTCTTCAGAATGTCCTTGATGGTAAGAATCCAGTGGTTCAGCTCGTTGTCGTCGTCGCACACCTCGCCCACCTTGTAGCGCCAGTGGGCGGCAAAGCCCTTTTCGGCAATGGTGTTCATCCGGCGGCTACGGATCTGCACTTCTATCCAGACACCTTCGGGGCCCATCACGGTGGTGTGCAGGGCCTGGTAGCCGTTGGCCTTGGGGGTGCTTATCCAGTCGCGCAGCCGGTCGGGATGGGGCTTGTAGAGGTTGGTCAGGGTGGAGTATATTTCCCAGCACTTCTGCTTTTCCCACAGGCTGCGGGCCTCGTCGTCCAGTTCTTCGGGCGACTCGAATATGATGCGGGCGGCCAATATGTCGTACACGTTCTCGAAATTGACGTGCTTGGTCTGCATCTTGTTCCAAATGGAATATACCGTTTTTATGCGACTCTTCAACTCGTACTGCAGGCCAATGGCATCGAGCGCCTGGGTGAGCGGTGTGGAGAATTCGGCATAGAGGCGGTCGCGGCGGTCGGCGTTGACGGCCAGCTTCTTTTCTATGTTGGCATATTCGTCGGGATGTTCGTAGCGGAAACTCAGGTCTTCCAGCTCGGTTTTTATGCTGTTCAGTCCCAAGCGGTAGGCCAGCGGCGCATACAGGTGGAGCGTCTCGCCGGCAATCTTGTGGCGCTTTTCGGCCGGTTGGGAGTCGAGCGTGCGCATATTGTGCAGCCGGTCGGCCATCTTAATCAGCACCACGCGGATGTCTTCGGCCATTGTGAGCAGCAGGTGGCGGAAGTTCTCGTTCTGCGTGGCGGCCTGGTCGCCGAATATGCCTCCCGAAATTTTGCTGAGCCCTTCCACAATGGAGGCGATCTTATCGCCGAACACGTTGCGCAAATCGTCTACCGTATATTCGGAATCCTCCATTACGTCGTGGAGCAGTGCCGCGCAGATAGAGGTGGAACCCAGCCCTATTTCGGTGCAGCAGATGCGGGCCACGGCCAGCGGATGCAGCATATAGGGTTCGCCCGACGGCCGGCAAGTGCCCTGGTGGGCCTTTTCGGCAAACACGAAGGCCTGGGTTATCAGAACCGTCTTTTTGCGATGGTTCGAATGCAGGTATTCGTCCAGCAGTGTCTGGAATTCCTGTTCTACAAGGGCGTTTTGGCTGGTCATATCGTTGCGTTCGGTGCTTTGGTTTAATAAATAATAAGGCGCTGTCCAATCTTGAGCATATCGCTCTTGAGGTTGTTCCATTTGCGCAGGTTGTTTACCGTTACGTGGTAGCGTTTGGCTATGACAGACAGGTTGTCGCCCGACTTTACCCGATAAATGACGGCCTCGCCGTTCTCACGCCCGCCCGGATTGGCCGGCGCCGCGCTCAGGTTGGCCGTGAGCAGTTCGGCCTTGCGGTAGTTGGGAATGCTGTCTTGCATACTTATGAACGTGGGCGTGTATTCCGCCGGCAGATACAGCACAGCCGGTTTGGTGGCGGTGCCGTGCACTATGTCGCTGCGAAACTGCGGGTTGGCCTTCTTAATCGAAGGGTAGGGAATGCTGCACACGTCGCTTATCTGACGAAAATGCATATCGTTGTGAATCATCAGCGTGTCGCACACCAGCGGACGGTCGGCCGTGCCCGGGCAGATGCCGTGCAATTCGTGGTACTCCATTATATAATGAGCGGCGTAGAACAGCGGCACATAGCTTCGGGTTTCGCGAGGCAGGTAATAGTAGATATCCCAGAAATCGCGCTTGCCGCCGGCGCGGGAAATGGCCTTGCGCACATTGCCGGGCCCGCAGTTGTAGGCGGCCAGGGCCAGGTTCCAATCGCCGAACATCTGGTAGAGCGCTTTCAGAAATCTGACGGCGGCCTGGGTGGAGCGTACCGGGTCGCGGCGCTCGTCCACCAGACTGTTAATCTGCAGGCCGTACACCTTGCCGGTGGAATACATAAACTGCCACAGACCCACGGCGCCCATAGGCGACACGGCGTTGGTGTTCAGGGCCGACTCGATAATGGGCAGGTATTTCAGTTCCAGCGGCAGTCCGGCCACGTCCAGTTCCTGCTCTATAATGGGAAAATAGAAGTCCGACAAGGCCAGCATTCCGGCCACTTGCTGCCGGCGTTCGTAGGCATACAACTCTATGAACCGCTTCACCACGCGGTTGTAGGCCATTGGAATAATACTGGGCAGGTCCTGGAGCCGTTGACGGTACACGCTGTCGGCGGGGCGCAGGGTGTCGGCGGCGTCGGTCAGACAGGAATCGCAAAGGTGAAACAGCCCTTCCCGGCGCCAAGCCAGGTACAGGCTGTCCATATCGGCGGTGACGGCTGGCGGAAGCACGGCCGACGGGTCGTCGAAGACGGAATCGACGCTCACTTGGGCTGTCCTGGGGCTGTTGGCTTCGGTCACGGCTTCGGTTGTCTCGGGGTTGGCTTCGCCTGCTTCGTGGCCCGCTTCGGTTTCTGTTGCTTCGGAGGGCGCTCCGGTTGCTTTGGACGGCTTGGTCCGGGCACTGGTTTCGGCGGCTTTCGGGCTTTGAATCTTGGTGCCGTCCTCCTTCGTTTTGGATGACTTGGCTTTGCTACTTGCTTCGTTTGCTTCGGGATTCGTGGTTTTGGAAGCCGAAGTTTTGGAACGCGGATTTTCAGTCGGGAAGGTCGCGGAAGGGGCATCAGCCGAAAGGGCGTCAGCGGAAAGAACCGTCGCCGGGGCAAGCGTCAGCAGGCACAAAAGAATCAGCAGATGGGGAATCCGGTTCATACGCTAAAACCTGAAGCAGAAAGACATTCCCAGGCGCTGGAAGGGATCGGAACTTACCCAGGCCTCGCCCGGCGCGCTCCAGTCGGCCCTGACGGGCATATAGGCGGGCGAACTGGCCGGCGCGAGCTGCAAGCTCAGGTCGTCGCTGATGTCGAAATCGAACAACTCGGCATCCACGTAGGCATCCAGAATGCACACCAGATACACCGCCACGCCCACAATGATGCTCAGGTCGCGCTGCCGCCGGAACTTCAGCTGTCGGTTTTTGAGCGTGGTTTGTAGTTGCGAGGTGGAGTAGGACGAATTATGCAGCAGTTCCTCGTAATATTTGGTGTTGGGGTCGTCGTCCAGCAGGTCGCGATAGGCATCGGTGTAGGCCTCGTAATAGCGGTTGTTCCAACTGATGGCATAGGCCACGCCCACGAATCCGCCGGCCACGATGGGCAGTTTCCAATAGCGGCGGTTGTAGAGCTGGCCCAAACCGGGGCACAGGGCGGCAAACCAAAGCGACTTGTTGGAATCGGGGTGAAAGGCGGTGGTGTCTATGTCCAATTGGTCGGAACTTACCATTGTCCCGGCCGAAAAATAGGTGCTGTCGCCCAGCTGGTAAAGGTTCTCGCTGTCGAGGTCTTCGCTGCCAAGATTCTCAGCGTCAAGGCTCTCGCTGTTGAGGTTTTCGGCGTTAGGGTTTTCGCGATTGATGGTGTTGCCGGCCGGGGGCGTTGTTTCACTGGCATTTGAGGATGTTTCGCCGTCCAGGGTGTCGGTGGCAAGAACCGTTTCCCCGCTTGTGGAAACGACTGCCAGCGAATCCGTTTCTTCGGCAGGAGCCATCGCGGCGGATGTTGCCGACTGGGCGAAGAGCGGCCCGGTCAGCAAAAGTAAAGCAGTCAGAAACGGCAATCGCAAACGCATTGAGTTTGATTAATCTTAGTTGGATGTTGTCGTGTGTTCAATGGAACGTTGGGCTTAGTAAGGCAGTCTTTTCGGTCGGACAAACGTTTTGGTTGAATGGTTTTCTGTTGAACTGTTTTCCACTTGAACGGCTCAATTGAGCAGCCGGTCCAGCGACGACAGGATTTCCTCCAGTTTCTGTTCGTTGCGGAAGGGAATCACAATGCTGCCTTTTCCGTCTTCGTCCACCTTGAGCCGCACTTTGGTGCCCAGGCGGTCGCAGAGTTGCTGCTGCAGCTCCGAAAATTCCTGGGTAAGCTGCCGTTTCGACTTCTTTTTGGCTGTGGCTTTGGTGCCCTTGGCCGACGGGTCGGTTTGACGGCGCACCAAATCCTCTACCTGGCGGGCCGAGTAGCCGAATTTAAGGATGTCTTCGTACAGTTTGAGCTGTTCGCCGGGCTGCTCCACCGTAATGAGCGAACGCGCGTGCGACATATCTATCTTTTTGTCTTTCAGACCCATCTGAATTTCGGCCGGCAGCTTAAGCAGGCGAATGTAATTGGAAATGGTGGCGCGTTTCTTGCCCAGACGCTCGCTCAGCTGCTCGTGGGTAAGGTGGTACACTTCCGACAGTTTCTGGAAGGCCAGTGCCGTTTCTATGGCGTTCAGGTCTTGCCGCTGAATGTTTTCTATCAGGGCCATTTCCATCACGGCATCGTCCTGGGCGGTCTTTATGTAGGCCGGAATGGTCTTAAGCCCAATGGATTGCGAGGCGCGGAAGCGACGTTCGCCCGAAATAATCTGGTAGGTGCCGTCGTCCATCTGGCGCAACGTGACAGGCTGGATAATTCCCAGCTTCTGTATGGAGGCGGCCAGTTCGGCGAGCGCTTCGGGGTCGAAGTCTTTGCGGGGCTGGTCGGGATTGGGCCGTATCTGGTCCAGGGCTATTTCATTAATGGAGGAACTGCCGACGGTTTGGATGTCGTCGGTGGAAATGAGGGCGTCCAGCCCTCGTCCAAGATTATGTTGTCTGGCCATAGTCGGTGCTTGTTTTTGCTTATTGCTTATTGCTTCTGTTACTGCTTCTGTTTCTGTTTCTGTTTCTGTTTCTGTTTCTGTTTCTGTTTCTGTTTCTGTT
>R17__coassemble_375_pt1 | contig 23300 bp, 17 predicted proteins | sample R17__metabat2_high_PE_026 | metagenome-assembled genome bin R17
TCGCTCAACAGCTGGTGCGTATTGCCTATGCGGTTGAAACTCACCGCGTTCTGCCCGGCTACCTTCGATTCGGGAATGTTGGCGTTTCCCCACCACCAGCCCAGTGCAATGGCGCCGTAGGGGCAGAACTGGATGTCGTTGTGCAGGAACGACACCTCTTTTACAAAGAAGGCCACCATCGTCTCCACCTGGCGGAAATCCAGGCAGACGTTGCGCACATAGTTGTTGCTCACTTCAATGCGCTGGCAAAGCCCCTCGATGCCGGCCGGATAGATGCCCTCGCCGTCGCCTATCTCGTAGTGCTGCGGATGGCCCAGCGTCAGGGTGTTTCCCAGAATGTCCAGAAATACGTTGCCCACGATGCGGGCATCGGCAACGTCGTTGGTCATACCGATGGCCGTGGCGCAGCCAAGGTGCTCGAACCGGCAGCGCTCAATGCGGATGCCGCGCGCGTTCTTTATGTCCAGGCAGCCCTGAGGCACGTTGCAGCTGTTGTATTTGGTGGGATGCCAGTTGCCGTCGGGAATGTATTTGCAGGCCAGTCCGAGGCTTTGTATGCCGCCGAATCCGCGCGACTGGTCTACCTGCATCAGGTTCCAGGCGTCGTAGGCAAAGGTAATGCCCTCGAAGGCAATGTTCTGCACGCGGTGCAGGGTATCGGTGCCGTATATGCGGAACAGCCCTTCGCTGCGCGGAGCTACGATTTCCAGCGAGTTGGCATCGGCGCCGTCGGTCATATAGTAGAGCATCTGCTCCTGGCGGTCAAAGTAGAATTCGCCGGGTTCGTCGAGAAGTTCGCGGGCATTGCGCAGGTGGAATTTGCCCCGGTAGTCTATTTTGCCGGCCCAGGCCATGGAATTGATGATGGCACCCAGCGGCTGCTGCAGATGCGCGGCGAACGTGCCGTCTTCGAGCTGCTCCATTTGGCTCAGGCACAGGATTTTTTCGGTCCAGACCTTGTTCTGCACCATTTCCACGTCTTCGGGGTTGGCAAAGGTCGTCAACTGGTCGTTGGCCTGCAGGCGGATAGACTCCACTCCTTCACCGGCGCCGAAAGCCCAGGGCTCCTGGCCCGTAATTTCGAATCGTCTGTACACACCGGCACCGTCGGTCTGGATGCCGGCCTGGGCCATCAGTGCCCGGCGGCCGTCCACCAGCAGCGTGCGGATTTTGTGGTCGCACGTCAGGGGCGCGCGGTACAGTTTGCCCTCCACCAAGGTCCAGTCTTTTACTTTTTGACCGCCGCTTATAACAGGGTGGGCCCCTTCGGCGGCGCGGAACAGCAGTTCGTAGCCCTCGCGGGCACTGTAGGACGCATCCAGCACAATCGGTTCCGACAACAGGTATTCTCCGTCTTGCAGTTCCACCACCACGTTCTGCGGCTTGCGGACGGCCGCTTTTGCCTTGTTCAGGCCGGAACGGAAGGTGGCAGGCGTAACCTTTATTACATAGCTGGCTTTTTGGGCAGAGGCATCGGTTTTTTGGACGGCCTCGGCTTTCGGAGCGGAGGCATCGGTTTTCGGGGTGGCACTCTGGGCGGCCTGCAAGGATACAGGCATAGCTACCAAGGCGCTCAGCGCTATTCCCAGGCAACCGTAACGGAAAAGTCTGTTCATTGTATTGTGTTTGGTTGTTTTCGGCATACCGGCCGCTTACGGGGATATCTACCGCAGCCGTCGTTTAAACTAACGGCTTGCTGTTTCGGATTCCGTGGCGAAAGTAATACTTTTGCGGCACAAAGAACTCCTATGATCTATCTGATTATCGCCATAGTCTGCGCATCGCTGTTCTCCATAATGCTCAAGATTAGCCAGGAGAACAACATCAATTCCCAGCAGGTTATCTTCTTTAATTATGTTTTCGGACTTGTAATCAGTCTGATACCGATTGGCGGACACATCGTGTCCGGGCAGGTGGCGGCCGCTTCCTATTGGCTCCCGGCCGTCTCGATGCTGCTGGTATTGGTGCAGGGCGCCTTCTTTGCCGGCGGGTTCAACCTGATGGACCAGTCGGTGTGGCGTAGCGGCGTGGCCCTTACCACGGCCTCGGCCAAGACCTCGCTCATCGTTCCGGTGATTCTCAGCTGGCTGCTGTTCGGGCAATCGCGGCCTTCGTGGTTCCTGGTGGCGCTTATTCTGGCGGCTATGCTGCTGATGATCCTGCCCAACCGCGCCCAGTATCACGACGAATCGCAGCGCCGCTCGGCTACCGATGCCATCCGTCAGCGCAAAGCCGCCGTGTATCTGGCGGTGGTGTTTGTGGTGTACGGTTGTTCCGACTTTATGCTCAAGGTGGTGCAGCAATCCATCTCGTCTGCTTCGGCCAGTCCCGACGACGTGGCCTGCCGGCTTTCGTCGCTTACGCCGGGCATCTTCCTGGCTTCGGCCTTGTTCTCGGGCCTTATCTGCCTGGCCAAGGGCAGTTTCCGCCAACAAAAAGTGTCACGGAAAAGCCTGCTGGCGGGATTGGTGCTGGGATTGGCCAACTATTTTGCCACCGACTGCTCGTTCCGGGCGCTGGCCTCGATGTCTACCAGTTTGTTCTATCCCCTGTACAACGTAGGTATCGTGGCCATAGCCACCTTGGTGGGCATAGGTTTCTTCAAGGAAAAAATCCGTTGGCCCCAGGTGCTGGGACTGGTGCTGGCAGCCGTGGCCATTGCGCTGGCCCGGTAGTTCAGATACCATTCCGGCAGGCGGCCGCTTCCAGCAGGGGAACGGTGCTGTCCATCAGGTCGAAAAGCTCGGCGAGCGTTTCGGCCCGGAGCAGGGCGATGCGCGTTTCGCGGAAATTGGGAATGCCCTTGAACAACGGCGTGGCGGCCAAGTGACGGCGTATGTGCAGAATGCCGCGCTTCTCGGCGGTCTCGGGCGGATATTTTCCGTTGGCGGCATCTTGGGCCTTTATCATTTCCACGCCCTCCAGCACCTCTTGCTTCAGGATCTCCAGTTTCCAGCGGGGCGACTCGTCCCAGCATTCGCCGGTGGCCAGGTAGTGTTTTATTTCGCGGAAAATCCACGGGCGCCCGAAGGTGGCGCGGCCCACCATTACGGCATCCACGCCGGTTTGGTCGAAGCGTTGCCGGCACACCTCGCCCGAGGTGATGTCGCCGTTGCCGATGATAGGAATGTGCATCCGCGGATTGTTCTTGACGGCACCGATGAGCGACCAGTCGGCCTCGCCGTTGTACATCTGGCAGCGCGTGCGGCCGTGAATGGTGAGGGCCGCAATGCCGCAGTCCTGCAGGGCCTCTGCAATGTCCACGATGTTCCGATTGTCCATATCCCAGCCAAGCCGGGTTTTTACAGTGACCGGAATGGGCACGGCATCCACCACGGCGCGGGTGATGGCCATCATCCGGGGCAGGTCGCGCAGCAGCCCGGCCCCGGCGCCCTTGCCGGCCACCTTCTTTACCGGGCAGCCAAAGTTTATGTCCAGAATGTCGGGATGCGCTTCGGCGCTAATCCGGGCCGCCTCGGCCATCGTGTCGGGGTCCTTGCCGTAAATCTGTATGGCCACGGGCCGTTCCTGGTCGGAAATGTTCAGCTTGCGGCAGGTGGAGTTCACGTAGCGCACCAACGCGTCGGACGATACGAATTCGGTGTAGACCATATCGGCCCCGAAGCGCTTGCACATAAGGCGGAAGGCGGGGTCGGTGACGTCTTCCATCGGGGCCAGGAAGACGGCTTCTTTGGGAAAGGAAACAGGGCCTATGTCCATAGCTTAGCGGAGTCCGTATTTTTCGCAGCGCTTGCGGTCGGAAAGAATGCGCAGGGCTTCCTGCAGGGCGTCGTTTTCGGGCGCCATCACCTTATAGAATTCGGCCGTGGTATACAAATCGCGGGCAATGTAGGCCTTCAGCTGCAAGCGGAGCACGCTCTGGTCGGCGGCCAGCTGCTGCTCGGTGGGGCTGAATTTGTCGGCCCGGGCGGCGGCCAGCAGTTCCTCCATCAGGGCATCGTCGGTCTGGAAGCGGGCGCGGAAGTCGTCGGCCGTGGGGTAGGCGGCCTTCAGGTCGGCACGGTGTGTGTCCACATAGTTCAGCACAAAACGGTTCAGGATGCCTTTCTGGATAAGCTTGCGGTGCAGGTCGGTCATACGGGTGGTGTCGAGCGGCACGAACACGTCGGGCATAATGCCGCCTCCGCCGTAGACGGTGCGCCCCTTCACCAGCGTGGCGTAGCGCAGGGAGTCGGGGAAGTGGATGCTGTCGGCACTCAGGAATTCGCCCCGGTTGTAGCGGTCTATCAGGTCCTTGCCGTAGGCCTCCTTGCCTTGGTCGTAGGGCTTTTGAATGCAGCGGCCCGAGGGCGTGTAGTAGCGCGACACGGTAAGCTTTATCACTGAGCCGTCGCCCAGCGGATACATACGTTGCACCAGCCCCTTGCCAAAGCTGCGCCGTCCCACCACCAGGCCGCGGTCCCAGTCCTGTACGGCGCCGGTGACGATTTCGCTCGACGAGGCGGAATATTCGTCGATAAGGATAATGAGATTGCCCTGCTCGAAGGCGCCCTTCACCGTGGCGGTGGCGTCTTCGCGTTCCATATGAAGGCCCTGGCTGTAGACGATGCACTTGCCTTTGTCCAGGAACTGGTCGGCCAGTTCCACGGCCGTCTGCATATAGCCGCCGCCGTTCGACTGCAAATCGAGAATAAGCGTCTTGAAGGGCATCATTTCGGCAAAGGCCTTGCGGAATTCGTCCATCGTGGTGGCGCCGAATCGGCTTATTTTAATATAGGCGGTCTGTCTGTCTACCTTGTAGGCGGCGTCGATGCTGTAAACCGGAATCTTGTCGCGCACAATCACAAAGTCGGTAAGGCCCTGCGTGCCGCGCCGTTTCACGCTGACGGTGACGCGCGTGCCTTTGGGCCCCTTGAGGCGTTTCATCACTTCCTTGTTGCTCATCCTGACGCCGGCAATGGGCTCGCCGTCCACCTTCAGGATGCGGTCGCCGGCTTGCAGGCCCACTTTTTCGGAGGGCCCGCCCGCGATTACTTCCACCACAAACAGGGTGTCGTTCATCATATTGAACGAAATACCGATGCCGTCGAACGTGCCCTGCAGCGGCTCGTTCATTTCCTTCACCTCCTCGGCGGTCATATAGTCGGAGTGGGGATCCAGCTCCTTCACCATTGCCTGGATGGCCTTGGTGGTCATCAGGTCGTTGTCTACCGAATCTACGTAGAGCGCGTTGAAGGCAAACATCGCGGTCTGCACCTTGCGCATCTGGGCCATCATATCGGCTTGCTGGGCATACAGGCCGGCGGTCAGGCAAACGGCCAGGCAGCAAAGCAGTATTTTGGAAAATTTGCGGTTAGTCATAGCGATAAACAATACACAATGTTTTGGGTTTGGGAGCTCCCGGACGTAAGGAATCGATTTTTCAACCGGCTTCTCAAGCCTTTGGCCGGATCCGCTCCAGCACGGCCTGCGGCACGAACTGCGACACGTCGTGGCCGTAGGAGAGCAGCTCCCGCACCACCGACGACTGTACGGCTTCCAATTCGGGACGGGCCGGCAGCAGAATGGTTTCCATGGGGCTATCGGCCGACAGCCGGCGGTTTACCTCGGCCATCTGGCGTTCGTATTCGAAATCCAGCGTGGAGCGGACGCCCCGCAATATGAACCCGGCCCCGATGCGGTGGGCAAAGTCAACGGTAAGCCCTTCGCAGGGAAGCACTTCCACCTTGGGCTGGCCGGGGTAGCAGGCCTGTATCTGCTCCAGGCGCTCGGCCAGGGAAAAACGGGCGGTCTTGCCGGCGTTCACGCCCACGGCAATCACCACCTTGTCGAACAGTTCCAGCCCGCGGGCCACCAGGTCGGCGTGCCCCAGGGTAAAGGGATCGAACGAACCGGGAAATACGGCAATGCGTGTCATCTTCTGCTTGCTTTATGAAACGTGGATCTGAAGGTCGATGTCTTCTTCCACCACCAGGTTTTCTATCATAAAGTTCTGGCGCTCGTTGGTGTTCTTGCCCATATAGAATTCGAGCAGCTCGCTCACCAGGTCTTCCTTGCGCAGCGACACCTGGTCCAGCCGGATGTCCTGCCCGATAAACCCGCGGAACTCGTCGGGCGAGATTTCGCCCAGGCCTTTGAACCGGGTTATCTCGGGATTGGGCCCCAGGGCCTTGATGGCCTGGATACGTTCCTCGTCGGTGTAGCAGTAGCGCGACTCCTTTTTGTTGCGCACGCGGAACAGCGGGGTCTGCAGTATGTACACGTGGCCTTTCTTGATAAGGTCGGGGAAGAACTGCAGGAAGAACGTGAGCATAAGCAGGCGTATGTGCATTCCGTCCACGTCGGCATCGGTGGCGATGATTACCTTGTTGTAGCGCAGGTCGTCCAGGCTGTCCTCGATGTTGAGCGCCGCCTGCAGCAGGTTGAATTCCTCGTTTTCGTACACCACCTTCTTGGTTTTGCCGAAGGTGTTGAGCGGCTTGCCCCGCAGGCTGAACACGGCCTGGTAGTTTACGTCGCGGCTCTTGGTAATGGAACCCGAGGCCGAGTCGCCCTCGGTGATGAATATGCAGGTGTCTTCCAGGTTGTCTCCCTTGGAGTCGTTGTAGTGGAAGCGGCAATCGCGCAGCTTGCGGTTGTTCAGGTTGGCCTTCTTGGTCACCTCGCGGGCCTTCTTGGTGACCACGTCGATGGCCTTGCGCTCCTTTTCGCTCTGGTTCACCTTTTTGAGCATAATCTCGGCCGTGGCGGGATTGCGGTACATAAAGTTGTCCAGTTCCTTCTTGAGGAAGTCGTTGATGAACTTGTTTATGGTAGGGCCGTCCTTGGCCACGTCGCGGCTGCCCAGCTTGGTCTTGGTCTGCGATTCGAACACGGGTTCCTCCACCTTTATGCTTATGGCGGCCACCATACCGTTGCGTATGTCGGCGTAGTCGTGGTTCTTGTTGAAGAAGTCCTTGAGTATGTGCGACACGGCTTCGCGGAACACCGTCTGGTGGGTGCCGCCGGCCGTGGTGTGCTGCCCGTTCACAAAAGAGTAGCATTCCTCGCCGTACTGGTTGGTGTGGGTAAAGGCCACTTCTATGTCGTCGCCGCGCAGGTGGATGATGGGGTAGAGCCCGTCGGCCGTCATCTTGTCGTTCAGGAGGTCTTCCAGGCCGTTCTTGGAACTGAATTTCTGGCCGTTGTATACAATGGTGAGCCCGGTGTTCAGGTAAGCGTAGTTCTTCAGGAGCGATTCCACGAACTGGTCGTTGTATTCGTAGTTGACAAACAGCTTGTTGTCGGGCATGAATTCCACCAGCGTGCCGTTGGCCTCGGTGGTGGGCTCGTTCACGGCATCCTTTATGAGCACGCCGCGCTCGAATTCGGCGCTGGCCGTGTCTCCTTCGCGGAAGCTCTGGATGTGGAAGAACGACGACAGGGCGTTCACGGCCTTTATGCCCACGCCGTTCAGTCCCACCGATTTGTGGAAGGTCTTGGAATCGTATTTGGCGCCCGTGTTCATTTTGGACGAGGCGTCTACCAGCTTGTTAAGGGGAATGCCGCGGCCGTAGTCGCGGACAGACACATAGCCTTCCTTTATGTCGACGCGGATTGTTTTTCCGCAGCCCATCATAAATTCGTCTATGCTGTTGTCTATCACCTCCTTGAGCAATACATAAATGCCGTCCTCGGGAGCCGTGCCGTCGCCCAGCCGACCGATGTACATACCGGGGCGCAGGCGTATGTGCTCGTTCCAGGGCAATGTCTTTATGCTGTCGTCGTCGTACGATACGGGTGCCTGAGGCTTGGTTTCTTCCATAGCTGCTTCTGCCATAATGCGGGGTTTGTTTCGAAGGGCGAAGATAATAATATTATGGCTTAAAACCGCCGTCGGGCCACCCTCGGGCCCAAAATAAATTTGCCTTTTCCGGCGCACCAAAAAAAGGGGAACGGAAAAACTCCGTCCCCCTTTGGAAAAACTTTTTTGGCAAGTTCAGGCCATTTTGGGAAGGCTTTCGATGAAGCCGTTCTGAAAGGCTCCGGGAACTATACCGAAACCGTTTCTTAGAACAAGTACGCGACGCTGATGATGCTTCCGCTGCTCTTGTCGGAATAATTTTCCTGTTTGCACCAGTTGGTCAGACCCAGCTGGTAGTTGTACATAAGGCGGTAGTTGTCCAGGAAATCCACGCCCACGCCGAACTGCAGGCCCCAGCCCAGGCGCTTCCAATCTTCGGAATCCTCGAAATAGTTGTAGGTAGATTCGTTGCCTTGATTGTCGGAAACAACCGTTTTTTCCATCAGGCAAAGGTCCAGATAGGGGCCGGCCACGGCAAACAGGCGCACGGGACCCACGTCGAAGGTGGCTTTGGCCAGCACGGGAATGTCAATGCCGAAAGCCTTGTTTTTGGAGGTGGCTGTGTGGCTCGCTAACGATTCCTCTTCCTTGCTGAATTGGTAATACAGGCCGGCACCGGGCATTACACTGAAGCATCCGGCAACGGGAATTTCGTACTTCACCCCAATTCCAAAGCTGTTGAAGGGATCCGTTTCGGTAGTGGTGGTGCTGCCAATGGTGGCCTTTTCTGTTTCGGTGAAGAAACCAAAGCCGGCATTGACGCTCAGTTGAGCACTCATAGAAACCACGGTGGCCAGCGCCAGGGCGGCTGTCAGAAACATTTTTTTCATAGGTTGTTGGTTTTATGGCGACTGCCGCGGGGCAGCCGCCGGTTAGTAATAAAAGGAGTTATTTTATTTCCCAGGTATCGAGGGTCTTGAAGAAGTCCTGCAGGCAGTGCACCGCCGGCTTTTTGGCTTGGACGTCGGCCACCTGGGTCTTCACCTCTTCTTCGTAGGTGGGGGCTTCCACGTCGCGGATAACGCCCAGCGCCACCGGGAATTCGGGGCCGCCCATCGTGCCCAGCTTGAAGTGCAGGGTGCTGTCGGCGCAGTGGGCATCGTGCACCAGCACGTCGTCCAGCGTGTAGCCGTCCTGGCCTATGGTCACCACCTTCAGGCCGAAGCCGTCGCGCACCAGACCCTTGTCGCGGTTCTTGCCGAACACCATCTTTTCGCCGTGCTTAAGATAAATGCAGCGGTCGTCGCGCACCTCCTTTTCGGAAATGTCGCGGTGGGTGCCGTCGTTGAATATCACGCAGTTCACCAGGGCTTCCACCACGGAGCATCCCTTGTGCCGGGCGGCCTGCACCAGCACTTCCTGCGAGTTCTTCAAATCTACGTCCAGTATGCGGGCAAAGAAGTTGCCGCGGGCACCCAGGCAGAGCTCTGCCGGGCGGAAGGGCTCTTCCACCGTGCCGTAGGGCGACGACTTGGAAATGAATCCCTTGGGCGAGGTGGGCGAGTACTGTCCCTTGGTGAGGCCGTATATGCGGTTGTTCATCAGGATAAGGTTCACGTCGATGTTGCGCCGGCAGGCGTGTATGAAGTGGTTGCCGCCGATGGCCAGGCAGTCGCCGTCGCCCGTCACCTGCCACACGGTAAGCTCGGGATTGGCCGTCTTTACGCCGGTGGCTACGGCCGAGGCCCGTCCGTGGATGGTGTGGAACCCGTAGGTGTTCATATAATAGGGCAGACGCGAGGAGCATCCGATGCCCGAAATGACGGCAATGTGGTCGGGGGCGACGCCCAGTTCGGCCATAGCCTTGTGGAGCGTGTTCAGCACAGCGTGGTCGCCGCAGCCGGGGCACCATTTCACTTTACCGCTGCTCTTGTAATCGTTGGCTGTATAAGTTGTTTCCATTGTTGCTTGTTTTTAGGGTTCTGCTTATGGCTGTTCAAAACTCCTTGCCGACGGCTTCCAGGATCTCGCTTACGGTGAAGGGCTGGGCCTGCACCTTGTTGAACTGCTTTATTTCCATTCCGGCCGGCATCTTTTCGCGCAGGTAGGCGGCAAACTGGCCGCTGTTGAGCTCGCACACCACAATCTTCTTGTAGCGCGACAGCACCTCGGCGGTGTTCTTGGGCAGCGGGTTTATGTAGTTGAAGTGGGCGAGGGCCGCTTTCTTACCTTGCTTGTTCAGGGTTTCCACGGCGGCGCACAGGTGGCCGTAGGTGCCGCCCCAACCCACCAGCAGCACGTCGGCATCGGGATTGCCCTGCACCTGGAGCAGCGGCAGGTCTTCGGCGATGGCCGCAATCTTCTGGGCGCGCAGCTGGCACATCAGCTCGTGGTTGGCGGGGTCGGTGGAAATGGCTCCGGTGCGGGCATCCTTTTCCAGTCCGCCCACGCGGTGGGCAAAGCCTTCGCGGCCGGCCACGGCCCAGTAGCGGACCAAGGTCTTTTCGTCGCGGATATAGGGAGCCCACTGACCGCGCATCTCTTCGGGAACGAAGGGCGGATTGATGGCGGGATAGGTGCTCAAATCGGGAATTCTCCAAGCCGAGGAGCCGTTGGCCAGGAAGGCGTCGGTAAGCAGAATGACGGGCGTCATATGCTCCAGGGCAATCTTGGCGGCCTGGAAGGCGTAGTCGAAACAGTCGGCGGGCGTGCTGGCGGCCACCACGGCCACGGGCGATTCGCCGTTGCGGCCGTACAGGGCCTGCATCAGGTCGGTCTGCTCGGCTTTGGTGGGCAGGCCGGTGGAGGGACCGCCGCGCTGGACGTCCACCACCACCAGGGGCAGTTCGGCCATCACGGCCAGACCGATGGCTTCGCTTTTGAGGGCCACGCCGGGGCCGGAGGTGCTGGTAGCGGCCAGGTTGCCGGCAAAGGAGGCGCCTATGGCCGTGCACACGCCGGCAATCTCGTCCTCGCACTGGACGGTCTTGACGCCCAGTTCCTTGCGGGCGGACAGCTCGTGCAGGATGTCGGTGGCAGGCGTGATGGGATAACTTCCCAGGAACAGGGGCAGTCCCGACTTCTCGCTGGCGGCGATGAGGCCCCAGGCCGTGGCCTGGTTGCCCTTGACGTCGGTGTAGGTGCCTTTTTCCAGTTGCGAGGGGTTTACCGTGATGGTGGACACCGAGGCGTGTATGTTGTGCCCGTAGTTGTAGCCGTCGGTCATTACCTTGAGGTTGGCCTGCAGCAGGGTGGGCTTTTTGCCGAACTTGTTGGTGAGCAGTTCCTCGGCCTTGTCCAGCGGCTTGTTGAACAGCCAGCACACAAAGCCCAGGGCAAACATATTCTTGCAGCGCAGGATGCTCTTGTTGTCCAGGCCGCTGTCGGCCAGACTGGCCTTGGTGAGCGACGAGATGGGTACGGGCACCACCTGGGCGCTTTCTATATGAAGTTCCTTGATGGGATCGTCGGTCTTGAACTCGGCCTTTTCCAACCCCTGGGCATTGAAGGTGTCTTCGTCGATCACCACCACGGCATCGCGCTTGATGTGGCTGACGTTGGTCTTGAGGGCGGCCGGATTCATAGCGATGAGCACGTCGGCCTTGTCGCCCGGCGTGTACACTTTGGAAGAAGCAATGTGTACCTGGTAGCCCGACACGCCGCTCAGGCTGCCCTGCGGGGCGCGCATCTCGGCGGGATAGTCGGGAAAGGTGGAAATTTCGTTGCCGAAGACGGCCGAAAGCGTCGAAAACAGCGTGCCGGTGAGCTGCATTCCGTCGCCGGAGTCGCCGCAGAAGCGGATAACTGCCTGTTCGAGCTCTTTAACTGTTACTTGCATAATGTTATGGGTTGAAAAGTGGAGCAAAGATAGCGCACAAATCAGAATTTGTTCAGTCGGTTACGATTTCTTTTGCCCCGGCGAATATGAGGTTTGTCAGTGAATGAACACGATTTTGCCCACCTGCCCGCTGGCGCCTTCCTGGTCGGTGGCGAACACCAGATACACGCCCGTGGCGGCGCGCCCTCCCGAGGGTGTCAGTCCGTTCCATACGAACTGTCCGCCCAGCGAACGCCCGACGGCCATCGCGTGGCCGCGCAGGTCGGTGATGCGCACCTGCGAATTCTCCATCAGGCCGGTCACCACGATGTCGCCTTGCCATTCGGGCTCCACCGGATTGGGAAACACCCTCACGGCGCTGTAGTCGTCGGCGGGCTCGTTGGCGTCGCTCCGGTAGGAGACGATGCCCGCCTCGGTGCCGAAGAACACTTCGCCGCTTTCGGGGTGGATGGCAATGGAACAGACGTTGTCGGAGGGCAGGGGACTGTTGTCGGACGTGAAATGGTGCACGGTGGTGATGCCGTCGGCCGACAGCAGGTAGGCGCCGTCCGATTCGGTGCCCAGCCATTTGCGGTCGGCGCCGTCCACGGCAATGCACAGCACGTGGTCGTTGGTGAGCAGGTAGTCGGCTTCGTTGGTGCCGTCGTTGCGGGGCACTTTTACGCGCGAAAAGACGGGCGTGGCGTCGTCCAGCAGGCTGACACTGCTGTAAACCACCAGCGGCCCGCGGTTGGTGCCCAGCCACACGTTGCCGCTGCGGTCTTCGGTGGCGCAGTGCACGGCGAACACGTCGACGGCCTTGCCGTCCTGGTCGGTGAAGGAACTTATCCAGCGGGTGTCATCGTCGGAAAAGTCGGCGAGCGTGCCCTTGGGGTCGATGACGAACAGGCCGTCGGTGACGCGCTCGCTGTTCACCCATATTTCGCCGTTCCGGCGGAACAGGATGTCGTCCCACGAAGGAGCTGCCCCCGGCATAGAAGCGTAGCCGGCCGACAGCCAGCGGCCCTGCGGCGTGAGCAGATGGATGCCGCCCTGCCCGTAGGTGGGGTCGGAATTGAGCACCCACAGATTGCCGTCGGCGTCGAAGGTGGCACCGTCCACGCGAATGTAGCGATAGGGATTGTCGTGGATACAGTCCACCAACGGGCTGTTGTCGATGGTATGCAGCTGCACCAGCCCGCCGTCGCGGAATTCGTACAGGCCCTCGCCCCAGGAGGTGGCAAACAAGTGACCGGGGTCGGCCGGATCCACGGCCACGTTCAGAATGTCGCGGAAGGGGTATCCGGTGGCTTCTTCCAAATCGTCGGCCTCGGGCGTGAACGACAGCCACTGCTCTCCGTCAAAGCCGAACACGCCTCCGTCGTAGCGGTAGCGGTCGCCCCAGCGGCCTCCCGAGGTGACATACAGGCAGCCCTGGTGAAACAACATTTTCCAAGCCGTGTTCACCGTGGGGCCGTCGGGCAGAAATCCTTTTTCGGACAAACTCAATTCGCTGTCGGACAGTTCCCAAACGGCAATTCCATCGCTGCCCGAGGCCGAGAATATCCGGCCGTGGCGGCTATCCAGGGCAATGCCGTTCAGGCAAGTTCCGTCGTCGCCGGCCAGCAGGAACGAGGCCTGGGCCGAAGCGAAGGGAAGCGATTCGGGCTGCAGCACTTCGAAGCTGCTGTCGGCCAGGCCTGTGACCAGGCATCCTTCGTCGGTGTTGAGCGAGGTGACTGCCTGGCTGTAGGAACGGAAACTTTCCCAGTTGCCCGTGGGTGTCTTGCAGAAGACGAAGCGGCCCGCAGCGGCATACAACCGGCCTTCCCAGGCCACGATATGCCGGGCCGAGGTCCAGCTGACAAAGGGCAGTTCTTCCCAGTAGCGGTTGTCGAGCAGGTTGCGGTCGGTGCGGCCGGTCAGGAGCTGGTTTTCGGAAGTAAGCAGGTAATAGCAGCCGTCCAGCAAGGCGAAATCGGCGACACCCACCGCCTGCCCCGATGCGTTTTCGGGCCGGTAGGTCTCGCTTATTTCGCGGCGCGTCATATCTATGTGCAGCACGCCGGCGCCGGTGGCCACGAAGGCGTTGTCGCCGTACAGGCGCAGGCGGTTCACCGTCTTGTCGGCCGACAGGGCTTTGTCGCGGAAGTCGGGCAGGTTCTCTATGTCGCCGTCGGCCCCGACAAAATCCATATTGCCGTCGCGGTACACCACCAGCAGCGTGGCGGTGCCGGCGTGATAGCCCATACAGACCACGTCGTTGCCGTGCAAGCCGTTCAAGGCATCAATCGAACCCACTTCGCCGTCGTCGGGGTCGTAGTAGAACAGCTTTTGGTTGGCCGTGGCGTAGACCAGCTGGCCGGCACGGATCACGGCATCGGCCTTGGCAAACGAAAAATGCGTGCGCCATTGGCCTACGGCTACCTGGGCCGGTGCCTGGAAACTCAGGATCGGCAGCAGCAGGGCCAGCAACGACAATCGGCGCAGATTCATTTCATTGTTTTTTTGAGGGTTTTCAATTCTGGCTTCCGGATGGTTCTTCGAAGGTCCCCGAATGCCGTGTCAGACCTGTTTCAGAAACTCCAGAAACTTGGCAATGGCCCGCCCGCGGTGGCTGATGCGGTTTTTTTCGTCGGGACCCATTTCGGAAAAGGTAAGCCCCGTTTCTTCGGGCACGAAAATGGGATCGTAGCCGAATCCGTCGGTGCCGCGTCGCTCGGTGGCGATGCTGCCCTGCACCTGTCCCTCGAACAGGTATTCCTTTCCGTCCAGTATCAGGGCTATCACGGTGCGGAAGCGGGCGCGGCGGTCGGCGACGCCCTGCATCGTGCGGAGCAGCTTGTTCACGTTGTCGTCGAAGGAACAGCCCTCGCCGGCGTAGCGCGCGGTGTAGACGCCCGGCCCTCCGTCCAGGAAGTCCACTTCCAGTCCGGTGTCGTCGGCAAAGCAATTCTGGCCCAGGCGGTCGTACACGTAGTGGGCTTTCTGCAATGCGTTGCCTTCCAAGGTGTCGGAGGTTTCGGGAATGTCTTCGTCAATTCCCAGTTGCGACAGGCCTGTCAGCTCGATGCCTTGCGGCAGCATTGCCTGTATTTCCTGCAGTTTGTGCAGATTGTGGGAAGCAAATATCAGTTTCATAGGCAAGAGTTTACAAACCGAGCCGGGCCGATATGTCCAGCATCCGGCGGATGGGTTTCACGGCCTGGGCGGCCAGTTGGGAATCGATGTCTATCTCGGGCGACTCGTCGCGCAGGCAGCGATACAGCTTTTCGAGCGTGTTCAGCCGCATATCCAGGCACAGGTTGCTGCCGTCGGCCGAACGGGCGGCCACCTCGGGCGGCAGGTTGGCGGGGGCGGGCAGCAGCGTCTTGCCAGGGCACTGATGGCGCATCTGGTGCAGCACGCCCGATTCGGTGGCCACGATGAATTCAAGGGCCGGGCTCTGTTGCACGTACTTCAGGATGCCGGCCGTGGAACCGGCGTAGTCGGAAATCTCCACCACGTCGCGACGGCATTCGGGATGGCACACCACCAGCGCCTGGGGATGCGCGGCCTTGAGGGCCTCGATGCCGGCGGCCGAGAAGCGGTCGTGCACCAGGCAGGCACCGTCCCATAGCAGCATCCGGCGGCCGGTAAGCTCGTTTATGTAGCGGCCCAGGTTGCGGTCGGGCCCGAAAATAAGTTTTTCGTCCTGGGGGAAACTGTTCACTATCTCCACGGCGTTGCCCGAGGTTACCACCACGTCGCTCAGGGCCTTGACGGCGGCCGACGTGTTGACGTAGCTGATTACCTGATAGCCGGGATGGGCCTCGCGGAAGCGGGCCAGGTCGGCGGCCTGGCAACTGTCGGCCAGCGAGCAGCCGGCGGTGTTGTCGGGCACCAGCACTTTTTTGCCGGGACACAGGATTTTGGCCGTTTCGCCCATAAAGTTGACGCCGCACAGCACAATGATGTCGGCCTGGGTCTGGGCGGCCTTGCGGGCCAGGGCCAGGCTGTCGCCTATGACGTCGGCCACGTCCTGAACGTCTTTTTCCTGATAGTAATGGGCCATTACGACTGCCTTTTTTTCGGAGCATAGGCGGCGGATGGCTTGTATGAGTTCTGTCTTTTCCATAGGGGAAGGGGTTGGCCGGGCGGAAACGTCTGCCGCCGGCGTACAGCGGGCAAAAATAGTGATTATTTGTTATCTTCGCGCCCAAAATAAACTGGCAGTGTCTGCCCGGAACTTGTCTGCGATGACGGCTTCGGCGACCTTCTGCTAAAATATACCGGCTATGTCTGTCCTGAACCGGGGAATGGAAATTCCCAGCGAATCCTGCCTGTTTGCCCTGCCCCTGAAGGTGCGCGACTACGAGTGCGACCTGCAAGGCATCGTGAACAATGCCAACTACCTGCATTATCTGGAACACGCCCGTCACGAATTCCTGTCGGAAATGGGCGTGAGCTTTGCCGAGTTCCACCTGCGGGGCATCGATTTTGTGGTGAGCCACGCCGAAATGGACTACAAGGCGCCCCTGCACAGCGGCGACTGGTTCGAGGTAAGGCTCTGGCTCAAGAAAAAAGGGGTGCGCTGGTATTTCTTCCAGGAAATATGGCGGACGCAGGAACCCCGTCCGGCCGGAGAAGTTTCGGAACCGTCCGCGGCCGACGGAGCAGTTTCGCAGGCGGCTGCAGTGCCCGAACCGGGAAAAGGCAAAACGCTCTGCGTGCGGGCCAAGGTGGTGTCGGTAGCCACCGGAAAAGGCCTGCCCAAAGACTTTCCCGAACTGGAAAAAATCTTCGCACAGGCCTATCCCAGCCGCTCTCTCAACTTTTAACTTTCTACTTTCTACTAACCACTACCTTCTGCCCGTTCACCAGATACAGTCCGTCGGGCAGCAGGTCGCCCAGGCGTCGGCCTTCCAGCTCGCCGCGCTTGGCGGAAAGCACGCGCCGGCCCATAATGTCGTACACCGTCAGGGTTTCGTCGGCAACGGAGGCGGGGCTGTCCAGCGCCGTGGTGTTTTCGGGAACGCGCACGAACATATCGTACATCCGTACCTCGCCGCCGGTGTTGGTGTTCAGAATCTGGATGGTAATGGGCTCGTACACCTCGCCAATGCCGGCCACCGACAGGATGTCGAAGTTGCAGTAGGTGCCTTTGGAATATTTTTCGGTGGTGAAGCTCTGCTCGGAGCCGTCGCCTTTTTTCCACACAATCTTGAAGGCACGGCCGCCGGTAAAGTGCAGGTTCACCAGAAGTTTCATTACGCCGTTGGGCAGCGTCCACTGCAATCCGCCGTAGTAGCGTCCCATACAGACGGCGCCCTTGGTGCATCCGGAGGGCACGCTGCCGTCTTCGGTGCGGGCCGTATCGAGTTTGGTCAGGTAGTCGGCGTTGGTGCCTTGGACCAGGCTGAGCACGTCCTTAAGCTCGGCAGGCAGGTCTTCGATGGCGTCCTGGAAATGGTACCAGTCGCCCGTGAGCACGTGCGAGGGCGCCACCACGGCAATGGTCCCGTAGTAAGTCAAATCCTTTTTGCCGCCCAGGGCCGACACGCTGTAGATGCCGCCCGCCGTGGGCCGGCCGCTTATGACCAGGGTGCTGTCGTCGGTCTGTTCCCAAGTAAGGCCGTCGGGCAAATCGCTTACCGACAGCGTCTTGGCCGAACCGCCCATTTGCCAGACGATGGCATCGATGTCGGTTTCGACAACCACTTCCTGCGAGGCGTTGCCGCTCAGGCAGTCGAGCGTAGCCTTGGGCACCGGCACCACCACGGGCGTACCCGGCACGCCGTCGGTTTCGAAAGCGCCGAAATCGGGCCGCAGGTCGTTGAAGGGAATGGTAATGTCGTCGATGACGGCCAGTTCCAGCCCGGCGGCGGAGGCCTCTCCGGCCGTCATAAAGCGTTCGGGCTCGAAGGCCACGATGCTGTCGCCCAAGTCCTTCATAAGCGTTCCGTCCACCAGCCGGGCAAAGTCGTTGTCGGGCAGGGAACCGTCGGCCTGGCGGGCCGCCCTGAAGTCGGCCACCGAAAGCGACTTGAACTGAGCCGAATAGTCCTGGGTCATCGGCTTTTCCTTGCCCACCTTGGTACCTTCTTTATAAGGACTGCAACCGTCCAGCGTGGTCCAGCTGTTGTAATCGGTGTTGGGCACCTGCGAACCCTCCTTGTCTTCCGAGAGGAATTCGTGGTTTTTCTGGGTGGCACCGAATCCGATGCAGTTGCGCACATACATACCGCCGTATTTGAATACGGTGGGGAAACGGTAGTTGTATTCGTTGTTGAAACTGAGGCAGTTGAGGATGTACATACCCTCGTAGGCATTGTTCTGGTCCACGCCCTTGTGCAGGTTGCCGAACGACACGCAGTTCATTACCACGTGGGCACCCACCGACTGGTCGAAGGCCGCGCCGCCGCTGCTTCCGCCGCCGCCCAGCTTGAACCCGTTGCCGTTGCCCACGGCTTCGCCCTCGGGCGAATAGCCGTTGTGGTAGGTCCAGCAGTGGTCGATGAGCACGGGATGATACACCATATATAAATCCCATCCGTCGTCGCTGTTGGTCCAGGCGCGGCAGTTGCGGAATTCGGTGCCGGGGCCCGGAAACAGTTTGCAGGCAAACCCGTCGGCATCGCCGCCGTCGTCGGTGCCGTTGTAGGTGCGCGAGTCGTAGTTTTCGTACGAGTCGCAGTTAATCACCACATTGCCGCGGCAGAACTGGTAGCCGGGGTTGAACTTGGGCTCGCCGGCGGGCAGCTCCTTGGTTTCCTCGATGGAAAAGTCCTTGTACATACCAATCTGAAGCCCGGTGTCGTTGTTGCCGTGGAACACACAGTTTTCTATGATGTTGTACGATCCTTCCACCTTCATTCCGTTGTCTTCGGCATTGCAAAGGGTAAGCCCCTTGAAGTGCCAGTAGTTGGCCAGGTGGTTTACGTAGATGCAGCGCCCCATCTTGAATTCGGCCTGGGTGGTGTGGTGCATCGCTGAACCGTCTATGATGACTTCCTCGCCCGGCAGGGCCCACAGATAGCAGCGCTGCTTGGCCGAGGTGGCTTTCTGGGGAATCTTGATGCGTTCGGAAATCACATAGGTGCCGCCCTTTACCCAGACGGTGTCGCCGGGCTGAACCAGCTCCACGGCTTTGTGGATGGTGAGCAGCGGCGCCTGTTCCGTGCCCGGATTCTCGTCGCTGCCGTTGGTGGCCACGTAGATGGCCGCCCGGGCGGGCAGCAGGCACATTGCCGCCAGCAGGCAACACAGAAGTTTAAGACAGGTCGATTTCATAAGGTAGAGAATGATAGGTGAGATCCGTAGAACTTATTCCGGCAGATTGGCCGCCTGCGGCGCGAACAAGTCTCTGTCGGGACGGTACACGGGGCTGTCCACGTCGAGCAGGTCGAGCACGCTGTGGAATACCCAGTGCTGGTCTATTCCGGCAGGCCGGCCCACTGGGCGGTAGCCCTCCGACACCCAGACAAAGCAGGGAATTTCGTATTGTTCGCGCGGCGCCACCTTTATGGGCACACCGTGCATATACAGGTTGTTTTCGCCCAGCGATTCGCCGTGGTCGGAAATGTAGAACATCGCACAACTGCGGTCGGTTATGGTCTGCAGCGTGTCTATGAGGGCATCGAGCAGCCAGTCGGTGTAGAGCAGGGTGTTGTCGTAGGCATTTATAAGGGCCTGGGGATTCTTGGCGGCGTCTTCCACGTTGTCGCACACGGGAGTGTAGTGCTCGAATTCCGCCGGATATTTGTGGCAGTAGCCGGGGCCGTGACTGGTGCTGGTGTGCAGCACAACCAACACCTTGCTGCAGGAACTGCCATCGATGGCGTCGCGCAGTCCGTTTAGCAGTACGGCATCGTACTTGTCGGCTTCGGCGGCCGGCTTGGAGGCCAGGTCGGCGCGTTTATAATAAGGAGTCTTGACGGGCGGCTCGCCCCAGTTGGTGGTGCGCCACTGCACGTCGGCACCCATACGGTACAGGTAGTTGGGCAGGATTTCGTACAGTTCGCTGCTCTCGCGGTCTTCCAGAATGGCCTTGACGCTGGCGGTGGTGTAGGTGGCGCACGACTGGGCGTTCAGTACGTGCAGGTCGGGGCGCCGGGCCAGCCGGGGATTGGTCTCGCGCTCATAGCCATACAGCGAGCAGTTGGCGCTGCGGGCCGATTCGCCTATCACCAGCACCACGGCCCGCTTTTCGTCGTTGGCAAACGTGGCGTCGGGCAGCAGAATCTCTTCGCGATTGTCGGCCTTTTGGTGGTTGAAGTGCCGGGCAGTGTTCACCAGGTAAGACCAGGGCATCGTGAGTCCGCCCAGTTCGGTGTCGTGCTCGCCAATCCACAGGGTCTGGTTAAGGTTTACCAGAATGAGCAGCAGCGCGGCGCCCAGCGAAATGCCCACGGACTTGCCGAAGCGTTTCCAACTGCCGTAGTTCACCTTGGCGCCCACTATCCAGATGGAAGGCAACAGCCCTATGACCAGGCCGCACAGCACAAAGGGCAGGGTAATGAAGGGCCCGGCCTCCTCGGGACGGGTGTTGAAGAAGTTGGCAATCATCGATTCGTCCATCATTGTCTGGTAGGCGAATATGTAGTAGACGCACACCGTGCTCAGGAAATGACAGACGGCCACCAGCACGCGCCCCGCCCGGCGGAGCAGGAAACTTGCCAGATAGCAGGCAAAAAAGTTGAGCAAGAGCAGCAACAGCACCAGCACGGGAACGATAATCCATTTCTCGGCGTGGTTCCAGGCATACGAAAGGAAGGGTATGTTGAAGCATACCAGGTTTACGGCGCTCAGTATGGCGCAGTAGGCCCACAATTCTATTTTTTTCTTCATAGCCCGCAAAGATAACCTTGCCAATCGGAAATCGGTGGGGTTGCCTCCATTTCTTTTGGTTTTCTTTCGGTCCGGCGACGGCCGGATTTTCCCGGAAACTTTCGGTATTGCCTGGAGACGGTCGGCCTTGCCTGAAGGCGGTTGGCTTTTCCCGGAAACGAAATTCTTGTTCTATATTTGCGGTCAGAAAAAACAGCCCTCAGTTGCGGTCCGTAAGCCCCGTGATCCGAAAACGCCGGGCCTGCCTTTTTCAAAGATTCTACTATGAGGATTCTATTATGAAGAAACGACTTCTTTGCATTGTAAATCCCATTGCCGGCAGCGGCAACGGCAAGCAGGTGGCAGGCATTATCCGCCACGGCCTCGATGCCGGAAAATACGATTTCTCCCTGTGCTTTACCGAGTATCCCGGACACGCCCGTGAACTGGCGCGTCAGGCGGCGGCCGACGGCGTGGACGTGGTGGTGGCCGTGGGCGGCGACGGCACGGTGAACGAAACGGCCAGCGGACTGGTGGGCAGCCAGACGGCCTTGGCCATAGTGCCCAGAGGGTCGGGCAACGGCTTGGCCTTCCATCTGGGAATGCCGCACAACATACGCCGCGACCTGGCCATTATAAACCAGGGCCACGTGGTACGCATCGACACGGCTACCATAAACGGGCGTCCCTTCTTCTGCACCTGCGGCGTGGGCTACGATGCCAAGGTGGCGATGGACTATGCCCAGGCGGGCACCCGCGGGCTGATTACCTACCTGAAAAAGATTGTGGAGAACCTGGACGGCTACGTGCCTCAGCGCTTCCGCATCGCCACCGACACGGACAGTTTCGAAACCCGGGCCTTCCTTATAACCTGCGGCAATGCCAACCAGTGGGGCAACCACTGCCACATTACGCCCGAGGCCTCGCTGCGCGACGGTTTGCTGGACCTGACCATCCTGCGCCCCTTTAATTTGCTCGAGGCGGCTCCGATGGCCGTTCAACTGTTTGATTTCCACATATACAAGAGCCACAAGGCCGAGAGCTTCCGGTCGTCGCGCTTCGTAATAAGTCATTTGGAGGAAACACCGGGAGCCAAGTCCCAGATAGAGGCCCATCTGGACGGCGAGGCCTTCTTTTCCGATCCCACCCTGGAAATTGTCTGTGTTCCCGAAAGCCTGAACGTGGTGGTGCCGGTCGGCGGCTCGCGGCCGCTCTGATGACGGTTTCCGATAGCTCCGAAATCGGCTCGCGGCCGCTCTGATGACGGTTTCCGATAGCTCCGAAATCGGTTCGCGGCCGCTCTGATGGCGGTTTCAATCTAACCGGGGAGCGGCTCCTGACGGCCCCGGTGCAGGCCTGGAGTGCTCTAATACCGGTACAGGTAGCAGCGGCGCACCTGCTCGGGCCGGAAAAACACCAGTCCGACGCGATTCATATCTAGGGAAAGCGTCACCCGGTCGTTGGCAAGGCACTGCTGCCAGACGCGGGCTTTTCCCCGGTTGTCGCGGATGCCGAACACTACCAGCACGGTGTCGGGGCCGGCCTTTTCCAGGCATTCTTCCAACGCGGTTTGCAAGCCCTGCGGCGACAGGTCGCGATAGAACAGGCAGAATCCCTCGGGCGAAACCTTTTCCAGCAATTGCCGCACCTGGGCGGCGTCGGTCACTTGGTCCAGATAGGCGGCGTTGGGTATGCGGGCGGCGCGTCCCAGGTACTGGGCCGTCAGGCCGTCGCCCTGGCCGAACTCCAGCAGGCATTTGGGCTGAAAGCGGTTTACCAGGCGGAAAAGCATCTGGGCATATTTGCGGGGCAGGCATTGGCGGCGCACCCGGCGCTTGAGCCTGCGGCGCTGCGGCTCTATCTCTTCGTAGCAATAGTAGGGGTGACGCACCTCCAACACATTGGTAATCAGGTCGAACACAAAAGGCGAGTGCACGCGGTGCCCGTGGTGGTAGCGCGAACCTAACTGGTAAAGCCAGTATCTCCTTATTTTATATGGAATCAGTTTCATCGTTCTTCCGCCGGGACTCTCGCGGGGCGAATTTTTAGCTCAGAAATCCGACGGCAAATGTAGTTCGTTTTGTCAAAAGACGTATTTTTGGCCCGCATAAAACCTATCTTATGAAGATTTATACCAAGACGGGCGACCACGGACAGTCGGGACTCATAGGCGGCGAGCGGGCCGACAAATGCGACCTGCGCCTGGAAGCCTACGGCACCCTGGACGAGTTGAATGCCCATTTGGCCTTGCTGCGCGAATACGTGTCGAGCGAAGAGCTCGGCAATCACCTGGTAGACATTCAGAAACACCTGTTTCGCCTGAGCGCCCAGCTGGCCACCTCGCCCCTGGCCAAAAGCCAGAAGGTGTGGGACAACTACCGCCAGACCAGCGAACGCAGCCTGCAGGAAATACAGGGCCTGGAAGACGAGATAGATCTGATGGACGCCTCGCTGCCGCCGCTCGACAGTTTTGTGTTGCCGGGCGGAAACAAGTCGTCGGCCCAGTGCCACGTATGCCGCACGGTGTGTCGCCGGGCCGAACGCTGCTGTGTGGCGCTCCATCGCCAGACGCCGGTGGACGAATCCATTCTGCGCTACCTGAACCGCCTGTCGGACTATCTGTTCGTGCTCAGCCGGAAACTCTGCCTGAACGAATGCGAGGAAATGTACTGGAACGGAGAATGAAGGCCGTCAAAAATTGTTCAAAACTTTTCTCGGAATTGCTTGATATTTAAAAGGCACATTCTACTTTTGCGCGCCAAAAGCAAAACGAAGAACACATTAATTGAAACGCTATGTATTGGACACTTGAACTGGCTTCGAAACTGGAAGATGCTCCCTGGCCTGCCACCAAAGACGAACTTGTGGACTACGCCATGCGCTCCGGTGCTCCCGACGAGGTGATGGAAAACCTCCAGGAAATGGAAGACG
>R17__coassemble_377_pt1 | contig 23223 bp, 9 predicted proteins | sample R17__metabat2_high_PE_026 | metagenome-assembled genome bin R17
ATACCCGACTACTCGGGATTCCCCTTCGCCTTTACCGACGGGAGCATGCAGATAATAGACAACATAATCAAGTAAAACCAGTCCTCCACCATGAAGTTATTTTCTCTTTTGAAATCCGACAGACGGATGGTCCTGGCAAGCTTGATTGCCGTCTGCTGCCTGGCCGCGGTCCCGCTCCGGGCCCAGGACAACAAGCAGGTGCTGTCGGGAACCGTCACTGACGAATTCGGTCCGCTGGCCGGCGTGAACATTTTCGTCCAGAACGACCAGAACCGTACCATTACCGGTGTGGTGAGCGACCGCAGCGGCAACTACATTATCCGCATTCCGCAGCGCGACACCAAGCTGACGCTGGTGTATTCGTTCATTGGAATGAAAACCCAGAGCATTCCCTACACCGGCCAGACCGTGCAGAATGTCCGGCTAGAAGACAATTCGCTGGAGCTGAGCGCCGTGGAAGTGAAGGCCCAACGCCTGGAACGCAACGAAATGGGTATTTCGCAGGTGGAACAGGTTACCTCCACCCAGAAAATAAACGTGTCGGAACAAATCGAAACCACCCCGGTGTCGAACATATTCGAGGCCATCCAGGGCCAGCTGGCCGGCGTTGACATTACCAACGGCGGCGATCCGGGTTCGCGCAGCACCATCCGCATACGCGGCACCAACACCCTGAACGGCAATGCCGAGCCGCTGTTTGTGGTGGACGGTGTGCCCCAGGACGTGACCGTTGGCGACGACATAGACCTGACCAATGCCAACGAGGAAGACCTGGGCACCCTGCTCAACATCTCGCCCAGCGACATCGAGAGCGTCGAGGTGCTCAAGGATGCCGCCGCCACGGCCATCTGGGGCTCCAAGGGCGCCAACGGCGTGCTCAACATCACGCTCAAGAAAGGCACCGTGGGCAAGACCACCTTCACCTACAGCGGCAAGTTCACCTACAAGTCGGAGCCCAACACCATTCCTATGCTCGACGGCGACCAATACACGGCCCTTATGCAGGATGCCATCTGGAACGCCGCCGACTACATTGGCTACAACAAGGCCTCCACCTACCTGCGCCTGCTGTTCGACACGCCCGAAATAGGATACGACACCGACTGGAAGTATTTCGACGAATTCAACTGCAACACCGTTTGGCTGGACGAGGTGCGCAGTAATGCCTACACCGTAGACAACTCGCTGTCGATGCGCGGCGGCGGCGAAAAGGCCACCTACCGTTTCTCGCTGGGCCACCTGAACGAGGGAGGCACCACCATAGGCACCAATATGAGCCGCCTGTCGGCCAATATGAACATCGAATACAAGTTCTCCAAAAAGCTTATGTTCGGTTCGAGTTTTTCCTTCTCGGACGTGGACCGCGATGCCAACTGGAGTACCAGCGTCCGCTCGGAGGCCTTCAAGAAAATGCCCAACAAGTCGCCCTACGTCATTGCCGACGACGGCACGGTGACCGACGAATACTTCACCTACCAGTCGAGTGACTGGGAAGGCGTGTTCAACGGGTCGTCCAACTACAACCCCGTGGCCATGGCCCGCGAAGCCACCAACCACACCGACAGCCGCAGCACCAGCCTTAAGCTGTATACCCGCTACAACATTACGCCGGAACTCACCTACCGGGCCTATGTATCCATAGCGATGAGCAGCAACAAGACGGCCAAGTACCTGCCGGAATCGGCCACGGGCGTGGCTTGGATAAGCAACTATGCCAACCAGGGTTCGGAAAGCTACAGCGAGAGCCTGTCCATAAAGACCGAGAACCTGCTCAACTACATAAAGGACTGGAAAAAGGGTACGCACCGGCTCATAGGCAACCTGGTGTGGCGCACCTCGCAATCGGCCTCGTCGGCCTACTCGAGTTCCACCTCGGGAATGGCCTCGAGCGAGATGTACGACCCCATCGTGGGCACCAACATCACCGGCATCAGCTCCAGCTTTTCCGAGGGCCGGAGCCTGAACGGGACGGCGCTGGTGAACTACACCTTGCTGCAGCGCTACTCCTTCCAGCTGCACGCCAACGCCGAAAGCAGCACGGCCTTCGGTCGCAACAAGCGGTTGGGCCTGTTCCCGGGCGGCGGCTTTTCGTGGAACATACAGAACGAGCCTTGGCTCAGCTCGCTCAACGAATCGTGGCTGGACGAGGCCAAGCTGCGTCTGAGCCTGGGACAGGCTGGCAACGCGCCCTCGGGCAACGCCATTTATATGGGTGCCTTCTCGTCGGCTTCGCCCTATATGAATATGACGGCCATCGAGCCATCGCGCATTCAGCTCGACCAGTTGCAATGGGAGACGTCCACCGAATTCGACGCCGGCTTAGACCTGAGCGTAATCGACTACCGCCTGCGGCTTAACTTCGACTACTACAAGAAGATTGCCGAAGACCAGCTGCAGAAGAGCGTGAGCGTTCCCACCAGCACCGGCTATTCCTCCATTAAATACTTCAACTCGGGCACCATCCAGAACGAGGGCATCGAGGCCCGCCTGCAGGCCACTCTGTTCAAACGGGGCAAATGGGACATAAACGGTTCGGTGAACGCGGCCCGCAACCGCAGCACCATTCTGGAGCTGCCGGTGAATATGAGCGAGGAACGCGGCTACGCCGAGGGCGATGCCAATATGACCAACGGCACCTATGCCGCCCGGGCCATCGTGGGCCAACCGGTGGGCGCCTTCTACGGCTACCGCTACCTGGGCGTCTACTCCACCACCGAAGACACCTACGCCCGCGATGCCGACGGCAACATCGTGCACGACATAGACGGCAATCCCGTGGTGATGAAAAACGGCACCTACACCTGCTATGCCGGCGATGCCCGATACGACGACATAAACCACGACGGCGTGATAAACAAATACGACATTGTGTACCTGGGCAACTCACAGCCCACGCTCACGGGCGGCGCGGCCCTGACGGTGCGCTACAGCCGCATAAGCCTGCGCGCCAACCTGTACGGCCGTTTCGGGCAGTCCATCGTGAACAGCACCCGTATGAGCAACGAGGCAATGTACGGCAAGAGCAACCAGTCTACCGCCGTGCTGCGCCGCTGGCGGGCCGAGGGCGACGTCACCGACATTCCCCGCGCCCTGTACAACGAGGGGCTCAACTACCTGGGTTCCTCGCGCTTTGTGGAAAAGGCCGCCTACGTACGTCTGAAAACCGTCACCCTGAACTATGCCTTCCCCAAGGAATGGCTCAAGGCGGCCAAGATACAGTCGCTCAGCGCCTACATAACGGCCTACAACCTGTTTACCTGGACCAACTACACCGGGCAGGATCCCGAGGTGCAGACGCCCGGTTCGGCCTTCTCGTATGCTTCCGACGGAGCCACGACACCCGCCGCCGTCCGCCTGAACTTCGGTGTGAATATGAGTTTTTAATCCGACGCCTTATGAAGAAAAAGATATTTCCCCTCGCGTGCATCCTGCTGCTGGGCCTGTCTACCGCCTGCAGCAACTGGATGGAAGTGCTGCCCACCAACGAGCAGGTGACGCCGCGCTACTGGCAAACCAAGGAAGACGTGGAAAGCATCCTGGCCAGCGCCTACCAGAACCTTCGTTCCCAGGTGTCGGCCTGCCTGATAGACTGGAGCGAGCTGCGCGCCTCGTCGCTGGTGGTAAGGTCCAACACCACCAAGCTCAAGCTGCAGAACTTCAAGATGACCTCCGACAATTCGCTGTGCAGTTGGGCCGGTATGTACAAGGTGCTCAACCTGGCCAATTCGGTAATCCACTACGCGCCCGAAGTGCAGAAAAAGGACGAGACCTATCTGCAGGCCTATGTGAACGGGCATCTGGTCGAGGCCGAGTTCATCCGCGCTCTTACCTATTTCTACCTGGTGCGCAACTTCAAGGAAGTGCCCTTGGTGGTGAATCCCTACATAGACGACTCCGAGCCCTTCAGCATTGCGAAGAGTTCCGAAGAGGAAATAATTGCCCAGATAAAGGCCGACATTCTGCACGCCCTGTCGCTTGACCCCAAGGAATACTACGACGACGATGAGTGGGAAGGCGCCACCAAGGGCCGGGCCACCAAATGGGCTCTGTATGCCCTGATGGCCGACGTGTGCCTGTGGAACGGCGACTACGCCGATTGCATAGACTACTGCGACCGCCTGATAGATGCCCGCAGCAACGCCAAGTCCAATTTCTATCCGGCCTTTATGGACGACCCCGACAACTGGTTCTCCATCTTTTTCGACGGCAACACCAACGAATCCATCTTTGAGCTGAACTGGCAGAAGCAGACCTACGACCAGACATCGGGCAGCCCGTCCACCCTGTTTCCCATCTCCACCTCGTCAACTTATCTGTATTCGGTGGCCATGAGCCAGCGGCTGGACGAAGAAGCCTCGCTGGTGAACGCCCAAGGCGCCACCTCGGTAAGGGCCGAATGGGGTGCCTTCGCGGCCATATCGAGCGGCGAGAGCCAGCACGTGGTGTGGAAATACAAGGGCTACCAAAACGCCCAGAATACCAGTTTGGTGAGGTCCTACGACGATGCGAACTGGATAATATACCGTATGGCAGACGTCCTGCTAATGAAGGCCGAGGCCCTGGTGTGGAGCCAGGGCGATGCCACGGAAGCCCTGCAACTGATAAACCGCGTGCGCGAGCGCGCCCGCCTGGATGCCCTGACGGCCGATGTGGACATAGACCCAGCCAACCAACTGGAAATGCTCCGGGCCGTGCTGTACGAACGCGACATAGAGTTTGCCGCCGAGGGCAAGCGCTGGTACGACCTGATGCGTTTCGGGCGCAGCCTCGACTACAAATACAAGAGCGAGTTCATCAACATAATTCTCGAGAACAACGAAACCGAGTCGGAAACCTGGGTGGCCTCGGTGCTCCAGGATCCCTACGGCTGGTATCTGCCCATCCGCGAATCCGAGCTGGAAACCAACACGCTTCTCGAGCAGAATCCCTATTACGCCTCCACGTCGGGTAACTAATCCGCCTGCCTTATGAAACAGAAACTCATACACATTTTCTCCACCATAGCCCTGCTGGCCGGCCTGGGCCTTGCCTCCTGCGAGGATCCCTACCTGGGCCAGACCTTTGTCGTGTACGACGTGGTGCCCATCTCGGCCTATCTCGATAGCCGGCCCGAAGTGTTTTCCCAGTGGGTGGACCTGCTCCGGCAGATGGACCTGTACAACGCCGTCAACCAGTCGTCGTCGGTGTTCACCCTTATTGCGCCCACCAACGAGGCCGTTGCCCGTTTCTATGCCGACAAACGCGTGGAAAATGCCGAAGAACTTATCGACGAGATGGGCCGTGACTACGTGCGGCAACTGTTGCTGTACCACCTGATGCCCGACAGCATCGAACTGGACGACTTCGTGAAGGGCGGCCAGCTGCCCGTGGCCACCTACACGGGCGACTTCCTGGATGTGCGGTTCCGTCAGTCGGAAAGCAGCGACGGCGGCTACAACGCCATCTACCTGAACGGCGAGACCCACGTCAGCGAATTTGCCATTTCGGCGGCCAACGGACTTATATATGTAGTAGACGACGTGATGCGCCCGATGATTGAGCCCCTGCCCAAGGTGCTGTACGAAAACGGGCTGAACGACATCTTCTCCGAAGCACTCGACAAGACCGCCTGGGCCGATTCGCTCAACGTCCTGGCCGACACCATCGTTTCGGGCTCCAAGGAATACATCGTGACGCGGTTCCACACCCTGCTGGCCGTGCCCGACAAGGTGTTCCAGGCCAACGGCATCCAGTCGTTCCGGCAGCTGGCCGAATATCTGGGTGCCGACACCGACTACACCAACGCCGGCAACGCGCTGAACCGCTTTGTGGCCGGGCACATCCTGGAAGGTTACCGCGACCTGGACCTGCTCTGCAAGTTCGACGTCCCGCGCGAGGATTCCACCCAGCTGCGTTACGAACGGCTTTGGAGCACCTGCTGCGACGACGCGCCCGTCAAGGTAACCCAGGAAGGCGGGGTGTTCCGTCTGAATGCCGAGACCGGCAGCGGCAGTGCCTGGTTCGACGAGGACGCCAGCGATTACAAGGTAAAGAACGGACTCATCCACCAGTTGGACAACCTGCTGCCTCCCTGCAACACGCTCAGCCCCGTCCGCGTTTGCTTCGATCTGACCGATTTCGGCTGCGTGCGTTCCTTCATAGACAACTACGCCACCAGCGGACAGTACTACCAAAAAGACACCAAAGCCTTGCAGACCGCGCTGCCGGCCGGGCTGAGCAGTTTCCAATACACGGTTGGGCCCCAAGGAACGCCCGTGAGCAAGCCCGTGGCCTACTGCACGGTGGGCGCCAAGTCGGGCAGCCACGCCGTACTCAACCGCGACTACCTGTCCGTAGGCATCGGCTATCTGGGCCACATCAGCTTCCGCACGCCTTCGCTTCCGGCCGGCCGCTACAAAGTGACGCTCACATATGTGTACGACACCAGCCTGGCCGGGTTCAAGACCTACCAGAACGGCAGCGACGGCGGCCTTACCACGGTGAGTTTCGAGGACATTCCGCAAGTCGAGAGCGCCAAATGGCTGTTCTATTCCTCCATTCCCGAAGGATCGACGGATTTCCTGTTCGATATGCCCGTGTGCGACGACTTGGAACTGACAGAGCCGGCCAGCCACACCGTCCGCATTACGCTCGACGACCCGGCCGCCAGCATTTCGTCCAAATACACGGTGATGCTCGACTGCATCACCTTCGAACCGATTGACCTGTAAACCATTTATGGCAATGAAACATACGATATTATCCTCTCTGCTGTGTCTGAGCCTGCTGGCAGCCTCGTGCACCGGCTGGGACGACCACTACGCCGACCATCCTCTGACGATAGACAACGATGAGGTGGCCGTGGTGGACGGCAAAGCCGCTGCCTGGCTGGAAAGCCAACCCGAGTATTCCTTTGTGACCGGACTGCTCAGGGAAGACAGCATTTTCCGCCAGATGGAAGCCAAGGGGCTTTTCTACACGCTCTTTGTCACTCCCGACAACAAGGCTGGCCAGCTGGAAGACGAAAAGTCCTACGTGGCCCAATCGCACGTGATGACCGCCGCCGTGTCGCCCTCGGCCCTGACCGACGGCCAGCGCCTGCTTATGTGGAACGGGCGCTACATAGACGTGACCAAACAGATTGTGAGCAACGGCACGCTCATCACCATTGCCGGGCGCACCGTCACCAGGGTAATCAAGACCGACGACGCTTATATCTACGAGCTGGACGGACTGGTGACCATTCCGCGTTCGCTGGTGGAAATAGTAGCCAATCTGGACGACAGTTATTCCATTATAAAGCACAAACTGGACTCGCTGGCCGAGCGCACCTTCGAGAAGAGTTCCAGTGCGGTGCTGGGCGTGGACGAATCGGGCAACTCGGTGTACGACTCGGTGTTCAGCATCCGCTACCCCTTCTACGAAAGCTACGGCGTGGACCTTAATTCCACCTCGAGCCGATACACCTTCTTCATACCTTCCGACGAAGTGTATCTCGAGGCCTGGAACACCGCCTGGGAAACCCTGCGCAGCTGGGACGACGAAATGGCCAAGGGCTGCAAGCACTACGCCAACTACTACAGCAGCCGCGATTCGTCCATTCTGGAGAACTGGATGCTTCAGTCGATCATATTCAAGACAGAATACTCGGCCGAAGAGCTCTCGAGCGGCGAATTGGTAGACCTGACCTCGGCTGCCTCGAAGCAATGGCGCCTGACGGTGAACCAGATAGACACCGACCATCCGATAAAGATGAGCAACGGCACGGCCTACTACGTAAAAACAATGAAGATTCCGCAGAACGTGCTCATTTACCGCATCAAGGAACCCGTTTACAAATACAACTACCTGTCGGCCACCGACAAGGCCGCCTATTACATCACCGACAATATGGTGTTCAACCGCGTGCAGACCGAAGTATCGGCCTGGACACCCGGCAGCGGATGGCCCCTGCACGAAAACACGGCCGTGTGGTTCGTGCCTTCCAACACCGAATTTCCCTGTTCGCTCACCCACATCGGCTATTGGATTAACATACATAGCGACAACACCTACGAACTGGTGCCCTTCAAGGTTCCCGAAGGAGAATACACTTTTCATTTGCCTATGGGCGGCTTCGGTTACGGCGGCAATCCGCGGGGCCCCTGGCACATCTATCTGAACGACAAGCTTATTGCCAAATACGAGACCTCCGAAATTACCGGTTTCAGCCGCGACAGAGGGGGCGGCGGCAGTCCCGAAGGCTACACGCTGAGCGAAACCACATACGACCGCGACGGAAAGCAGGTGAGCACCGATCCGGTGACTCTGGTATCCACCGACGGCACGGGAATGGTCCCGGTAAAAATAAAATGGTACTGCCCCGGCAACCCGGTGCGCATCTGCCCGATGTACTGGACGCTGCGTCCAACCACAAACTGCTATTAATGAGAAGCGAAATTTTATGAAACACCTATCCCATATTCTCGCAGCTGCGCTGTGCGTACTGGGCGCCGCCTCGGTTCCGGTGTCGGCAGCCACGGTTCCCACCGATTCCATCCGGGGCATAGTGCTGGGCACTGACGGGCGTCCCGTTGCCGGAGCCGTGGTGACCGTCCAGCACGCCACCGTCGTGCGCACCGACGACAACGGCCGGTTTGCCGCGGCCTGCTCGGAACACGACTCCGAACTGTCGGTGTGGGCGGCCGGCTATTACAGCCAGGACCAGTTGCTCAACGGCCGCCGCAACGTCACCGTGATGCTCATTCCCGAATCCAAGCCCGACTACAACGAATCGACGGTGCTGCCTATGCGCGAGAACGACAGCAAAGCCGCCACACACACTTCGGCCGTAAACCTGTCCAAGAAAGACTTCGACATACAGACCAGCCGCATCGATGCCACGCTGGCGGGAAAGGTGGCGGGCCTGCAGGTTACGCCCAATAGCGGGATGCCCGGCGAAGGCAGCTTTATCCGTTTCCGGGGCATCCGTACCCTGGAAGCCGACAACAGTCCGCTCGTTGTGGTGAACGGCGTTCCCTATATGACCGACCGCAACGCCTCGCCGCTCATCGAAGGGTATTCGCGCGACGCCTTCCAGGCCTATCACCTGCAGGACATACAGAACATTACGGTGCTCAAGGGGGCCGATGCCGCGCTCTACGGCTCGCTCGGATCCAACGGGGTCATCCTAATCGAGACCGACGCCGCCACCCAGACCGACCTGGACACCCGCGTGACGTATTACGGCCAGGTGGGCTACCAGTGGAGCGACGGGCGTATGCCTATGCTGGCCGGCGACGACTACCTTTCGTACCTGACCGACCTGGGACTGACGGCCTACAGCGATATGAACAAGTTGTTCGGCTACTTCCCCTTCCTGAACGACCCGGACAACTCCAACTATTACTACACCTACAACAACCACACCGACTGGCAGGACCAGATCTACCGCAACGCCTTGTCTACCGACCACCTGGTGCGCATCGAGGGCGGCGACAACATTGCCAAATACGACCTGTCGCTGGGCTACACCCTCGACAACGGCACCCTTATAGGTACCGACAACCAGAAATACCACGCCCAGCTGAACGGCAACATTCTGGTAAACCGCAAATGGAGCATCTTCACCACCATAGGCCTGGCCTATATGGACGGCGATTTCCAGGAGCAGGGCCTGAACCTGTCGGTGAACCCGCTGCTGGCCGCGCTGGCCCAGTCGCCGGTGCTCAGCCCATACCAGAAAGACCGCGACGGCAACGTGCTGTCGAGCTATTCGTCGTACAATTTCGGGAAGACCACCTCGTCGACCTTCCAGGTGAGCAACCCGGTGGCCATCGTCAACACGATGCAGGTGAGCAACCGCCAGTTCGACGTGAACCTGCGCGCCGGCATTACCTACAGCCCCACGGCCGACCTTAGCCTGAACGGCGTGGTGGGCTTGCAGTACAACTACGACAACGAGCACCTGTTCATTCCGGGCAAGAGCGAAAACACCATCATTCCCGTGAGCGACCAGTACGGCACGGCCGAGAACCTGTCGCGTAGCGGCGTGGCCGAGTCGATGAATATGTTCTACGGACTGAACGCCCGCTACAACCACACCTGGCAGCGCATTCACCGGTTGAACGCCTACCTGGGCCTGCAAGCGCTCACCACCAGCCACGAATACGACGGCGGCGAGGGACGCAACAGTTCCAACGACTTCTACAAGACACTTAACTACACCACCGGCGTGGGCCGCCACCTGTACGGCTACCAGCAACTGTGGAACTGGCTCGACACCTATGCCCACGCCGACTACACCCTGAACGACTTGGTGCAGGGGTCGGTGAACCTGTCGATGGACGCCTCCTCGGCCACGGGCCTGGACGCTCCGCGCTTTTACCTGTATCCCTCGGCCGGCATCACCCTGCTGGGCAAGAACTTCGGGCCCCTGCAAGACCTGACGGCCGTGAACCGCCTGAACCTGCGGGCCGAATGGAGCCAGACCGGCAACAGCCGCTTCGACAGCGAAATGAGCCGATACCTTTACTATTCCAAATCGTACGACCAGATTTCGGCCATCGTGCGCGGCGGTATGCCCAACACCAGCCTGCGTCCCGAACGGGTGAGTTCCTTCAATGTGAGTGCCGACCTGTCGTTGCTTCACGACCGCATAGGGCTGCGGGCCGAGCGCTTCGACAGCCGCACCACCGATATGATCGTGGCCCGTTCCACCTCGTCGCTGTACGGATCCATCGCCTCGTACGAGAACCTGGGATCTATGCACAGCCAAGGCACGGAATTGAGCGTGGAGCTGACCCCCCTGCGCACCCGTCGCTTCGAATGGGTCCTGGGTGGCAACGTCACCAAGGCCGCCAGCACCGTCACCTCGCTGGGTCAGGCCGAACAGATACTTCTCACGCCCGACAACGACGTGCAGATTGTCACTGTGGTGGGCCAGGCGCCCTACCAGTTCTACGGCTACCACGTACTGGGCGTGTTCTCCACCCAGGCCGAAGCCGATGCCGCCAATCTGGTGAACACCAGCGGCGACCGCTACAACGCCGGCGACATCCACTACGAAGACGTGAACGGCGACGGACGCATAAGCAGTCTGGACCGCCAGCTGCTGGGCAGCGCCCAAGCCGATTTCTACGGCGGACTGTGGTCGCAGATACGCTACCGCGGATTTGCCCTGAGAGGCAATTTTGCCTACAGCGTGGGCAACAAGGCCTACAACGCCGTGCGCCGTCAGACCGAATCAATGAAAAACTTCAGCAACCAGAGCACCGCCGCGGCCAACCGCTGGATTATAGAAGGCCAGGTAACCGACGTGCCCCGCGCCTCGTACGGCGACCCGATGAACAACAGCGGATTCTCCGACCGCTGGATAGAGGATGCCTCGTACCTGAGACTGAAATCGCTCACGCTGAGCTATTCGTTCGACCAGGTGGTGCTGGGTTTCTTCCGCTCGGGTACGTTGTATGTGAGCGGCGAAAACCTGTATACGCTTACCGACTACCTGGGACTCGACCCCGAATTCTCGCTCTCGGGCGAGGAATATGTCCAAGGCCTCGACTATGGCAAAACGCAGCTGCCGAAAAGCGTGAAATTCGGCGTCAATCTTAAATTCTGACGATTGCAGCTATGAAGAGAATACTCCTTACCTCGATGCTGGCGGCCGGGCTGTGCTGCCTGCCGGCCTGCCAGAACTTTTTCGATCCCGACTACAGCACCACACTCGACGGCAATTCGTATATGCAGGAAAGCAGCGAGCTCTATTCGGGCTATCTGGGCGTCATTACCAAGCTGCAAGCCGTGGGCGACAAGGCCATCTACCTTACCGACACCCGGGCCGAAATGCTCGAACCTACCGGCAACTGCGACGAACTTACCGACCTGTACAACTACGAACCCGACCTGGCCGGCAACAGCTATGCCGATCCGGCCAAATATTACGACCTGGTTATTGCCTGCAACGACTATCTGGCCAAGGCCAAGGCCTATCGCGAAGCACACAGCGGCAGCGTCGACCCCGACCACTACCAAGGGCTGGTGAGCTGCATCGTGCGGCTAAAGACCTGGACCTATTTCACCCTGGCCCGCATCTACGGGCAGGCCGTGTGGTTCGACGACCCAATGCTTACGTTCACCGACCTGGGGCAGTTCCCCGTACTGAACCTGCAGCAGACGCTGGACCGCTGCGACGCCTACCTGGAGGAAGGCTTCGACGGCATTGACGGCCAGCACAATATGGACTGGGCCGAATGGATTCTTACCTCGGCCACCGACGACCAAAGCTCGGGCAACTACTACAACTGGGACAAGATGGTGCCCGACTACTTCGTGCTGGCCGCCGACATTGCCCTGTGGCAGGGCCGTTACCAGCAGGCCGCCGATCTGGTGCTGAACCGTATGAACGAGATGTTCGAGTCCATCGAACTGCGTACCAGCTATGTCACCTGGTGCTGCGGCGGAAGCTACAGTTCCTCGTTTTCCAAGTTCTTTGACAACACCGCGCCCTCCAGCCTTACCACGGTGGACGTGATTGTGTACAACTACGCCAACGGACAGAGCAACCAGTTGCTGTGGCACTTCTACAACAACTATATGCTGCGGCCGTCCGAAGCGGGCGTGAACCGCTACGACGACTTTGAATTCAACCCCCGGCTCGAAACCAAGACCGACGGCCGCCGCAACGTGTACCTGGGCCAGAGCGGCGACAAACGCTATTTCCACAAATACCGCCGGCTGAGCGGCAGTCCGCGCAGCAACGTCAAGCAAGACGACGTGCACATTTACCTGTACCGCAGCGCCGAGCTCTATTTTATCCTGGCCGAGGCGATGAACCACCTGGGCCGTTTCCGCGAGGCCTATTCCCTTATAAACGATGGCGTCAGCAAAGTCTATGTAAACGAGGGACTTCTCTACGAAGGATTCTCCGACCAATGGACCACCAAGACCAGCCGCGGGGCGCGTTCCTATGCCGACTCGGGCATCCGGGGCATCCACACAAGCTATGCCCGCGATATGTGGTATCCGCAGAACGCGGCCGACAGTGCCCGCGTGGCCGGCGACGTGCAGTTCCGCGATTCCATCTGCCGCTACAACGATATGGAAATCCTGAAGGAAATCCTGCTGGAAATGCCCGGCGAGGGCAAGACCTACAATGCCATGGTGCGTATGGCCCGCTGCTGGAACGACTACGGCATCGTGGCCGACAACGTGTGTCCCAAATATACCGACGAGGCCAAACGGCAGACCGTCCGGCAGCGCATTCTGGACGGAGGTTACTTTGTTCCCTGGGACTTGGAGTATCAGTCCACGAATCACTGATTTTGGGACGTGCCGCGCCATGCGGAGCCATCGGGCTCAAAGACAGATAATTCATTAAAACATTCTTAAACCAAAACGCTATGCAGAAAAGAATCCTTACCATCGGGGCGCTGACCGCCCTGTTCCTGACGGCCGCGTCCGTGCAGGCCCAGGAAATCGAGTACATCGACCAGGAACTAATCCGCCTGGATTACGAAGACACCGAAACCACCGGCTGGACCGGCTACTCCACCCTCGAAATATTCGAAGAGGAAAACGGCAACCACTGCTACCGCAACGGCAACGACCAATTGCAGAAACCCCGCGGCACCTACCAGTATTTCAAGACACAGGGCGCCAGCCTGGACGGTGCCGAGAACTGGGGTCTGGAATTCGACCTTAAAATGGAATATTCCTATCGTTCCGATAAGGGTGCGGCCACCTTCTCGGTAGACGGCAGCAAGCATTATTATGCCAAGAACAATGCCTACCGCAACATCTTCAAATTCTTTATGATGCGGCAAAACAGCTCCTCGTCGTCCACCGACTCGCTGTTCCACGTCATCCACAGCAACGCCAGCATCGCCCAGGTTGGCGACACACTGGGTTCCATAGAACTGGATCCGGCCAAGTGGTACCACTACGAATTCCGCGTAAAGAACTACCGCGACGCCCATCTGTCCATCGTGGACAACGAGGAAGGTACCGAAGTGTTCCAGGCCTCCTACACCGTGGAACCCGATTCGCTGGGCTACTTCTATATGCTCCACACCACCCCGGGCTGCCACAACAACAAAACCACCGTGGGCGCACGCTACAACTATTTCGACAACTTCATCCTGTACAAGACCGTCGACAAGAACCACATCGAAAAGGCCACGGCCGCCATTACCAAGGTAAACAACGAGCAGCGCCAGATTACCTTCAGCAACGTCACCGAAGGCGTCAGCTACCGCTACAAATCCACCACCATCGAAACCGACTCCTTCCGCCTGTGGCCCGACGAGTGGACCGAATACAAGGCTCCGTTCTACATAAACCAGACCACCAAGTTCGTCATTCAGTCGTACCGCGTTTCCAACGACATCGAATACAGCAGTCTGTCCGACACCATAAAGCTGGCGGCCGGCACCACGGTGAAATTGAACCGTCCCAGCTTTGTCTCGGCCACCTACGATGCCGAAAACGACAGCTATACGGCCACAGCCACCACGTCGTCGAGCGGCGTGCAGCTGTTCTCCAACAACACCACCTTCCTGTTCTACAAGATAGGCGATGCCAAAAAGTTCAGTTCCTGCCAGAACAACAGCCAGCTCAACATAAAGCCGGGACAGACATACAGCGTGTTTGCCAAGAGCCCCGGCTACGTGAATTCCGACACGCTCACGGGCGTGGCCTTCGAGAACTACAAGCGCTACAACTACGAACAGATAGATATGGTGGGCTTCTGCACCTATGTGAGCGGCAACACCAACCACGTGATATGGGGCGACGTGGTGGCCACCCTGCCGGTGAACGACTCCACCACCTATGAGTTCCGCAGCATCTACGCCGACCACGATTCCATCGGATTCAACGAGGCCGACAGCACCGTCATCTACGAAAATACCTATCCCTTCTACCACGGACGTTTTGCCCTGGAAAATACGGATTTCAGTTCCACCAATGGTTGGTGGGGATTCCGCAACAACACCCTGCACTGCGTCTACAGCGTGGGCAAATGCGCCGTACTGGGCCTGCGCAAAGGCGATTTGGTACAGGTAAAGACCGGTAACGAGCCCACCCTGATCAACGACGTGGCCGTGCCCGACTACGTTGTTTCCTACAGCGGCAACTACGAATACCGCGTACAGAAAGACGGCAATATGTACTTCAGCACCGGCAAGGGTTCCACCATCAACTACGTGAACATCTACGGTCAGGAAGCCATCACGCATCGCGTCAAGAAGGGCTGGAACGTATGGTACAACTCCACCGATATGAACATTGAGCTGCCCGTGGAAGTGCAGGCCTACATAGTCACCAGGAAGGATACGCTGGAAACGCTGCGCATCACCGAGGACGGCGACAGCCTCTGGTACGGCACTCTGAACCTGGAGATGGTGCAGGACGGCATTATTCCCTCGGCCAAGGCCGTGCTGGTAAAGGCTGAATCGGAACGGGCCTTCGAGCTTAAGGAAGCGGCCGACACGGCCATCACCGACTTTAGCCGCAGCCTGCTGCTGGCCAAAGCCACCACCACCAAGATTACCGACTCCTACGGCATATTCTTCAAATACCAATTGGGCTGCGACGACCTGGGAAACATTGCGATGGTAAACCAGGGCTACGCCAAGCTTATCTGCAACGCCGGCGACGCCTACCTGCAGTTCGACAACCGTACCGACCTCAAGCGCGACAGCAACTGGGTGGTGCCTGACTATTATCTGTTCGACTTCCTGCCCGGCCAGGAACCCTTCTATTACGAAGCCGACACCGTGGCCTCGTCGGAGGAGCCCGTCGATGCGCTCTGCCCGGCAGTGCCGCACGTATCGGACGGCATAATCTACGATATGTTCGGCCGCCGCTATCCGAGCGACGCCACCCTGCCCCGTGGACTCTATATCCTCGACGGCAAGAAGATAATGATCCGTTAGATTCCGGTCCTATCTTCTACATAGGGATTGTAACTACTTGTTGTTCAATATATCATTTAGTGGCTTACAAGCCAAATCCGGTACTGAACTGAAAAACTGAGAACTGTTCCGGGAGCCGGCGCTTCCGGAACAGTTTCTTGATATCTTTGCTGCCCATCGGTCCCTCTCGGCAAAAGCGGCCGATACAGACGGCCATTATATTACTTCCCCCGCAAACCCCTAGTTGAATGAAGAAACTCCTCCCGCTGCTGACGGCGCTGGCCCTGGTCGGTTCTATCCAGGCGCAGACATTTATGCCCCAGATACTTATGCCTTCGGGCGAGCCCGATGCCTTCCGGCTGTCGCTCGACGGCGAGTGGCAGTTCCGCTACGCCGAAGCTGGCCCGGCGGCGGCCGATTCGCTGTTTTTCCAACCCGGATTCGACGATTCGTCGTGGGCCGGCATCCAAGTGCCCGGCAGCTGGGAAACGCAAGGGTTTGCCACGCCACACTACGACCTTACCCTGAAGGACGGCACCGGCCTGTACCGCCGACGGTTTTCGGTGCCCGACGCTTGGCAGGGAAAGCAGGTATTCCTGGCCTTCGACGGAGTGTGCTACGGCTTTACGCTGTGGATTGACGGCCAGGAGGCGGGCAGTTTCCACAGCGCCTACAACCGGCACATTTTCGACGTGAGCCAGCTGGCCACCCCGGGCAGTCATCTGCTGGCCGTGCGCGTGGACACGCATCCTATGGGTTGGGAATTCGACGTGAACGACGACTGGTCGCTGGGCGGCATCTGCCGGCCGGTAACCTTGTTTGCGCTGAATCCCGTCCACCTGTACGACCTTAGCGTGACCACTCCGCTGCTGGCCGACGGCGGGGCCGAAGTGCTGGTGAGCCCCGTGGTGACCACGGGTCCGGCCGATAGTTCCCGAAAGGCGACTGGCCGCAGGAGCAAGGGCAAAAAAGCAGCAGAAGAAACGCTCACCATCAAGGCCTGCCTGTACGATGCCGAGGGGAATCTCTGCGCCACCGCTGCCGAGAACTGCACGGCCGAAAGCGCCGGCAACCCGGCAAAGACAGCCCCCGGGCTGCGGCTGGAAGTGCCCGCCGCCAAGTGCCGCCTGTGGACGGCCGAAACGCCCTACCTGTATCGACTGGAGACCTCGCTCCTCCGCGGCGAGGAGCTCTGCGACCGGCACAGCTGCCGCGTCGGTATCCGCGAAGTCTCCATACAGGGCAACGTGCTGTACCTGAACGGGAAAACCATCAAGTTGCGCGGCACCACCCACCACGACCTGTCGCCCCTTACCGGGCGCTGGGTGACTCGCGAGAATCAACTGCGCGACCTGCAGCTGCTCAAACGCGGCAATATGAACTATGTGCGCACTTCGCACTATCCGCCCACCGAAGACCTTATCGACCTTTGCGACTCGCTGGGCATATACGTAATGTGCGAAGTGCCCTTCGGCAAGGGCGACGAACATCTGCGCGACACGGCCTACCTGCCGCTGCTCAAGGACCGCGCCCGTCACACCGTGGCCCGCGACAAGAACCATCCTTCGGTAATCATCTGGAGCGTGGGCAACGAGAATCCCTACACCCAGCTGGAAAAGGAAACCGGCCTGTACGTAGCTTCGCTCGACGGCACGCGTCCCTACCTGTTCCCCGAAAGGGGCTCCACGTTCCGCGGATTCGATGCCCGCGGGCGCCTGCCGCTGGCCTCGATGTACGCGCCCCACTACCCGACGGTGGACCGTGTGGAAGACTACGGCGAACGATTCGACAAGCCCATTGTGTTTACCGAATACGCCCACGCCCTGGGCACCGACTTCGGGCAGATGCAGGAAATCTGGGACATCATTCTGCGGCACAAGGGACTGGCCGGAGGCAGCGTCTGGGAACTGTTCGACCAAGGGCTGCTCCGGCAGAGCACCACGGCCGTGTGCCCCGACAGCATCACCGACTTTGTCTGGACCGATTCCCTTACGTTTTACGACACCCAAGCCGACTACGGCACCGACGGCATCCTGTATGCCGACCGCACCCCGCAAACCGACTATTGGCAGGTGCGCAAGGTCTACAGCCCCGTGCGGCTGGAAGGCCAGGCCTCGCTGCAAGCCCACGGACTGGCCGTTTGTAGCCTGAAGGTGGTGAACCACTTCGACTTTACCGATCTGGCGGAAGTGCAGGCCCGCTGGGAACTCCTCTGCGGCCCCGACGTGGTGGCCCGGGGAGAGTTGCCCCTGAAAGCGGCTCCGCACGATACAATGCAGACAATGGTTCCCGTGCAGTTGCCCGAACCGCTCGCCAACCTCTACGCGGCCGACGAAGCTGCCGCAAAGGGTTGTCGCCCTGCTCTTTATTTCCGCTTTGCCTTTACCGACCGCGAAGGGTATTGCTTCTACGAAAAGAGCGTGGAAGCCGCGCCCGCCCGGCTGGATTTCGCGGCCGCAACAGGCAAAAGCCCCGTCGGCGAGCGGACCGAAAAGCAATCGGTTGCCGCCCGGCAGCAGTCGTCGCGCAAGCAGGCCTCCCCGCAGCTGAATGCCGCCGAAATAGAGCGCCTGGCCTCGCTGCTGGAAGTGCACACCGGACGCAAAAGCTCGATGAGCGAACGGGCCACGGTGGCCAACAATCCCACCCGGCGGCACGTGGGCGAGCACAAGCGGCTGGCTCTGGTTTCCCTGAAATGGGTGGAAAAAAGCCGACAGAGAATGGTGGCCCGGTGCGAATTCGCCCCTGTCGGAGCCTCCGGCGAGGTCTTGGCCTACGAGATTTATCACAACGACACCCTGGCCTCGCCCCGGGCCGCCGGACAAATAACGTTCGAAGCCTGTCCCGGCCAGGCCGTGCGCATCACCTACCGCCTCGAGGGAACCGGCGACTGGCACTTGAGCGAGGCCGGCCTGTCGCTAAAACTGCCCAAGGCCTACGAAAACCTGCATTGGGTGGGCCAAGGCCCCTACAGCGCCCTGCCCAGCCGCAACGCCTTGTCGGAATTCGGCTTGTGGGCCATCAACCGCAACGACTTGTACTATCCCGGCAACCGTCAGGGCGTGGAAGCGGCCCTGTTTTCCAACAACGAGGGCGAGGGCGTACTAATGTGGGCCGACAGCGCCTTCAATCTAGCGCTGGAAATCCATCCCGACTGCCTGCTCACGGGCCACAACTGCTTCCTGGCGATGCCTTACAACAAAAACGTGCATCCGCGCAACCTGCGGCTTATAGGGGAAGTGCCTCTCGAAGGCAGCTTTATGCTGAAGACTTGCCGGCTGGCCGACCCTTCGGGCAAGGGCTCCGACTCCGTTGCCAATGAACTCAGGCCGGTTTTCGGCGACGTTGAATCGCCGTTGAAACCTTTTGCGCCCTTCTACCACAGCTACGACCGCTGATGTTTCAAAAACAAATCCTACCTTAGCCGCCCATAACCAAAACACCGTCTATGAGATTTCACGAATCCTTCCGCCGCGCGGCCCGTGTGCTGGCGCTGGCCCTTGTTGCAAGCTTTCCATCGCACTTGATGGCCCAGTACGAAAAAGAAAAAGCCGCCGCCACGCAAGAAAACCTGCCCCTGGAATCGCTGGCCGAATGGCAGCACCAGCTCTTCAATTTCGATTGGAAATTCTGCTACGGATCCAACCAGGGCGCCGAAGCTCCCGGATTCGACGACAGCGCCTGGCGCAGTCTGGACCTGCCCCACGACTTCCAGTTTGAGCAGCCCTGGTCGCAAAAGGCCGGTGGTGCCCGCGGATTCAAGGAAATGGGCGAAGGCTGGTATCGCAAGACCTTCCAGGCCGACACCCTGTGGCGCGGACGCCGCGTGTGCCTGGATTTCGGCGGCATCATTTATCTGGGCGACGTGTATGTGAACGGCCACCAGGTGGCCTCCACCGACTACGGCTACATCGGTTTCGAAACTGAAATCAGCAAATATCTCCGCTACGACCAGCCCAACGTGGTGGCCGTCTGGGCCTCCACCGGCCCCAAGGACGGCTCGCGCTGGTACACGGGCGGCGGCCTGTTCCGCGACGTATATCTGAGCGTGACCAACCCGAGCCATATTGTCAGGCACGGCATATTCGTGAGCACGCCCCAAGTATCGGAGCAGAAAGCCATCGTGGCCCTGCAGGTGGAAGCCGAGGGCTACAAAGGCCACGAATGCGAGCTGCAGGCCCGTTTCTACGGACCCAACGGCCAGCTGGTGGGCCAGTCAAAGGCCGGTTTTCCCAGTCTTACCAAACACACCCGCGTGGAGGTGGAAATGCCCAGCATCGCGGTGGCCAATCCCGCCCTGTGGAGTCCCGACAGCCCTTCGCTCTACCGCGTCGAGGTGGAGATGACGGCCGACGGGCAGGTGGTAGACCGCCAGAGCGAAACCTTCGGCATCCGTTGGTTTGAATTCTCCAAAGACTTTGGAATGAAGCTGAACGGCAAAAAGACCTACCTTATCGGAATGGCCAACCACCACGATATGGGTGCGCTGGGCGCTGCCTCGTACGACCGGGCCATAGAGCGCCAGATGCTCCAGATGAAGGCCTTCGGCTACAACTGCATCCGCTGCTCGCACAATCCCTACAGCGAGTCGTTCACCCGCATTGCCGACCGCGTGGGCCTGATAGTGGTGGACGAACTCATAGACAAGTGGAGCAACCATTCCTACTGGGGCGGCCGCCGCGACTTTACCGACATCTGGGACGAACTGATTCCCGAATGGATAAAGCGCGACCGCAACAGTCCCTCGGTATGCCTGTGGAGCCTGGGCAACGAGCTTCAGATGCGCGAAGACCTGGCCGGATTCCAAAGCGTGCAGGACTGGGGCATCACCACCTACCGCATATTCAAGGTAATGGTGGAGCGCTTCGACCCCACCCGCCTTACCACGGTGGCTATGTTCCCCTCGCGCGCCGGCGCCATCCGCAACGAAAAGGAATTCAAGACCTACCTGGTGGCGCCCGAGCTGGCCTGCGTCACCGACGTGGCCTCGTTCAACTACCAATGGCCCGCCTACCAGGGCTATCTGGAGCATAATCCCGACCTGATTGTATTCCAGAGCGAAGCCACCACCCGCGAACTGCTCGGCCCCTTCTACGGAATGGACCGCGACCGTATGGTGGGCCTGGCCTACTGGGGCGCCATAGAATACTGGGGCGAAAGCAACGGCTGGCCCAAGAAGGGCTGGAACTACAGCTACTTCAGTCACACGCTGCAGCCCTATCCGCAGGCCTGGCTTATGAAGTCGGCCTTTGTGCCCGACGAGCCCGTGGTGCGCCTGGCCGTGGCCGACGGCAGTGCCCACATAGAGGAGTGGAACGACGTAATGGTGGGCCAGCAGACCTACACCTCGTTCTGGAACCATCCAGAAGGCTCGCTGCAGCAGGTGGCCGTGTTTTCCAACGCCGACGAGGTGGAGCTGTTCAACAACGGACAGAGCCTGGGCCGCAAGGCCAACGACAACACCCAGCCCGGCACCCAGCACATAGTCACCTACAAGGACGTACCTTACGGACAGGGCGGCACGTTGCTGGCCGTGGGCTACCGCGACGGCCGCGAAGTGGCCCGCCACGAAATCTCCACTGCGGGCAAGGCCGTGAAGCTTATGGTCGAGACAGAGACTCCCTCCGGCTGGAAGGCCGACGGAATGGACTTGCAGTACCTGAACGTGTTTGCCGTGGACGCCAAGGGCCGCCGCGTGCCCGGTTTTGCCGACGAAGTAAAGGTGAGCGTTTCGGGCGAAGCCTCGCTGCTGGCCCTCGACAACGGCGACCACTACACCGACGAGCTGTTCGGCGGCATCGACGTCAAGACTATGAAGGACGGCTACCTGCAGGTGATTCTGCGCAGCACGCGCCAGGCCGGCAAGGTGCTTGTCCGGCTGGAATCGGGCTCGCTCAAACAAACGCTGAAACTGCAGACAAACTGATTTGCGAAACCATCGGTTTTGCCTATTTTTGCTCCGTTTTTCGCCGAGGCATCCGGGGAAGACGGGCCTGCCGCTCCACCCCTGGCCAAATGCCTCGCGCCCAACGAACACTTGTGTCCGAAACAATGAAGCATCTGCATAGGTATCTGATTCTTGCGCTGCTGGCCGGGCTGGCCGCCTGTGCCAGCGTGGGCACGCCCCAAGGCGGTCCCAAGGACGAAACGCCGCCGGTGCTGCTGGGCACCAAGCCCGCCCAGAAGGCGGTCAACTACCACAAGAAGAAAATCGAGATAAGCTTCGACGAAAACGTCAACGTAACCGACGCCTCCGAAAAGGTAATCATCTCGCCGCCGCAGACGCGTCCGGCCACCGTGAGCGCCATCCTCAAGAAAATAGTGGTGGAGCTGGAAGACAGCCTGCGCTCGGACATGACCTACACCATCGACTTTACCGATGCCATCGTAGACTACAACGAAGGCAATCCCTTCGGCAACTACACCTTCTCGTTTTCCACCGGCAGCGAGGTAGACACCTTCGAACTGGCCGGCCTGGTGCTGGACGCCTCCAACCTGTCGCCCGTCAAGGGGCTAGTGGTGGGCGTCTATACCGAAATGGACGACAGCACCTTCCTGCGCGACCCATTCCTGCGCGTGGCCAAGACCGACGAAGACGGGCATTTCGCCATAAAGGGACTCAAGCCGCAGCCCTACCACGTGTTTGCCCTGAACGACCAGAACCACGACAACCACTTCGACCAGCGCGGCGAGGGCATTGCCTTCCCCGACTCGGCCGTCACGCCCTGGTCGGAAATATGCCAGCGCTACGATACCGTGTGGCAAGACACCGCCACCATCGACACCGTCCGGCTGGTGGACTACACCTGCTACAAACCCGACAACCTGCTGCTGAGCTATTTCCTGGAAGACTTCGGGCGGCAATACCTGGCCAAGAGCGAACGGCCGCTGCGCCACCAGTTTCAACTGTATTTCGGCTACAAGGCCGAATCGCTGCCCAAGCTGCAGCCGCTGCTGCCCGATTCGGTAACCTTGGACAGCCTTTGGTTCGAACTGGAGGCCACGCCCACGCTGGATACGCTCACCTACTGGATTACCGACTCGGACCTTATCCGGCTGGACACGCTGTGGATGCAGATAGACTACCTCAAGACCGACTCTACCGACCAGCTTGCCTGGACGCGCGACACCCTGCAACTGCGTGTAAAGAAGGAAGCCTCCGGCAAAAAAGACAAGAAGAAAGACGACAAGAAGGATTCCCGCGGCAAGCGCGACAAAAAGGAAGATTCCGCCCCGGCCGACTCCGTACAGGCCCCGCCGCCCGTGGTCCATCTTAAGAACGAGTGCAAGCTGTCGGGTACGGTAGACATCTATTCCGTGCCGGCCATCGTGTGGGAAACCCCCATTTTGG